>Ga0163209_1001338_pt1 | contig 10749 bp, 9 predicted proteins | sample Kivu_160m_FD_113538 | JGI IMG/M metagenome (GOLD analysis project Ga0163209, IMG submission 113538) | Freshwater microbial communities from Lake Kivu, Western Province, Rwanda to study Microbial Dark Matter (Phase II) - Kivu_160m | ecosystem: Environmental > Aquatic > Freshwater > Lake ... | reverse complement strand
GCGTATGATTGACTTCACTTACACCGTCTGGATCCTGCTGATACCGCTCGTCATGTTCGTGGTGCTCGGCCTCTTCGGCAACCGATTCAAGCCGATCGTTTCGGGCATCGCCGGGACCACAGGTCTTTTCGTCATGTGGATCCTGTCGCTGATTACGGCCTACAAGTACTTCTTCGTGCTGGAGCGGGCCGCCGACGGCACCTTTCCGAAGCTCCTCGCCTTCAACATGCGCTGGCTGAACCTCACCGACAAGCTTCACATCGACATGGGGGTGCTGCTCGATCCCATCTCGGTCATGATGCTGATCGTCATCACCTCCGTCTCGTTTATGGCGCACCTTTACTCCATCGGATACCTGGACGGCGTAAAAGGGTTCATGCGGTTCTTTGCGAAGTTGTCGCTCTTCAGCTTCTCCATGCTGGGGCTGGTGGTGGCCACCAACATCTTCCAGATGTACATCTTCTGGGAACTTGTGGGGGTTTCCTCCTATCTGCTGATCGGTTTCTATTATACCCGTGATTCGGCGGTAGCGGCCGGTAAAAAAGCTTTCATCGTCACACGTTTCGCCGACCTGGGATTCCTCATCGGGATCCTGATGCTCTCGTATGCCACGGGAACGTTCGATTTCATCACCCTGACGGGCCCGAACAGCCCCGCCTTCACCTCCGGTTCCGGGATCATGTTCATGGGTCTTTCAACCATGACCTGGGCGATGATCTTTATCTTCATAGGAGGGGCGGGGAAATCTGCCATGTTCCCGCTGCATATCTGGCTGCCCGACGCCATGGAGGGTCCGACGCCGGTTTCCGCGCTCATCCATGCGGCCACGATGGTAGTGGCGGGGGTATACCTTGTTGCGCGCCTCTTCCCCATCTATTTCTTCGCCGCGCCGACCGCCCTCGACGTGGTGATGTACGTGGGGGCCTTCAGCTCGATCTTCGCCGCCATCATCGCCTGCACCCAGTTCGACATCAAGCGGGTGCTGGCCTACTCCACCATGTCGCAGATCGGGATGATGATGTTCGCGCTCGGCGTGTCAGGTTACGGCGGCCACGAAGGGCTCGGCTATATGGCTGGCATGTTCCACCTTTTTACCCATGCCTTTTTCAAATCATTGCTCTTCCTATGCGCGGGGGCCATCATCCACGCCGTTCACAGCAACGTGATGAACGACATGGGCGGCCTGAGGAAATACCTTCCCATCACCCACGCCACCTTCCTGATCGGGTGCCTCGCCATCGCCGGCTTCCCGCCGCTGTCGGGGTTTTTCAGCAAAGATGAGATCCTGGCCGCAGGACATGAAAAAAGCCTGCTTCTTTACTGGGTGGAGATGCTCGTATCGGGGCTCACGGCATTCTACATGTTCCGTCTCTATTTCTCCGTTTTCTGGGGAAAGAAGCCGCACTACCATCACGAACCGCACGAAGCGGTGAAGACCATGACGATCCCCCTGATGCTCCTGGCAATTGGCGCCCTGCTGGCCGGGTTCATCCCCTTCTCTCATTTTGTGTCGTCGGACCGTATGCCCTTCGAGACCCACCTGGAAGCGGGCATTGCCATCCCCGCCGTGCTGGTCGGACTCCTGGGGATCGGGACGGCCATGCTCTTCTACGTGAAGGAGACCACCCTGCCCGACAGGATCTTCAACGCCCTCGGGATATTTTCCAGGGCGGCCTACCGGAAGTTCTACATTGATGAGATCTATATATTTATTACTAAAAGGATCATCTTCAACTACATATCCCGTCCCATCGCCTGGTTCGACCGCCACATCGTCGACGGCGCCATGAACGGAGTGGCTTACGTAACCAATGAAGCATCGGACCGCATCAAGAATTTACAGTCGGGCCAGCTCCAGCAGTACGCCCTCGTGTTCGTCTCCGGGGCAGTGCTGCTTGTCCTTTTATTCACCTATTTACTGACCAACTAAAACCCCGGAAGAATGAGCATTCTTACGCTGTTTATCATCATACCGGTTCTCACGGTCGTTGGCATTCTGGCCAGCAAATCGCACATGCAGGTCAAATGGGTCTCTGTGGTGGGGATGGGGCTCCAGCTGCTATCGGCTGTTGTTCTGATCCTGCTTTACCTGGCCGAACGCAGGGCGGGCAACATGGCCGAGGTTCTCTTCGTGCAGGACAACCTTTGGTACGACACCCTCAACATCCATTTTTTCATCGGAGCCGACGGCGTATCGGTCGCCATGATCGGGTTGACCGCGCTGGTCGTCTTCGCAGGGATCTTTGCCAGCTGGGACATCACCGATCTTCCCCGCGAGTTCTTCACGTCGCTGATCCTGCTCGCCACGGGGGTATTCGGCTTTTTCATCTCCCTCGACCTCTTCACCATGTTCCTCTTTTACGAGCTGGCAGTCATTCCGATGTATCTGCTGATCGGGATCTGGGGAAGCGGTCCCCGCCACTATTCGGCCATGAAGCTGACCCTGATGCTGATGGGAGGCTCGGCTTTCATATTGCTGGGGATCCTCGGCCTTTATTTCTATTCGGCGCCGGACGGAGGTCCGCTGACCTTCGATCTCATCAAGATCTCCAAGGTAACGATCCCGGCCGACATCCAGCTGTTCCTCTTTCCGTTTTTGTTCGTGGGGTTCGGGGTGCTGGGCGCCCTTTTTCCGTTCCATACGTGGTCGCCTGACGGGCATGCCTCGGCGCCTACGGCGGTGTCGATGCTTCACGCCGGCGTGCTGATGAAGCTGGGCGGGTACGGCTGTTACCGGGTTGCGGTATTCCTGCTGCCTCAGGCGGCCCATGAGCTGGGCTGGATCTTCATAATCCTGGCGACTATCGGCGTCATTTACGGGGCCCTCGGCGCCATCTGGCAGAAGGACCTGAAATACATCAACGCCTATTCCTCGGTAAGCCACTGCGCGCTGGTGCTTTTCGCGATCCTGATGTACAATCAGACCGCGATCAACGGGGCGATCATGCAGATGATCTCCCACGGGATCATGACAGCCCTCTTCTTTGCCCTGATCGGGATGATCTACGGGAGGACACACACGCGTTACATTAATGAAATGGGCGGGCTGATGAAGGTGATGCCGTTCCTGGCCGTTGCCTATGTGATCGGCGGTCTCGCCTCCCTCGGGCTGCCGGGGTTCAGCGGATTCGTAGCCGAAATGACCATTTTCGTGGGTGCGTTCCAGAACGCCGGCACCTTCCACAGGGTCGCCACAATCATTGCCGCCTCATCGATCGTCGTGACAGCAGTGTATATCCTCCGTGTCATCGGGATCCTGCTTCTCGGGAAGATCAGGAATGAAGAATATGAAACCATCACCGATGCGAAATGGTATGACCGGATCAGCGTCATCGCATTGATCGCAGGGATAACCATCATCGGGATGGCGCCCCTCTGGCTGTCGGATATGATCAACAGCGGACTGGGACCCATCATGCAGAAACTGCTTGCGGTAACACCATAAAAAAAGCGCACAAGATGCTGATAATGAGACATGAATTATTGCTGATCGTCATCACGGTGATCCTTTTAATCGCGGAGATCTTTCTTCCCGTCAACAGCAAAAGGAAGATCATCCTTCCGGCCATCCTCCTGATGGCCGCGGTTACGGTCGCAGGCTTCCTGCCCGGAACCCCGGGCGTCCTCTTCGGCGGGATGTACCAGAACACCTACCTCACCACCCTGCTGAAGAATATCCTGAACATCGGGGCGCTGATCGTCTTTATCCAGTCGGCCGACTGGCTGAAGCAGGAACAGAACAGGGAACGCATCAGCGAGTTCTTCCTGCTGATCCTCTCCACCCTGATCGGGATGAACTACATGATCTCGGCGGGAGATTTCCTCATGTTCTACATCGGGCTCGAACTGGCTACCATCCCCATCGCCGCCCTGGCTGCCTATGAACGCATGAAGGAGAAATCAGCCGAGGCCGGCGTTAAGCTGATCTTTTCCTCGGCGCTCTCCTCGGGGATCCTGCTTTACGGGCTTTCGATGATCTACGGTACCACAGGGACGATGTACTTTACCGACGTCGCGCCCCTGATCACGGGCGCACCGCTCCAGGTGCTTGCCTTCATCTTCTTTTTCGCAGGCATGGCATTCAAGATATCCCTGGTTCCCTTCCACCTCTGGACCGCCGACGTGTATGAAGGCGCCCCGGTGAACGTGACCTCCTACCTTTCGGTGATCTCGAAAGGCGCGGCCGTCTTCATCTTCACCATTATCCTCTACACCGTTTTCCATAAGATTGCCGTGCTGTGGAGCGACGTGCTGTACGGCATCATCATCCTGACCATCACGGTCGGTAACCTGTTCGCGATCCGCCAGCAGAACCTCAAGCGGTTCCTCGCTTTCTCCTCCATCGCCCAGGCCGGCTTCATCCTGCTCGGGATCATCGGACAAAGCCAGCTCGGGATGACCACGGTGGTCTATTTCGTCCTGGTCTATATCTTTTCCAACCTTGGCGCCTTCGGCGTGGTGGGGATCATCTCCAACCGCACCGGGAAGGAGAACATCAACGATTACGACGGCCTTTACAGGACCAATCCCAACCTCAGCCTGGTGATGATGCTCGCCCTCTTCTCTCTGGCAGGCATCCCGCCGCTTGCGGGATTCTTCGGGAAGTTCTTCCTGTTCACCGCCGCTGCGAAACAGGGATATTACTGGCTGGTCATGATCGCGCTGATCAACACCATCATCTCCCTTTACTATTACCTCCTGGTCATCAAGGCCATGCTGCTCAACAGCAGCGACAGGCCGATCGAAAGGATACAAAGCGACCCCTACACGCGCATCGGACTGCTGATCTGCGTTGCCGGCATGGTGATCATCGGGTTCACCAGCCCGGTATATGAGATGATATTTAACCTGAGTTTCGGATTATATTGAAATTGATATTAGAAAAAGATGGCGTTAACCAATGGCAAACACAACATCGCCGAAATAGAGGGCGTGCGCTGCTCGGTCGTTGAAACAGGACTCACCCCCGAGCGCGCGGAATTCCTGAAGAACCTTCTGGCATCCAACGGCTATGAGGTCAAGATGGAAAAGGAGAAAGCGAAGGATGGCGCTGAATTGGAAACTTATGTGGCGGGGGTGACGGACATCCTCTTCAATCCCATGATCGTCCTTTACGAAAAAAAGCTGACCAGGAAGGATGGAGTCACCGTGACTCCGGCCTATTGGAATCAATGGTCCCAGGACGAAACCATCCCGTACTGGAAAGTCGAGCGTTAGCAATCCGATGCGGCAGTTCACTAAATATTTCTCCTGGTTCGTCATCCTCCTCTATTTCGCCCTGGGGGTGTATGTGCTTGCAAGTTCCCGGTTCTCGCACATTTCAAAAGAGATCAAGGTCATCTTCGCTGTTTTCCTTTTCCTTTACGGCGGGTACCGCGTTGCCCGTCTCTGGACGAAAAGCAGGGAGGAAAATGACGAATAAATACCGCCCCATCGTTTCCGTGGTACGTTTTTTGCATTCATTCTGACAAGTGCAATACTAATTTATTTAAATTTGTGTTCTTTTTCTATACAGACTTTTAAACAGTTAAGCAATGAAACCGGTCAGGTTTAGGGCTTTTTTCTCCAAACCGGCAGCATTTTTCATCCTGCTGGTTATGGCTGCTTCCTGCGGCGATGGTGCAGAAAAGAAAAATATTGATACACCGACCAACGGAAACCTCAGGGTAGGCTTCGAAGAGTCCTACCAGCTTATGGCGGAAGCGGAAGTGTATGCCTTTGAATCGTTTTACAAATATGCCGACATCGAGCCCGTTTACCTCGCAGAGGCCGATCTCATAAACGCCTTCATGAACGATTCGCTGCAGTTGATCATCGCCGGGAGGAACCTGACCGACAACCAGATGCAGTACCTCAAGGAAAGACGATTTATCCCCAAGGTCACCAGGGTGGCCCTCGATGCCGTCGCGCTGATCCTGAACCGGAACAATCCCGATACAGCCCTCTTTTACCAGACCGTCAGGGATATCTTTCTCGGAAAGGTCATCAACTGGAAACAGATCAACCCGTCCTCAAAGCTGGGGCCCCTCACCGTGATCTTTGATCATATCAAATCGGCCAATCCAAGGTATTTTAAAGAGAGGTTCAGCCTTGATTCCCTGCCGCCAACCTGCTTTGCCGCCAATGGCAACCGGGAGGTGATCGAATACGTGGAAAGCCATCCGAACGCCATCGGGGTGATCGGCGTCAACTGGATCAGCGACCGGGCTGATTCCGTTTCGAACAGGTTCCTGCAACAGATCCGCGTTGCCGGCATTGCCATGGAAGGGGACAATGACCCCGGCGCTAAATTCTACAAACCATACCAGGCTTACATTGCAGAAGGCGCCTACCCGTTTGTTCGCGAAGTCTTCTGCATCAACCGCCAGACTTACACCGGGCTGGCATACGGTTTTTCCTCCTTCGTCGCTGGGGAGAAGGGGCAGTTGATCATGTTGCATTCCGGGTTGGTCCCGTCTGCGATGCCTGTCCGTATCGTTGAACTTAAACATTAACAGAGAGGAGTTATTGATATGGTGAGATTTTTAAAGATTACCGGCGCGGCTTTGTTACTGATATTGCTGATTCATGTTTCGCTGACATCCTATTCACAAAACCTTAGCGCAGCCATTATGCTCTCCAAGAGCGAGCAGTTCGCCGCCGCCGCGACCATGTACAAGCAACTGATACAGCAAGCCCCTGCCGACGGAGACCTGTATTATTACTACGGCCTCAGCACCATGAAGAAGTATTATGCGGATACGATGAATATATCTTATAAGGAGAAATACGATTCGGCAAAAGCGATCTTCGAACTCGGGATCAGGCAGGATCCGGCCAACCCGCTGAACTTCGTCGGGCTCGGAGCGCTCAGCCTGATCAACAAGGATGTACCGGGCGCGAAGGCCGAGTTCGATAAGGCGCAGGCCCTCCTTCCGTCGAAAGCGAACAAACAGATCAAAATGGCGCCCGATCGCCAGGCAAAGGTACTGATCCATATGGCCGAGGCATACGCGATCGCCAGCGTTCACGATACGGCAACCGCCTTTGATTTTCTGCGTCGGGCTGAAAAACTTGACAACAAGAATCCCCAGCTTTATATCGTGAAGGGCGACATTTACTTTTACCTGCTGAACGACGGGTCGAAGGCCATCGCAAACTACAACATGGCGCAGTCGCTCGACCCGGAATCGCCCGAGGCCAAGCTGAAGACCGGCCAGCTCTGGCTGCGCGCCAGGCAGTACACCACTGCGCTGAACTATTACCAGGAGGTGGTGAAGATGGACTCGACCTTTGCACCGGCCTACCGTGAACTCGGATCGCTGCTTTCCCGCGCCGGACGACCGGAAGAGGCAAAGAAAAATTTCCAGAAGTTCCTCGAGCTCTCGCGGAACACCGCCGCACGCAAACAGTATGTCAATACGCTGATCGAACTGAAAGATTATGACGAAGCCATCACCCAGCTCATGGAGATCCGGAAGGTGGACCAAAGCGATAACGACGTGAACAGGGCGCTTGCATACTCCTATTTTGAGACACAGCAATACGACAAGGGACTTGCCTCCATCAGGGAATTTATTGCCAACGCAAAACCGGAAAAGGTGCGGGCCCTCGACTACGCCTATTACGGCCGCCTGCTGACCAAGTTGAAAATGGATTCCCTGGCTCCCGAACAACTGATGAAGGCCTACAATATGGATACCAGCAAAGTTGAGCTCATCTCGGAAGCAGCCCTCTGCTGGACCAAGGTGAAAAAGTATGACCAGGCGATGGCGCTCTATGAGCAGAAGATCGCCCTGAACAAAGGGATCCCGATGGATTACTATAACCTTGGCAAGGTATATTACAGCCTGCAGGATTTTGTGAATGCCGACACCAATCTGGCCATCTTCACTGCCGCCCAGCCCGATTATATCCCCGGGTTTTCATGGCGCGCCCGCACCAAATCCAACCTCGACATTAAAGACGCTAAAGGATTCAATACGACAGGCTATGCCGTTCCCTTTTACGAAGCCATCATTGAAAAGACCCAGGCCGACACGGTGAAATACATGAAGGACCGGTTTGAGGCTTTCGACTATCTCGCATTCTACCATTACAGCCAGTTCTCGCTGGACCAGAAAAACAAGGACGAGGCACAGAAGGCGCTCGAATTCTATATCCGCATGACCGTCGTCAACCCCAACGATGAGAAATCAGCGGTGGTGAAACCGGTCATCGACCTCCTTAAACAGAAGATAAAATAGCGTGTTTTGAATTCAGCCGGAATTTTTATACATTTGCCGGCTTGAACAGTTGATAATCCTTTAACTAATTGATTTTATAAATTAAAAACGTTTACCGATGAGCAAGACAAAAAAACAAGGCGGATCTTTGGGAGAAACCTTAAGGTCAACATTTACGCTGTTTGCGATGATCGTAGCGCTGGTGATCTCCTGGATTGTATTCAAATACATCATGGGCGATCCCGTCAATTTCGAAGGCAACAACCCCGAAGGACACCCGCTGCCCGGCAACTATCTCGGCATGATCTACAAAGGGGGCCTGATCGTTCCCCTGCTGATAGCTGTCAACCTGATCCTGATTATCTTCTCGGTCGAGCGCGCCATCACCCTGTTCCGTGCCAAAGGCAAAGGCCGCATCAACGTGTTTGTGAAGAACCTGCAGCATCTGCTCAGCAGCGACAAGATCGAAGATGCCGTCGTTGCCTGTGATAAACAGCGGGGCTCGCTTGCCAACGTTATGAAGGCCGGCCTGTTGCGTTACCGCAGTTTGCAGACTGATACCACGCTGGAGAAGGACCAGAAGATCCTCGCCCTCCAGAAGGAATTCGAAGAGGCTACCGCCCTTGAACTACCAATGCTCTCGAGGAACCTGGTGATCCTATCCACCATCGCCTCCATCTCCGTGCTCATCGGTCTTCTCGGGACCGTGCTCGGGATGATCCGCGCATTCGGCGCCCTTGCCCAGGCCGGCGCTCCCGACGCCCTCGCATTGGCGACCGGTATCTCCGAGGCGCTCATCAACACAGCATTCGGCATCGCCGGTTCGCTGCTGGCCATCGTGTTGTACAATTCATTCTCGACCCAGATCGACAGCTTCACATATAAAATCGATGAAGCAGGATTCAGCCTCGTGCAATCGTTTGCCGCTACCACGAAGTAATAAAAACAGAACTTCATGCCAAAGATAAAACAACCGGTAAGGACCCCGCACATTGACATGACCCCCATGGTGGACCTGTTCTCTGTGCTCCTGATCTTCCTGCTGCTTACCACGTCATTCCGCCCGCAGGAGGCGGCGCCCATCGACACTCCCAATTCGGTGTCGGAAAAACAGGCGCCCGACAATGATATCATGACGATATTCATCACAAAAGACAGCCTGGTTTTCTTCAACTTCGACAACGGCAAGGATACCTCGACCCATTTCCGTTCGAAACTGCTCCAGAAGATGGGGGAACAGTACAAGATCGAATTCAAGCCTGCCGAACTGGACAAGTTCGAAAAGATGTCCTCCTTCGGGATGCCGATCAAGAACATCCAGACCTGGCTGAATACGATCGATTCCAAGGAGCGGGATAAATTACAGATCGGCGTTCCCACCGACTCCACCGACAACCAGCTTGCCTGGTGGGTGAGAATGGCGCGTCTGACGAATCCCGGAGCCGAAGTCGCCCTCAAGGGCGATGCGGAAACGCCTTATATGGTCGTAAAAAAAATCATGGACCTGCTGCAGGAAAACAAGGTAAATAAATTCAATCTCGTCACAAACCTGATGAAGGATGAGGTTACCATGAAGGATATGCCCAATGAATGAGAACGGGATTTACAACTGTTAAACGAAAATCAACATGGCTGAACTAATTGTTGAGGATAAAGGGAAAAAAGGAGGAAAGCGAAGGCCGAAGAAACACAGCACACGCATCGACATGACCCCCATGGTCGACCTGATGTGCCTGCTCATCACCTTCTTCATGCTCACAACCGCTTTCAGCAAACCAAAGGTCATGGTCATCACCATGCCCGAGAAGGATCAGACCGACAAGCCCAAAGACGCCCCGCAGATCGCCGCCAACCGTACGCTGAATATCCTGCTGACCGGCAACGACCAGATTTTTTATTATATGGGAATGGCCGATCCGAAAAAACCGCCCCTGCCCGAACTGGTCAAATCCGATTTCAGCAAAGACGGGATCCGCAAGATCCTGCTGCTCCGGAACAAGGACCTCTTCACCAAGATTGCCCAGTACCGGGACAACAGGCTCACGGGTAAGATCGACGTGGCCGACACCACCGCCGATAACGAGATCAAGCGGATGAAGAAGGACGATAAGCACGGGCCGATCGTACTGATCAAAGCCGACGAGAAGGCAAAATACAAAGACATCGTCAATATCATCGATGAAATGGCCATTTGCAACATCGCCAGCTATGCCATCGTGGACATGTCGCCGGTGGAGGCTGAGATGCTGAAAACGGCGCCGAAATAATTCATGATCATGTGTCGCACACATCAAAAAAGTTAACCTATGGCAATTGAAAAACAGCACGTTGAACCGCTGGATGAAATTGTTTTCAAGAACAGGAACAGGGAGTACGGCTCCTACCAGCTGCGCAAGAAATACCGGAAATATGTGACGATTGCCATGATCTGCGGCCTGGTGGTGCTGACGGTTGCCGTGGGCTACCCGCTGATCAACGCTTACATGAACAAGAACAAGCTGGTCAGGGAAAAGGAGAAGGAGGTCGGTATCGAAATGAAGGATAT
>Ga0163209_1001334_pt1 | contig 10759 bp, 8 predicted proteins | sample Kivu_160m_FD_113538 | JGI IMG/M metagenome (GOLD analysis project Ga0163209, IMG submission 113538) | Freshwater microbial communities from Lake Kivu, Western Province, Rwanda to study Microbial Dark Matter (Phase II) - Kivu_160m | ecosystem: Environmental > Aquatic > Freshwater > Lake ... | reverse complement strand
TGGCGTACACGGAGGAACGAAAGACGCTGCCGGTCGAGTCGGTGGCCGACGCGATGGTTTCTGAAATTCAGAATTCGAGTTTCAAGGTCAAGGACTTGAAATTGCTGTTCGAGCCGGGGCGCGCGCTCGTCGCGCAAGGCGCGGTTGCACTCTACACCGTCGGCGCGGTCAAGGAAATTGCGGGCGGAAAGACGTACGTCTCCGTGGATGGTGGTATGGGCGACAACGTTCGCCCGGCGCTCTACGGCGCTCGGTACACCGCGCGCGTCGCGAACAAGATGAATGCCGCGCGTGAGCAGCACATGGCCGTGGCGGGGAGGTATTGCGAGCAAGGCGACATCTTGATCGAGGAGGTGGCACTGCCGCGCGTCGCCGTAGGCGATCTGATCACGATTCCGTGCGCGGGCGCGTACCAAATTCCGATGGCGAGTAATTACAATCTGATCCCACGCCCGGCCGTCGTCGCCGTGCGGGACGGCGAGCCGCGCGTGGTCCGCCGCCGCGAAACGATCGACGATCTGCTGAAATGGGAAGAATGCCTACAGGGGCAGTCACTCAAGAGCCTTGTGCGCCGCTTGTTTTTGCGCTGAATTTGTGTTAATATGGCGGTGTAAAGTCACATAAGACATTGGAGGGAAGTTCAATGAAGATCGTCCTGCGCGTCATTGTAGGAATGCTCGCGCTGCTCCTGACGACGACCTCGCTCATTCCGCCGGTTGCCGCCGCCAGCCCCGGCTTCGTCGTCGTCACCTGGGGCGATACGCTCTACGCGGTGGCCGCGCGCACCGGCACCACGGTCAATGCGCTGATGCGCGCGAACGGATTGCCCAATCCGAATTTCATCTACGCCGGGCAGCGGCTGATCGTCCCGGCGAATACCGGGGGTTACACCGCTCCGGCGTCAAGCTCCGTTTCATCCGCCGGTGTCTATACGGTGAACCGGGGCGATACGCTCGCGACGGTCGCGGCTCGTTTCGGCACCACGGTCGCCGCGATGATGCGCGCGAACGGCATCTACAACGCCAATTTCATTTACGTCGGGCAGCGGCTCAACGTGCCGGGACGCTCGGCGCCCCCTGCGCCGCAACCCGCGACCGCGCCGGCGAAGCCGCCCGCGCCCGGCAACTCGGCGCCCGCGCCGACGGGTGGCAAATGGATCGACATCAACATCAGCACGCAGACGATCACCGCGTATCAAGGCAGCACGCCGGTGAAATCGGCCTTGGTCTCGACTGGCGTTTCGTGGCATCCGACTCCCATCGGGCATTACAAGGTTTACATGAAGGTCGCGTCGCAGACGATGAGCGGCGGTGTGGGCGCGGAGGCCTACTATCTGCCCGGCGTGCCCTGGGTGATGTACTTTGCGGGCGCGAACGCGATTCACGGCACGTACTGGCACCACAACTTTGGCCAACGGATGAGCCACGGCTGCGTGAACCTCACGATCGACGACGCCCATTGGTTCTACGATTGGGCGGAGATGGGCACACCGGTCATCACGCATCTTTGATCATAAATCCCTTGCATCGCAGTGGGCAGAACAAGCTCGAATTGTTCTGCCCGTTTTTTACTTTTCAAGCTATCCGTTCAATGCCTGATCTCACCCTTGCAATCTCCGGGTCATCGTTTTGACTGTGTCGCGCCGCGACAATCGACAAGCCCATATTCTTGGCCGGAATGCTGTGTGGCGGTTTTCAAACCGCGAGGACATCGCAAGATGCCTGAGTAGGCGTGTGGCGAGCCCACTACTTTTCCCCGCCGAGTGAATCCATGCATCTCCACAGAGCAGCGGCGCGTCGAGCCTTCGCGCAAATGCTGGTGAATGTAGCCTCCAAGAACTACTGGCCTGCCTGTAACCGCTCAGGCAGGTCTTGTTCCTCGGACTGTTGGCTGGAGGATGGAGAGCTTTCAAGACGGGATTTAAACTCTGCACGTATTTCGTTCAACTGATGCGCCAGACCCGCTTGAGATGCAATCCGCGAAGCCTCATGAACAAAGTACTTGCATTCTGGGCCACAGGCCCCTTGCTCTGAGTAGAGCCGGGCGAATGTCCGCAGAGATATCACCTGATGAAGCGGTCCTACATTCGCTGCTTTATAGAAATGGTTCATGCCAGCGGCCAAGACTCGATGAGCATCTTTGAAATTCTGGTGCCGAATGTAAGCGCGGGCAAGGGCTGCCAACACGAGCAGCAATAGGAGCCCATCAGAATTATCCGCGCGCGTATCACAGATATGCCGGACCTGATTCGCCAGATTCTCAGCCAGAGTGATTGAAAACCGGGGAATGCCCTCCAATGCGTTGATCACATCGCGATACAGATGCGGTTTCCAAAAGCCCGGATTTCGCCTCAGCGCGGCAGTCTCTTCGGCCATCTGACAGAGCCGCAACGCATCGCGATACAGCTTTAAATTGTGATAGGCCACGGCTTCTGCCTGAATCGCATTCGCCAGAAAAAAATCAAGCCGCTCCTGACTGATGCGGAATGGCCGCGGATCGTCGATACTCTGTGCCAGAAACCTTGCTCTTTTGTCGTACCACAATCCTTCTTCATTCCGGTCTAGAGCAAATTCCTCATGGATTTACGGTATAACCGCAGTGAGCGAACCAAGCGAGCACATCGGTTGGGTTGATGGCACGCAATGCCTGACATAGCGCATCCACCAGTGCATCAAACGTGCGTGCCTTGACCGAACGCAATGCCGCTTTCACTTCGGACCAACACAGTTCGATGGGATTCATGTCAGGCGAGTAGGGCGGCAAGTATTCCAAACGGGCGCCCCGCCGCTCAATGAGCGTTCGAATCGCTTCGCGTTTGTGGGCTGAGAGATTATCAATCAGGACAAGATCACCCGGCTGGAGCGTAGGCCCCAAAACGTGTTCCGTGTAGGTTTCGAAGGCGTTGGCGCTCATAGCTCCTTCGAACAACCAGGGTGCCGTGATGCCCTGTAGCCCCAAGGTGGCCACCACGGTGTAATGCGGACCCGAATAACCGGCGGTGGCTTCGACCACCCGCTGGCCAGGAGCCGCACGCCCAAACAAACGCGTCATGCCCATATGCGCCCCGCATTCATCGATAAATTTGAGGTGATGGGCGAGGGGCAGGCTCGCCTCGCGCAGATGCTGGCGGAATTGTTGGCGTAAGCGTTTCACCCGCGGCCTCTCGCGTTGGCTATCGTGAAGAGACTTTTTTTCGCGGTAACTTCAGCCGGTGGAGTTCGCGGCACATCATACTGGGACTGGCCTGAATCTGCTTGGCTTCAGCCACCCGTGCACACAGTTCGTCGAGTGTCACATCTGGTTGTTTCTTGATCTGAGCGCGAAGGAACGATTCGCATCCTTGGAGGGCACGGGGTTGACCGCCCCCATGCGGGAGAGGTGCACTGCTGTCCGTGTCGCGCCAGCGCTGCAACCATTTTTCGAGCGTGGAGGGGCTGATCTTGAACGCGTGAGCGATCTTCGCTTGAGACAACTTGGTTTCTTTGACGGCGGCCAGCACGCGTTCGCGTAAATCCTGGGAATAAGCTTTCATACAGCCAGTATATCTCGTTTTGCCATAAACTCAATTGGAATTTGCTCTAGTGCGGGTGATTGTACACATCTCTGTGGCGCAGGCGGCTCGCCTGCGGGCTGGTAGCCCGCGTTACAGCACTTGTGTGCAATCACCACACATAGTGCCCTTGACAGCCCTGCGCGAATTCGCTAGAATGGCGTCCACTCAAGCCCCTGGTTCTCCCAGTGGGTCGGACACGGCAAATCGCAAACCCGGTCTCGTATGGGCTTGGCCTTGCGATGCCCTTCCAATGGCGATGTTCCTCCGATGACATGACGGATCGAAGGGAGCCATGAAAAACTATTCCTTTTTCCGCAGACTTGCGTCGATCCTATTCGTCGCCATCGCATACTTTGCCGCCGCCAAACTCGGACTGACACTTGCATTTGTCAACGCCAGTGCAACCGCGGTGTGGCCGCCAACGGGGATTGCGTTGGCGGCTTTGCTCGTATTGGGCTACGACGTTCTGCCAGGGATCGTGCTCGGCGCGTTCCTGGCGAACTTGACGATCACCGGCTGGACGGTGACGAGCCTCGGCATCGCTATCGGCAACACCCTCGAAGCGCTCGCCGGCGCGTACCTGGTCAATCGCTTTGCGGACGGCCGCCGCGCGTTCGAAAGCGTGCAGGGGGTCTTCAAATTCACGGTCCTGGCCGCGCTCCTGAGCACCCTGATCAGCCCGACCATCGGCGTCTCCAGTCTCGTGATCGGAGGGTTTGCCCGGTGGCAGGAATCGGGAACGATCTGGCTCACCTGGTGGACGGGAGATGCGGTCGGCGACCTCATCGTCGCGCCGGCGCTCGTTCTCTGGGCGACCCGCCGGCGGGTGGATTGGGGCCGCCTTCAAGTTGTGGAGGCGGTACTCCTGTTCGCCGCCGAGATTTTCCTTGCCTTCGTCGTGTTCGGTGGGTTTTCCCCCTTGAGCATCCGGCGCGATCCTATGGAATTCCTGTTCGTCCCCCTCCTCTTCTGGGCCGCATTTCGATTCAGCCCGCGCGAGGTCGCGACCTTCGGCATCGTCCTGGCGGGCATCGCGCTCTGGGGGACCGCGCACGGCTCGGGCCCCTTCGCCGTCGATACGGCAAACAATTCGCTGCTTTTGCTCCAGGCCTTCACCGGCATCCTCTCGATCACCGGGATTGTCTTGGCGGCAGCCGTTTTCGAGCGGAATCAGTTGGAAGACGGTCTGCGGGCTGCGCGCGCCCGGTTGGCCCAACAGGTCGACGTTCAGAGGGAAATGAACGATAATATCCTCAATGCGCTGAACGATATGGGGGAAGGCGTCGCGATCACGGAAGGGGTACGCTTTATCCACGCGAACGACGCCCTCGCCCGGCTGTACGGATACAGCAAGGACGAACTGCTTGCCGTCCCCCATTTTCTCGACCTGGTCGATCCCGCCGACCGTGAGCGACTCGCCGATCACATGCGTCGGCGGCTCGGCGGCGAGACCGGTTATCTCCGCGGCGAAACGACCATTGTCCGGAAGGACGGCGAGCGCGTGAGCGTCGAATTTGCTTCCAAGCCGTTCGCCGGGAAGATTGGCCAGACGCTCACGATCATTCGCGATGTCAGCGAGCGCAAGCGGGCCGCGGACGCCGTGCGCGCGAGCGAGGAAAAATTCAGAGGGCTGATCGAGTCCGCCCCCGATGCGATCGTGATCGCGGACCGCCAGGGGATCATTCGCATCGCGAATTTCCAAGCGGAGAAGCTGTTCGGCTACATCCGCGAGGAACTGTATGGACAAAGCGTCGAGGCGCTGATGCCGGAGAGGTTCCACGTCCGGCACCTCGCAGATCGCGCGAGCTATTTCCAAAATCCAGAAGCGCGCGTCATGGGCGCAGGGCTGGAACTCTACGGACGGCGCAAGGACGGCAGCGAGTTCCCGGCGGACATCAGTCTGAGTCCGCTGAATACAGCCGAAGGCCTCTTGATCATGACGGACATTCGCGATATCACGGAGCGTATGCGGATCCAAGAGGCGCTCCTCAAGACGCGTGAACAGGCCGTCATCCTGCAAGGCGTTTCAGACGGGATCACCGCCCAGGGGCCGGACGGACGCCTGATCTTTGCGAACCAGAGCGCGGCCCAGTTGCTCGGCTATTCCTCGCCCCAGGAATTGCTCGCCACGCCGGTCGCGCAGGTCGTCCAGAAATTCGAAATGATGGCCGAGGACGGACGGCCCTTCCCGGTGGAGGCCCTGCCCGGCCGGCTCGCGCTGCAGGGCAAGCCGTTGAGCGAGGCGATCGTACGTTTTCGGATCGTCGCCACCGGCGAGGAACGCTGGTCGCTCGTCAATGCCAGCCCGGTCCGGGACGCGAATGGGCAGGTCTTGTTCGCGGTCAACATTTTTCACGACATTACCGAACGAAGGCGGTCGGGCGAAAGGATCCTGCGCCTTGCCGCCGTCGTGGAAAATTCCGAAGAGGCGATCTACGCACGAGGCATCGACGGCGTCATCCAGACCTGGAATCCTGCTGCGGCGCGCCTCCTCGGCTATTCGGCCGATGAGGCGGTCGGTCTCTCCTGCGCGGTCCTCTTTCCGCCGGACCGGCTTGAAGAACATTCTGAAATCACGGAGCGCCTCAAGCGCGGAGACTCCACCGCCGTGACCGACACGGTGCGGCTCAGGAAAGATGGCAGCCGCGTGCCGGTCTCGATCAGTGTATCCGTGATCAGGGACGGCGCCGGCCGGACGATCGGCGGATCGGTCATTGCGCGCGATATCACCGAGCACAAGCGGGCCGAAGAGGCCCAGCGGTTTCTGACGGAGGCGAGCAAGGCCCTGGCCTCCACGCTGGACTATGAGGGTACGCTGGCGACCGTCGCGCGGCTGGCCGTGCCGGGCATCGCCGATTGGTGCGCGGTCGATCTCCTCACGGAAGAAGAGAACCTCAAACGCGTCTCCGTCGCGCACGTGGACCCGGCCAAGGTCAAGTGGGCGTACGAGCTTCAGGAACGCTATCCCCCCGATCCCGATGCGCCGACCGGCGTGTACCATGTTCTGCGGACGGGCAAGACCGAGTTTGTCCCAGAGATTACCGAGGCGATGATTGAGGCCGCCCATCTCGATCCCGACCGGCGGAAATTGCTCGACGAGCTGAAGATCACGTCCGGTATCACCGCACCGATGATTGCTCACGGTAAGACGCTCGGCGCCATCACTTTTGTTTCGGCGGAATCGGGACGGCGCTACGGCCCGGCGGACGTCGCGCTGGCGGAAGAACTGGCGAATCGGGCGGCGCTGGCCGTCGACAACGCGCGGCTGTACCGTGCGGCGCAGTTGGCGAACGAGGAGTTGGAAGCGCGCGTCGCCAAGCGCACGGCCGAACTGCAGGAGAGCAATCAGAAACTGCGGGAATTGACAAGCCGCCTGGTCGATTCGCAGGAAAACGAACGGCGGCGCATCGCCCGGGAACTGCACGACGAATTCGGGCAGGTACTGACCGGCCTCATGCTGGAATTGGAGCTGGGCGCGCGTGCGTCAGTCGAAAGCGTGCGCGAGTCGCTGCTGGCCGCGCGAGGCCAGGTTTCCGAATTGATCGCCAAGGTGCGCAATCTTTCGCGAGAACTCAGGCCCGTGACCCTGGACGACCTGGGGCTGCTGCCGGCCCTGCTGTCCTTGATCGAGCGATACAGCGCGCAGACCAAGATTCAGGTAGACTTTAAGCAGCGCGGGCTGGAGGACCAGCGGTTTGCCTCCAACGTGGAGACGGCGGCTTACCGGATCGTGCAAGAAGCGCTGACGAACGTGGCGCGTCACGCACGGGCCACTACGGCGAGCGTCCGGGTGCGGGTGGAGGGCAACGCGATTCACATCCGGATCGAAGACCGCGGGATCGGGTTCGACGTCCGGAGATCGTCCAGCATGGGCACGTCGAGTGGCATCGCCGGAATGCGCGAGCGCGTCCTGCTCCTGGGCGGACAATTCGAAATGGACTCGGCGCCGGGTAAAGGAGCGCGGCTTACGGCGGTGATTCCTCTTTCCACAAGCCAGGCAGCCCAGTGACGACACTCGTGCTTGCCGACGACCACACGGTTGTCCGTCAGGGCTTGCGCGCGCTGCTCGAGTCGGAATTTCGCGTGCTGGCGGAAACGGGCGACGGTCTCGAAGTCGTGAGTCTGGTCGAACGGCTGCGGCCGGACGTGGCCGTGCTCGACCTGATGATGCCGGGGCTTAACGGCCTCGACGCGGCACGTCAGATCAAGCGCCGCGCGCCTGGCACGCGCGTCATCATTCTGACCATGCACCCGGAAGAAGCGCACGTCGTGGAAGCGTTGAAAAGCGGAGTGCGCGGCTATGTGCTCAAGGGGTCCGATTCGAGCGAGTTGATCCACGCCATTCACGAATGCAGCGAGGGCCGCCGTTATCTCAGTCCCCAGATTTCCGAGCGGGTCATCCAGGGTTACGTCGAAAGGTTCGAAGCGTCGGCGCTCGATCCGTATGACACGCTGACCGACCGCGAACGCGAGGTGCTGCATTTGGCCGCCGAAGGGCTGACGAATCCGGAAATCGGCCGCCGGCTCTCCCTCAGCCCGCGCACGGTGGAGACGCACCGCGCCAAACTGATGCACAAGCTCGGGCTGCGTAATCAGGTCGAGCTGACCCGGTATGCGATCGGGCGAGGAATTCTGGACCACCCCGGCAGCCGACCTTCCCCCCAAACGTAATGCACATCCTCAGACGAATCAATCTTTTACCGCAAAGACGCGAAGGACGCGAAGAACTCTGAAAGCTTTTGCTCTTTCCGCCACAAATCTTTGCGCCCTTCGCGGTGAATTGTCATACAATCTCTCAAACACACTGCAAGGGCAGGGTTATTTTAGCCCGCCGACGTATCGGCCTCCGTACGCGTACGGAGGCCTGTGCTTGCCCCAAATCACTCAAGAAAGCAGATTCCCCCGCGTTCTTTGAGTTCCTGCTTCAGTTGGACTGCCGGAAAGCTGAACCGCGATTCGCGGGAAATTACGCGTAAAGCCGGTCTTGTTTTTCAGTACGTCTACGAATACCCGCCGCAACCAATGGGTGGTATGAATGATGGCGCGCCTCGAGCATGTTCGCGCTATTCGTAGACCAGATCTCGCGCCTGCAAACGTGAATTGACCGGTCTGCCCGCTCACGGTAGACCTCCACAGCGTTTTCTGTCGCTTGGGCGAGGGTGCGAAAGCTTGGCTTGGACGATGCCGTCCTAGAAAGGAAATGTGCTTGGACGGGGTAGATTAGAACTCGGGGAGGAGAGAGATCGCAACGACCATTGTTGTCGCGGACGATCATCCGATCATCCTGAAAGGACTGATTGCACTGTTAGAAGTGGAACAGCCATTCACCGTGGTCGGCTCGGCCATGAATGGCCTGGAGACCGTTCGATTGATGGAACAACACAAACCCAACGTGCTCATTCTCGATTTGATGATGCCCGGTCTGAACGGCCTCGAAGTTTTGAAGAGGGTCCCAGACATTTCACCCCAAACTCGCGTCCTCATCCTCTCGATGCACGGCGACGAGTCTTACATGCTGGAGGCATTTCGCAGCGGCGCTACGGGGTACATGACCAAAGATTCGATGCCGGCTCAGTTGGTGGAGGCGGTGCGCCAGGTCGCCGCGGGCCAGCGGTACCTGGGCGGTTCGCTTTCTGAAGAACAGATCGAATCGTACTTGAAAAAGATCCAAAACAGTCACCTGGATTCATCCGGAATCAAGTAGGGCCTCTTTCAGACGAATTGAGAAAGGAAGCAGTTTGGACGGCGTTTCAGTGACCGATCATCATCCTGGCCGATCCACCGGCGCTGCGCCGATGGCGCACGATATCGCGCTGCCTGGACGCACCGAAGAGTCCCAGCGTTTCCTGGCCCGGGCGAGCGCGGCGTTCGCTTCGTCCTTGGACTATGGGGAGACGCTGGCGAGCCTCGCGCGGCTGGCGGGTCCGAAGATCGCGGATTGGTGCGGCGTTTGCATGCTCCCGGAGAACGGTGAACTGGAAGCCGCCATCGCTCACGTCGAACCGGAAAAGGCGCGCTGGGCGACGGAGATACAGCGCCGCTATCCCCCCGATCCTCACGCGCCGCATGGGGTCTACCACGTCCTGCAGACCGGCAGGTGCGAGTTCGCCGCACGGGTGACCGACGAGCAGCTCGCGGCGGCCGCGCGCGACATCGAACATTTGGAATTGCTGGCGGAGCTGGGAGTGAAATCGTACATCATCGCGCCGTTCAGCGCGCGCGGGCAGACCTTCGTCGCCATCGCGTTCGTCTCGGCGCAGTCGGAGCGACCGTACGGACCGGCGGATGTCGCGCTGGCGGAAGAACTGGCGAATCGGGCTGCGCCTTTCATCGACACCGCCAGGTTGTATCGGGTCGCGCGGCAGTTGATCCAGGAACTGGAACAGCTGGTCGTCAGCCGCACGATCGAGCTGCAGCAAGCCAACCAGCGCCTGGCCGCGCAGGGCAAGGGGTGTGTCGCATGATCAACGTGCTGATTGCAGACGATCACGAACTCATCCGCGAGGGTCTGAAAAGGATCCTGAAGAGGGAACCGGACATCCAGGTCGCGGGAGAGGCCGGGACCGGCGCGCAGGTCTTGGCCCAGGTCTTGGATCGGAAACTCGACATCGTGCTGCTCGATATCTCCATGCCGGACATGAACGGGCTGGACGTGCTGATGGAGTTGAGATCGCGCTGCCCTCATCTCCCCGTCCTGATCCTGAGTTTTCATCCCGAAGACCGTTTTGCGATTCGCGCACTGAGGGCCGGCGCCGCGGGTTACCTCACGAAAGAGAGCGCGGCGGGGGAACTCGTGCAGGCGATCCGGCGAGTGGTCGCCGGCAGCAAATCCGTCAGCGCCAACCTTGCCGAGAAACTGGCGGATGAAATGGTCAACGGAAGCGACAAGCCGCGGCACGAGACCTTGTCCGATCGCGAGTTCCAGGTGATGCGCATGATTGCCGCCGGCAAAAAGATCGGCGAGATTGCTGAGGCGCTGTCGCTGAGCGCCAGCACGGTCAATACGTACCGGTCGCGGCTCCTGGAAAAAATGAGAATGCAAACCAATGTCGAATTGACGCGGTACGTGATCGAGAATAGTCTGATCGATTGGTAAGAAGGCAATCCTGCCCGTCTGACAACCCCGTCCGAAAGCCCCTCCCCACCAGTATTCTATCACAATCCATTCGAAAAGTCCGCACGCCAAAGCAACACTAGTACTCTGTC
>Ga0163209_1001332_pt1 | contig 10778 bp, 9 predicted proteins | sample Kivu_160m_FD_113538 | JGI IMG/M metagenome (GOLD analysis project Ga0163209, IMG submission 113538) | Freshwater microbial communities from Lake Kivu, Western Province, Rwanda to study Microbial Dark Matter (Phase II) - Kivu_160m | ecosystem: Environmental > Aquatic > Freshwater > Lake ... | reverse complement strand
TGTCTCTGGATCGACCTCAAGGACAACCTTGCGGAGATCGTCATCGGCCCCTATGAGGTTTACGAAGACGCGCTCCTCGGCCTCAAGGCTTCTTACGAAAGCTATGTCTATATCAACGACCGCGAGGAGATGACGAAGATCAAGGGCTACCTCGACCATCTGGACGAGATGCAGAAGGCTCTCCCGGTCGAGGCGAAATACAAAGCGCAGGAAATCCGCGGCCTGGCTTCGCCGCTCAACGTCGTCTATGAGGTGTTCACCGCCGGAGACGCCAAAGCCGGCGTCCAGACCTCGGCCTTCGTCCTGCCCAACGACGAGAAGGTCCGCGAAAAGAAGGGGACCAAGAAGGTCTTCCTGAAGAACATGATGGAGGCGAAATTCAGCAAGAGCCTCGTTCCCATCGCCCGGCGCGTGCTCGATCCCGCCGACGCCGGGAACGTCTCCTTCGAAGCCTATTTCACGGAAGTCATCCTCCACGAAATATGCCATGTCCTCGGCCTCAATTATGTCACCCTCCCCGACGGCACGAAGACGACCGTGGGCAAAGCCCTCAAGGATCTCAACACGCCGATCGAGGAAGCCAAGGCGGATGTCGTGGGCATTGCCAGCGTCCCTCTCCTGGTCGGGAAGGGCGTCATTTCGAAAAAAACGGAGGCCGAAATTACCACGACCTACCTGGCCGGAATGTTCCGCGTCATGCGATTCGGCGCGACGGAAGCCCACGGCCTGGGGGTCCTGATTCAGTACAACTTCCTTCGCGAACAGGGCGCTTTCGTGTTCGACGAGGCCGCGCGGAAGTTCAAGGTCGATCCGGCGAAGTTCAAGAGCGCGGTCCGGGAACTCGCCCGCCGGCTCCTGGTTCTCGAAGGCGACGGGAATTACGAGGCGGTGAAAGATTTCGTCGCCCGGTATGGCCGCCTCGACGACCTGACCAAGGCCGTAATCGGCACGCTCAAGGATATCCCGGTCGACATCGCCCCGGTCTTCAAGACGAGCTACTAGCAGCCCGGCGGAAGGGGGATTCCCGGCCGTGCGCCGTCCTTGACTTCGAACGGCCGTTCGGGTATAACTTCGCTACTTCCCATGAGGGAGGAGGTGAATATTCGTGGCGTTTGTCGTACTTGAAGAGGGCGAATCGATCGAGAGCGCGCTGAAGCGGTTCAAGCGGAGAGTGCAACAGGAAGCCATCATCAAGGAGATCAAGAAGCACTCGGTCTATTTCAAGCCCGGCGAAAAGAAGCGGATGAAGGAAGCTCAGGCCCGCAAGCGGATGCGGCGGCGGATGAAAAGAGAAAAAGACCTCGAATATTGATCACCCATCCTCCCGAAGAGACCCGACCGACCCCTAAACCGTCCTGGCTGAGGGTCGCCTTTCCCTCGCATCCGGAGTATTTCGCGGTTTCGGCGCTGCTCGAACGGCACGGTCTCAACACCATCTGCCGCAGCGCGAAATGCCCGAACGTCGCGGAGTGCTGGTCCCAGCGGACGGCGACGTTTCTCATCCTGGGGACTGTCTGCACGCGCGCCTGCGCGTTCTGCGCCGTGGCCAAGGGAACCCCGGGGCCTCCGTCCGAGGACGAGCCGGCGCGCGTCGCCGAGGCGGCCGCCCGTCTCGGTCTGGCCCACGTCGTCGTCACCTCGGTGACCAGGGACGACCTCCCCGACGGGGGCGCCTCCCATTTCGTCGGGACGATCCAGGCCTTGCGGCGGACGCTCCCCGATGCCAGCATCGAGGTCCTCGTCCCGGATTTCGGAGGCGACGCCGGCGCCCTGCGTCTGGTCGTCGCGGCCGGCCCCGACATCGTGAATCACAATCTGGAAACGACCGAGGCCCTCTATCCGAGGATCAATCGGCCGGCGGCCAACTACCGGCGGTCGCTCGGGGTCCTGCGCGCAGCCAAGGACGCGGGCGCCGCGACGAAATCCGGGCTGATGGTCGGCGCCGGTGAAACCGAGGACGATCTTGTCCGGACGTTCGAGGACCTCCGCCGGGCAGGGTGCGACCTCCTGACCATCGGCCAGTACCTCCGGCCGACGCGGGCCCACGCGCCCGTCGCCCGTTATTACACCCCCGAAGACTTCGACCGCCTCCGGGCCGCCGCGCTCGCCCTCGGCTTCGACGACGTCGAATCGGGACCGCTCGTCCGCAGTTCTTTCCATGCCCATCGTCTTTATGATACCTTTAAGCGGTTGCGGAAAGGATCCCCATGCGCTACCTGATCTTCAGCGACATCCACGGCAACCTCGAAGCCTTGAACGCGCTGTTGAAGTTCATCCAGAAGCGCAAGATCGACCACTATGTCTGCCTCGGCGACCTCGTCGGATACGGCGCCTCGCCGAACGAAGTCATCCAGAAGATCCGCAATCTCCGGCCCCTGTCGATCATCCGGGGCAACCACGACAAGGCCGTCACGGGGCACGATTCGATCGAGACGTTCAATCCGATCGCCGCGGCGGCGATCTTCTGGACCAAGAAGACGATCCTGAAAAAGAACGCCGAGTTCCTGGAACACGTCAAAAAGGGCCCGCAGGTCGTGAGCGAGCAGTTCTCCATCTGCCACGGCTCGCCGTTCGACGAAGACTACTACATCTTCGGCGAGTTCGACGCCGCCGAGGCCTTCGACTATCAAAAGCTCCCCTTGTGCTTCTTCGGGCATACCCATTTTCCCTTCGTCTACACCAAGCGGGACGCCGCCGTCGAAGGGACGTTCATCGAAGGGAGCTCGAACGAGGTCAAGCTCGAGAAGGGCGTGACCTACCTCATCAACCCGGGCTCGGTGGGACAGCCGCGCGACCGGAATCCCAACGTCGCGTTCGCCATCTATGACTCGGACCCCCACGTCGTCAGGTTCCACCGCCTCGAGTACGACTTGAGCGACGCCCAGGACCGGATCATCAAAGCCGGCCTGCCCCCCGCCCTGGCGGAGCGCCTGGCGCTCGGGATCTGACGGGCGGCCGCGGCGCCTCGCGGCGCTCCGTCGATGTCTTCCTTCACTCCATGCGCAGCGCGTCGATCGGCGACAGCCGCGCCGCACGGCGGGCCGGGAAAACCCCGAAAAAGATTCCGATGACGGCCGAGAACGTCAGCGCCAGGATCGCCGACCACGACGTGATGACGATGATGATCGAAGGGAAAATGCGCCTCACGGCCGCGACGACGGCGATCGTCAGGATAAAGCCGATCAGGCCGCCGAATGTGGAAAGGACGACCGACTCGACGAGAAACTGGGCCAGGATGTCCCGCTGGCGGGCCCCCACGGCCTTGCGCAGGCCGATCTCGCGGGTGCGCTCGCTGATGGACGCCAGCATGATGTTCATGATGCCGATGCCGCCGACGATGAGGGAGATGGCGGCGATACCGGCCAGGACGACGGTCAGGGCGTCGAGGATCGAATTGAGCGTTTCCCGGAGCTGGTTCTGGGAAAGGACGGTAATGTCGTCGTCGCCGCCGTGGCGGGCCCGCATCAGCTCGCGGATCGACGCCGTGGCGGCGGGGACCTCCGCGTCGGAAGCGGCCCGGACGATGATGTGGTACAAACTGTCGGTGTTGAACAGCCTTCGGGCGGCGGTCACGGGAATGAACACGACGTCGTCGAGGTCGAAACCGAGGCTGATCCCGCGCGGCTCCATCACGCCGATCACGCGGAACGGCGTTCCCATGATCACGATGAACCGGCCCAGCGGGCTCTCGTCTCCGAAGAGCTCCGCCCGGGCTTTGGACCCGAGCGCCGCCACGCGGCGCTCCCGGTCGACGTCCTCCGGCCCGAAGAATTGACCCGCCACGGGATTCTGGTCGCGGAGGGCGGGATATTCATCCCCCGTCCCGGTCACCCAGGAGTTTCGCGAAACGCCTTCGTGCTTGACCTGGCCCATCCCGTACACGACCGGGGCGACCCCGCTGATCGACGGCACGCGCCGGCGGATGGCGTCGGCGTCGGCCAGCGTCAGCTTGTGGACGAGCGAAAAATTGACCATCAAGCCGCCCCCGATCGTTTCCTGCCGGCCGGGCATGATGAGCAGCAGGTTGCTCCCCATGGCCGCGAACCGGTCGGACACGAAACGCCTGGAGCCGGCGCTCAGAGAGACCAAGCCGATGACGGCGAACACGCCGATGATGATGCCGAGCATCGTCAATCCGGTGCGCAGCTTGTTCGCGCCGAGCGTGTTCAGGGCGACCTGGACGGATTCCCAGAAGGTGACGCCCATCCCCTGCGGGGAATGCGAGGGGACGGCCGGCCTAACGGCCATGGTCCTTCTCGACGACGCGAAGGCCGTCCGTGAGACGGGCGGTCTCCGGAGGGACGGCGATTTTCTCGCCGGGTTTCAGACCGGACGTGACCTCGGTCCACTCCCAATTGGAGATTCCGGTCTCAACGGCCGTCTCCTCGAGGGCCCCATTCACGACGCGATACGCGAATTTTCCGTTCGGCCGGACGAGGATCGCGGCCGTCGGAGCGGCCAGGACATCCTTCCGGGACGAGATCAGGATCTCGGTGTTGGCCGACATGCCGGGCAGGACGCCCGCTCCGGCCTCGTCCCGGAGCCGGATCTTCACCCGGGCTGTGCGGTTCTGATCCATCTCCCGGGAAATGAAGGGATAGACCTCCGCCACGGTCCCCTCGAGCTTCCGTTTTCCGAGCGCATCGACGGCGAGCGTCGCCGCCTGTCCGGCCTTCACCCTCCAGAAATCGTTCTCGTCGATGTCCAAGCTGACGAACAGCTGGGAATCGTCGACGAGCTCGAACCGGCCGTAGGCCTGGGAGGCGCCGCCGATTTGGGAAAGCAGGGCCGGAGCGCCGGCCGTAGCGGGAAGAGCCTCGGGTCGTCCCGATGCCGAAGGCAGGGCACCGCCGGCTAACGAGGAAACGGCCAGCCCTCCCCAAACCTGGCCGATTTCGAGGTTGAAATCCAGCACGACGCCGTCGAACGGGGCCCGGACCACGGTTTTTCTGAGCGACGAGAACGCCACCTCCCGGCTGACCCGGGCTTGAGAGACGGCGGCTTGGGCCGCTTCCAATTCCGCTTCGCCGACGTCCAGGGCCATTTTGGCCAGCTCGTACTGCTGGCCGGCCAGCGATCCGCCGTCGTACACTTTCTGGGCCCGGCCGTAGTCGGCTCGAAGCTGGGCAGCATGGGCCCGGGCCTGCTTCAGGCGCGCCTCCACGAACGGGAGCGCCGCATCCAAGGAGCGGATCTGGTCCCTGAAATCCGTGTCGTCGAGGACGACCAGGGCTTGCCCCGCCTTCACCCGCTCGCCCCGGCGGACTTTGATCTCCTTGATCCCGGCCGCGATTTCGGGCTGGAGGAAAACGCGCTTGTTCGGCTCGACAAAGCCCATGGCCACGCCGGAAACGGTCTCGCTGATTTCCCGGGCCTTCATGGTCCAGATCGAAACGGCTACGGGTTTGGGGCGGACGCTCAAGACGATGACGATCCCCGCCGCAACCGCCAACAGGAGGATGATCAGTCCACCGATCAGCTTTCTCAAGGCGAAGCCTCCTCCGCAATCATGATGGCGGGACTCAGAGCTCCCGCTCGGCCAGGAGATCGGCCAGCTTCTCGAAAGACATCCGCGGCCCGTCGGCCAAGCCCGCCCGCACGAGCTCGGACCGGCTCTCGGCGATCTTCCGGCGCGCCAGCGCGTTTACGTCGTCGACGGCCCCCGTCGCGCGCAGGACCCCGACGGCCGCCCGGATCGTCCGGCAGTCGGCCCGGTCGTTGCCGAGAGCGGAGCGGAGCCGCCGTTTCCCGTTCCCATCCGCTTTGGCGAAGGCCTTGATCATCAACAGGGTGAATTTTCCCTGCCGGATATCCGAGCCGTAGGCCCGTCCTTTAAGCTCCGGGTCGAGGTCGATCAGGTCGTCTTGCAGTTGAAAAGCCGTCCCGAGCGCGAAGCCGAAGCGCGAGAGGGCATCGATCTGGCGGTCGGCCGCGCCGCCCAATATCGCCCCGACCTCGACGGCCGTCTTGAACAGATAGGCCGTCTTCCGTTCAATCATCCCGAGATACTCCTCCTCGGTGACGTCCCTGCGCAGGTCGGACAGGATGTCGCCCATCTGGCCTTCGCAGATCACCCGGTACGTATGATGGACCGCGGAGAGCGCCCGGCGGACGGCGTCCGCCCCGAACGACGACTCCGTGAAGCATCGCTCGGTCAGAGCATAGAGGATGTTCCCTTGGAGGATGGCCATGGACACGCCGAACCGCTCGGACAATTTTCCGAAGATCCGGCCGCGGAGCCGCTTCTCCTTATGGCCCTCCAGAAACCGCTTTTCGAAATGCTTGTGGATGGTGAGCATCCCCCTTCGCTCGGCGTCCTCGTCCATGATGTCGTCATGGATCAACGAAGAATTGTGGAACAATTCGATCCCGACGGCGGGCAGCGCGATCGCGTCTTCGTCGCGGCCGCCCGCGGCTTGATAAGCCAGGATGGCGAGGACGGGCCTGAGGCGCTTTCCCCCGTTGAGCACATAATCGGCAAGATAGGAATAGGCGGACTTCAGGAAGCCGTCCGATTCCCGGATGCGGTCCTCGAAAAAAGCCTTCATCCGGGAATCGACGATCTCCCTGTAATGCCGGAGCGCCGCGGAGAAGTCCGCGGAAGGCGTTTCAAGCGATGCCATCGGCCGCGGCTTCCTCCATGGTTCAGACTCGTTATCGCGTCGGAAACTGCGCCTATTATACCCATGATCCGGCGGGATTGCCAAGTGGAGCGGCGCTTCGGGCCGGCGCGCGGCGGGCGAGGAGGCCTATGACGTCCTCGGATTCGCGTAGCAATAAAGGCAGCCGTGCGAACACGACTGGGCGTAGCTCCCGATGTCGACGGACACGGTGCAGCCGCATTCGCCTCTCTGGCTCCGGTCTTTGGCCGTCGACGCGGCCTCGCGACCCGGGTGCAATGCCCGCAAGAGATCTCCGTCGATGCAGGACGAAGCGCGGATGCCGGCGACGCGGGTCAGGAAATTCTGGCTGCAGGCGTGCAGGCGGAGTCCGAAGCGCGCAGCGGCGTCGGCCAGGCGGCCCGCCGCTTCTAGCTTCTCGCGCTCCGGGGGATCGACATAGTCGAAGCCAAACGCCGCGGCCCGGCGGAGAGCTTTGCCGTACCATTGGGCAAAGCTGATCCGGACGTCCTCGATCCCGGCGCGCGCCGCGGCTTCGGCCGCCGTCTCGAAAAAACCGAGATTGGTCCGCCGTTCCGCGCCGGCCCGCCAGAAGACGACCGGGTCGAAGCGGAGCGAAACGCGCTTCGGATGCCCGGCCAGGGCGACGAGCGCGGGAAGCTGGGAGAGTGCCGCTGACGGAGGAGGGACGGCTTTTTCGATGAACGTCCCGCCCAATCCCGTGACGGTGAACAGGAGATACAGCTGGTCGTATTTTTGAAGCATATCCCTGATCCGATGCGCGTTCCGGATCAGGTTGGAGAAGTCCTTGGACCACAGAACGACGGAGTGGACGGAGGCCGGCCGGAGGTCCGCATGGACCGTCCGGCCGCGCGGGCCGAGGACGCTCGCCTCTTCCCTGTGGAAGGTGCCGGCCAGCCAGTCCGGGAAGAATGCGATCAGGTCGGTCCTGCGCGAAGCGCTGACGACGGTTTTCATCCCTGCGTTTCCTTGACAGCCCGGCCGAATGACCTTAGTATTTTAGCCTCCGAGGAATCACCGTTCAATGCCGATCTTGGAAGCCCGCCGGCTCGTCAAAAGCTATGGGAGCCGCGTCGTCGTCAAGGGCGCGGACGTCACGGTCCGCTCGGGTGAGATCGTCGGCCTGCTCGGCCGCAACGGGGCGGGCAAGACGACGATCTTCCAGATGGTCGTCGGCCTGATCCGGCCCGATGGCGGGTCCATCTCGCTCGCCGGCGTCGATATCTCGCGGGAACCGACCCATCGGCGGGCCGAGGTCGGCCTGACCTACCTCCCTCAGGAGAGCTCGGTCTTCCTCAAGGCGGCGGTGATCGACAACCTTCGGCTCGCCCTCGAGCTCCAGCCCGGCTCGGCGCGCGCATGGGAAACGCAGGCCCGGGAACTGCTCGATGAATTCGGGCTCCTTCCCCTGGCCGCGCAGTCCGCGTACAGCCTCTCCGGCGGCGAGCGCCGCCGGCTCGAGATCTGCCGGGCCTTGATCCTGAAGCCGAAGTTCCTCCTGCTGGACGAGCCGTTTACGGGCATCGACCCGCTGACCATTGTCGAGCTCCAGAAGATCATGACCGCCTTGAAGGGCCGCGGCATCGGGATTCTCCTCTCCGACCACAACGTCCGGGATACGTTCAAGATCGCCGACCGCGTCGATATCATTGACGAGGGCGAGATTCTGATCGAAGGCGCTCCTCAAGACGTGGGCCGCGACCGGAAAGCCAGGGAACGCTTTCTAGGGATGGAATTCACGTTCGGCGAGGAGCGCCGCGACTAATCCCGAGGAGCGGCCATGCGGCCGCCCAGCGTCTCTCCCAAGAAGAAATAGAAGAGGAAGAAATACCCGGCGAGGAGGATCAGGAAAAGCCCTCCCAACGGATAGGGAACGGCCTTGATCAAAGTTCGGACGGGGACATCCATGATGAGAGAGGCGGCCCAGACGGTCCCCATCCAAACCAGGGCGATGAAGATCAGGTCGAAGACGAACGCGGTCAAGCGGCCGAAGAATCCAAGCTTGACCTTCGGGACTTCGACGGCCCGCTCTTCGAGCTCGGCCGCCTCTTCTTCGGCTTCGACCTCGGCTTCGGAAACCTCGTCGCCCGCCTCCTCCATCTCATAGCGCGGGATGCCGAGCTCGTCGGTCTTGACCTTCGCCATCTCCTCTTTGTCAAAGAGAAGGCCGCTCTTGTCCTTCGTCACGCGCTCGGGAATCCCGATCGTCGCGCGGGTGGGAGCCATCGTCTCGGCCCGGCTCATGACCTCCTGTTCGAAATCCATCGTGTCGCCCGGAGCAAAGCTCTGCCCCGCGGGCTTTTCCTCCTTGTCCTCGTCGACGATCTCCGTCGAAGCGTTCGACTTGGACAGGTCCGCCCAGGGAGGGAGGTTGCCGGCGTCCTCGAGAGGCGCGAGCAGCTTTTCCTCGTCCCGGGTCAGGGACAATTTCTTCTGTTTCTTCTCCAGGGCGGCGATGAGACGAACGATCTCTTCCCTCGTGTCGGTCTCGGACTTGTCCTCGGCCTCCTCGTCGGAAACGAGGTCCTCGTCGAGAGGGGCTTCGTCTTCGGCCTCGTCCGGCGGTTCGTCAGCGGCGATTTCCTGGACATCGCGCTCTTCGATGACCGGCGTCGGGGCGGGAGCCGGCGGCTTTGCTTTCTTCTTCGACCGTTCGACGAGGCGCTCTTCTTCTTCGGCCAAATGTAATGGTGCCGGCTTAGGCCCCTGCGTCAGGGAGGGTTCGGCCGCAGGAGGGGCCGGCTTCGGAGGAGGCGGCATAACGGGCTCGACGCTCGGGGGAGCCGCGTCTTTCGGCGATTGGGGCTTAGGCCGCTCCCGCCTAGGAGAAGGCCGTCTGACAGGTTCGCGTTTCACGGCCGGCGGCTCGGTCGGCTCGGATTCAACGGGAGGAGCCGGCTTTACCGCTTCCGTTTTTACGGGAGCCGGGGCCGGCGCCGGAGGAGTCGCTGCGGGAGCGGGCGGAGGGGCAAGATGCGCTGTCACCGGTTTTTTGGGCGGTTCCGCGGCGGGCCTTGCCTCAACGACATCTTCCGCCTCAGCCCGGATTTCCTCTTCAGCCTCTGCGTCGGCTTCTTCTTCCTCCTCGTTTTCGCCCGGAAAAGCAGCTTCGCCTTCGAGGACCTCTTCGAGGTCGATCTCCTCCTTCTGAGCCTCCTCTTCATCGGATGACTCGAGGGAGGCTTCGAATTCCTCCTCGGAGTCCTTGAAGTCCTCGTCGACGATCTTCTCCCCCTTGATGTCCTCCTCCACGAACTCATCCTCGGGGAAGAGGAGCTGGGTGCCGCAGTTGTTGCAGTACTTTTGAGACTCGTCGATGATCGCCTTGCAATAGGGACAGCGTCGGAAGGAAAATAGCCTATTTATAAAGAATATAAGGGGGAAAGTCAATAAATCGGGGGCCGAACTCTCGGGCGGCTTGATCATTTTCTTTAACAATGCTATCTTCATCGGCCGTATCGGAAAAAGCGGCCTCCCGAACTTGAGATGCGTTCATACCGCAGCGAAAACGCGGCGGCTCACGATCCAGGGGCTCCGGATATCTAAAGTGGAGAACAGATGATAAGCCGTGAGATATGGATGTTGGCCGGAACCGCAGCGACCCTCGGTTTGGTCCACACCATAATCGGACCCGACCACTATCTGCCGTTTATCGTCATCGGCCGAGCCCGGAACTGGGCCTTGCGCAAGACCCTACTCATTTCCTTCTTAGCCGGTCTGGGCCATATCCTGAGCTCGGTCGTTCTCGGCTTCCTCGGCATCGCCCTGGGAATCGCCGTTTCCAAGCTGGAGGGCGTCGAGTCCACCCGAGGCGCAATCGCGGCCTGGCTCCTCATCGGCTTCGGCCTCGCTTATTTTATCTGGGGAATGCGCCGGGCGGGGCGGGGCAAAGCTCATTCCCATGCGCATGTCCACGATCACGACGAAGCGCGCGCGCATCCTCACGGGCCCGACCTCGGCGGCCATGATCCGGAACACGAACACGTCCGCCAGCATGCTCATGCGCATACGCACGAACTGGCCGAGCATGCTCATCCCCACGGCGAAATCCCTCAGAAAGTCAATATCACCCCTTGGGTGCTGTTCACGATTTTCGTTTTCGGACCCTGCGAGCCTCTCATACCGCTGGTCATGTAC
>Ga0163209_1001331_pt1 | contig 10788 bp, 11 predicted proteins | sample Kivu_160m_FD_113538 | JGI IMG/M metagenome (GOLD analysis project Ga0163209, IMG submission 113538) | Freshwater microbial communities from Lake Kivu, Western Province, Rwanda to study Microbial Dark Matter (Phase II) - Kivu_160m | ecosystem: Environmental > Aquatic > Freshwater > Lake ... | reverse complement strand
GAATTTCAAACCCGTAAAGATGTGTATAGCAGCAGCAGCCCCGCTGCTGGCGGAAACCAAGAGAAGCTGGGAAGCGTTAACAGGGGGCAAGATCGTAGATGCCTACGGGCTCACCGAGGCTGGCATCCTCTCCATGGGGCCTATGATAGGGCCATGGAAGGAGGGTGCCTCCGGTATGCCTACTGTCGATGTAGTTATGAAGGTTGTCGATATCGATACAGGTAAGACGGAGCTCAAGCTGGGGGAAACGGGTGAAATCATCGTTAAAGCTCCCCATATGATGCAGGGTTACTGGGAGCAGCCCGATGCGACTGCCGAAATGCTGCGTGACGGATGGCTGTATACCGGGGATATAGGGCATATGGACGATGACGGCTATGTCTTTATCACATCGCGTAAGAAGGAACTGATTAAACCCAGCGGGCACCAGGTATACCCGGGTGAAATAGAAGAAGTAATCATGCAGTACCCGGCAGTCCTGGAGGTCAGTGTTGCGGGAGTACGTGACGCGGTTCAGGGTGAGGCCGTTAAAGCCTGGATTGTGCTGAAGCCGGATAGCAAATGCACAGAGCAGGAGATACAGGCCTTCTGCAAGGAACGGCTGACGCCGTATAAGGTGCCGAAGCACGTTGAATTCAGGGAAGCTCTGCCCAAGACAATGGTCGGCAAGGTATTGCGCCGCGTTCTGCAGGAAGAGGAGCTGGCCCGGGAAAAAGAGGCGAAGAGCAAGTAGGCTGCTTAAACTTTAGGACTACGATTTTTCGCCTGGACAACTTCACCAGCCGCCAGAAGACTAACGACATACTGGTTCAGGCTCACGCCTTCGCGCACTGCCTGTTGGGAGAGGCGGCGGTGCAGATATTTCGGCACACGTATTATAAATTTGCCGCTATATTCCTGCTCCTCCCGTGGCAATGGAATCTCTATCCCGTCTTTATAAGCGAGTCCAATCCATAGCTGTCTGGCAACATCTATCGCTGAATATGCTTCTTTCAATGTTTCCGCCTGTGTTATGCAGCCAGGTAAATCTTTGATCTCAGCCACGTACCCACCTTGATCATCGGGATATATGGTCATTGGATAGCTCTGTTCCAGGTAATATTTCAAGCTATTTCTCTTCTTTATTTTTTTCATACCATTCCTCCAGATTCAGCAGGTCGGCAAGACGCTTTATATAAGGCGTTTTCACCTTTCGCCCCTTGATTAAGGGGACATTAATTGGATAAGCCCCCTTTTTATGAAAAACACATTCACTTCCGCGCTTCTTCTTCTCAGAATAGCCGAATTGCTCTAACAGCCGTCTTACTTCGTTTATATCATCAACCGAATCAGGCTCAAGAAGGAATTTCTTAACCAGTTTGACCAGCGATGACATAGTATTATGATACTACCAATAATATCATTTATCAAACTGGTTTAAGTTTACATGGACTTATTCATATAACATGTTATATTCTATGAATGTAACATGTCATAATAGTGTACATTAAATAGTACTGAATAATGTACATTATCTTAAGGAGAAGGTACATGGTTACCATAGCATTTTCCGATGAAATTGTGAATGCCACTGAGCTCAGGAACAACCAGAAATTCTGGCTGGATATGTCGTCCAGGCAGCCCGTTACCATTGCATATGGTCGTCATAGTCTGGCTATTTTAAATCGAGAGCGGGTTGCGAAATTGTACATGAAGAATCACTATCTGGAGTTGGCGGTGAAGCTCTGCACCGATATTACCCTAAAAGGGAGTAGCGAGGAATTTACATGGGTTAATTCCCTGGATGACGAAGATAAAAGCCAGTTTATTAGTGAATTTGTTAACAGTATAAAGAAAGCGATCATGACAGACGATTGGTCCGGCCCTGAAATATTATTGGATGACTGGAAGGCAACGGCGGAAACCTTGCGTGACGGTGAAGCAATGAAGGTCTTAAAAGCAAAAGGCCGGCGAGCCGAATATATTGGTCAGCATCCTTAAATATGTAACTTAGGGTATATTTACACGCCAAAATATAGTGGGTCACGGCGGCATCGTAATGAACGCCGTGAGAACGTAACAGGTTTGGCAGTCTATGGCGTTGTAGTGGTCTTCTGGATATATCCAAAATACTTTTTTTTAAAGTATCGTTTTGCCTAAGGATTGCGTCACCACTGGACGAACATCGGGATGTTTGCCCTTCCATGCGTATGTATGTTCTCACGAGAGTGCTCGCTAAATTCCGGCTAACCCCTCTAATAAAACTAATTCTAATATAGATAGAATTACCACTATAGTAAGACCAAAACCTATGCCCTTAACTATTTCTACTTTACGCGTAACAACGAAGCCAAGCAATACCAAAATCGCTGCGCCTATTAGACCTAAGCTGACAATAAAGCAAATATTTGATATATCCGATAACCCCTCGTTTCCGGTTGCATTGTGCAGCAGTTGGAAAACAAGAGCAGCAATGGCTACGATAAAAGGTGGAATCGCTGTAGCTAAGATTGCAACCCTGCGACCCTTACTTGTTCCCTTTTTGGGTCGAAGCACCCATGCTAAAATCCCTGCAATTATGGCTATAGGAATGATAATAGTCATTATGAGCTCCTTCTGTTTTGTCTTGCTCTCATATACAAGTTCATATTTACGTTTTAAATAAAATCGGGATGTTTACGTGAACATACAACTTGAATTAAACAATCCATCATTTCGTGCAGTCAAGGGAAAGTGACGATGTATTGAAAATATCTAAGCAGTAGAAACTCAAATTACTTAAGTTGTCAATTAATATGGTATATCTCCTTGTATTTTTAAAATACTTTATCTGAAGTATTGCCAAAGATGTCTATCAGGGTGGGAGAAAGTGTGATTTGTCAGTCAGCCATTTCACGTCTAACTGACAGCACCACCTTGTATAGTAACGTAATTATCAGCCCACCCATGGCCCATACTCCCAATACAATAAGCGATTCCAGTAAGGTAGGCATATATTCAAATATTTCACCGGTGGGAGTGGGGATGAAGCCGGGGACTATTAAGCCGAGGCCCTTGTCTATCCAGATGGAAACAAAGACAACCGCGCAGGCGATGGCAAGGATATTCTGGTTAGTGTGGGTCCTGGGAATAACCAGCAAAACTATGGATGAGCAGGCCAATATAATCGAGGTCCACATCCAGGGGACAAGGCTGTAGTAACAGTCCAAACCGAAGAGCAAATACTGGAAGTGGCTCATGGCATCCGGCACCTGGCTGTAAAACACGGTGAATATCTCCAGCAGCAGGAAAAACACCGTCGCGATGGTGGCATAGGCCACGATCTTAGCCACCTTATTGATTGACTGGTTGCCCGGGTCAAAGCCACCCCACTTCTTCATGAGCAGTGCGAGCAGTATGAGCAGGGCAGGGCCGGATGCGAAGGCCGATGCAAGGAATCGCGGCGCCAGCAGGGCGGTGAGCCAGAAGGGACGCGCTCCGAGCCCGGCATAGATAAAGGCAGTAACCGTGTGGATGCTGATGGCCCAAGGGATGGAGATTATAATAAGCGGCTTGATCCATTTCGGCGGCTCGATCTCTTTATATTCGGCATCGAGCGTGACCCAGCCGATAATGATGTTTAAAAGTAAGTAAACGGTGAGCACTATCAGGTCCCAGAAGAGGATGGAACTGGGCGAGGGATAAAGGAGCATATTGAAAACCCGCGCCGGCTGGCCGAGATCGACCACCACGAAGGTTATGCTCACTATGACGGCAGACACGGCAAGGAACTCACCAAGGATTATAATCTTCCTGAACTCCTTCTCGTTGTGCAGGTAATAAGGGATGATCAGCATCACCGCAGAGGCCGCGACGCCCACGAAGAAGGTGAAGTTGGCGATGTAAAGTCCCCAGGAAACATCCCGGCTCAGCCCGGTAATGGTCAAGCCTTGATCCCACTGCCTGAGGTAAGCAATCAAGCCGACTACTATAAGTACTAGCAACCCGCTTATGAGTAGCCAGTACTTCCTGCCGCCTTTAAATATACTTTCTATCATTGCTTATCTACACGAGATAATAGACCTGCGGCTGCGTACCCAGCTCAGGCTTGCGGCGCACGGTATAATTGGTCGAGACAAGCCCGTACACATCGGTACCGGGCATCATTTCGCCGAAAGTCAGCGCGCCGCTCTTGCAGGCTTCGACGCAGGCGGGAGGTTTGCCTTCGGCCAGCCTCTCATCGCAGAAGTTACATTTTTCCACCACGCCCCTGGTACGCTCCGGGTAACTTAGATCGATGTCCTTGATATAAGGCCTGGGGTCCCTCCAGTTGAAGCTACGCGAGCCGTAGGGGCAGGCCGCCATGCAATAGCGGCAGCCGATGCAGCGGTGGTAGTCCATCATAACGATGCCGTCTTCCCGCCTCCAGGTTGCCTGCGTGGGACAGACCCTCACGCAGGGCGGGTTGTCACAGTGGTTGCAAAGCAGGAGCACGTTTCTATCGCGTATGGCCTCCTTAACGAACTTGTTTTCCTGCTCAGGGAAGGCCTGATCATAGGACGCCTCCCGTATCCACTTGATCTCTTCCTTCCTGCTGCCGATGTCGGGAACGTTGTGCACTTTGTGGCAGGCGGCGATGCAGTCCGTACACCCGGTATCGGCCGTGCAGGCCTTCAGGTCAACGACCATGGCCAGCCTTTTCCTGTTTTCCGGGCTAAGGCCCAGGGCCCGGGCTATCTCCGGCCTTGCCAGCAGGTCAAAGGCCGGTTTGGCTGCGAGGGCCAGAAGGGAGAGGGTGGCGAGTTTTAAGAAGGTACGACGTTCAAGGTTCATGTGTGGTTCCCTCGGTCATGAGATTGCTTCGTCGCTGCGCTCCTCGCAACGACATGTGAATTTGGGATTGATTCGTCACTTCGTTCCTCGCAACGACATATTATGGTGTTCCTCGCAATGACATATTTGGCTGCGGCGGTATATTATGGCAGTTCCAGCAGTTGGGAGCCACGCCGGTATAGTTGTGGCAGCGGTCGCAGAACTCGCTTTTATTGGAATGGCACTTAAGGCATGTGCCGGTCAGGCTGATATCATACGTCGTGTTATCGCTTGCAACGTAGGTACTGACCCCATTGCGCACGGCCGAATCCCGCCATTGCTGCAATAGCTGCATGTGGTACTCTTACATGTACTGCGTCGACTCCCCGCATGTATTGTCGCTGGCGGGAAGCACCGGGTCGGAACGGTAATCAGCCTTGCCGCTGGCGGCGATGTACCACACAGGGAAAGTGGCCAGGCAGAGAAAAACGGCCAGTCCGCCGATTATCTTCCCCTTATCATACACTGGCCTGTTTCCCTCCATTCTCTTCCTCACCGGCTAAAGGCTCGCCGCGCAGGTCGGTTTCCCTTTCCTTCTCTCCCTGCATTACCAGGGCGTTGCCCAGCAATTCATGCACGCCGGCGGTCTCCACACCCGGCACCCAGTACTCCAGCAGCGGCGGAAAGGATGCCTTATCTATGGCGCAGATACAGGCAAGCAGGTTAACGCCGTGCTTCTCACGGACGTACCTGACCGCGTTGGCCCGCGGGAAGCCGCCGCGCAGGCGCATCTCCATGTTCTCATCGGGTCCCAGCCCGGCGCCGCTGCCGCAGCAGAAGGTGCGCTCCCTGATGGTGTTCTCCGGCATCTCGTAGAAATGGTTACATGTATTCTTGATAATATAACGAGGCTCTTCGAAAAGCCCCATCGACCGCGCCGGGTTGCAGGAATCATGGAAGGTCACCTTCCACCTGTCATTCCTCGCCGGGTCGAGCTTTAATTTGCCGTTATATATGAGGTCTGCGGTGAACTCGCAGATGTGGACCATTTTAGTGGATTTCGCGTTATCAAATTTAGTTCCAGTCACGGGGGAAACGGGCTGCTCGAGGAAGCTTGCGGGGCCGTTGAAAGTATCCATGTACTGATGCAGGACGCGCCACATGTGGCCGCACTCGCCGCCCAGTACCCATTTGACCTTCAGCCTTTTAGCCTCTTCATATATCTTGGCATTCAGGCTTTTAGCTAAATCGGCCGAATGGAAGAGCCCGAAGTTGCCGCCTTCCGAAGCGAAGGTGCTGAAGGTGTAATCCAGCCCGATCTCGTGGAAGAGCATGAGATAGCCCAGCAGCGTGAACCAGTGCGGCTGCGCAAAATAGTCCGCCGAAGGCGTGACGAATAATATCTCGGCGCCCTTCTTATTGATGGGCACGTCCACCTTGATGCCCGTTATGCCAAAAACCTCATCCTGTGCGAACTCCAGGCTCTGCTTGAAGGCGTGCGGCGGTATGCCAAGGTGGTTGCCTGTACGGAAAGAGTTTGAGGCCGGTGTCACGACCCACTCGGTGGAGCATCCCACCAGGTTGAGCAGCTCCCGGCCCAGCATGGTGATCTCGCAGGTGTCTATGCCGTAGGGGCAGAAGACCGAGCAGCGGCGGCACTCGGAGCACTGGTAAAAGTAGTAGTACCACTCCTTGATGATCTTCTCGTCCAGCGGCCTGGCGCCGGCCAGCCTGCCGAAGATTTTACCGCCTGCTGTGAAATACCTGCGGTAAACCGACCTTATCAGCTCGGCCCTGAGCACAGGCATGTTTTTGGGATCGCCCGAGCCGATGAAATAATGGCACTTGTCGGCGCAGGCGCCGCAACGCACGCAGATATCGAGGAAGAGCCGCCAGGAGCGGTACTTATCCAGGCGGTCCTTCATGCCGTCCAATATTATTTGCTTCCAGTCGGGCGGCAGCTTCCAGTCCGCGTCCTGCGGGTTCCACTGGCGCGGGTTGGGAAGCTGGAGCATCTCCTGGTTCTTCAAGGGCGCGGAATAGCAGTAGCTGCCCCTCCTGAACTCTACCTCCGCATCCATCCAGTCCTTTTGCGGAGGCCTGTAATCGATGTTTGCCATCTCCTCGGGCTTCAATTTCTTATCTGCCATGTTTACTCCGTGGCCGCCTTATCTATTTCTAAAGGCAATCCTGCCTTTTTCATAGGCTCCCTGAACTCGTCCTCGTATTCGGCGTAAGTATGCACCCTGACCGGGCGGCTCCAGGGGTTGACGCGGCGGCTCACACGGCTGTCGTTTTTCAAATTACGTGTGGGGCTGAGCAGTATGCCCGGCGCGTGCATCATCTTGCTGAAGGGGAAATAGCCTATTAATATGCAGGCCAGGAAAAGGTGGATGTAGAAAGGCAGGCCGATGCCGTCGGGTACGGAGGGACTGAAGCTGATCATGCTGACGGCCAACTCTTTTACCGCCACCAGGTCGACCTTGAAGACCGACCTCATTAAAACACCCGAGATGATTACTCCCAGTAATAGCAGCAGGGCGAGGTAATCCGCAGCGAGGGATATATATTTTATTTGAGCTAATACCACACGGCGGAAAAACAGGTAGGTCAGGGCGATGAGTATGACGAAGTCGGTGATGAACAGCGCTGGCAAAGCAAGCTGGAGGACGCCGTCGATATCTGAAATGAATAGCACCGGCGGAAACACGGGCTCGGTGAAGAAGCGCAGGTGCCGGAAGAGTATGACCAGCAATGACCAGTGGAAGGCCAGACCTCCCAGCCAGAGCCAGCGGCTGCCGCCGTAAACCAGCCTCTGGGGACCTACCAGCTCCGCACTGCTGTTGCGGAACAGCGAGCGGAAGAAGAATGTCTCCAGTAACATGCGCCAGGCCACGCCCCAATAACTGCGCGGGCTTTCAACTTTATCGTCATGTATCCAGTCGAACGATTTCTCCTGCCCGCAGGTGGTGGGTATATTGAAGGGGACGGGCGCGTTGGCCCACCTGATAATACGGTAGATGAAGCCGAATATGAACGCGGCCGCTGCCAGGTAGGGGATGACCATAAATACGATCTGCGATGCCGGAACCGCGAGTGTCACCAACGGCAGCAGCACCAGCGCGATGACCAGGGCCAGGGGGTAGAGTATTTTAACTGCGCTGTTCATCTTTTCCTTGAGTCACCACGAGCCGCCATTTACAATGTCATTGCAGGGAACCGCCATCCGTCATGTCATTGCGAGGAGCTTGCGACGAAGCAATCTCCCGGCCTGGGGATTGCCACGCTTGGCTCACGAGGACGTGATTTTTTATTCTCTCCCTCTGCTTCAATTGCTCGATTTTTTTCTTCGTAGCGGCATAGATATCCGATGCAAGCAGTGTCAGGTGGTCAATGCGCGATACCAGCCCGGTCACATCAGCCTCCGTCTCTGCTGGAATTTCGCTGGTTATAACCTTTTTCAGGGAGACCATGAATGATAGCGCCTCTGCAGGCGTGAAGTCCTGCACCGCCCTTATCTTGATGATGTCTTCGAGGTATGAGGATATGGCCTGCATATCAGAGCCTTCGATTAAACCATCAAGTATTTTTCGGAGATTTCTTGCGATCACATAGCCGACCGGGTTGGCAAACCTGTCCCCTTCAACCCTGAGGAACTCAGCCGTGTTGACATGGTAAGAATTGAATATCTCATCGAGCCACTTTTCCAGTATGGCTGATTTTTTCTTTTGCAGCAGCTTCTGGAAGTCCATAGTCCTTACGTTATTCTTGCTGTGCTGCGTCCAGAGTATTCAAAATCCTGCGGTTGAAATCGTTAAGAGTATCATTGTATGACTTCCCGCTGTAGTCATAGAAACCTGCCCCCGTTCTCATGCCGAGCTTGCCAGCCTGGTACAGGTCTCTTATCTCTTTTATGCGCGGGTCTTTGTGTGCGTTGGCATCGAAGGAGGTTACCGCCTGCCAGATGATGTTGAGTCCCAGCAGGTCCATCGTTTTAAAAGGCCCCATCACCGAATAGCGCGGACCGAGAGCCTCGGTGAAGGCATGGTCGATATCCTCGATTGATGCGATACCCGTGCCCATAAAGCCGAGGGCAGTGCTCAGTATGGCAAAATTGAAGTTATTGATAAGGTGACCGGGGACTATCTTCTTCAGTATCAGGGGGTGCTTGCCGGCTTGCTTCAGCAAGGCCAGTGTGAATTCAAAGGTTTCGTCCGAGGTATGAGTGCCGCGCGCCACCTCGATAAGCGGTACGACGTGGGGGGGATTTACAAAATGGGTGAGTATGAGCTTATCCGGTCTGCCTGAGCCCTGCGCCATATCGTCGGGGGAGAACGTTGAAGAATTGCTGGCGATGATGGCGCCTGCCGGAGAAAGCCTTTCGATTTTCTTAAACAGCGCTCTTTTTATCTCCAGGTCTTCGCCGATAGCCTCAACTATGAAGTCGGCCGCTTTGAGACCCGAGGCGAGATCAGTAGTGGTAGCGAGCCTGGATATGGTTTCCTTTGCTTTACGCGGACCGTAAATCCCCGCTTCCCTGAAAGAGTTTACGCTTGACCGAATACGTTCTTCAGCCTGCTTTAGAATTGAGCTGTCGATATCTATCAGGGTGACCTGGCAGCCCGCCTGGGCAAACACCTGGGCAATGCCCGGCCCCATGGTACCTGCGCCGATTACGGCAACATTGCACACTATCTTAGATTTGACTTCGCCTCTCACGTGCAAATCCCCCTTCGCAGCGGCAGATATTATACGGGATGATCCAATATCCACCGCCGCTCTAATAAGCATTTACAGTAGATTAGAAAATGGTCAACCACCCGTGTGGTCTAAAGCCTGTACTCTATTTCCTCCAGCTCTTTATTCTTGGTCTCATAAGGTTTGATCAATATCAGGCTTACTGCCGGTATGATCATGATTGCTCCTGTTATCACCCAGAACCACTCCATTTTCGGCGATAACGTTAGCAAAACAGCCGCCACCACAGGGCCGAGCACGTAAGATATACGGGTTATAGTCGTGGTCCAGCCCAGGCAGGAGCCCCTTCTCTCCGTAGGGAAGATTTCCGGGATGTAGACGACAATCCATGCGTAAGAAAAAGCAATGAAGAACCCGCCGAGGATAATAGGAATCCGCACGATTGAATCCGGAAGGAAACCGATCGGCGCTAGGCAGACGGCCATACCCAGACACCCGATGACGAAAGTCAGTTTCCTGCCGATCTTATCTAAGGCCCAACCCCCAACCACACCGCCGACCAGCATGGCTACCATGGCCCACAGCAGGATACCGTTGGTCCACTGCTGAAGGGTTAATCCCTTAATATCCATGAAATAATAACCTGCCCAGAAGAAGAGAAACTGGTCAAGCAGCCAGCATATCCACATGAGCGAACCGATGGCAATGTATTTTATATCGCCCTTTGTTATCACACCGACACCGAAGATATGCTCTTTTCTGGTGCCCGCTTTCCGCTCAACCTGGGTCTGCTTATACCTCATGGTTTCCTTCATGAAAAACCACATTATGATCCCGATCAGCATCATTATGAACATGACGCCGTACATCCATTTCCAGTCCAATCCGAGCTTATCTACGAGGAGTGACGGTAAGATTGCACTCAAAGGTATCATGCCCAGCGTATATACCAGCGCCACCATTTTTCCGCGATTGGCAGCCCGCGCCTCTTCACCGATGGGAATTGCCCACATATTAGAGACGGTGGTGAGCATGGCAACAGCGTAAAAAGTCATGAATATAAGGAACGATGGCGTGAAATAGACGATGCTTATACATGAAAAGCCCATGAGGAGCATCAAAATCAAAATCGACCATTTCCTGCCGATAATGTCGTTCAGTCCGTTAAGTAAAAACACAAGGAAAGTGGGAATGAGAAACAGGGATTCAGTCCAGGAGAACTGGGCCGGGGTAAGACTATATTCCTTGAGAATGTAGGGGAGCGCCGTCGTTTTGATGGTGGATATATACCAGTCCATGAGAGCGACTATAGTCATCATG
>Ga0163209_1001328_pt1 | contig 10789 bp, 13 predicted proteins | sample Kivu_160m_FD_113538 | JGI IMG/M metagenome (GOLD analysis project Ga0163209, IMG submission 113538) | Freshwater microbial communities from Lake Kivu, Western Province, Rwanda to study Microbial Dark Matter (Phase II) - Kivu_160m | ecosystem: Environmental > Aquatic > Freshwater > Lake ... | reverse complement strand
CACTATCATGCATGGAAAAAGTATACGCGCCGGGACGTCCAGCCGGACAGGCTCAGAATATGGAGCTACTATCTGATCAGTCGAGTCTTGGGGACCACGTTCGGCATCAAGCTGATGGAGAGGGGCGAAGAGCAGGCAGAAAGCAACTATGCGCATCTCCTCCAGGGCGTCGAGGAAGCTGAAGTGATTCTCCGGGACGAGGACAAGCACGAAGCGGCCCTGATCGGGCTGTTGGACGAGGAACGGCTGCGATATGTCGGCTCGATCGTCTTGGGGCTGAATGACGCACTGGTAGAACTGACCGGGGCGCTGGCGGGATTGACGCTGGCCTTGCAGGATACCCAGTTGATCGCGCTGAGTGGGACGATCACAGGGATAGCGGCAGCGCTCTCCATGGCAGCCTCCGAGTATCTTTCCACCAAGTCCGAAGAGACAACCAGAGAGCCTCTTAAGGCTTCCACCTACACGGGCGCGGCGTATATCGTGACGGTCCTGATCTTGATCTTGCCCTATCTGGTCTTGGACAATTTCTACATCTGTTTGGCCTGGGCGCTGACGGCGGCTGTGTTGATCATCGCCATGTTCAATTATTACATTTCCGTCGTCAAAGACGAGCCGTTCAAAAAGCGGTTCCTGGAAATGGCGAGCGTGAGTCTAGGCGTGGCCGGGTTGAGCTTTTTGGTGGGCTATGTGGTGAGAACAGCTCTGGGAGTCGAGATCTGAAAGGGGGAATCTGCCCCAGAATGTGGCGGGCCGCTAACGCAATTAAGTCCTCCAGTTGACCAGGGTCTATCCATGGAGCGAGGGTACTGCGCCCGTGCGCGCCGCAACCCAGACTTAGCAATTGGAAGGTCGTTAATCGAGATGCCTGACTCTATCTTTGACCTGCGGACTCATTTATACTAGACGATGGTATACCTACTCAACGCGGCGCATTGGTTCGGCTCGGCGGTATGTCACCAATTTCCTGAACATTCGTATTGGGTCGCGGGTGTACCGCTACCGCTATGTGCACGCTGCACGGGGTTGTATCTCGGTGCGCTGCTCACGTTGATCTTTCACGCTTGGCGCCGTCCGCGCGCGGTGGGGCTGCCGCGTCCGTGGATGGTGGTCGCGTTGGTTTTGTTCTTTTTCGCGTGGGCGGGTGATGGACTAAACTCATTTCTCTCAATGACCGAGGTCACCTTGGTGATTCCAAGCGTCCCGCATCTCTACCCACCGCAAAATCTCTTACGGCTGATCACGGGTACGCTGATGGGAATCACCATCGGAAGTCTGGTTTTCGTGATGTTCAATTCGCTGGTCTGGCGCGCGCCGAACCCAGATTCGATTTTCGCGACGCGACGTGAGTTCTTCGCCCTGCTTGGCTTGGGCGCGCTGTTGGTATTCGTCGTCCACAGCGAATTCGCGCCGCTGCTATATCCGCTCAACCTGGCGATCCTGATCGCGATCTTGGTGCTGCACACGACGCTGGTGACCGCGTTCATCGCGAATCTGACGCGCCCCGCGCTGAATTGGCGACAGGCGTTGCCCGCTTTCGCGTTCGGCGCGCTCATCGCGCTATTGTATCTCTCGGCGATTGCATTGCTGCGCGCGATCCTCTTGCCTGTGCTGTAGCATTTTACGTCTTCGAATCGAATGGAGCAGAATGGACATCATCCAAGTTTCGCAATTGACGAAGGTTTACCAATCAGGCAAGGGCAACCCGCCGCTGCGCGCGGTAGATGCGATTGATTTTGCCGTGCCCGAAGGTGAGGTCTTTGGTTTTCTAGGACCGAACGGCGCGGGCAAAACGACGACGATTCGGATGCTGACGGGTCTCGCGCGTCCGACGGCGGGCAAAGCGTCGGTGATGAGATTGGATTTGGCATCGGACGTGACACGCATCAAAAAACAAATCGGCGTTGTGCCTGAAACGTCGAATCTGTACGACGAGTTGTCCGCGTTCGACAACCTGGTGTTTGCGATGCAACTCTACGGCGTGCCGCGCGCCGAGCGCAAAACGCGCGCCGAAGAACTGCTGGCGCGTTTTCGCCTGAGCGAGAAACGCGACACGCCTTTTGCCAAACTCTCGCGCGGGATGAAGCGCGCGCTGACGATTGCCGCCGCGCTCGCGCATCGCCCACCGCTGATTTTCCTGGACGAACCGACGACGGGCTTGGATGTGATGAGCGCGCGGAATTTGCGCCAGATGATTGCAGGACTGCAGAAGGAAGGCGTTACCGTTTTTCTGACGACGCACTATCTCGAAGAGGCGGAACGATTGTGCAACCGCATCGCGATCATTGTCAAGGGGCGCATTGTCGCGCTCGACACAGTAGAGAATTTGAAATCCGCCGCGCAGAGCAAAACAGTCATCGAGATGACGCTCGCGGACACAAATAACCAGGTCGAGACCAAGCGCGTCGAAGGCGAGAGCGTTGAAACGGCGGCGCGCGCGGCACTCGCGCAAACGGAGGGGCGGCGTGTACTCGCGATCGACACACTCCGCCCGACGCTCGAAGATGTGTTCGTCAAATTGACGGGCTTGAGCGCGGAAGTGATGCTAGCCGAAAAAGGCAGAGGAGGCGGCAATGCTGGCGGATGACCTGCGCGGAATGTTTTACGTCGGACTCAAAGACCTGCGCGCGTACTACTTGAAACCGCCTAACATCAGTTGGGGCATCTTGTTTCCGTTCGCATTCGTCCTCGCGTTCGCGATTCGTAACCCTACTGATCTGCGCGCGCTGGTGCCAGGGCTAATCGCGCTGACGCTGCTGTTCGGTACGAGTTCGATGGAAGCCATCGTGATCGCATTCGAACAGCGGATCGGTTCGCTGGAACGATTGTTTCTCGCGCCCATAAGTCTGCCTGCGTTGTTAGCAGGCAAGTTATTCGGCGGGATGGTATTCGGACTGACGGTGACGCTGGTCGTGCTGGTCATCGTGCTGATCGTCTTTGGCGCGGCAAGCGTCAACTGGCTTTTGCTTGTGCTCGCGATTCTGCTTTCGGCGGCGGCGTTTTCCGCGCTCGGCGCGTTCGTCTCGGTCGCGGTGAAAGAAGTATTCGAGGCGCAGACGCTCGCCAACTTTATCCGCTTTCCGATGATGTTTCTCGGCGGCGTGTTTGTGCCTGTGGACTCGATGCCGTTCGCACTTCAAGTGATCGCGCGCGTTTTGCCACTGACCTACGCGGTCGAAGCATTGCGTGCGGCATTGGTTGGAGGAGTACAGGTGGACATGGCCCTTGACTTGTTGGCGCTTGGATTGTTCACCGTCGTTCTTTTTGGATTGGCAGTGAATCGTCTGGCTCGAATATTAGATTGACAAGGAGTACAGATGATGCGATTCTTTCGTCGTGCATTTTCTGTGTTGAGATTCAGCTTTGTTTTGCTGGGTCTGGCACAAGTGCTGCCCGCATCGGCTGATGGACCAGTAGTTCGCGCGGTGCTCTTCTTCTCGCCCTACTGTGGACATTGCCAGAAAGTTATCAGTGAAGATCTGCCGCCGCTGTTAGAAAAATACGGCACGCGGCTGCAAGTCATTGCCTTGGACGTCACCCAGCCAGATGGAATGGCATTGTACGATGCCGCGATCCAGCGATTCAACATCCAGGATGCTGGTGTGCCCACTTTGATCGTTGGCGATGTTGTGCTGATCGGCTCGCTCGATATTCCGCAGCAGTTTCCCGGTTTGATCGATCAACAGCTCGCGCGGGGTGGCGTAGATTGGCCTGATATTCCTGGGCTTACCAAGGTCATTGCAGCAGCGATCCCAACGCCGACAGCCCCCACGCCGAATCCCACGGCTGTTGCAAAATTGCCAGGGCTGACCACGCTTGATCATCGTTCGCTGGATTGGCAAGACAAACTGGCGCGCGATCCGGCAGGCAACACTTTGGCGATTGTGGTTTTGATGAGCATGATATTCGTAGTGGGACGCACCGTGACAATCTGGTTTAGTGCGCGCTCAGTAATCAAACCTCTAACCGCCTGGCAAGGATGGGCGATCCCCTTATTCGCCTTGATTGGCTTGGGAATAGCCAGTTACTTGGCGTTCGTCGAAACTGCCCAAGTCACGGCAGTCTGTGGCCCGGTGGGAGACTGTAATACGGTGCAACAAAGCGAATATGCGCGTTTGTTGGGCTTGATTCCCATTGGCGTGCTGGGGGTAGTCGGCTTTCTCGCCATCCTGATTGCGTGGACGATCTATCGAATCAGCCATGGATGGATCGCCAACCTGGCAATGCTCACCCTATTTGGAATCACTTTCGCCGGAACCCTGTTCTCGATCTACCTGACTTTTCTGGAACCTTTCGTGATTGGTGCGACTTGTGCCTGGTGTCTCAGCTCTGCTGTCGCCATGACAGCGCTGTTGTGGCTAGCCACGGCGCCTGGCCAACGCGCCGTGGCGCGACTAGGTTGACTTGAGAACAACATGCTTTTCGTCCGTTCGATTTGGACAAAACGCTAAAGAGTGCTTGGCGCGCAGTCGTCTGTGCGTCAATGCGAGAGGAGGAAAGATGGCGTCATTTACAGTCACACCGGTGGAAAAGGGAATCATGCGCTGCAAACACGCGGGAGAGTTTACTCCTGAAGAAGTGAGAGCACTGGCCAGCTTTCTCAACGATTACAGAGGCAAGTTGCTGGTAGACTTGAGGGGCTCGACGGGTGAGGAATGCGCCAGACACATCCAACAATTCCGGCCAATGATGCCGATCACGGCCATCTTTGGGGCAGACTTGGATCCAAAGGTTCTTGAGTGTCCCCAGAGTTATTACACTCACGACGTTCGTCACTTTGGAACGGAAGAGGAAGCCCTTGCTTGGCTCCGCAACCAATGAAGATCTGAGCGGAAGCGTACTCCCGGCAAGTTCACTGGCGCGGCCAAGGAAAGAATCAGGCGTATTGAGTCGCGTCGAATTTGCGTCTGCGCCGGTGAACAAACTGAACAAAATCAGGGGCTGACTAACGCTTGCATTGAAAACGATAGCAGGCGCGGTTCAGCCTGTTTGGCTTTCAGGGAACCTCTTGCAATATGAAAGGTGCTTGCATGGCGTTCCACACCATCTTTCGCACAAGTCTTGTCGCGTGCTGTAGCTTGCTCAGCAGCATCTCTGCCTGTGCCACAGTGCTACCACTCACGCCCCCCCCGAGTCCTACGGCGGGCGCCATGCTGACCTGTACGCCTGAACCGCCAACAACTCCGGAAGAAGTGGGGGCTGCCTCGGCGACCGCGCTTTCGACAGATCAAATCCCAATGATCCCAGGAATGACAGCTTGCATCGAACGCAGCGCACGAGGAACCTTGATCGCAGTCCATTATCGGAACACGGATGGCACTGAAATTGCAAGATTCGACCCTAGCGACAGATTTCACAACCACGGCATGGTTTGGCATTGGGAGAAGATGACCCAGGCAGAGAAGGATCAATCACTCCGGTGGCTCTTCGATCCAGCGCAGATGCAGTACTCTCGATTTGAAAATCGCGAAGCGTGGGTCGTCAACGCGGTGTCAAAATGGATTTCTCGAGTGACCGATTTCACGCTTCCAGCCGATCCGGAGATTGCGATCCATTGGCAGCGTGACGGCCCACCCATGGATCAGAACACCCTCTACGAAGCACTGAGCCGAGTCAAATCTCTGACTCTAGTGCGTGAACGCCGAACATGTAATTTCGGATACAGTCACCTGGGCTTGATCGAGTATGGCGGGGAAACGATCCTATTCACCGCGACCGGTTGGCAGAAGGTCAGCGTGGAAACAAGAGAAATCTTCACTGCGGTTTGGACGATCAAAGAAGCGATGGTCATCTACTATCCTCAATCCTTGGGCTGGCCTGATTCTTGTCCTTCCGAACCGGCCCATTTGAAGGTCGAATACTATTCGACGATCTGGCTCATCAAGGCACAGCAGATCCTTTCCAAACTCGTTCCATCCGACAGAGGATATTGGGAAGAACAGGAGATTCCATTTCAGATCAGAAACATCAAGACGCAAACCTTCCCGCTGTGTTTGCCGCCTGCTTTGCTGCCTGCCTCCGCAGCAACCTCAACTCCGGAACCGTGTTCTCCACCGCCTTGAACGTGGCATGGGCAACAAGAAGCGAGCAAACGACTGGTTCAGCGCGACAAGGAGACCCTATGAAGATTGCAGTGGTTACCGACGATGGGATGATTATTAGTCAGCACTTTGGACGCGCGCAGTACTACGCTGTCGCCACTGTTGAAGATAACCGTATCGTTTCCATTGAAATGCGGGAGAAAATGGGTCACGCGGATTTTGGCAAAGAAGATCATTCTGCATCAAGCGATCCGCGCGGACACGGTTTTGATGCGGGCGCACAATCCCGCCACGCGCGGATGCTGGATGCGGTTTCGGATTGCCAGGTCCTGATCACGCGTGGTATGGGCACGGGCGCGTACGAGTCCATTCGGGCCGCGAGCATCCGTCCTATCGTTACCGATGTTGTGACGATAATGGAAGCTGTCCGCGCCTATCTCGACGGTACATTGGTAGATCATACCGAGCGTTTGGACTAGCCCAAGCCTTGGGCAGTCATGAATGCGGTGAGCGTTCTCACTCTAACACTCATTCGAAACCCAGATAGACGCGGCGATTGGGAAGCGATCGGCAAGTCGAACTGCTGGATAAGTGCCAGTGACTGAATACGGATGTTGACTTGTCTCTGTTCCGAACTATAATACTGGGCAGCAACTCCAAATTACTGGGGATAACATGCCTAGACAAACGCCGAGTGGCGCGAGAAGCCGAAAACGTGATCGGCAGAATGTGGCAATTTCGAATGGCTCACAGCCAGTTCCTGTAGTTGATGTTGGGAGCAGATTACGTGAACTGCGGACCGGACACGATCTATCCTTGCGCGCCCTTGCCGAGAAAAGTGGTCTAAATATCAATACCCTGGGACTCATCGAGAATGGAAAGACCTCGCCAAGTGTCAGCACACTGCAACAAGTCGCCCTTGCGCTCGAGGTGCCGATAACAGCGTTTTTTGAAACGAATGTGCCCGAGAGCAATATTGCGCATGTCAAAGCAATTCATCGCCCGCGGGTAGCATTTGAACACGGTACGCTGGAAGACTTGGGAGCCGGGTTGACCGACCGCGCCGTTGAACCGTTTGTCGTCCGGCTTGAACCCTTTGCCGCCAGCGGTCCCACTCCGATTGTCCACACAGGTTACGAGTTCGTTTTCTGTCTCGAGGGACGCATGGCATACACGATCGAGGCCCAAACCTATCTGTTGGAGCCGGGCGACAGTCTTCTGTTCGAGTCCCATTTGCCGCATCGTTGGCAAAATGTCGGAGAAGTTCCTTCTCAGTCCTTGCTTGTGCTCTTTCCCACCGACGCGCGGGACCATCCGACCAAACATCACTTTGGATTGTGAAGGACATCCGTTGGGGGTATGCGATCAGGCCATGCCATTACAATCCGTGCAGGTCGAGTTCGGGGTTTTCGGTGAATTCACGCTCGCGTAAGACACGCCGTTTCCAGGTTGCGATATTGGGGACGACGAAAGGCAAAAGCCTCATACCATAATACGGCGGGATGATCGGCAGGCCCACGAGATCACCGAAGGTGAGCGCCATGAACAGCGACTCCATTGAGGACCGAACCTCGACTGCATGCGTCTCGAATTCATAGCCGAGCATACCGTACAGGAATTCACGCATTTTCCTCAGCATTCTCTTACCACTCCATTCTTCCCGCAAGCCCCTGGTTTTAGTCACCGGTTGCGCTCACAGACTCATTGTATTATCAGGAACTGTGCCTATTGCTTCGATACCGAGAATGCACACACGCCTTGGCCGAGAGTATCACTTGGGCAAGATTCAAATAAGCGTTCCGGTTTCGCCGCTCAGAAAGCGTGCGTTAGTGTGCCGCCAATAACCTGAGCGCATCGAAAGGCAGCGTTCCACACATCTCGGATATGTCCGTTCCGGGCGGGACTCGATACAATGCGGTGAGCGTCACCAACAATTCTAAGGACATGCCTTCAATCCCGGTAAAGCCTGGGAAATGGGTTCCCAGTCCTAGCGCATGAGCGAGTTCATGTTCGGCGATGGAACAGCATTGAAACCCCTCCCGGGTGGGATCGCAGTCGCCAGAACCCAGATGGACATAGAGGCATGAATTGACAACACCATCACTTGTCACAGAGAAGGTGAAATTGGATTGAGGGTCTCTTCCGGCGGTCACGTGCCCGCAACCCGGCCCTCCATCCCGGTTTAGCGCATCTCCTTCGACGAAGACTATACCAACCTGAGGATCGGAATCCACGATCCTGAAGGTGATTACCCCTCCGGTCATTGCCTCGCAATTCCGGATTGCCTCCAGGGCTCGAGGTACATTGTTGGGGTTTACGGCAATCGGAGTCTGAAATCGGATGGTTTTCCCCGGCAGCGGATTCCCCGCGTAGTAGGCATTGCTCTCACAGAGGTATTTGCGTGTCCAAGCGGGGTAGAGCATCAGCGTCTCGGCCGGCGTCACCGTAGGTGTTATGGCCGCTGGCACGCGAGCAGGCGATAACATGCCAACGTGGGTTGGGGAGGCGGCTAGTTCGGGAGTGCCAATAGGCACGCTTGGTTTTGCGCTGGCAGCAGTACACGCCAAAGAGACGAGCGCGATCCAAGTGAGAATTGGAAATTGCAAAATCAACCTATGGCGCTGGGGGCTTGTCCGGCACCAACTCCTCCTTGAATTGAGGTGGCTAGAGAATTGCCGGACCAACGCAAAACCTGGAAACGCGGGCGAGCGATTCCTGGCAATCGGTTGATCCATTTCTTCCTCCCAATTGCCGCGATGGCTTGGGGTATCTCATCTGTTGATGCCCCGAGCCGTCCCACGCATGGCCGAGATGCATGTCTCCGACGAGCAATTACAAGACGAATGTCATACCTGCTCCTTGCGCGGCCATTAAGAACGGAGGTACCTTCTCGATCACGCTGCGGCTATCGTAAGTCCTTCGGGTTAATGACACACTTAAATTGCGTTTGACAATGTGAGGTTATCCCGAGCCCACGAGACAATACACCCCTCGGATTGACGTGCCAACCCGTTGGAGTTCTCCAGCCCGGAAGTGCGCGATCACATCACGGACGGTGCCGCGCGATTTGAAGAGAAACATCGCTACCCCGGCAGCGTTGAGCGCAACGTTGGCGTCTTGGTCAAAATCGCCGCTGATCACAGCATCGGCTTTTCGATCCACGACGAATTGTGCAACTCGGACACTGGCACCAGCCCATATGCTGGTGTCTGGGTTAGGGTAAGCCTTCCATTCTAGTGTATCTGGATTCACCTCAAGGAAGTAGGCTGACCGCCCGAAGCGTCGTGGGTCCACTTCGGATTTGATGTTGGGCAGAATGGCCGAAATGATCGCTCTCATTCTGTCACTCCATCATTGGCGTGACGCATTGGAACGTGCGTCACACCTTGATCTTAACTTGTCCGTTTCTTTTCGATCTCCCCTCGACATATCGTTCCCCTCCTGCCTCTGCAATCCTTGCTATCTGGCAACATCATAGCCGCTTAGTGCAGTCGATCCGTGCGATCCACAATCCGCCCTTCGACATAAGCCAACACCGCCTCGTCAATCAAAGCAATGTCGGTAACCACGGGCTGGATGCCGCGCACACGCATACTCTCATACGCACCCGCGCCCATCCCGCCGCACAAGAGCGCCCTGCAATCAGCGATCGCCTCTGCCATCCGCGCGTGACGATTCTGCGCCGCGGGATCGAAACCATGGGGCTGGCCGGGCAGTCCCTTTTCGTGCGGCTCGTTCGCGAAATGGGTGTGTCCGAGTTTGTCGCGCAATTGCCGGTCTACGATTTGCCCATCCTCAACCGTCACAACAAGATAGTGAGGCGCACGTCCGAAATGTTGACTGATAGTGCTTCCGTCATCAGTGATCGCGGCGATTTTCATCTTCTCTCCTGATAATCAATCGAATCGACCTGCCGTAGGGCAGGGCTGAGTTTCCTAATCCTTCATCATTCTGCTTTGAAAGCAAAGTGGCGTTCCGTCGGATGATCGCGCTCGTCCGAAGGATAAAGCACCAGAATCGCGCGGGCGATCTCAGCGTCCACATTTTGCCAGCGGTGCGGCAGGTGCGCCTCGAACAACAAACTATCGCCTGGCTCTAACAGATAGGCGCGGTCTTCGATGGCGTATACGATCCGTCCTTCCAGGCAGAAGACCAACTCATGCCCGGTGTGGACGATCGGCTGCATCCCACTACCAGCATTGGGTTTTATAGTGATAACGAACGGTTCGACGTTACAATCGGCCAATCCACCACTCAACTCTTCCAGCGTGCCGTGAGCAAATGCTACGCACAGGTGAGCACTGGTTTTGATGTACGCCACCCGATTTTGGGCTGAGCCGTTCTCAAAGAAGGCAGTGATCGGCACCTGCAACGCGCCTGCCAGCTGCCGCAGGGTCGCGACGCTGGGCGAAGTTCTGTCATTCTCAATGAGGCTGAGCGTATTGACTGCCAATTTGCTCTTCGCTGCCAATGCCCGAATTGACAGATCGCGTTTGATGCGCAGCGCGCGTAACGCGCGTCCGACATTCACCTCAATGGTTAGGTTTCGGTTTTCCACCTACACGCCCATTTCTTCGCCCGCATGCCACCGAACTTCCCTCGTATGGTCGGGGTCATGCATCTAGGAAAGCATTTTCGCCCGCAAATGGATCTGTCAAAATAGCACTTGTCACATAATATTATAGTATATTATTGCCCAAAAGTCAATATTTTAGACCATTATTCTGTTTCTATCTAGTCTTTTATTG
>Ga0163209_1001326_pt1 | contig 10794 bp, 18 predicted proteins | sample Kivu_160m_FD_113538 | JGI IMG/M metagenome (GOLD analysis project Ga0163209, IMG submission 113538) | Freshwater microbial communities from Lake Kivu, Western Province, Rwanda to study Microbial Dark Matter (Phase II) - Kivu_160m | ecosystem: Environmental > Aquatic > Freshwater > Lake ... | reverse complement strand
TTTTTATCAACCGGGGAAGCGTGGCCCTTTTGGGAACAAAACTATTGGAGAAGTCTAAGATTCTTTTGGATTTCCCTAATCGAAAAATTCAAATTCAGCCTTCATAAACAGCTTTCTTTGGTAAGAACCATTGAGCCGCAGATGACAATTTTCATTCTGTCACTAAGTTGTTTCCGTAATTGCTTGTTTAACTTCCCTTCTTAGATTTCGAATGATCTTTTCGAGCTGTTCTTTATTTTTAGTCTTCCAACCCACATTTGCTGGGCTGGGATGTGGTAAGGGGAAGACTCGGTATCTTCCTCTCCAGAGTTTGACTTCTCCATCCACACTGTTTGTATAATCCTTGTTTGGAAAGAACCACCTGAAAGCTCGGCTACCGATTGGGATAATAAGTCTTGGTTTAGCCAACTCTATTTGTTTTTCGAGCCATCTTTTTGCACAAATAGGATTTGGGGGGTTGTCGCCTGACCTCCCTTTTCCTGGGTAACAATTTCCGAGAGCGGTGATGTAGAAAATATCCTCATTATAAAAGATGTCTTCCGAAACTTCTAACCATGACTTCAAAATCGGCCCAGAAAACTTATCACTCCAAAGCTTTCTGGTAAACATTACTGTTTTAGAAGGAGCCTGACTGATCAACATTATTTTAGCATTCTGGTTGCCATGAATAAGAGGAGAAGAAAAACTAGGCAAATCTTGGCAGAGTTTACATCGGCGGATTTGAGATTGGAGATGTTTTAAGGAATGCATTAAAATTATATATGAATACTTTAGCACCGGCCGGTGGCAAACTATTTACATATAAATCAAGAAGATAGAGCTTGAATACATTATACTTCGTGAAATCTCTAGAGAGATTATAACATTTTTTGCTATACTAAAGACAAAGACAATGAATCAGTTTAATGTTAGTCTTTGGGGCGATGAGGCATTTGCCGCCACTTTGGCGGTCAAACCGGTAATTGACATTGTCAGAATCGTTGCTCGGGATACCTCACCCCCACTTTATTATCTTTGTCTCCATTTTTGGATGAAGCTTTTTGGGACCTCCGAGGTCGCCATCCGTAGCCTTTCCTTTCTTTTTTTCTTGGGCACGGTGGTTACCGTTTTCTTGATTGGCAGACATCTTTGGGACAAGAAAACTGGCTTTTTGGCCGCGCTTTTGGCCTTTACCAATTCCTTCTTGTTTACCTACGCTTTTGAAGGCCGGATGTACGCGATTCTGGCTTTTACCTCGACCTTGGCCGTTTATTTTTTTCTTAAAAAAAACTTTTGGGGCTTTGTTTTAGCCGCGACCGCCGCCTTGTATTCCCACCATTTTTCAATCTTCATTTTGGGATTTTTGGGATTTTGGGGACTCCTGCCTGCCGGCAGGCAGGTTGGGCAAGATAAATTTAATTTTAAGAAAGCCTGGATTATCAGACCAGCGTTGGTGGTTGGCCTTTTGTATCTCCCTTGGCTTTATCCGCTTTATTACCAGACGACTTTGGTTGGTAGCGGTTTTTGGTTGGGTAAACCAACGGTAATAGAGCTTTTGGGGGTGGTGGTTAAGTTTTTAGTGGGTGAGCCGAGGACAATGGTGCAAAAACTAGCCCTGGGAGTGTTTTTGTTGACCATGGTTTTTAGAAGGGTTAAGAGGGGTACGAAGGGTGAAAAGGGAACAATTTTTTTACTGGGTTGGTTCTTTGCCCCCTTGATTTTGCCCTTTGCTGTTTCCCAACTTTTTCAATCAATCTTTTATGACCGCTATATGCTGGCCAGTATTCCAGCCGCTTGTCTTTTGCTGGCCTCTAACCGCCAAAAAGGCTCAACTATTTTGCTTACGGTCATTATCATTTTGCTCGGCTATCATAACTGGCAATACTTTATTCATCCGACCAAAAGACCATTTAGAGAATTGGCTAATTACCTCAAACAAGAGAGGATTGATATTCCCACTATTAACTACAACGCTGCTGCGCATCATCTTTGGGAATCAAAATATTACGGATTAAAAGCTCCAATTTACGCGCCAACACCCTTACCCTTTTACACCGGGACCGCCTTGATGCAATCCGGTGATGTTATTGATAAACTGCCCGACTCCAACCAAATTTTAGCTATCTCCTCTGCCCGGCCGAATGAGGTAAAAATTGCAGGTTACCAGGTCATTCAATCTAAATCCTTCAACGACCAGCTTTGGCTGGTATGGTTGGAAAAGTAGTTTTACTTCATCTTCCCGGTCATTTTGTACCAGACCGTCGGACCGGTGAAGATGAGAGCAATGATACCAAGGCCGATTATTAGAATGGTTACTCCATCAGCCCCCGTCATTTTTTATCACCTCCTTAAATAGGTAGCCAGTATGCCGATTAAAATATAAATTATGAAAGCGAACCCAATATTTTTAACATTTATTTTGCCTGTAAACCCTTGAGTTAAAAGGACTCCTGTAAAAACTAAGTTGGCCACATCCATCAACTTGTCCGCCCACAAGCCTGCTTGCTTTTCATTCAGCCCAAACTTAAAGTTCTGTTTTCTAGGCATTAAATTATTTGTATCACATTTGTCTAGGTCCAAACACATCCCGTACACTCCATAGACAATGAAAGGAAGATATAATGGAGTGTATATGAAAGCCTACAAGATCCTTCCGGGGGCCAAAACACTCTCAAGGATTCTGGATATTTCTCCAGAAGCTAAAAGGAGACTTAAGTGGCTGGATTGGTACCAAGCCCACGGAAGCAATGCCAGGTTAACCTGCCGCCACTTTGGTCTTTCTCCTGACACTTTCTACCGCTGGAAGAGAAGGTTTAAGCCTGGATGTTTAAGAACCTTGGAAAGCCAATCAAGAAGACCCAAGAAGTTCAGGCGATCCTTAATCCCCCAATCGACGATTGATCTCATTGTGGCCTTGAGGAAAGAAGCAATGGGGATGTCCAAGTACAAGCTCAACGAGATCCTTAAAAGAGACCGCCAGGTCAGTCTTTCCCCCTCCTCAATCAACCGGATACTGAAACGTTACGGCTTGACTGATCAGGCAGATCTAGCCAGGGATATTAAAAGAAGAAAGAAGGTCAATTATGTTATCCCGAGAATCAGAGCCGCCAGGATACTAAGATATCACTCCCCAGGGTATTTAGTCCAGATAGATACTAAACACCTGGTTGTCTTAGGACAAACCTTTTACCAATATACTGCGATTGACTGTTTCACCAAGTTGGGCTTCAGTTTCACTTACACCAGGGCTTCATCTTCAACGGCTAAGGATTTTCTCTTAAGGTTGGTTAAGGCTTTCCCCTTCAAGATTAAGGCCATCCAGACAGACAACGGCAGTGAATACTTGCTTTACTTCCATCAAGAGTCTCTTAAGCAAGGGATTACTCATTACTTTTCTTACCCCCACACTCCTAAGGATAACTCCTTGGTGGAAAGGATGATTCAAACCACCGAGTATGAGCTCTGGCTCTTTGACGAAACATTGATCCCGGAGTTAAGTTATCTTAACCAGAAGCTTGCCTGGTGGATCGGCCGGTATAATACCTACCGGCCACATCAATCCCTTAACTATCTTACTCCGATGGAGTATTATCTAAAGAAAGGAGGTGAAGTGTACGGGATGTAGTGAACCAGGACACACATTTTGTTAAAGACTGCAACTTGTGTTAAGATAAGCCTGTTATGGCTAAATGGCTACATGGCTAAATTGTTATTTTTTAACCATTTAACCATTCAACAATTTAACAATTAATTATGTTCCTATTTTGGTTCGTTTTAATTTTCCTAACAGTTGTTCTCCTCCGTCTTCCTTCTCTTTTTGAGCCTTTCACTTATGGGGATGAGGGAATTTATTTGACTTTGGGTTTGGCCATCCGCAAGGGGCTGGTTTTATACCGGGATATTCATGACAACAAACCGCCGCTTTTGTATCTTCTGGCGGCTTTAAGCGGACCAAATTTTGCGAATTTTCGAGCCATTCTTTTTGTCTGGAGTTTAACCACCGTCGGCGTGTTTTTTCTTCTGGCTAAGAAAATCTTTTCTCAAAATCAAAAATCGGTCATCGTTTCTACCTCTCTTTTTGCCATCCTGACCAGTGTTCATAATTTTGAGGGAAACATCGGTAATGCAGAAAATTTTATGTTACTCCCTACACTCCTCGGTATTTATCTAATCTTGGAAGTCCTGGATAAACGCAGATTAGGCGACGCACGAGTCTCAAACGTAAAACAATTGCTTTCTGCGTCGCCTGCTGATTTACGCGGATCTTTTAGCCTTTTTTTCGCCGGAATAATGTTTTCTTTCGCCACGCTCTTTAAAATCCCCGCTGCCATTGACTTCCTGGCCGTTTTGGTATTTATGGGTTTTATTTTCTTGCGAAGCAAGAAGCGCTACCTATCACCTATCACCTATCACCTATCAACATTCTTTTTAGGTCTCACTTTGCCTATCTTGGTTACTGTTATCTATTATGCTATTGAAGCCGCTCTAAACCAATACCTCTCCGCCGCTTTCTTCCAAAACATTCCTTATCTGACTTCCTGGGGAACTGGTTCTCAATCTTTGTTTAATCCTTTCCGCTCAGGATTGTTCTGGCGAGGATTTTTGCTGTTTGCTGTTTGCTGTTTGCTGTTTATGGCAGCGAAAAGATTCTCTAAAGAATTTCTCCTTATTATCCTTTGGTTTCTTTTTTCTCTTTTCGCCGCCTTATTATCGTCTCGTCCTTACCCCCACTATCTTATTCAAGTTCTACCCTCTTTATCTTTGCTTTTAGGTTTCCTGACCCTTAGGGTCGGAATAGAAAGGATATTTGCCTTTCTGGCATTTTTCATTTTTAATTTTTCATTTTTAATTTTTCATTTCTGGTACTATCCCAACATTCCTTACTATAAAAACTTTTACCAATATGCTTTAGGTCAGAAAACAAAAGAGGAATATTTTGCTAACTTTGATTCTAAAGCCAATGATATTTATAAAGCCGCAGAATTTGTCTCCACCCATTCTTTGCCCAACGAGCGAATTTTCATCTGGGGCAATGAGCCTTTTATTTATGCTTTAAGCAGACGTTTGCCACCCGGTCGCTATACCGTTGCCTATCACATTATTGACTTTAACGGTTGGGAAGAAACAATTCAGGCGATTGAAAAAGATAAAACTGACTTAATAATGACCGCCCCGGTTGCCGACCACGATTTTCCAGCTTTAGAGCAATCTTTATTGAACAGATATATTAAAATTGGAGAAGTTGGAGAGTATAAATTCTATAAATTGATGGAAGCGGATAAAAATCGGACTTAAACGGATAAAATTTGTTTATGAAAAAGTTTTTGGAAAGCACCAGGGTTGTTTGGCAAGATAAACTAATCGGCCCGGCAATCTGGCTATCCTTATTGATTATTGTTTTTAGTTTTTCATTTTTCATTTTTAATTTTTCCAAATTGCCTCCCGAAGTGCCTCTTTTTTATTCCCGGCCTTGGGGCGAAGAGCAATTAGCCTTGAATTGGCAGCTGGCGATTTTACCGGCTCTATCTCTAATCATTTTTTTAGTTGATTTAATCCTTGCCGCCAAACTTTACTCCCAAGAATCTCTTTTAGCCCAAATTCTTGTTTGGTCCTCAACTATTTTTTCTCTCCTGACCACCATCACCTTAGTTAAAATCATTACTTTAATTACCTGAATAGTTTGGCAAAATTTCTGTTCTTTTGTAATATGTTATCAGTGGGAAAATCTTTAAATTTGCGTCAGGCAGAAGCCCTATCAAACTTCTTTATGGATATTGCCAAAGGTCTGGTGCTTGGCTCACTAGCTTTGTCCATTACTGTTCCAGGGACAGTGAGGTTGGCTTACGCAGTGGCCGCTAGCACTCTTGCTTATTATTGTGTTAAACTAGGTTTGTCTCTGTTGGAGGGAAAATGGTAATTAAACAGTCCGATCTTGCCAGTTTAGCCTATCTTTGGTTAGTTATGGGAGCAATAATCACCTTTTGGGGTAGCCTTGTGGTTTATTTTCACAAAAAGAGTCTACGCTTAGAAAAAGGAAAACATTAAAAGCAACCATGGAAGGATTAAGTACGCTTGATACTCTATTGCTAATTATTACTCTTATTTTACTAGCAGCAACTACTTATGTTGTCCAGGTTTTGATTCCCAAAGTCAGCCGCAAGTAGACCTTTTCACCTTTTCACTTTATAATGCAACTGAACTGTTTTAGGGCTCAGTTTTTTGATTCCAAAACAAGGTTTATAGTTTGACAGCTGTGCTATAATGATAAAAAAGTTAGGGAAAACATAGCCTATGAAAGAAGTGTCTTTACCGACTACAGCCGAGGCAGTGGTAGGAGCTTTAAAAGCAGCAGCATTAAGAAAAGATTGGGATCAAGTAGATGCTTTAGCTCCTTTGGCGGCTAAGATGAATGGAGATGAATTAGTAGCGGTTCTTTATAGAAGCACCCGGGATACCTCCGATGATATAAGAGATGCCGCGATGACAGCATGGTCCTTCCTCGAGCCGACCACTGATGAAAAGCGAACCGCTCATTTTCAAAGAGCATTAAATGTGATGAAAGCAGATTATCATGAATGTTCTGCTATTTGGGCAGCGGCAACCGTCGTAAGATATGTGGATGATGAAAGGTTTGGGAGGGAGGCTCGAGGGGCCCTATCTGAATTCAAAAGAAGAATAGGTTTAATGGACCGGAATGAGAGGGGGGAAGATTGGCAGGAAACTAGAAACTTTGTGGTTGGAAAAAACAGGGAAAGATTACCTCAACTGGCTAAATTCATTTAAATCTTCCAATTCCCAATTACTAATTATTTTTCTCGTTGATAATCTCGTTCGTTTCGAAATTTATCGAAATGAAAGGAAAATTTGCTGAAGAAAAGCGGAACTTCTGGTATGATATTGTCAATGACACTTCAATCAATTTCCGCCAGTGGCGGATCCGCCTTTGGCGGAAAAGTGCTTTTTCTACCGCCGTTTTTGTTAGCGTTTTTGGTGGCTTTTTTGACCACGCCGCTGGCGATCTGGATTTATAGAAAGCTGGACTGGTTGGTTTATCCGGAAAAGGAAGTCAAAAAACATCCGGCAGTAGTCCACCAATATCCGGTCCCCAAAGGGGGCGGAATACCGATTTTTTTAGCCCTCTTAATCACTTCCTTGACTTTCTTGCCGCTTGATAAACATCTTAAAGGGATTCTTTTTGGCGCTTTCTTGACCACTATTATTGGTATTTTAGACGACCGGAAAAATCTTAATCCTTACTTAAGACTATTAACAAATCTTGTCTGTGCTCTTTTTGTCGTCGGTGCTGGAATTGGCATTGCTTTTCTTACTAATCCTCTCAATGGTATTATCCGCTTAGACCAACCCCAGATTTCTTTTTATCTGTTGGGCGAGATTAGAAGTATTTGGGTTCTCTCTTGTCTTTTTGCCCTCGTTTGGATTACCTGGTGTATGAATTTTATCGGCTGGTCAGGCGGAGTTGATGGTCAACTGCCGGGAATTGTGGCGATTGCTTCGTTGACAACCGCTCTTTTGTCTTTGCGCTTTTCCGCGGACATTACCCAATGGCCGGTGATTATTTTGGCGGCCATAACTGGCGGCTCTTATTTAGGCTTTTTACCTTTCAATTTTTATCCTCAAAAGATAATGCCCGGGTATGGAGGCAAAAGCTTGGCTGGTTTTTTGCTTGCTACCTTAGCAATTCTGTCAACGACGAAGGTAGGGACGCTGATGGTTGTTTTGGGAGTACCGCTGATAGATGCCTTATTTATTATTACAAGAAGAATAATCAAGGGCAAATCTCCGGTTTGGGGGGGAAGAGAGCATTTGCATCATCACCTCTTGGCTTTGGGTTGGGGAAAAAGAAGAATTGCGATTTTCTACTGGGCTATCGCGGTCCTCTTGGGGTGGCTGGCTCTCAACCTCTCCGCCATCCAAAAACTCCACGCTCTTTTTATGCTTGCCTTAATTTTCCTTGCCTTTTTTCTCTGGCTGAATTTTTACCAAAAGAAAAATTTCGCCTTATGAGTTTATTCTAATATTCTTAAGAATTTGAGAATACCACAGGAGAAAACTAGTTTCCTTGGCGTAGCCTTCAATCAAAACTCTAACCTCGGCCATAATTTATCTTGAGGTAATTAGCAGGTATAAGCCAACCAATGAAAGGAGAAATCCAGCCACATATTTTAAGCCAACACTCTCTTTGAGAAGAAAAATTCCCAATAAGCTAGCCAATAAAACAATTCCCATTCTTACTAAAGGAACGCCAATTGAGAGGCTAGTTCCCGTGGCAAACATCTTTAAGAAAGTAATGGTGGCAATGCCGATCGCCCCCCCCCGCTAAGACCGAATAAACTAATCCACCCGGTTTAGTTTCCAGAACTTTTTCGCCTTGGAGTTTGGAGAAAATAAGGAAAACCAAAAGAACAACCGTAGAAGTAAAGTTAATAATCAAACCACCCAGACCACTGTGGATTTTAGTCGAAGATAGCTTGATGAAGAAATCCATCAAGGAATAGAAAACTATAGTGGCGAGGGCAAAAGTCAACCAGTTCATAAATCTATTTTCCCTTAAAAATAAGGTTCCTGTTGATTATAATTACACTTAAAGCGGCACCAAAAAGCAATAAGGCTACTGGTAATAATGGATTATTGATAAAACTCATATCTGTTCACCTCCTTCTTAGTACGCTTGAAATGATGGCAATAAAAATGTAAAACGCAATCCCCAGCGCAAAAGCACCCCATCTTATACTCGAAACGACCAATTGGCTAACTACTAAAACTATCACTGACAGATTAGCCAAATCCATTAGCTTATCCGCCCAAAATTCACCTTCAGAAAGCTGTTGTTTGCTCTGTCTGGCCACCATTGTAAAAATATCACAAATGAAAAAGTAAATCAATCGCTCGGTATTCTAATATTCTTAAGAATTTGAGAATACCCATTCAGCCTTAAATTACCCCTTGACAAAGAGTATGGTCTGTATATAATTAAAATATACTTAGCTAAATTTACTCATGGAGGAAATTGTTTTAGGCAGGATTGAGGGGTTTGATGGGGATGAAGGGAACATTGATAAAAATTTGATTAAACATGGAGTAAATTTCAGAGAATGCGAAGAGATCTTTATCAATAAACCATTAAAAATTTACGAAGACGAAAGACATTCTCAAAAGGAGCCAAGATACGCTGCTTTTGGTAAAACCAATACGGGAAGATTACTGACAGTTGTTTTTACCATCAGGAAAAACAAAATTAGAGCAATTTCGGCTCGAGACCAAAGCCGGAAAGAAAGGAAGCAATATGTTTAAAAGGAAACTTAAGAAAATACCAAGATTTAAAAGCGAAGACGAAGAAAGAGACTTTTGGTCCACTCATGATGTCACTGATTACTTTGATATGAGTAAAGCCAAGAGGGTAATTTTTCCTAATCTTAAGCCTTCAACCCGCTCAATTTCTCTTCGTCTACCGGCCTGGTTAATGGATAACCTTAAGGTCTTGGCCAATAAGAGGGATGTTCCCTATCAGTCTTTGATGAAGATCTATTTAGCCGAGCGAGTGCAAAAAGAATTTCAAGCGGCAGGGACTTAAACTATTCGTACTTTTCCGCGTATTTGCCGGAGATCCAGCCTTCTTTGCCTTCCGCGTAGCGAATCTGATACCAACCGCTTTCTTCATCCAAGAGAGGATAGGATTCTCCGGGATTGACCTTGGCGATTTCTTCAGAAGCAGTACTGGCTTTGGCTCTGACTCGCAACCATCCGGTAGGAGTGTCTTTAATCATCACATAAGGTCTTGCCGGTGGAGTAGGAGTCGGTCCGGTTGGAGTCGGCTTGAGCGAAGGCGTGGCTTTGGCGCCAGCCTTGGGAGTTGGTGTGGGAGTAGCGCTCGGTTCTTCTTCCTTCTTTTCTTCTTCCTCTTTCTTAGCCAGCTTGACATCAACCGTTAATTGATAGCCATCGACTAATTTAGCTTTAATCGTTCTCTCTTGAAAACCGTTAGTAGAGACGACTACTTCTCGTTCACCAGCAGTGATTTTTTCTAAAGGAAGTGGGGTAAAGCCTTTTGCCTCTCCATCGAGTCTAACCACCGCTGAATCCGGTATAGAAACTACGCTCAAACTCGCTGATTCTTTGTCTTTACTTTTTTCAAGGGTGAGAATTTCGCCGGCTGATTTTTGCTCGTCTTGGCCGAATTCCCAGTTGACAACAGTCATAACTCCGCCAACTAATTTTACTTTTCTTTCCCAAGGGCTTAAGCTAACAGCGGTTGTTTCGGGAACAAGCTTTAAGGTTACCTCACCGGCAGATAAGTTTTTCTCTTCAAAAGGAGTCGTACCTTTTTCTTTGCCTTCAACAAAAACTGTTGCCTTGGGAATAGAATTAACCTGTAGAGCGGCTTTTTTTTGCCAAGGAAGAGTACAGGCGGATAAAAGAGTGATAAGTGATAAGTGATAAGTGATAAGCAACAATTTTCTCATCAAAAGTATTGTATCACATGATGCAAGAGGATGGCAAGGGGGAAAATGAGGCTTGACCCCAAAGAACTCTTACCTCGTGTCACGAACTACGTTTGTGCCCACGAGGAGCGAGTCTTCGGGGTCTTCGCCCTGAACCGAACTTCGTTCTGGTTCAGGGCTTGACATCTTAGCACTCTCTGTTCTATACTGCTAACTGGAATTAAAATTTGAACCTAAAGAAAGGGGGTAAGAAAGAATGGCAATTATTCGTTGGTCTCCTTGGTCAGTTAGTTGGCCACGCTGGGGCTGGCGACTCCCCTCTTTGTGGGAAGAGGAAGAAGAATGGCCGGAATTA
>Ga0163209_1001325_pt1 | contig 10794 bp, 8 predicted proteins | sample Kivu_160m_FD_113538 | JGI IMG/M metagenome (GOLD analysis project Ga0163209, IMG submission 113538) | Freshwater microbial communities from Lake Kivu, Western Province, Rwanda to study Microbial Dark Matter (Phase II) - Kivu_160m | ecosystem: Environmental > Aquatic > Freshwater > Lake ... | reverse complement strand
TGGCTTTAGAGTCTTCGTGCCTTTGCTGGTAATGAACCTTGCCACACTGACCGGACACCTCCGTCTGTCTCCGGGTTTCGAATGGATTGGGAGTTACCCTGCAACCGTAGCGTTTGCTACGGCAACCCTTGTTGAGATTCTCGCCTACACCCTCCCTTGGCTTGATCACGTTTTGGATCTGATCACCACACCCGCTGCAGTCATTGCAGGGACGATTAGCACAGCCTCATTGGTCACAGAGGTTTCTCCGTTTTTTAAGTGGACGTTAGCGATCATCGCGGGTGGCGGAGTGGCAGCCATCGTGCAGGGAGTGACCGTTGCGCTACGCACAAAATCTTCCCTCTTGACGGCAGGAGCAGGCAATGTGTTTGTCTCCTCTCTTGAACTGGTTGGATCCATCATCATAGCCCTCTTGGCCGTTGTCGTCCCAATGCTCTGCCTTGTTCTCATTGCATTGCTTTGCATTTCTATCATTTGGAAAGTAGGCCTTTTCTTTATTGGAAGAATCAAAATAAGGTAGGAGGTTCACATGCCCTATTTAATGAAAAAAGGATTCCTTTATGACCTGGAGGATTCTTTTGATATCCTCATGGACTATAACGTCATTTTCATTGGAGAAGAACATGAATCCCGAGTTTCCCACCATGCAGAGCTTGCTCTTCTTAAGGGGCTCGCGGAACGGGATTCGAATCTCGTCCTCGCCCTTGAGATGTTCGAGCGGGACGTTCAAGATATCCTCGATGCTTATTTAAAAGGGAAAATATCGGAAAAGAAATTTCTGAGACAGTCCCGTCCCTGGCCAAACTACCGGGAGGATTACCGGCCACTCATTGAGTTTGCGAAGAAGAAAGGAATACCAGTGATTGCAGCAAATATTCCGAGAAGGACCGCAGCCGCCGTCTCTGTGGCCAATGAAATCTCCCCGGATGTGATGGGAGAGGACAGGATTTATCTACCCAAAACCGTGCACCTCAAATCGAAAGAGTATTACAGGCGTTTTGCTTCCTCGATGGAAGAAATGCCCCATTTTACTCCCATGAAAGGCATGAAAGTCGATGGACTCTACAAGGCACAGGTTCTAAAGGATGCTGTCATGGCAGCCTCTGTCGAACCTTTCATCGATCGTCGAACTCTCTTCTGCTGTGGACATTTTCATTCCGATCTTCACCTCGGCATTCCGTATCAACTCCAGAAGAATCATCCAAAACTCAAAATCGCAGTCATTGCCATGGCTTCATCGGTGGAGAACCTTCTCATGCAAGACCGTTCAAGGGTGGCAGATTTTATTTGGGTTGAAGAGTGATGGAATGGCGATTCGTCCAGGCGAGCGGGTTTGCTTTAGTCTCTTTGATTTAAGGGGAGACGTTCAAGCAGTTCCACCTTTATCACGATAGGTAGGTTATGAGCCTTGCATCCGCCAGTTTCTCAAAAAAGGCAAAGGCTGCAACTTTGCTGCTGTGCGCATCGCTTCTTTTGGCAGCACCCGATGTCGATGGGGCGAAGGTCGCTCCCCTTGATGCTCAGGAAGCGCAGGTCTGGAGGCAACACGGCTTCAACCCTGAAGATGCGGCGGAGTGGAAGCACGTGGGGTTCTCTCCAACAGAGGGGAGACAATGGGTGCAGGCGGGCATACCCTATGCGCAATGGGCTGACCAATGGCGTGGTGAGGGCTTCAGTCCTGCACAGGCAAAGGAGTGGGTCGAAAAGAAGGTTAATGTCTACACGGCAGGCGATTTCAGGAAGTTTGGGTTTAGCAACAGGGAGGCGCTCGACTGGATCGGCAACGGCATACGTTCTGGATTGCGGGCAAAGGAGTTCAGGGATGGCGGCTTTTCGGAGGCTCAGGCAGGGCTATGGTGGAAGCGCGAGTTTTTCCCGGATCAGGCAAGGTTGTGGCGGGATGCAGGCTTCGGCGTGGAAGAGGCAATCGAGTGGAAATACGGCAAAAAGAAAACCCATTACATGCACGGCGGCGTCAAGGGATATTCCTGGCCAGTCTATTCTGTGGAGTGGGCCCGACAGTGGAAGGCCGCGGGGTTTAGTTCGGCTGAAGCCAAACAGTGCCTGCACTTTAATATGGGTTTTGATGAGGCGGTCCACTGGACGAGGGCAGGTTTTGAGCTTCAGGGTGCGTTTCAGTGGAAAGATTCGGGATTCGGGCCGGAGGAGGCCAAACAGAAGAGAGCGGTTGGACTGACGCCGGTTGAGGCAGAGGGAGAGAGGGATGCCAACCTGAGGCAGTCCGGCGACGAAATCTTGAGTTTTCAAAGCGATATCGTGCTCCACCCGGATAGCACGGTCACGGTGACCGAAACCATAGAGGTAAAGAAAAGGCCGGATGGCGCGGTCCAAGGGTGTTTTAAAAGGGTATTTCCCGAACAAACAACCTTGTGGCACAGCGGGGAATCCACCCGTACTGCAGCGCCCTCCTACAGGTTGATAGGGGTTCTGAAAGATGGCGGTCCTGCCCGTTACTCCACTGAAAAGGATTCATGGGGCAATCAAACCATCTGCATTACCGCGGAAGACGGCACTCTCAGGGTGGGGACCCATGTCTTCACGATCATCTACATGACCGATTACAGGCTTGTGGAATTGGTCGACCATGACGAGATCTTCTTCGATGTCATGGGCCAGTATCTTGGGATGCCGGTGAACGAGGCGTCCGCCACGGTCTACCTCCCGAAAGGCACTGACCTAATCTTTGCCGACGGTTATGCGGGTCCCCGGGAAAGAAAATATTTCACTGCCCAGGTTAAAGAGGCTGACGGAGGCGACCAGGTCCGTTACGCCGTGACCAGACCGCTGAAACCTGAGATGGCCTTTCAGGTTTCGGTTGGTTTCACAAAGGGAGCTGTGCGGCCAGGTTTGATGAAGAGGATCGCGTACTTTGACAGACAGGCGGGCCGCATCTTGTCGGCAATCGCCGTTTTTATGGGTGGGTTTCTCATTGTGCTTATCTATTTCATTGCTGTCTGGCGGAGGGTCGGCAAGGACCCGGACCGGGGGTCCGTCGCCCCTCAGTATGAACCGCCCGAAGGGATCTCCCCTGCCATGATGCGCTATATTGTAACTGGGGGCAGGCTTGACGAAGGCACGGTCGCAGCCACACTGGTGAAGCTTGCGCAATGCGGCGCCATCAAAATAGCCAAGGAGGGGAACCTCTACAGGATAAGCCGCATCGTTGATTCCTCGGCCGTATGCTTGCCGGAAGAAAAGGCATTTCTCGAAGGCATTTTTAGCCGCTCGGACAGTTTGGTTGTTGGCGTGAAGCATGCGAGCAAAACGCTCCGATCGGTCACCGGCCCCCTCAAAGACATACTGCAACAGGAATACAAAAAATATTTTGAGACCCATTCCCATTACCTGTGGCGGATACTTGGGCTTTTGGTCATTGCGGCCGCAGGCGGCTTCTTTTTTCTTGACCTCCCGATTCGTGGGAGGGAATCCTGGCCCCTTATCGTCTATAGTGGTTTTTCTTTCATTGTCCTGTGTATGATGCTTATCGTGTTTTATTGGCTTCTCAAGGCACCGACTGAGGTCGGCAGTAAGATAACGGGGAAGATTGAGGGATTCAGGAAGTTCCTTGCGGTAAACTACGAGAAGGTTCGCGCTTCTGGTGAAAGGCCCGAGACAGATGCGCCTCCCTTCTTGGAGAAGCACCTGCCCTATGCCATCGCTCTCGGCATCGACAGCGAATATGTATCGATTCGGGCAAAGAGCCTCGAATGGTATGCGGGCAGACCGGGAGGCTTCAGCCCATATGATTTTACGTCTTCGCTCAAAATGAGGAGAAAAGTAGTTGGCCAGCCGTCACGCATGACAAAACCGGAACGTACAGGAGCAGGTTTGTGAAAGATGGAGAGACCAAGGTAGGGACATGGAAGGCGAGATTTTTGCTTGGCTTGTTTGCGCTGGGGGCCTTCATCTTGCCGTATATCACCGGACTGATCATCGAATATACAAGAATCAAGCAATGGGAATTAATGGGGTTCACTCCCGAGCAGACACGGGCGTGGTGGCGCAATGGCTTCTGGCAGCAGTCTGAAGCGATCCGCTGGCGGGCTGCGCGCTTTGGGCCGGATGATGCGTTCTCGTGGAAGCGTATGGCGTTCATTGCACAGGATGCCAAGGAATGGAGGGAAGCCAAGTTTGACGTGGCCGGGGCCGTGGAGTGGCGGAGATTTGCTTTTGAACCTCCAGAAGCGGCCGGATGGAAAACCGCCGAGTTCAACGTAGGTGACGCCGTAGCCTGGCGTAAGTATGGTTTTGGCTCTCTGGAAGCAAAGCGATGGCGGGACGCAGGCTACAGCCCACTGTCGGCTGCAGACCAAAAAAGATTGCGTGGCTCACCATAAGGGCAGCCAAGGGTGGATGCAGCTATGCAAAGGGACAAAGATCAACCGTTTCGTGAAACGGGAATCAGACCACGGAAGGCTCAGTTTATCCTGGCCGTATGTCTTGTACTGGCTTTTGCCGTTCCCTATACGGCAGTTCAACTGCTTGTCCTTGCCAAGGACAGGCAGTGGCAGAAAAGTGGGCTGAGCCCTTACGAAATAAGCAAGTGGCGCGAGAACGGATTCAATAATGTGGACGAGACGATCAGGTGGAGAAACAGTCGGTTCCAGCCCCCGGGTGCGAAGCTCTGGAAGGATGAAGGCATGGAGCCCGAGGTGGCATGCCGGTGGAATGACCTGGGCTTCTGGCCCCGTGAAGCAAAGCGCTGGAGTGAGCACGGGTTCACAGCTGAGGATGCAGCGCCGTGGCGGAACGAGGGTTTCCTTTACCAGGACGCAAAGAAGTGGCGAGGCGCCGGTCTGAGCGCGGCTCAGGCCCGGGAGAAACGGAAAAAAGGCATCCATTCACCCTGATCGAAATGGTTCCTGGCCACGCGAGAGCACTGATTCGCGGGCACGGGGTAACCTCTCGGGCACAGTTGGATCGGAGCAATCTCCTCTCTGAAACCTTGAAATTGCGGATCATTAGGGGAAGGAGAATGGAGGGTGGTGCTGAAGGGACCGTTTTAAGGATATCTACGCCTTGGCTCATCGCTAAAATGTGCCGCTTCAAATTTTCTCCGGAGAGATCACTCCGATCCTTGGGATCGGATCTCCAGTCATAACTGAGGGACTACGGCGCGGGGATATTGTTGGTCTGACTGGGGGGCACGAGGGGAATACGGAGGGAAAAAAGATGGATGTCAAAATGATTGCCGGGATTGCAGGACTTGCGGTCTTCACGATCGTCGTCATTATCTTCTATAACAGGCTCGTGCGTAAGCGGTATGCGGCGCTGCAGTCATGGTCTGATATCGATGTCCATCTGAAAAAGCGGTACGAGCTGCTGCCCAATCTGGTCGAAACGGTGAAGGCCTATGCCAGCCATGAAAGCACCACACTGACCAATGTTATTGAAAGAAGGGCGATGGCCATGAAGGCCACAACTCCCGGTGAGAAGGCCAAGGCTGAGAGGATGCTCGCGGAGATCCTGCAGGTCCTTTTTGGCGTGGTAGAGGCCTATCCGGCACTGAGGGCGGACAAGCATTTTCAGCAGTTGATGACCCAGATGCGCGAGCTCGAGGACAACATCGAGTACGCCAGACGTTATTACAATGCCATGGTGCGTGATTATAATATCATGACCGAGGTGTTCCCCTCAAACATCGTCGCTTCAGCTTTCTCCTTCGCGCCGCAAGAGTTCTTCGAATTGGATGCGCCTGATATTGAGCGCAAGCCGGTCGTCGCACAATTCACTTCATGAGTCATTTGATACAATGCCTGCCCAGAAAGTAACATATCGAATCGGGGACGGGTTCACATTCTATTGTCAGATGCGGTTGAAATGTCATCCACGAGAAAGTCGACGATTCCAATTGCGGAGTTAATAAAGACAAGGATGAATGGCTCAAAGTTAAAAGCTTAAAGCAAGTGATTAAGTCGAGAGTTATTGGGCAGTTGTCGACTGAATTTTTCAGTCAAGTGCTACACCCCTTTCATTTTCGATTCCTTTTCTCAAATCCCTTTGGCTGCATTTCTGAGTCAGGCTTTTATATACGGAGACAGAGTCTTTATCCTCCAAGTTCAAGGATTTGATGGGGCTGAAAAATTATTTGACTTTATTATATTAAATTATATAATTTAGCTTTCAAAATAATTTATGGAAGGAGGGGAAAGATGGATGCCAGGCATTAAAATCAAGGAGAATGAATCCTTTGAAAATGCACTCAGACGATTCAAGAAGCAGGTCGAAAAGACAGGGATATTGTCGGAGATTCGGAAAAGGGAACATTATGAAAAGCCCAGTATAAAAAGGAAAAAGAAGGCATTGGCTGCAAAGAAAAGGGCAATGAAAAGGATGAGAAAGATAGCGGAGAGAGGTTGAGGATGAATTTGGAAGAGAGATTAGTCGATGAAATGAAGCAGGCGATGAGATCCAACGATAAGTTACGGCTTTCCACTATTCGGATGATTCGTTCGGCGGTTAAAAACAAGGAGATTGAACAGAGAAAGAAGTTGGATGATGAAGGTATTTTTAAAGTGATCCAAGGGATGGTGAGAAAGAGTGAGGAGTCAATTGAGCAATTTAAGGCTGGCGGGAGGATGGATTTGGTGGAGAAGGAGCAGAAAGAGGTGGAGACAATGAAATCGTTCTTACCCCAGCCCCTCAGCAGGGAAGAAATATTGAGGATGATCGATCAAAGTATTGAAGAGACCCAAGCCTCATCGTTAAAGGATTTAGGGAAAATCATGAAGTCTGTTATGCCAAAACTGGAGGGGAAAGCCGACGGAAAATTGATCAATCAACTGGTTAAAGAAAAGCTTTCCCCGTAATTTCCTCCTCTTTTTAATAGATCGGTCTCCCTTTTTCACACTCTATGGATGATCGCTCCCTCAAAATTTTAGAATTCTATCATTTATTAGAAATATTGAAAGAGCTTTCCGTTTCCCCTTTAGGTCGAAAGGGTTGTGAGGCATTGAGACCCACCCATTCCCTTCCCCTGATCCACTCAAGATTATCAAAGGTTCTCGAGCTGAAAGAGATTTTGGAAATCCAGGGAGATATCCCGATCAGAGGATTGAAAGATATTGAGGGGATTTTAAAGAGATTAGAAGTTGAGGGATGCGTCCTGGATGTTCATGAACTTATCGATATTTACAATCAAATTGAATTATGCAAGGGGCTTAAAAGATTTTTTAAGAAGTTGATTACCCTCCATGTTCCTCATCTTCAGGAAAGGGTTTCTAACCTTTCGTCATTGAAAGTCCTGGAAAAAGAGATCCTTCAAGCCATTAATACAAAGGGAGAAATACTGGACCGAGCCAGCCCTGTGCTTTCGGATATCAGGCACCGAATGAGGACAGCCAGAGAGAAAACAAAGGGGGTGCTTGAACGTCTTCTTCATCAGGAGGATCTTCAGCCGATCTTTCAGGAACCCCTGATCACTTTAAGAAACGGGAGATATGTCCTTCTGATTAAATCCGATTATAAACATCGGCTGCAGGGGATCATCCACGACCAATCCCAAAGCCGCATGACTTTTTTCTTCGAACCCCTTCAGGTTGTCGCCCTCAACAATGAGATCAACATTCTCATGGGGGAGGAGAAAGAGGAGGAATTTCGAATCCTGGCAGAACTTTCAAAAAAGGTGAGGGATGAGAAGGAAAGCCTCTGGAGGGACTTTGAGATTTTAGGCGAATTGGACCTCCTTTATGCCATGGCAAAACTCTCCATCCTTTTGAAGGGGATCGGACCCCTCTTGAACGAAGAGGGTCAGATTGATTTGAAGGATGCACGAAATCCTCTCCTCGCCCTTCAAAAAAAAGAACAGGTTGTTCCCATCCATCTTCGGATGGGGGATGGGGTCAAAGTCCTCATCCTCAGCGGGGCGAATGCAGGTGGAAAGACGGTCGCTTTAAAGACGCTCGGACTCCTGACCTTGATGGTCCAGTGCGGTCTTCCAATCCCCGTGGCGGGAGGAAGCCAAGCAGGGATCTTCGAAGATGTCTTCGCGGTGATTGGCGATGAGCAAAATATTGTGGAGAATCTGAGCACCTTTTCCAGCCACCTCCTCCATGTCAATCGGATCTTAGAAAAGGCAGGACCTCACTCCCTCATCCTCTTGGATGAGTTGGGAGTGGGTACCCATGCCTCAGAGGGATGTGCCTTAGCGATGGGTTTCTTGGATCGATTCAGAGAGAGTGGAGCCACGGTCATCGTCACCACTCACTTTGATCGTCTCAAGGTCTACGGATACCAGCATCCGGATGTGGAGAATGTGGCGGTTGAGTTTGATGGAGAAACCCTGGAGCCGAAATATACCCTCTGCTATGGAGCAGCAGGATTGAGCAATGCCTTTTTGGTTGCCGAGAAATTGGGGATTTCAGAAAATGTCCTTGAAAGGGCCCGGCATCATCAGGATGGAGGCGGACAAGAAATCGGCAGAACCTTGGAGACGTTGGAAAGATTGAAGAACGAGACGGAGGAGGAACGGCTTCAACTTCTTAGAATGAAAGAAGAGGTTGGACTCCTGCGTCAAAGACTGAAAACCATCCTTGAGGAGATGAAGAAGAGGAAACAGGAAATTTTTTTACAGGCTGAGGAAAAGGCGAACAGAGCGGTCCAGAAGTTTGAAGGGGAGTTGAGGGAATGGATTCGCCGGCAGAAAGAAGAGAAGACTCACTTAAAAGCCCTCCCTTTGAAGATCCATCGTAAAGAGATCGAGGAGATGAAGGAGAGATGGATCCCCTCGACGAGAAGGGGGAGGGGCTCCGCGACGCCGGTTGGCTTAAAGGTTGGAGACCATGTTAAAATTGTGAGCTTGCGGAGGCATGGGATAGTGATGAGTCTGGAGGAGCCATTGAAACAGGTTGAGGTCGTGACAGACAAGGTCAAGGTGAGGACCTTTCTCTCCGATATCGTAAAAGTGACGGATGGAGAGGAAGACAAGGAAATTGAGATTCCAAAGGACCAACGCCTGTCACAGGCGGATATCCAAGAACCCCCGTCACAATTAAATGTCATTGGACTGACCGTTGAGGATGCCCTTCCAAAGGTCGACAAATTCATCGATCAAGCCCTCCTGCATGGACTGGACAAGATCCATATCATCCATGGGGTTGGCTCTGGAAGGTTGCGAACCGCCATTGGCAAATACTTGGAGGCACACCAAGGGGTAAAGGACTTTGCACCCGGAGATGTGATGAGAGGTGGCAGGGGGATCACTGTCGTGGAGCTGAGGTAGAAGAATTGGCCAATGGATTTTTTTCAGAGGAGAAGGTTTCAGAGATTCGGGACCGATCCAGTATTTCGGAAGTCGTCTCAGATTATGTTACCCTCAAGAAGGCCGGGAAAAATCATAGGGGGTTATGTCCGTTCCACTCCGAAAAGACCCCTTCCTTCATGGTCAATGAGGAGAAACAAATCTTTCACTGTTTCGGTTGCGGGGCAGGGGGAGATGTATTCACGTTTTTGATGAAAGTAGGGAATTTCTCATTTCCCCAAGCGGTGGAGGAGCTGGCGAAACGTTACGGTGTGAACCTTCCTCGCAGAGAGGTCTCTACCGCCCAGAAGAAGGAGGTTGCCAAGAAGGAAATTCTCTTCCAGATCAATCAGACGGTTTCGGAATATTTTCACAGTCTCCTCACCCGAAGGAGAGAGGGCGAGGCAGGGAGGAGGTATCTCTCCCAGAGGGGAATGAGCCAGGAGATCATTGAGGAACACCGATTGGGCTATTCTCTCGATCGGTGGGACGGACTGGTCCAATATCTTCGGGAAAGGAAAGTCCCTCTGGAAATGGCATGGGAACTGGGTTTGATCCTTCCCAAGAAAAAAGAGGGTTGGTATGACGTTTTTCGAGGGAGGGTTCTCTTTCCCATCTTCGACCTCCATCATCGGGTCGTTGGATTTGGAGGAAGGGTCATCAAGGAGGGGGAACCCAAATATATTAATTCTTCGGAATCGAGCCTCTATCATAAGGGGGAGGTTCTCTATGGCCTCCATGTGGCCAGACGGTATATTCCGGAGAAGGATTGTGTTATAATTGGCGAAGGCTATTTCGACCTGTTGACCCTCCATCAATATGGTTTGAAGCATAGTGTGGCCACATTAGGAACGGCACTGACGACACAACATATTCGAACCCTAAAGAGATATACAGAAAATTTGATCACTGTATTTGACGCCGACCCAGCAGGTATCCAAGCCACCCTTCGATCCCTTCCTCTCTTCTTAGAAGAGGGCGTCGTGGGAAAGATGATCCTTCTCCCAAAGGGGGAAGATCCCGATGGATTTCTAAGAAAAGGGAATTTGGAAGACTTTGAGAGGAGGGTAGGCGAGGCCGTTCCCCTCATCGATTTCTTTTTTGAATGGTTGATGAAGACTTATGATGTGAAATCCATCAATGGTAAGGTGAAGGTGGTGGAAGAGGGGGTAGCCCTCATCGGTAAAATCCCAGATAGGATTCGAAGGGATTTTTATATGAAGGTGTTGGCAGAGAAGTTGAATCTCCAAGAGTCCGTTTTGCATGAGAGGCTCCAGTCCTCTCCAAAGAATCGAGTCAAAGCGGAAGAAGATTTGAAGAAACGATTCGTTGAGGAGAGTTTTCCGAAGTCAGAGGAGACGGTGGTCCGCCTCATGATCCACCAACCCGAACTGATCCCCGTCATTTCAGAAGAGGGGGTTTTGAGCGAGTTTGAAAGCCCGATCCTGCGGCAGATAGCTGAGAAGCTTGAAGGTCTTTACCACAAGAAGGGGAGACTTGATCCGGCCGAGGCATTGGGATGCTTTGAGGAGGAC
>Ga0163209_1001324_pt1 | contig 10796 bp, 10 predicted proteins | sample Kivu_160m_FD_113538 | JGI IMG/M metagenome (GOLD analysis project Ga0163209, IMG submission 113538) | Freshwater microbial communities from Lake Kivu, Western Province, Rwanda to study Microbial Dark Matter (Phase II) - Kivu_160m | ecosystem: Environmental > Aquatic > Freshwater > Lake ... | reverse complement strand
GGCGTCACCATCGATGAGAAATACGGCGGCAGCGGCGGCGATTACCTGTCCATGACCCTCTGCGGTGAAGAGCTGGCGCGGGCCAGCGGCGGTATGGCTGCCATCTACCTGGCCAACCTTTCACTGGCCTGCTACCCCATATATAAATTCGGCACCGAGGAGCAGAAAAAGAAGTACGTGACCCCCATAGCAAAAGGTGAGAAAATCTGCTGTTTCGTCCTCACCGAGCCGGGCGCGGGCAGCGATGCCAGCGCCATGCAGACCACAGCCGTACGGCAGGGTGATAACTGGATATTGAACGGTAACAAGATATTTATTACCAACGGAGCGGAAGCTTCCATCGCCGTGGTTTTCGCCACCGAAGACAAAACCAGGGGCAATAAAGGTATCTCGGCTTTCATAGTTGAAAGCGATACGCCCGGCTACTCCGTCGGCAAGCTGGAACACAAGATGGGCATCCACGGGTCGTCCACCGCGGAGCTGGTCTTCGAAAACTGCAAAATCCCGGCGGTAAATCAGCTCGGAGAGAGCTTCAGGGGGCTGCGCTATGCTATGGAATCCATCGATTCCAGCCGCGTTACGGTTGCAGCGCAGGCGCTGGGCATTTCGCAGGCTGCTTTCGACGATGCCCTGAGCTACGCGCAGACGCGCGTTCAGTTCGGCAAAACGCTGTCCCAGCAGCAGGCAATCCAGTGGATGCTGGCCGACATGGCAACACAGATAGACGCCGCACGCATGATGGTCTACCGCGCCGCCTGGCTGAAGGATAAGGGTTTACCCTATATGAAAGAGGCTGCCATGGCCAAGCTTTATGCAGGTGAAGTCTCCAGCTTCGTAACCAACAAGGCGCTGCAAATACACGGCGGCTACGGCTATTGCAGGGACTATCCCATGGAGCGCTACCTGCGCGACGCCAAGATCACCGAGATCTACGAGGGCACTTCCGAAATGCAGCGCATGACTATTGCGCGCGCGCTGACCACGCAGTAAACAGGGTTAATCGATACCGAAGCTGTTTATACCCGGGCCAGTCCGCGGATTTCGGCAATGCTGCTGAAACCATTGTCGGCGAGATATTGTTCGATGCCTTCGATAATATCGATGGCAGTGCGTGGGTTTATCAGCGCGGCCGTGCCCACCTGCACGGCGGTGGCGCCGGCCATGATGAATTCCAGAGCATCTCCGGCAGTCATGATGCCGCCGCAGCCAATAACAGGTATCTTCACCGCTCCCGCAACCTGGTAAACCATGTAGAGGGCTACCGGCTTGATCGCCGGTCCGGAGAGGCCTCCGCAGATATTGTTCAGCCTGGGCTTTCTTTGTGCAGTATCGACGGCCATGCCTGTTAAGGTATTGATCAGCGAAACGGCGTCGGCCCCGGCTTTCTCCACAGCCCGCGCAATCGTAACGATGTCGGTAACATTGGGGCTGAGCTTAACTATTACCGGTAGCGTGGTTGCTTCCTTCACGGCCCGTGTAACAGCAGCGGCCGTGGCAGGATCGGTACCGAATTGCATCCCCCCCTTTTTCACATTGGGACAACTGATATTGACCTCGATGCCGCTGACACCGGCCACACCTTCCAGCCTGGCCGCCACTGCGGCGTACTCCTCCACGGATTCACCGGCGATATTAACGATGACCGGCGCCGTCCATGTAGCCCACAGCGGGGCTTTCTTTTTGATCAGCGCTTCCACACCTATGTTCTGCAATCCCACTGAGTTCAAAACGCCTGCTGTCACTTCGATGATGCGCGGCTGGGGATTACCCTTCCGGGGCTTCAGCGTGGTTCCTTTGCAGATTAATGCGCCGAGCCTGTTGACATCAATCAGTTTGCCGAACTCATCGCCGTATCCCCATGTACCCGATGCCCCGATCACCGGATTGGCCAGCAGCAGGCCTTTTTTCCCGCCCTTCGCAATACGGACTTTTAAATCGATCCCTTTTCTCAAATCTTCACGTCGGGCTTTATTTTTTTCACCCTGTCCAGTTTCCCCTGCATAGTTAGCGGCTTGTCCCGCCTGTCATCGATTTTCAGCGTGGTTACCACCCGCATGGCGCCTTTGCTGAAGGGCACTTCGTGCATCTCTTTAACGGCCTCCATAATCTCTTCCAGTGGACCTTCAAGCACGGTGCCCATGGGATTCAGACGATAGATGATGTTCTTTCTTCTGGATACCGCATCGATACATGCCGCCACATATTCACTTACACTGGCGCTGCCCGTTCCCAGGGGCACCACCGATACTTCAGCTACGATTTTTCTTTCTTCCATAACTCCACCCTTAAATCAGACTAATAATAGTATATTCAAATACATTTTGAAAAGATAGCAGCCTGGCTCAAGAACATTCAACTCGTAAATATGCTAAAATTTTTATTGAATTCTATCAGTTCGAACTATGGAGCAAAACACACGCTATCATATCAGGAGGATGAAAGACGGGGACATCCCCCAGGTCCTGGAAATCGATAAGGATGCCTTCCCCACTCAATGGCCGCATCCAACAACCAGCTCTTTTCGTCTGGAACTGCGTAATAAGCTGGCCCACTATTTCGTGATTTTCCGGGAAAACGAAGACGACGATACGCCCGGTCAACCGCAGCCCGGCAGGATGAAAAGGATAGTATCGTTTTTCCAGCGGTTTCTGGACCACGATCGTTTTTTCGGCAGCGGATATATTAATGCGTCCAGGGAATACCTGGTGGGCATAGTGGGTATCTGGATGATGGTGGATGAGGCGCACATCACAACCATCGCGGTAAGGAGCTCCTATAGAAGGCTGGGCTTCGGGGAATGGCTGTTGATTGTGATTATCGACCTGGCTACGTCGCTTCATGCCCACTCGGTCACGCTTGAAGTGCGCGTTTCCAACACGGTGGCTCAGTTGCTTTATGAGAAATACGGTTTTACCATCGCAGGCACGCGTAAGAAATATTACCAGGACAACCACGAGGATGCCCTGATCATGACCACGGACCAGTTGTCGTCACCGGCTTTCCAGTCACGCCTCCGGCAGCTCAAGGAGGAGCACCGCAGGCGCTGGAGCCATTGCTATACATTATCTTAAATATTATCTAGGAGGTTTAGATATGGGAGAAATGAAAAGCGCCTGGCAGATAGCCATGGAGAAAGCGGACAGTCTGGGCAAGGCCAGCCCCGACGAGTTGAATAAAATTAAATACGAGCCGGAAGGGAATAGAATAGCATCCCTGTATCTGCAGGATGATAAATTCGACCTCGCTGCCGAACTGGGGAAAAATGCAGGAAACGAAGCCTCAACTCATATTAAAAAAGGAATTGAAGAGATACTGTTAAGAAACATTGCCCTGCCGCACAATGAAGAAGACATGCGCAGGACCACAAGGTCCATAGCAGGCTTGAGGATACTTAAAGAGAACAAAAAGCAGCTCGAATCGCTTTTCGGGCTGATCAACAACCTGATGAACCAGTACCAGATTGCTTTACAGCAAACTTATACGGAGTTTAAAAAGAAGGCCGAGTCCACCATCCAGCAGGCAGCGCATTCCATGAGGGGCGCAGGAGGCAACCAGGCGGCGCTGGAGCAAAAGCTGCAATTCCAGCTGCAGGAGGAATGGAGGCAGATTTCCAGCGAGCTCGATGCCCAGTACGACCGGGCGCTGGATGAGCACAAACAGAAAATCAGAGAACTGAGTTAGCCTGTACTCAGTTATTTCCACTCACCAATTTGCGGTAATATAAAAAATGGAGGCGGTGTTATGCATAAGAGGAACTTCGCGATAATGATTTTATCGGCGGCGCTCATTTTCACCACCGCATGCTGTGCCAATCCTGCAAATCCCCTCCCGGGCGGCATTAAGGTTTACTCCTTCGTACCGCCGGAAGAACAATCACAGATCCCGACAACCCCACCGGCCACCGCATCTCCCACCACTCAATCTGCCGAGCCAACGGAGCGGCAGGTTACCGTAACGGCAAGCAACAGCGTCTTCTCCATAGGTCTGCCGCCCGGTTATAAAGAGGAAAGGCAGGTGACGGCGCAGAAGCCCATTGATTTCTGGTTTGAGTACGTTACATCAGATATGTCCCTGGAAGTGAACGGCATTCCGGTTGAATTGCCCCTGCGGTGGTCGTCCAAGATCGGATACACAACGAACGTGACGGGATTTAAATATGTAATGAAAAATAATACCTCGCAGGCGGTTGCCTACAACCTGCACATGGTGCCGTCAAAACAGGGCGATTCGGTGCCCGTGGTCACCAAAGAGAAATGGACAGCGCCCTAGTTATTGATCAGGAAATTCCAGCGTATCCGCTATTTGCTTCCACAGCGGAAGATGGTCCTCGGTGTCGGACAGGAGACTGACGGCTCCGAAAAATACCCAGCGGTTCTTTTTATTGACACCCCTGATATAGATCTTGTGTGACGCAGTACTCAATACTTTTGACTCATACAGTATTTCTGAAGCAGGTGTCACGCCATCGGCTAACGTAATATCCTCCTGGGTAATAACCTTGAGGTTGGCTTTAGCGCCCCTCAAGCGTAAGATCTCTTTCGCCCATTCTTCTGCTGAGGATTTGAAATCATAGCGCGGCTTGACTGCTACCATGATATCGTTGCTTGAGGCTGTAGATTGCGCTGCAATAGCACTGAAAACAGTCCCCACCATAGGTGTTTGCGACACCTGGTAGTCCTTGGGGTATTTTATTACGAAATTATAATTATCGTTTTTATATTCATTGTATTCCCAGGGTGGAGGCGGAACCGGTTTTTTATCTATACCAGCCTCCTGGCCACTTGCCGGAGCAGGAGTTACCGTAACGGTAACCTGGACGGTCTGCGGGGTATTTGACGCGCGTTGCGCGCTGACCGTGAGACTATCCTTATAAGTACCGGCGGCCAGGCCTGCAGCGGATACGAATATTTCTACCTTTTTAGAGTACCCTTTTTCACATGCTCCATCCGGTTCATTCAGCCACATCCAGTCAACCGATTTACGCGTTGCATAGATCAGGACACCTCCGCCGTCATTCATCACGTACAGGGTCTTGGTCTGAGTTTTTGTGTCACCCTCGGTAAATGTTAGTGCTAATGTAGAGGTATCCAGGGAAATTTTCGGCATGGTGTCATCGGTCTGGCTGGCAGCAGGCGGAGTGGCCGGAGCTGCGGCCGGAGGAGCCTCACAGGCAACCACGGCGATCAACAGGACTGCAGTCAATAAGAAATGCCATGCGGTGCATCTGCGAGCAATCATTTTACCCTCCCGGTTCTTAATATCTCCAACGCCCAACACCTACTTAAATATATGATAGCAGGAAATGTTGATTGGTGCCCCCAAGGGAATTCGAATCCCTGTGTCCAGCTTGAAAGGCTGGTGTCCTAGGCCTCTAGACGATGGGGGCACGTTATTAGGGATAAAGAGGAACGGCTTCAAGCCCGGCCGTCTCAGGAAAACCAAACATTATATTCATATTCTGCACTGCCTGTCCAGCAGCGCCCTTAACCAGGTTGTCCAGGCAACTGACCACCACCATTTTGCCCGTCTGCGCGCTGAGCAGCGGATATACCAGGCACAGGTTGCTGCCCAGTGTATGCTTGGTTTCCGGTGGCTCCGCAACAACCATGGTGAAATATTCGTTCCGATAGAACTCTGTATATATCTTCAACAGCTCTTCCCTGCCGCCTTTCAGTTTTCCGCTTCTAACATTGCCATAGCAGGTGCTGAGGATGCCACGTGTCATGGGCACCACGTGCGGCACAAATGTTACGGATACAAAGCCCGGTGCGCTTAAGGCATCCAGTTCCTGCACTATTTCAGGCAGGTGGCGGTGCCCGCCCAGCCCGTAAGCGCGTACGTTATCACTGGCCTCAGAGAAATGTGTCGGGATGGTGAGCGTGCGCCCTGAGCCGGATATGCCGGACTTGCTATCCACCACAATATCCGCTTCTATGATGCCCGCTTTCACCGCGGGCGCCAGCGCCAGAATCACCGAAGTGGGATAACATCCCGGATTGGCCACAATGCCGGCGGCCGCTATACTGCTTCTGTGGAGCTCGGGCAATCCGAAAACGGCGGAATGCAGCAATTCAGGAGCCGGGTGTTCGAAATCGTACCATTCCGCGTATTGCGAAGCTTTCTTCAGGCGGAAATCGGCGCTCATATCGACAACTCTGACACCTTTTTTTACCAGCGGGACGATGGCTTCCGCGCTGGCTTTATGCGTCATGGCGGAGAAAGCAACGTCCACATCACCCTCAAGATCCGCTGTAATGCTGAGGTCAAGGTCGGCAAGATGGGGAAAGGCTGCCTTCAGCTTCTTCCCGGCGGCGCTTCGCCCGGTGACCGAGACAAGCTCAACCGAAGGATGCCGGCAAAGCAGACGCGCCAGCTCCACACCTGCGTAACCGGTGACATTGATGATCCCTGCTTTTATCTTCTTCATAGTACCGCCTGCCAGATTTTTCAGTTATATTAAACCATGAATGTGGCAAGTATCGTTAATAATCAGCGCCGAAGGCATTCCCGACCTTACCTCAAACAGGCTTATGGCGCCCGCATCCTGCGCAACCTGCCAGTAGTGTTTGTTGTGCATATGCAGCAGGCGCAACACCATGATAACACTTAAAGCAGGATGTGATACTATCACGACCCCTTCCTTCTTATGTTTTTCAGCCAGCATATCCAGCGCAGAGCCGATGCTGCTGCGCACGGCCTCAATATTCGCACCGAACGGCGAGCTAAGATCCGCTCCCACAGGATTCAGTTTATCAGCGTAATCTCCAGAGGTCTCTCTGCTTATGCCCCGCATATTCCATTGCGCATTATCGAGCCCTTCCAATCCGGTTACCGGCTGCACCTGCAGGCCCAATGAAGCAGCGATGACCCGGGCTATCTCGGGCACACCGGGTACAGGGCATGCGTACAGCGCATCAATCTTATACTGCTTTAACGCCTTTGATGCCGCCTCAGCCCACTTAAGCTGTAATCCGGATACATCACCTGAAGGGCTGTTGCTTTCAGCTTCCGATGGCCCTATATTTATCAGCAGTATCTTACCCAAGTTGATCCCACCCCAGTTGAACGATGCTACCTCTCCACGACCATGGCGATGCCCATGCCGCCGCCGATACACATGGTGGCAAGTCCGCGTTTGAGATCGCGGCGCTGCATCTCATGGACCAGCGTAACAAGCACCCTTCCTCCCGTAGCACCGATAGGATGGCCCAGTGAAATACCGCTGCCATGAACATTGGTCTTCTCAAGGTCGAATCCCAATTCTTTTACGCAGCCAAGCGCCTGCGATGCGAAGGCTTCGTTCAGCTCGACCACGTCCAGGTCTTTTACTGAGAGACTGGCCTTTGCCAGAGCTTTTTTCACGGCAGGAATCACTCCAAGTCCCATATATGCAGGGTCAACACCGCCGGAGGCATAGGATTTTACCTTTGCCATGGGTTTAAGCCCCATTTCCTGTGCTTTTTTAGCCGACATCAGCAGCACTGCGGCTGCGCCGTCATTAATTCCCGAGGCGTTGCCGGCGGTAACCGTTCCGTCCTTTTTAAAGGCCGGCGCCAGCTTGGCCATCTTTTCCAGGCTTGTTTCCATGGGACGCTCATCGGTATCGAAAACCACGGGATCGCCCTTCTTTTGAGGCGTAACCACGGGTACTATTTCCTGCTTAAATGTGCCGTCCTTGATGGCGGCAAGCGCGCGCTGGTGGCTCATCAGCCCCAGTTTATCCTGCTCCTCGCGTGTAATGCCGTACTTAGCGGCGATGTTTTCCGCCGTCACGCCCATGTGATAGCCGTAGTATAGCTCCCATAATCCATCATAGACCATCAGGTCCAGCACCTCGCCTTTTCCCGTCAGGTCCATGCGGTATCCCCAGCGGGCGCGCGTCATGGCATAGGGAGCATTGCTCATGCTCTCGGCGCCGCCGGCTATTACCACGTCAGCGTCACCCAGTGTAATAGCCTGCACTCCGCAGACAACCGCCTTAAGCCCTGAACCGCAAATTTTATTTACCGTAAAGGCCGGGGTTTCCTTGGGCAAACCGGCATATATCATGGACTGCCTGCCGGGATTCTGTCCCTGCGCTGCCTGCAGGACATTGCCCATGATCACCTCATCAACCTGTATCTCTTTAAGATCGTCAGGCCAATCATAGTATCTTTTTTCCAGCTCGCTTATTCCTGTATCCGCCAGTGCCTTCGGGCCGAATTCCATAAGCCCGGCGCCGGATTTGGGTCTGAGCCCCACCCTCTTCAACACATCCTTGATCACAATTGATCCCAGCCTGGTAGCCGTTGCTTCCTTTAATCCTCCCCCAAACGTGCCGATCGCCGTTCTCACGCCGCTGACGATAACAACTTCAGTCATTTAACCCTCCTTATGTTTAGTATGATTTTTTTTCTTCAGTAGCCGGCCTGCAATAACCGGCGCCATCTCACGCACAAACTCCGTACTGTACTCGCTGCGGTTGAAACGCAGCGGCGTAATAGAAACCCGCTTATGCGTGAGTGCCCAGGTATCCGTGCCGCTGCCCAGCTCGACATCTTTAGCCCTGTGTAAGATCCAGAAATAGTCGTGCCTGCCGTCGTGTCCGGTATCAATGCCGGCCGAATATATCTTCTCCCCCATCCTGGTTACATCGATGCCGCGGATTTCGCCGAGCGGTAAATTCGGTACATTTACATTCAACAGCATTTTACCTGTAATACCTTTGCCTTTAATATACCGGGCCAGCTCCCTTGCCACCATAGCCCCTGTTTCAAACATGGGATCCTCAAAGGCAGACATGGAAACGGCAATGGAAGGAATCCCATAAAAGAATCCCTGCAGCGCGGCCCCCACTGTACCTGACAGGAAAACATCATAGCCGCAGTTGGGTCCCTGGTTGATTCCCGATACAACCAGGTCTATACCGTCTTTCATAACGATTTTAATTGCCATGATGACGCTATCCGCGGGCGTGCCTTCTACTGTGTACGTATCTATACCGGCAATTTTCTCGTGAATCCTCGTCAACCTTATGGGATGGTGCAGGCTGATGGAAGTGCCCACTCCGCTTTGTTCCCTGTCCGGCGCAACTACAGTAACGCTGCCCACTTCCTTTAATTCATTTACCAGCGCCCACAGACCTTCAGCGTTGATACCATCATCATTGGTTACCAGTATTTTCAATATTAAAACTCCTCTAAAAACCCCATAATTTTATCATAACGAAGCTATCGTTAATAAATTCATCGGATATGTGCTTGTCCCTCCTTATGCATAGTGCTATAATTTTGAAAAATTCGCATGTCTGCATTAGTACAAGCCATTCTCCGTTTCGATGCAGCGGATCACTGTACAATCCTTCCGAGGAGGTCATGATGGAACCAAAGATCGGTGTTTATGTCTGTCATTGCGGCAGTAACATTGCCGGTGTGGTTGATGTGGAAAAGGTGGCCCAATTCGCCGGAGGCCTGCCTGGAGTTGTAGTCTCGCGTGATTATAAATTCATGTGCTCCGATCCCGGCCAGGACCTGATTAAAAAAGACATCAAAGAGCTTGGTGTCAACCGCGTTGTGGTGGCCTCATGCTCGCCTCAAATGCATGAACCGACCTTCAGGAGGGCGGTACAGGACGGTGGGCTTAATCCCTACTATTTCGAAATGGCGAATATCCGTGAGCATTGCTCCTGGGTAACCGAATCCCCCAAAGAAGCTACGGAAAAGGCCAGGGCCCTTGTCAGCGCTGCAGTTAGAAGGGTCTATTACCACCAGCCGCTGGAAAACAAAGAGGTACCGGTTCATCCCGACACCTTAATTGTCGGAGGAGGCATCGCGGGCATCCAGGCTGCTCTGGAAATTGCCAACGCAGGCCGCAAAGTCTACCTTGTGGAAAAGGAACCCAGCATCGGCGGTCATATGATGCAGCTCGATAAAACGTTCCCCACCCTGGACTGCTCGGCATGTATTTTAACTCCCAAAATGAGCCTCGTCGGTGCCCACCCCATGATAGAGCTTCTGACGTACAGCGAGATCGATAACGTGTCCGGTTACGTGGGCAATTTCCGCATCAAGATCAGGAAGAAAGCCAGATATGTGGATACGGATAAATGCAACGGATGCGGCACATGCATGACCAAGTGCCCCGTTAAAGTAGACAGCGAATTCGATGAGAAGCTGTCCAAGCGCAAGGCCATTTATACTCCGTTCGCGCAGGCTGTGCCCAATGTCACCGTCATAGACAGGGCGCATTGCACCTATTTTCTCAAGGGTAAGTGCCGCGCCTGCGAAAAGTTCTGTGAAAGGAACGCCATCAACTTCCAGCAGGAGGACGAGATCGTTGACATCGAGGTCGGCAATATAATTCTAACTACCGGCTACAAGCTTTTCGATCCTTCACCGATTATAGAATACGGTTACGGCCGGCTTGATAACGTGATTACCAGCCTCGAGTTCGAACGCCTGGTGAATTCCGCCGGTCCGACCTCCGGCCATATTCTTCTTAAGAACGGCAAAGAACCAGAGAGCATTGCTCTGATCCACTGCGTGGGCAGCCGCGATGAGAAGTATCACGAATACTGCTCCCGGGTCTGCTGCATGTACGCTATGAAATTCGCGCACCTGCTTAAAGAACACGTACATGGAGCGCAGGTTTATGAGTTCTATATCGATATCAGGAGCTTCGGCAAAGGCTATGAGGAATTCTATAACCGTGTCCAGAAGGAAGGAACGGTATTTTTCCGCGGCCGTCCCGGAGAGATCACCGATGTCGCCCAGACACCCGAGGAAAAGGGAAAGCTCACCGTCCAGTTCGAAGATACG
>Ga0163209_1001323_pt1 | contig 10803 bp, 10 predicted proteins | sample Kivu_160m_FD_113538 | JGI IMG/M metagenome (GOLD analysis project Ga0163209, IMG submission 113538) | Freshwater microbial communities from Lake Kivu, Western Province, Rwanda to study Microbial Dark Matter (Phase II) - Kivu_160m | ecosystem: Environmental > Aquatic > Freshwater > Lake ... | reverse complement strand
GGGGCGGGATTTGTTATTTGTTAACGATCCCCCTGTCCGCATGGGCAGGGGTTTTTTTATTGCGGAGGTGATACATGAGCAATGCCTCGAGTAGATCGTTCATCTACGCGGCGCTGGCCGCCGCTTTATGTATATGCGCGTGCTCCGCACCGGCCCCGACCGCGGAATTGAAAGACAATGCAGGGAACGACATAATATTTACTTCTCCTGCTGAGCGTATTATATCCCTGGCCCCCGCCAATACCGAGATAATTTACGCCCTGGGCCTGCAGGATAGGCTGGTGGGCGTGACGGAGTTCTGCAACTATCCTCCCGCCGCTAAAGACAAGCCTAAAGTGGGAGGATTCAGCACGGTGGATATAGAGAAAGCGGTGGCGCTCAATCCGGACCTGGTGCTGGCAGCCGAAATCCATAACAAGAGCGTTACACCACAGATGCAGAAGATCGGCTTCCGTGTAGTTTCGCTTTATCCTAAAACTGTGCAGGGCGTCTTACAGGACATCACGCTCACCGGCAGGTTGTGCGGCGCCGACAGGGACGCCGCAACGCTGACCGCAGATCTGCAAAAGCGCGTGGGCGCCGTCAATGCAGCCACCTCCGGCCTGTCACACGGGCAGCGCCCCCGTACGCTGCTCATAATCTGGAACGACCCCCTGATGGTGGCCGGCAAATCCACTCTCATCGACGACATCATACGCCTGGCCGGTGGAACAAACGTGGCCTCGGATATCAACGGCTTCGCCTCTATGAACCTCGAGTCTATCATCAGCGCCGATCCGCAGGTCATTATCGTGCCGACCAGCATGGACGAAAAAGGAGATCCGCTGTGGGAATTCGTTACCACCGACCCTCGTATGGTCAACACTTCCGCAGTCAATAACGGCAGGGTCTACAAGATCGAGGGAGACCTGATCTACCGCCACAGCCCCCGCTGCATTACAGCCCTTGAACAAATAGCCACCTTCCTGCACCCTGAACTCTTCAGCAAGCCCGCGCAGTAAATCACTTCCAGGGAATAATCATTTTACGATGGAAACGGCACTAAAAACCGAACTAACCCTGCACCGCGCCAGAGCGCAGCGCGGGAGGCTGCTCTTGATACTGTCCGCCCTGGTACTTGTCGGGGTAGGGCTGTGGTCTATCACCGCCGGCAGTACGTCCATCCCCCTCCACGATATACTGGCCGTCCTACAGGCCGGGATATTTGCTCCGGATCAGGCCGCCGCCTATTCGGCAGTTTACAACACGATCATCTGGGATATCCGCCTGCCGCGCATCATCATGGCCGGACTTACCGGGGCCGCGCTGGCGGTGGCGGGCGCGGCCTACCAGGGTATGTTCCGCAACCCGCTGGCCGATCCCTATCTTACGGGCATTTCACAGGGCGCGGCTCTGGGAGCCGTTGCGGGCTTTCTGCTTCCGGCGGCGGTGCCGGCTGCACTGATACCGGTGCTGGCCTTTCTGGGCGCCATACTCAGCGTAGCAGCGGTTTACTCCATAGCGAGGACCGGGCGCACGCTGCCCGTCACCACGCTCATACTGGGCGGCGTGGCTGTGGGCGCATTTTTGGCCTCCATCACTTCCTATCTCATAATTATTTCGAATGACAAGGTGCACGGCATCGTTTTCTGGCTGCTGGGCACCTTCTCCCTGGCTGACTGGTGGCGGGTGGCCATTATGATACCCTACATTTTCGTCGGAACGACGATACTATTGTTGATGGCACGTCCTCTCAATGTAATGCAGCTGGACGAGGAGCAGGCCGAACAGCTGGGCATAAATGTCGAGCGCACCAAGCTGATCATCCTGGCTGCGGCCACCCTGACAACGGCCGCAGCCGTGTGCTTCTGCGGCGCCATCGGTTTCGTGGGAATCATCATACCCCACGCCGTGAGGATGACCTGCGGACCGGATTACCGCCTGCTCCTTCCCATGTCGCTGCTGGGAGGCGCCGCTTTCCTGATTCTGGCGGACACGGCGGCCAGGACCATCATGGCCCCCACCGAGATACCCGTGGGCATCATCACGGCCATCATCGGCGCGCCATTCTTCCTCTACCTGCTCAACCAGAAAAAAAAGGCGGTATTTTGATGCCGGTCATAACCCTGGTCAAAGCAGGCTTCAAATACGGAGACAGGACGGTGCTTCACAACGTCACACTGCAAACGCGGCCGGGCGAATTCCTGGCGGTGATCGGACCGAACGGCTCCGGTAAAAGCACTCTGCTCAAAGGCATGTGCGCGCTGCTGAGGCCGTTCGAAGGTTCGATCAGCCTGGACGGGCGGCCGCTGGGCAGCTACAGCCGCACGGATATAGCCTGCAAGATAGCACTCATGCCGCAGAGCGCTTTCCTGCCCGAGCTTTTCACTGCTATGGAGATTGTATTGATGGGCCGCACTCCTCACCTGGGGCTGCTAAGATACGAGGGCAGCAGCGATTTTATGGCGGCGGCCAACGCCATGGAAGCCACGGAGACCTCACAACTGGCCGGACGGCGCATCAACCAGCTTTCCGGCGGCGAGCGGCAGCGCGTGCTAATCGCCCGCTCGCTGGCGCAGGAGGCAGGGATACTGCTACTGGATGAGCCCACGGCCAGCCTGGATATCAACTACCAGGCCGGCATACTGGACTTCCTCAAGAAGCTCTGCCGGGATAAGGGGCTGACCATCGTCTCCGCCCTTCACGATGTGAACCTGGCCTCGCAGTTCGGCGACCGCATTATCGTCCTCAAGGATACCGCCGTTTACAGAGAGGGCGGGCCGGACGCAGTAATTAATAGCCGTACACTTCAGGAGGCATTCGGCATCGGCGTCACCGTCTACCCCCACCCAGTCAACGGACTGCCCACAGCTATGATAACCTCAGCCGCTGAAAGGGAGCGCAAATAATGGAGCTTTCAGGCCTGTATATTCTTTGCGCGGCATTGCTGCTGGATACATTGATCGGGGAGGCCTCCAATGCCTGGCATCCCGTGGCATGGCTGGGCAAACTCATCTCCGTCGAGCTTAAATTCGAGCCGCCTGCAGGCCCCCGGCGGCAACTGCTTTTCGGGGCCGCCATCGTCTTTCTGACCTGCACAGCTATAATTCTTCCGCTCTGGCTCGGCCTCACATCCCTGTTCAGCCTCAACTTAATAGTCTATATATTTGTTTCAGCCTGCCTGTTTAAGAGCACCTTCGCGCTGAGAGGGCTGTGGCAGGCCGTGGAAGACGTCAGGCTGTGCCTGCAACAGAACGATGCGGCGCAGGCCAGACTCAAGGCGAAATCGCTGGTCAGCCGGGACACATCTGGCTTATCGGATGAACAGCTTATGTCGGCGGCCGTCGAGTCCTGCGCTGAAAACCTCTGCGACAGCTTCATTGCGCCGCTCTTTTATTACGCCATCCTGGGTCTGCCGGGCGCCCTGATATACCGTATCGTTAACACGTTCGATGCCATGATCGGCTACCACGGCCGCTGGGAGTACACGGGCAAAGTCGCAGCCCGCCTGGATGACGTCCTCAATTTCATACCCGCCCGCTTGAGCGCGCTGCTGATCGTGGCTGCTTCCGGCATCTGCCGGGCCGACGCAGGGGGAAGCTGGCGCACCATGGTCGGACAGCACTCAAGGACGGCCAGCCCCAACGCAGGCTGGACCATGTGTTCCATGGCCGGTTCGCTGGGCGTCGAACTTGAAAAAAGCGGCGAATACACGTTGAACGGCGGAGGCGCCGCCCTTTCGGGCGCCGTCATATCCCGGTCACAGGCCGTGATGCTGACATCCGCGGGAATATGGGGACTAACGATCGCTGTGGTGGAGGCGCTGATTGGGATTGCGCGCTAAGCCCGGTATACACAAACTGCCTCCCGTCGAACACGGTGGGTCGGGCTACGCAGGCCTGAAAGAGGCCGGCCTGCTCGACTTCAGCACCTGCTGCAACCCTTACGGTCCACCGCGGGAGGTATATCGCGCCCTGCGCGCAACAAATATACGCGACTATCCCGATCCGCATTCAGGTCAGCTCGTAGCATCCCTGGCGGACAGCCTGGGAATAGCCGCCGACAGGGTGATAGCCGGCAGCGGCTCGACCGAGATCATAAGGCTGGCCGCTCTGGCCTATCTGGCGGCGGGCGATAAGGTCGTCATTCCATCTCCAACTTACAGTGAATACGCACTGACCGCCGGTATAGCCGGATGTGTTATCGCAAAATATAAGATGCCTGAGGAACGGGACTTCCGGTTGAGCCTGGATGACTTCTCTTCGCTGGCACAGGCGCATAATGCCAGGGCAGTCTTTCTGTGCAACCCCAACAACCCCACCGGACAGCTTCTGCCGGAGAATGATCTGCGCAGGTTCATCAAAGGTTTGCCCGATACGCTGGTTATACTGGATGAGGCGTATATGGCGTTCACCGGCGAATCCTCAAACGGGCACGACCTGGCGGACGAGCCCAACGTTTTGATCGTCCGCTCCATGACCAAGGACTTCGCGCTGGCCGGCCTGCGCCTGGGCTACGCCCTGGCCCGCCCCGCGATCATTAATAGTCTTAAAAAAGTGCGGCCGCCCTGGAATGTGAGCTCGCCGGCCCAACGGGCGGGCATAGCGGCAACAGCATGCGGCGGCTATGTCCGGCGCTGCAACTCCCGCATGCAAAAATGCCGCGCCTATCTGACGGGCCGCTTGTCGAGAATGGGATACAGAATTATCCCCACCGACACCAATTTCTTCCTGGTCAGGGTGGGAGACGCAGCCCGTTTTAAAAACCGTCTGCTTGAGAGAGGATTCCTGGTGCGCGACTGCTCTTCCTTCGGGCTGCCGGCCTATGTGCGTATATCGCCGCGCCGCATGGATGACTGCAAAAAGCTGGCTAAAGCTATTTCCGAAATGGCATGGAAAGCTGATTAATCCCCATGCTGTACAATATTATCTGCGGAGGGCTACATGTCGGAACAGGATTTTAAAGGTCTGGTACAGGTTTATACGGGCGACGGCAAAGGCAAAACCACCGCTGCGCTGGGGCAGGCATTGCGGGCCTGCGCGCAGGGACTGAAAGTGATCTTCATACAGTTTCTCAAAACTCAGACCGGGGGAGAGCATTTCTTTGCCGACAAGTACAGGCCCTTTGAGATCGTCCAGTTCGGCAAGGGCGACATTTTCAAGAAGGGAGAGGACCAGCTGCTGGCCGAGACTAAACAGGCTTACGATTACGCGGTGAGCGCCCTGAGCGGGGGAAAGTACGACATGGTGGTGCTGGATGAGATATTCATCGCTCACTGGCGCGGCTTCCTCAGCCTGGCGCAGATCATGGACCTGATAAAAATGAAGCCGGCCAATGTGGAGCTTATACTTACGGGACGCAAGGCGCCGCAGGAGGTGGTCAAGAAGGCCGACCTGGTGACTGAGATGCTTATGATCAAGCATCCTTTTTCGGAAGGCATCCACCAGCGCAAGGGAATCGAGTATTAAAATGCAAGGTTACCCTATCGTCATTGCGAGGAGCGCAGCGACGAAGCAATCTTGTACTATCTTACGGGAACACAGGATTGCCGCGCCCTTCGGGCTCGCAATGACCGGATGACTAATACGAGTGTTAGAATGAATTCTGATGATAAACTGCAGCAACTCATCGGCCGCGTAAGACCTCCCGACCCCTCATTCCAGGAAGCTGCCAGGCGCAGATTAAACAGTCTGACCAAGCCGCGCGGCAGCCTGGGAGCGCTGGAGGATCTGGCTGTACAGATCGCCGGTATACGCAGCGAGGTCATTCCGCGCCTGAAGAACAAGGTGATTATTACCATGGCGGCCGATCACGGAGTGGCCGTCCGCGGCGTCAGCCTTTATCCCCAGGAGGTCACCTGCCAGATGGCTCTCAACTTCGCGGCCGGGGGCGCCGCCATCAATGTCCTCTCGCGCATGGTCGGAGCACGCGTGGTCATCGTGGATATGGGGGTGAAGGGCGGGCTGCCGTCATACGAAGGTATCCTGTGCAAAATGATCGATTTCGGTACGGACGATATGAGCGCCGGCCCCGCCATGAGCCGTGAACAGGCCTTAAATAGCCTGCTGGCAGGCGCGGAGGTGCTGGAAAACGAACTGGCCGCCGGACTCGACATTGTGGGCACCGGCGATATGGGCATAGGCAACACGACCTCGGCCAGCGCCATCACTGCGGCAGTGACAGGCGCACCCGTGCGTGATGTGACCGGGCGCGGCACCGGCATCGGCGATGAACAACTGGAGCGTAAGATAGAGATCATCGAGCAGGCCCTGGCGGTCAACAGGCCGGACCCCGGCGACACCCTGGGCGTGCTGGAGAAAGTGGGTGGCTTCGAGATAGGCGGGCTGGCCGGCGCCATGATAGCGGGGGCGGCCAACCGCATACCGGTGGTTATCGACGGATTCATCTCGGGCGCTGCCGCCCTCATAGCAGCCGGCATCTGCCCTCAGATTAAAAATCACCTCATAGCCGCCCATCTCTCGGCGGAGAGGGGGCATGCCGCCTGCCTGAAACACCTGGGGCTGCGACCGCTGCTCGAGCTCGACCTGCGCCTGGGCGAAGGAACCGGCGCGGCGCTGGGCATGTTTCTAGCGGAATGCTCTGTCAACGTGATGCGCGATATGTCCACCTTTGAAGGCGCCGGCGTGTCCGACATTCCCGGGGGAGGCGCATCCTGAGTTTCCTGGCCGTGCTCCGTTTCCTGACCATACTGCCCGCGCCGGCACCCGATTCGGAAGCAGGCAATACTCGCCTGGCTGTTCCGCCCGCCGGGCAGCGCAGCGAACATGCCTCAGCAGAGATGAAGACCGTGCTCATACTGTCCGAAACGTCGACCGCAGATGAAGAGATACGTTCGGTCGGGCGTTCCACAATATATTTCCCGCTGGTTGGACTGATCATCGGACTGGTGCTCGTCCTGCTTTATATCGTTTTCCGCGCGGCCTTGCCGACGCCGGTGAGCTGCATCCTGCTGATAGGAGCGCTGGCCGTTATCACGGGAGCACATCACATCGACGGCCTGATGGATACCTGCGACGCCTTCGCCGTTAGCAAGACCAGGACACAACGGCTGGAGATCATGAAGGACACACGGGTGGGCGCTTTCGGCATCACAGGCGCCATCCTCCTGCTGCTCTCCAAGTATATCTGCCTTTCAGCGGCCATCAGCGTATATGCCCTGCTGACCTTTCCCCTGCTCAGCCGCTGGGCCATCACAGGGCTGGTGCTGATCTTCCCGTCCGCCAGAGACAGCGGCTCATTCTATGCGCTCAAGAGCAGCGCCGGCTGGGACGGATTTATCGGCGCAACGGTCATAACGATGGCAGCCGCCATAGCGCTCAACGGCCTGCTGATCGGACCGCTGATCATGCTGGGGCTTTTCGGTCTGCTGTACTGCCTGGGCGTGCTCTTCAGCCGTTTCTTCGGCGGCCTGACGGGCGACTGCTGCGGCGCGCTGATCGAATCCGGTGAGGTGATCACTCTGATCCTGAGCATCGCATCTCTGCGCCTGACGCCCTATATATCCAGCTATAATCTGTTCAAAATCACCCTTCCGTTTTGATCGAATATGACCGACGTTAAAAAAATAGTTCTGATTTTAGGAGGAGCCCGCAGCGGCAAGAGTTCGTACGCGCAGAAGATGGCCGCGGACAGGGGCGGCGGCGTGCTCTTCTGCGCTACAGCCCAACCGCTGGATGAGGAGATGCGGCAGCGTATTAAGGCGCACAGGCGGTCGCGTCCCGCCGGCTGGGACACGCTGGAAGCCCAAGCCAACCTGTCGGCGGCCCTGGCGGATAAGACCGAAAGGTATGATACGGTCATAGTGGACTGCATTACGCTGCTGGCTGCCAACTGCGTGGGGCAGACCACCAGCGGCAAGAAAGCTGAAAAATCCGTTGACGCTGAGATCAGCGGCCTCATCGGTTTGATGCAGCGGTCGCGCTGCAGTTTCATACTGGTCTCCAACGAGGTGGGCAGCGGCATCGTGCCTGATAACGCTCTGGCGCGTGCTTACCGAGACGCCCTGGGCAATGCCAACCAGCGGCTGGCCGCTGCAGCCGACGAGATCATACTTATGACTGCAGGCCTGCCGCTGAAGCTGAAATAGGCGATTATTAATAATCTGTTAATAATCTTCGTACATAATCGGTGGTAGTGCGGTCATTCAGAGCGCGTACGCGATGGTATCGACAATGCTATGAATTGCCATTATAATACATTTATAAATGCCCCGGGCCATACGGATTAAAAACGAGTGAACAGCTACAGGCGCATCCTCACCGCGACCATCAGGTTCCTGTGCGTTTGCCTTATTTTGATCTGCCTTGGCGCCGGCCTGTTTTTCGACAGGGCGGATGCGGCGGCGCCCGTCATCTCGGGCTCTCCGCCCAGCGGCGCAGTCGGTACGCCATACAACACCAGCTTCTCAGCCTCGTGCAACAGCACAACCTGCTCCGGAGCGGACTGGTCCATATCCGGCTTACCCCCGGGACTGGTTGCCTCCGGCAGAACCATCACGGGGACGCCGACAACGGCAGGCACTTACTCGATTGATGTTACTGTAACCGACTCTGCCTATGGCACAACTACCGAAACATTCGTCATTCTGATTGAGAAGGGCAGCTACGATGTAACAGTCAGCATATCATCCGGACTCAAGGAGGGACAGACCCGCGTTTATGTTAATGGTTCGCCCAAGGCCACGCTACGTGGAGGTGAATCCTACAAGGTCACCAAGCTGGATCCGGATACGATATCAATGATATCGGTGGACAACATAGTTACGCCGTCGGGGCGGACCGATATCCAGTACAGGGCGGAGTCCAACTCGTCCACTGTCAGTAAAGGTATCGGCTATCTGACTTTCACATACTATCCCGAATACGATATCGAGATCACCAGCAGCCCCGTCGGTATAGCATCGATGAGCGGGTCCGGCTGGCACCGCGAGGGCAAGCCGCTCAACGTCAGCGCGCCACAAGAGGTGGCCAAGGACGCCGAATCCCAGTACAGGTTCGCCTACTGGTTGACGCCGACAGGTGAAAAGAACAGTTCAGCCACTCTCAATACTGTAGTAGAGGCAGCCGGCAAGTATATTGCGACCTACGATATGTATTACAGGCTGACCGTGGATTCGAAATACGGCAATACAACGGGGGGAGGATGGCAGAAGGCCGGCAGCACCGCCAAGTGGAGCGTAGCTCCCGAAGAGGTGGCCATGCCCGGCATCGCCGGCTTCTTCGGCGGCAAATTCAAGGCGCTGCTTACCTCGGGTTCCGCACTTATAGAGGGGCCGAAGACCGTCACCGTGCAGTGGGACCCCGACTACTCGACGCCGGCGGTTACCATACCCTTAACCGTGCTGGTGATCGCCGGGCTTATCTACGGCATCTATGCCCTGACCCGCCGCGGCCGCGTGCCCCAACCGGTCAACCCCTGGGCTACGCAGGTCCAACAACAACCGCCGCCACCACCTCCTCCTCCGGTCTATTACCCGCCTTATCCCACTATGCCCCCACCACCCCTGCAGCCGCCACCGGCCGCTATACCTCCGCAGACAACGGTGGTTATGATCGGAGAAGGTCTCAAGAAGCCGCAGAGCACGCGCGAGCAGCTCATGGAAAAATTCGGCGAGTTGCTGCAGAAATACGAGGATGAGCTGTCCCAGGGCCGTGAGCTGCCGGCGCCGACCCTGCAGGAACTGCCCGAGATGGCCACCATGATCGATAAGAAGGAACTACCCGCGCCTGAATATACCGGCGCCGTCGACTCCACGGCGAAGGAAGAGTCGATCGTGGAGGAATGCGGCTCGACATCCAAGAAGCTGTTGCGCACCGTCGTTACGCAGTGGAAGAACGCCGCCATCAAGCCCATAACGGTTATACCGGGCGACAAGAAGAGCGCAGCGATGGCGGGCGGAAGGACGGTCACCTGGACGCGCGAGTCATACAACGAATGGGAGTTGCATATCTGCAAGCTGCCGCAGGGGCACAAGGGCATGCACAAGGGTGTTACCGAAATCGTCTATAGTATGATCGATACCATCAGCGAGGATATCAACTACGGGCCCAAACAGCCGCTTAAGCCACCCATCCCGCACTACACCGACGGGATGCCCGAGATCAATATCCCTGCATCGCAGATCATACCTTCCGACCAGTTGCCGGCCTGAGCAGCCATAAACTGCGCGGCCGGCTGAAACGTTCTATAATCATCAGTAGCCGATGTTTAATATCCTGAAACGCATAGTCGGACCGTCGCTGGCGGCACTGTCCCTGGCGCTAACCCTCTCCTTTTTATCCGTGCCCGCGCAGGCCGGACGCATGATCTGGAGCGCCGTGGACACGCCCGGCAATCAGTTCAACGTCGTAGCCAGCCCCAGCGAGATCAACTTCCTGGCCCAGTCCAGGGATGGCCGCACTTTTTACGCTTCGGACACATCGCAAAGCCGGATTTACCGCTCGGACGACTCGGGTGGGAGCTGGACGGAGATAAGCGGCAACCTGCTTGCCGCCGGGGCCGAGCTTCCGGCCTGGAATATAGTAATCTCTCCAGATAACTCTCAGCTTGTCGTTGCGGTAACCAGTTCGGGAAACCGCCCCAGGCAGGTTTACGTCTCCCAGGACGCAGGGCAGACCTGGAACGACACGACCTTCCCCGCTGCATCCGACATCAGCGCGCTGGCAATATCCCCTGTCTACGGGATTTGCGATATCGCTGCCGGCACCCGTTCAGGTGGGGCGGGCGAAGTCTACGTATACAAGGTTGGCGGCATGGGCGGCGCCTGGGTCGCGCAGGGATTCAGCGGGGACGTGCTCTCTATCC
>Ga0163209_1001322_pt1 | contig 10806 bp, 8 predicted proteins | sample Kivu_160m_FD_113538 | JGI IMG/M metagenome (GOLD analysis project Ga0163209, IMG submission 113538) | Freshwater microbial communities from Lake Kivu, Western Province, Rwanda to study Microbial Dark Matter (Phase II) - Kivu_160m | ecosystem: Environmental > Aquatic > Freshwater > Lake ... | reverse complement strand
GTTTGAAGGCGTCGGCCTGAGCCTGGCGGCTAGTTTTCAGGATATCATAACTGTTGAGCGCCTCGGCGTAATCGACTTCCATCTGGAGCGCCTCTACTTCGGCGATGACTCCCGCTTTATATTTGTTCTGCGCCAACTGATAGGCTTCCTGCTGCGCGATCAGATTCTGTTGCGCGATCCTTTCACGTTCGATGGCCGATAGCAGCGTATAAAATGATCGGCTGACCTCGTATTTCAGATCGAGGCTGGCGCGGTCGAGTTGCTTCCGTGAAAGTTCATAATTGAGCCGCGCCTGACGCAGATTGCTGCGTAAACGGTTGTAGGCGAAAAACGATTCAATCGGCTGTTCCAGACCGACGCGCGTATTCAGGCGGATATTACGGTTGGCGCGATCGTAATCGGTGAGGGTGTAAAAACCGTTGCTGAAGTAAACTATCCCGTCGGTAGGTAACGGTTGCTGAATGATCAAATCGGTGCTGTAACTGGCCTGTTGGATCGGTGTGTAGTAAACCCCCAGACTGTCTTCGAAGGTGCGGATGGTCTCGGTATAATTGGGTGCTTTGAGGTTCAGATTGATCCGGGTTCGTAACCGGTGGGTAGTAGCTTTCAGGTTGTATTCGGCCTGCAGAAAATTTTCGTGCAGGTTACGCATCTTGTAACTGCGCTCCAGCGCCAGCTGCAGGCTCTGCTCCAGGTCCAGGTGATGAACGTGTTGACTGCGGCCGGGCAGGGCGCATAATCCGGTCAGCGCGATCAGCAACCAGGATTTGAGCGTCATTCTGAATTCCGTTGTTTTTTATTCATACCGTAGGGCCTCGATTGGATCGAGCAGGGCGGCGTTACGGGCGGGATAATAGCCGAAAAGGATGCCTACCGCGCTGCTGACGCCGAAAGCTAGCACCACCGACCAAACGCTGATTGCGGTCTCCCATTCGGAATACAGGGTAACCAGCAGCGTCATGGCATAGCCAATCAGAATACCGGTCAGACCACCCAGCAGGCTCAGAATAACCGCCTCGGTCAGGAATTGGTTACGGATATCCGCGCGGGTGGCGCCCAGCGCCCGCCGTACGCCGATTTCGCGGGTGCGTTCGAGAACCGAGGCCAGCATGATATTCATAATTCCGATTCCGCCGACCAGCAGCGAAATACCGGCGATGGCGCCCATGACAATATTGAATATCTTTTGAGTCTCTTCGCTCTGCCGCAGCAATTGTTCGGGAACCACCAGCTTATAGTTGCGCACCTGATTGTGGCGGCGGTAGATGATTTGGTCAATGAAATCAGCGCTGCTGACAACCTGCCCGGGCTCGCGGATGGCGACAATGATCTGGCTGATTTCACTGGTTCCGGTTTTAAGACTCGAGCGCGCCTGAAGGGTTCGCAGCGGTACAAAAATACGATTGTTGAGATTCAGTTCGCTGCTGCCGGCGACGCTGACCGGTTGACGCTGCAGAACGCCGATAACGGTGAAATAAAGCGTTTCGATTTTGATGATCTGGCCGATCGGATTCTCGCTGACGAAGAGCGCCTGGGCGGCTTCTTCGCCGAGTACGCAAACCCGTTGAAAAAGACGGTTGTCGATCCCGGAAAAGAAACCTCCGGACTGAATGGTCATTTGCAGAAGTTCAAAGTAGGAAGGTTCGGTGGCGGTGACCGTTAAATCGATAAACCGGCTTTTGTAATTGGCCAACATTGTCTGCTCGAACACCGGCACGACCCGGCTTACCGTAGGCAGAATCTGCTGTATCGCTTGCACGTCACCGGCGTTCAACCGGAGGGAGGGATTTTCGCGTTCTTCGTCGGGATTGGCGGTGTCGCGGATAATGATGTTCTGCAAACCGAGCGCCTGAATCTGCGACAATGTTTTACGACGGGCGCCTTCGCCGATGGCCAGCATTGCTATCACGGCCGCGACGCCGAAAATGATGCCAAGCATGGTCAGCAAAGAACGCAGCTTGTGACTGCGCAGCCCATCCAGACTGATCCGCAGTTGCTCTGAGGTCAGCATCTGCAGGCGTCCGATTAACGGTCGCGTCAGGTGGGCTTCAGTCGGTGGAACAACCGGTCGCATGAATTACCCGATGATGATAAAGCGTCCTTCTTCGACGGCTTCTTCAGTTTTGGGCTTTTTTTCCGGCGTGGATTGCGGGGCGGCCAGGCTTTTTTTCAGGCGGATTGACTCGCCTTCGCGCAAACCGCTTTCGATCAGAATAAAATTGGCGTTGGACTTGCCGGTTTTTAAGGGCCTAAAGGAACCATCGGCGGTCAGCACGCCGGTCCGTTCATTGATCGTCACCAGCGCATCGATGGGGATGAAGAGCGTATCCGGTATTTCTTCAACGATGATCTGGCAGCGGGCGCTCATTCCCGGTTTCAGGCGTTCGTCCTGTGCGTTGATATTGACCTCAATTTCGAAGACCTTTTTGCGCGACCGGGAATCACGCTGCGCCAGGTTGGCTATTCTGAAAATCGTCCCGGTGTAGACCGTATCGACGATGGCGTCGAGTCGGATATTGACCGTCTGGTCGTTACGAATCAGTGAAATATCGGCTTCATTGACAGTCAAACGGACTTTCATGCGGCTTTGGTCGGGAATCTCGAGCAAGGGCTGATTGCGCCACGGCGAGGCTCCGACCTTGACTTTTTCCTGCCCCGTGGCACCCCAGATTTCGCGATAGACCACCAATCCCTCAGTTGGCGAAGTGATGGTCAACAGGGACAAATCTTCCTCGGCGCGCTGGACTCTGAGGCGCGCCTGTTCGACCTGGATTTCAGCCTGGCGCAGGTTGGCATGGTTGATTTTTTGGGATGATTCGATTTTATCAACCAGCTGCTGAAAGGCGATTTCCGCTTTTTTCAAACTGAATTCGATCTCTTTGCGTTTGTTTTCGGCTTCATAAATGGCGTTTTGGGCGCGCAGGCGCATCTGTTCGAGATTGTAGGTCTCGATCTTCAATTGGCTATCGAGATCAGCGGCCTGTTTTTTAATATCTGCCTGTCGGCTTTCCTGATTGGCGAGGGCAGTTTCAAGATCGTTTTGAGCTTCCTGCAGGCGCTGCATGAATTCGGCCGTATCGAACTGAATCAGGAAGTCGCCTTTTTTGACATAGGTGCCTTCATCCACCATACGTACGATGCGGATATTGCCCCAGACTTTGCTGGGTGAGGTGATCACGTAGGAATCGATCGCCTTGACCTCGCCTTTGGTCTCCACGTCAATCAGAAAATGACCGCGGTTAAGTGTATACAGCGGTACTTCGGCATCCGGCCGCAGCCAGAGATAGGTCAACAAGGCGATCAGAATCAGGAGACCTGGCAGGATCAGCCTCAGATGGCGGCGGATGAATGATCTGGATGGTTGGTTTTTCATTGGCTGGGTACAGGTGGTTTAAAAATAAGGTGGAGCAGTGTTCGGCCGCACTTTTTCACCCGGTTCCAGGGGCGCGTCAAAAAAGGCGAATCCGCTGCTGAGACCCTGCAGCGCGATGGGAATAAAGCGGCCTCCGGTGTCGGTCAGTCCGAACTGGTTTTCCCGGTGGTACAGACAAAAGGAGGGGACTCTCAGGCGGGAAGGCAATCGATCGCACAGGATAGTCACGCGCGCCGACAGGCCCGGTTTGAGCCGGTAATTAGCCCTGGAGTGCAAGTCAACCTGTAAATAGTAATTTTTCAGATCGGAGAGCGAGGTATTGGTATCGACAATCCGTGAAATGAAACTAACGTGGCCGCTAAAGAGGGTATCGGGATAGGCTTCGATCAGGATTTCGGCCGGAAGTCCTTCACGTACCAGAGAGTAATCGACTTCATTAATACTGACGAAAGCCCGCATGTGATTGAGATCGGGGATCATCAGAATTGCGGTCTGCGGGGAGACGGTGTCACCGGTTTTGATGACATCACTTTGCCCGCGCCGGCCGCGATAGTAAACCACCATACCGTCTTTAGGGGTGATCAGGTACATATCGCTGATTATCCGGCGGTTCTGTTCCATTTGGCCGCGCACCTGATTGATCTGCAGCTCAATCTGCTGTTCGGCGTTGCGGTTCAGGGTATATTGAGCGGTGAGTGCAGCGCGTTCCCGGCTCAGGTAATGGCGGGTTTTTTCCAGTTCCAGGGCGGCATCTTTCTGTTCGGAGGCGGAATTGAAAGCTGCCTGGGCAACCTGATTCTGGCTGATTTGTTCCTGAATTTCAAACGTGCGCAGCGAAGCTTCGATGGCGGCGATTGTCTGGCGGTTGGAAAGTTGAGTTGCTTCGAGCTGCAGTTGCAGTTTCTCAAGTTGCTTGCGGGATTCGGCGTAGCGGTTTTCCACCTCGCGAGTATCAAAAATGACTACCGTGTCGCCAGCGTGTACGAATTCTCCTTCGACAGGCAGGTAGACGATCTGGTAATTCAGATGCCAGTTGGCGGGAGAACTGATCGTGACGGCATGCATGGATTCGAGTTCACCGGCTTCAATCAGAAATGGAATGTTGTCTGCGGTGACCGGATAAGCAGGAGGTTCTGCGGTCGGGGGTGCTGCGTAGGGGCACATTGTGAATACTCCGAGGAGTATTGTCAGAGTAAGAGAGATGATCTGCGCCAGGTGTTGCAACATTCGATTGTTAGCCAGCCAAATTTATCTTTCTGTGATGTCTTACCCAATAAAAAGTTCCCTAAAAAAAACGAAGCCCGGAGACTTCGTTAGAGGTATCTTAACAGATCAGCCCTGGATAGCTGAATCGCTGACAGCGGTTTCCGGGCCAGATTGCGCGCTGAGATCGATGCCGGTGTCTCTGCGGTCCGGTGTCCGGCGTGCGGTTCGTTGCGGGATTACAGCATCAGCAGCAGAAAGACCATCACAAACAGCGCGACCGTCTCAACGATGCCGATGACCATGAAATAGTTGGCGGTGCCTTTACCCGTCTCAGCCAGAGCGTCCGCGGAACGGGCGGCGACTTTGCCCTGATAGAGTGCGGAGAAACCGATCGCGAGACCACCGAAAATACCCGCGGACATCAGTAACAACGGATGCTTTTCACTGCCACTGATAAACAACATCAGCAAGAAACCGTAAATGGTTTGCGTCAGCGGAGCGCCGGAAAAACCAACCAGCATAAAAGGGGCGGGCTTGTTGTTGGCGAAACATTTTTTCCAGCCTCCGACAGCGGCCTGGGCGGCGATGCCGCATCCGAGCGCGGAACCAACGGCGGAGAGACCTAAGGCGGCGGCGGGACCTATCATTCCGATATCCATGTGATTACTCCTTGCTTATTTCAGGTTTATGATCCTTGAAGGGTTCATATTTATATCCGGCCCACTCGATTCCTAACTGTCCCGAAAATTCGAGCATATTAAGCCGGATGCCATGCACGATAACCGACAGCAGACCCATCACGATGTTCAGTCCATGACCGATCAGCAGAATGACGAGGGCGACTGGCACCAGAAAGGCTTTGCCGAGCATGGGGGCGGCCATTTGGTTAAAACTGCTGGCGATCGCGACCGAAGCCATTCCGACCGCGAAAAGACGGATGTAGGAGATGATATTTGAAAACGAGCTGATCGAACTCAGAAAAGTGTTAAAAGCGCCCCCCAGCCCTCTGGCGAGTCCCTTCAGGAAATGTTGGCCGGGTTCCTGGTTTGAGAAAATGATTACCGCTGCGAGTCCGCCGTATATCATCGGAACGGCGAATCCGGGCAGCGCATATCCGAGTACCAGTTTCAGCACCAGAAAAAACAATCCGACCGTCAACGAGAACCAGCCCAGGTGGCCATAGCTTTTCGATTGTGGAAACTGGTTGAAAAAATTCATCAGACTGGCCAGTCCGAGCTGCAGAACCGCAATGATAAAACAGAGTTGCATGACTTTTTTCTGGGGATCGATCCGGACATCCGGAAAGACTTCGGGAAAAGTTGCAATCTGAGGAATGGTCAGGGTTTTAAAAACACCCCGCGCGGCGATCCAGGCCGACCCGAACCAGTTGCCGGAAATCGTCCCCCAGAGGATCGTGCCGATGCTGAGCAGATAGAATAACTTGATCCCCAGCGCCAGAGGTTGGCGGAGGCGCCGGGCTTTACGATGGGCGAGCAAACAGAGCAGCAGGAAGATGGCGCCATACCCTGCGTCGCCGATGATCATCGCCACAAAAACCGTGAAAAAGACGAGAAAATACTGGCTGATGTCATATTCACGATAACCGGGAATGGTCCCCAGAAAGTCAAAGACCGGGCGGATTAAACTGACCCATTTTTTCATCTGTAGCAGGGTCGGCGGATTATCAGTTGGTTCCGGATCCGCGCTGAGAACGCCCCAGCCCTCGGTCTCAGCGGTCTGCATCAGGGCGGCGACCTGGCCGGCGGGGCAGAAACCTTCAAGATAAACGATTTCACCGGCGCTGCCCATCCCGCTCCTGACAGTCGCAAATTCATGCTGACGGCGCAGCTGGTCGCGATAGGCCAGCAGGGCAGGCATGTGACGGTTCATCTCATCCAGGCGCGACTGCAGACCGGCCAACTGTTGATTGATCTGGTCGAGGGTCGCGATCGTCGTGGCGTAATCATTGGATGGAATGATTTCCTCTTTGAGGTCGAGTTGATCGGATTCCGACTGACCGAAATAGGCTAATCGCAACTGGATTTTATCCGCTGCCAGCAGCTGCAGGCGGTCGTTATCGGTCTGAAGTGTCAGCCATCCGGGGCTGGCGGTGTAAAGTTTCAGGAAGATTCCATGTTGACGCAGCAAGGCAATGTCCTGACGTGCGACGCGACCCCATTTGTCAAACCAGTCGCGAATCTGCCCGATTTCTTCGCGGGAGTTGTGTAACTGCTGCATCTCGCCTGTCAGGGCGATAATTTGATCGACGACGGTTTCGGCTGTGATCTGGCTGTCCATCCGCTCAGGAGATGCATGCGCGGCAAGATTCAGGCATGCCAGGGCTTTTTCGGTGCGGTTCAGGCGCGCTTCGAGGGTCGTCAGATCATCCGCCGCCGGCGTCCGGATCGGTTTGACGTGGACGATTCCCAGGCTGCGTAATTGTTCAAGCGCCGCCGTTTGGCTGCCCGCACTGATAAACAGCGTTATTTTTTTCATCGGGACGATCATGCGCCGGCCAGCTCCTTTTTCTTCTGAATCTTGGATTTGGCGATTTTGCCGCGCACCACTTCAGCCGTCTGAACGTCACCCAGATAAATCTGAATCACGCGGATATTTTCACGGGCTTCGGGTATTTTGACTTTCTCGAAAAGATTAATCCGCTGAATGGTAATCCGCAGTTCATTTTGCAGAATGTCAATTTGCTCCTGCAGCAGTGTGATGCGGGTCCGCAGGGTGATCTGCTCTTTAACGGCGGCCAGGCCGGCATCCACCCAGAGCGGCGTCTGGTACAGATCGTAGCCGCTGTCCTCAAACCGGATGGCGCTGAAAAGCCGGATATCGATGCCGGCAATATTGGTGGATTCGGTCATGATTTCAGCGATCCGGATGAAACCCTGCAGGTCGATGTCCTCGGCCATAACGTCAACCCATTTGAGCACTGTCTGGCGGTGGGTTTCGATTTCAGCCAGCAGCGTTTCGATTTTGCGCTGAACGGTGCGGATTTCATTGACCAACTGGGTTTTCTTGAGTTCCAGCGTCGGCAGATACCGATTGAGACGTTTGAGGGTCTCTTTTTGTTTCTTTAACTCGTTTTTGGTCAGCCGAATCTTGGGCATCAGATGATTTCCTTGGGCCAGAACTGTTTAATCAGGTCGGATTTCATTCCGGTTTCTTCCGGATCGAAGCAATCGGAGAGCAGTTTCCAGCCCAGATTCAGGGCTTCTTCGATAGGGATATTGACGGAGAGGTCCATCATGCCGGATTCGAAGAGTTTGCCGTATTTAAGCAGCTTGCGGTCCCACTCGTTCATGCGGAAACCCATGGCGCGTTTTTCTTCGGTTTCGATATATTGGGCGTACAGCTGGATCATGCCGTCCATGATGGCGCGATGATCGTCGCGGGTGTTCTTGTTGACCTGCTGTTTCAGCCGGCTGAGTGAGCCGAAAGGTTCGATGCGACCGTTTTTCAGATAGAACTGGCCTTCGGTAATATAGCCGGTGTTATCCGGAACGGGATGGGTAACGTCGTCGCCGGGCATGGTGGTTACCGCCAGCACCGTGACCGACCCGGCGCCCTCGAAATCGACGGCTTTCTCATAGCGCGCGGCCAGTTGGCTGTAGAGGTCACCGGGATAGCCGCGGTTGGAGGGTACCTGCTCCATTGTAATCGCGATTTCCTTGAGCGCATCGGCGAAGTTGGTCATATCGGTCAGCAGGACGAGCACATTTTTACCGTCCAGTGCAAAGCGTTCGGCGACCGCCAAGCAAAGGTCGGGAACCATCAGGCCCTCGACAATCGGATCCGAAGCGGTGTGAATAAAAAAGATCGAACGACTCAGCGCGCCGCCCTCTTCGAGGGTGTTTTTGAAATACATATACTGGTCGTATTTCAGTCCGATTCCGCCGAGGATGATCATGTCGACTTCGGCCTGCAGCGCAATCCGCGCCAGCAATTCGTTGTAGGGCTCGCCGGAAACCGAAAAAATGGGCAGTTTCTGCGAGACGACCAGCGAGTTGAACACGTCGATCATCGGGATGTTCGTGCGGATCATGTTGCGCGGGATAATGCGTTTAGCGGGATTGACGGAAGGACCGGCGATTTCGATCAGATTTTCGGTGAGCGCCGGGCCTTTATCGCGCGGAACGCCGCTGCCATCGAAAATCCGCCCGAGCATATTGGCGGAAAAAGAGACCCGCATGGGATTGCCGAGAAAGCGCACCTCGTCATCGGTGGAAATCCCCTGACTGCCCGCGAACACCTGGAGCGACACGATGTCGTGGTCGATTTTGATCACCTGAGCCAGGGTGAGTCCGCGGCGGGTGCTGATCCGGGCCAATTCTTCGTAGGCGACGCCGGAAGCCCGGACGGTGATGACGTTGCCTGTGACGCTGAGAATTTTGTTATATACTTTTTGCATCGCCTGAATAATCCTCAATCAGTTTATTGATGGCTGCTTGCTGGTTCTGAAAGGCTTCATCGTGCATGTCGATGTAGTTCCAGTCGATGAAATGCTGGCGCATCCGGTTGAAATAGGCGCGGGCGTCGGTTTTATCCTTCAGGTTGAATGAAGTGGTCAGAACTTGCAGGACTTTGGTAAAGATATGTTTCTGGCGCACGGGTGAGGAAGCGCCGTCGACGTGGTCGAATGAATTTTGTTGCAGATAGACGCTGTCGAGGAATTCGGATTTGAGGTAGATGATAAAATCATCCAGCGATGTGCCTTCTTCGCCGACAACGAGCATCATCTGGTGGATTTCATTGCCGCGGAACAGAATCTGACGCGCCGTGGTGATCTGTTTTTTGTCGATAAAACTGGTGTATTTGGACCAGCTTTCGAGCGGATGAATGGCCGGATAGCGGCGGGCATTGGAGCGATCGCGGGACAAGCCGTGAAAAGCGCCTACCACTTTGAGAGTGGATTGGGTCACCGGTTCCTCGAAGTTGCCGCCGGCCGGGCTGACGGTGCCGCCGATCGTCAGGCTGCCGAATTGACCGTTGTTGAGTTCCACCAGACCGGCGCGCTCATAAAACTGGGCGATGCGCGACTCGAGATAGGCGGGAAAGGCTTCTTCGCCGGGGATTTCTTCGAGTCGGCCGGAGAGCTCGCGCATGGCCTGCGCCCAGCGGGAAGTCGAATCAGCCAGCAGCAGAACATTGAGTCCCATCTGACGGTAATACTCTCCCAGCGTAGCAGCCGTATAGACCGACGCTTCGCGGGCGGCTACCGGCATGGAACTGGTGTTGCAGATAATGATGGTGCGTTCCATCAGCGAGCGTCCGGTGCGCGGGTCGATCAGCTCCGGGAATTCGCGCAGCGTTTCGACGACTTCACCGGCGCGTTCACCGCATGCGGCGATGATCACGATATCGGCCTCGGCGAACCGGCTCGTGACCTGCTGCAGAACGGTTTTTCCGGCGCCGAAAGGTCCCGGAATACAGTAGGTGCCGCCCCTGGCGACCGGGAAAAAGGTATCGATGATCCGGGTCTGGGTGATCAATGGCTCTTTGGGAACCAATTTTTCACGATAGGCTTTGACCGGAATTTTCACCGGCCAGTCGAAAGCCATGCGCAGCGTGATCAGATTGCCGCGTTCATCCCGGATTGTGGCGACCGGGTCGAGGATCGTATATTGACCGGCAGGCGCGATGGTCGCGATGGTATATTCGCCGGAGCGGTTGAATGGAACAAATATCTGGTGTTTGAAAATGCCTTCGGGTACGAAACCGAGAGCGTCGCCGCCTGTGACCGTTTGCCCGACTTCCACCAGCGGTGTAAAATCCCAGGAACGCTGAGAGTCAAGCGCTTCAAGAATGACGCCGCGTTTCAGAAAGAAGCCGTAGCGCGCGGCAAGATCGTTGAGCGGGTTTTGGAGACCGTCGTAAACACGACCCAGAATGCCCGGGCCGAGGCTGACGGACAACATTTCGCCGGTGAATTCGACTTTGTCTCCAACCTTCAGCCCTTTGGTGATCTCAAAAACCTGCATGTAGGCCTGGTTGCCGGCGATTTTAATCACTTCTGATTTGAGCCGGTCAGCACCGGAAAGGGCGTAACCCACTTCGTTCTGGATGATATTGCCTTCAAATGCAACTGTGATCATGTTGCCGTTGATGCCAACAATTTCGCCAATGTTCTTGTTCATACGTCCGTTTCTGTGTATTGGTTAAATTTCTGCTGTCCGGTTTCAGCATCGAACCGGCTCCAGCGCGTGAGCAATTGCAGTTTC
>Ga0163209_1001319_pt1 | contig 10822 bp, 12 predicted proteins | sample Kivu_160m_FD_113538 | JGI IMG/M metagenome (GOLD analysis project Ga0163209, IMG submission 113538) | Freshwater microbial communities from Lake Kivu, Western Province, Rwanda to study Microbial Dark Matter (Phase II) - Kivu_160m | ecosystem: Environmental > Aquatic > Freshwater > Lake ... | reverse complement strand
GGAGAAGAGGTCAACCAGCATCTTCCAGGCTCCTTCCTTGCCGTCCAGGCATTGGCGAATGATATCTTCCAAAATCATTCACGACACCTCGAAAGACGAAATCCGGAGCCCGAAAGTTCCGTTTCCGGCCGTCCTTATTTCGGTTTGGCCGGAAGACGGAGGGAATCTATCTGATTTTCTTTAATATCAATGATTTGAAAATCGATATGGCCGGGGCCGACATGGGCCTTGATGAGCCCGTCCTGGGGGCCTCCGAGAACCGGAAAGGCGTTTTTCCCCGGAGACGGGTCATATCGATAAGCCTTGTGATAGTGGCCCGAGAGGACGACGTCCACGCCGCCTTCATTGAGAAGGGGGCCCCAATGCCGGGTCAGGTGTTCGACCGCGTATCCGGTCGGCCCGAAAGGCGGCATATGGATGAGCGCGACCCGGAAGGCGGCCTCCCGGAAGGAGGGCGTCTTGATCTCGGCCTTCAGCCAATCGGCTTCCTCGAGGCGATAGCGATCGAAATCGACCAGCCCGGCATAGACGGGGGAATCGTCCGGCTTATCCTCGCCCGTGTCGAGGACGATGAAATGGACCGGCCCGTGGTCGAACGAATAGTAATACCGGCCGGCCCGGGGGGGGATGACATCATCGAGAAGGCGGGCGAAGACGCCCCGGGTGTCGTGATTTCCCCGGACGTAGACGAACGGAAGTCCCCGGGCGAAGAGCCGGGTCGCCGGTTCGAGGAAGCCCTGATAGATAGACTCCTCGGAGGTGAGGGCCTCGAGGGTATCGCCGTTGAAAAAGACGAGGTCGGCGGCGGGGAGGTCGGCCCGGGACGCCAATTCGGCGAGCCGGGAAGCCTGCCCGTGGATATCCTGGAAAACGACGAACGAAAACTCGGCCTTGGCCGGGTCCAAGGTCCGGAATTCGGCGATCTCGCTCGAAACCGTCGTCCCGAAGACGACCTCATAGGGTTCGAATTGGAGGATTTCCTTCGAGACGACGCGGTAGCGATAGGCCTTTCCGGGTTCGAGGCCGGAAATCCGGACGGCGTGCCTCGTCCGGTAGGCGTCGAACAGGCCGTGGCGGCCGGCGCGGGCCGTCCGGACGAGGCCGCCGAATTGGGGGAACGTCCGGAAGTTGCCGCCGGAGGCGTATTCGACCCAGGAGACGCAGGGCCGGTTCGTCGACCAGAGGACGGTCATCCCGTCCGTTTCCGGGTTCGTCAGGGACGGGCCGTGGACGACGGCCAGCGGCGGGATGTCCGGGTTTTGGCCGGCGGCCAGGGCGAAGACGAGGACGGAGAACGAGAAAAGAAAGGCCGGGCAACGAGGCGGTCGGATCATGAAACAATCCCTCTCCGCCTTTCATAGCAGAACGGCGCCGAGCCGTCAACGCCGCTTCGTCTCGCCGGGAATTGACACCTTCCCCGGTCTTTTATACTATCATTCCTATAGGATTTAAAGAAAACGAATCATGGAGGATGTCATGAAGCCTGCCATCCGGACGGTGAAGAAGACATTTCCCGGGCGCCCGACGCTTGAAGGGGCGGGCGTCCGCCTGCGCCGCGTCTTTGGCTTCCGGGACGTTCCCCTCTTCGACCCCTTCCTCATGTTCGACGATTTCGGGTCGTCGAACCCGGAGGACTACATGGCCGGCTTTCCCTGGCATCCCCACCGGGGGATCGAGACCGTGACGTACGTCCTTCAAGGGGCCGTCGCCCACGGAGACAGCCTGGGGAATCGGGGGATTATCGGCCGCGGCGACGTCCAGTGGATGACCGCCGGCGGCGGGATTGTCCATCAGGAGATGCCCGAAAAACGCCCGGACGCCCTTCGCGGCTTTCAGCTTTGGGTCAATCTTCCTTCCGCCCAAAAGATGTTGGCGCCGCGCTACCGCGATATCCGGGGGGCCGATATCCCCGAGGTCGAAGCCCCGTCCGGAGCGAGAGTCAAAGTCATCGCCGGGCGATATCGGACAGCCTCCGGACCGGCTCGCGACATCGTCATCGATCCCTCCTATCTGGATGTGGACCTTCCGGCCGGTGCCGTTTTCGAGGAGGAAGTCCCTGCGGCCCAAACGGTCTTCGCTTACGCCATTTCCGGAAGCGGCCTTTTCGAGCCCAAGGGCAAAATCGTGGGCGCGGGAAACGCCGTTCTTTATGGGAAGGGAACGGCCGTTTCGGTCAAGGCGGGCGACGACGGGCTCCGCTTCCTCCTCGTTTCGGGAAGACCGCTCGGCGAGCCGATCGCTTGGCGGGGCCCGGTCGTCATGAACACCGAGGCCGAGCTCGAACAGGCCTTCGAGGATTATCGGAACGGGACGTTTTTAAAATCCTGAGGTTGGGCGGGCTGGATTCCCGGAGATTCAATGGCCGTGGCGATGATGGAGGTCCGGCCAGTGGCCGTGAGTGTGCTCCGTCGGCTCGTGGGCATGTTCGTGGCTGTGGGTTCCGCCGGCCGGGAGGCGATGGCCATGACGATGATGGGCTTCGTCGTGTCGATGGGCGTGGGAATGGACCAGGGGAGGATGGCGGTGGAGATGAACGTGGCGCTCCCCGAAGACGGCGGTGACTCCGAGAAGCATGAGAGCCGCCCCGGCGGCCATCGGCCAGGTCGGACGGTCGCCGAGGATCGCCAGGGACGCTAAGGCGCCGACGAACGGTGCGGCGCCGAAGACGGCGCCGGCGCGGAAAGCGCCCAAACCCGACAGGGCCCGGATATAAAGGACAAGACTCAAACCGTAACTCAAAGCTCCGACGACAAGGCCGAAAGCCAAGATCGGCCCCGTTGGAATCCTTTGTCCGAGAGAGACGGCCAGGAACAGCGAGAACGTGCCGGCGACAAGGCCTTTGATTTGGGCGATGCGGACGGGATCCTTGCCCGAGATGACCCGGGTGAAGTTGTTGTCGAATCCCCAAGCCGTCATGGCTCCGAGAATCAGGAGGGCGCCGCTCCAGGCGAAGGCGCCGGAGGCGGGATCCCAGCTCAGGAGAACGCTCGCTCCGGTCATGGCCGCCAGGGCGAACCATAAGCGGGAGCCGGCGTACTCGTGAAACAGGATGACGGCGATCAGGGCCGTCGCCGCGGCCTCGAGGTTCAAAAGCAGGGAGGCCGTGATTCCCCTCAGGCGGGCCAGGCCGAAGAGAAGACAGATCGGCCCGACGATACCGCCCGCGACGACGGCCCCAGCGAGCCAGGGCAGATCCTTCGACGTCAAGGGAGCGGGCTTCGCGTCCCTCCGCCCGTGGAGGCGGCGGCCGAGGTCGAATGCCGACAACCCGAGGAAGGCTCCCAGATAGAGACCTCCCGCCAGGAGGAGGGGCGAAACGTCGCGGAGAAGGAGCTTGGCGAGGGGAGTGCTGAGCCCGAAGAGGACGGCCGAGAGGACCGCCGGCAAATAGGGGCTGCGGCCCATGGTCTCACTTCGCTCTCTTGAGGTCGCCGCACGAGATTCCGCGGGGATTGAAGCACTTGTTGCAGGAGACGCACTCCGACTTGACCGCCTCGCCGAGGCGGAACTTCCGGACGAGAAACGGGTCGCGGATGAGAGGCCGGCTTAGGGAGATCATGTCCGCCCGCCCTTCCTGAATGAATTTTTCCATGACGGCCAAGGTCCGGTTTCCGCCCAAGCCCGAGACGGGGATTCTCAGGACGGCCTTGAATTTCGCCGCGTTTTCGGTGAAGTAGCCTTCCTCGTCCTCGGCCCTGAGCCCCTGCCAGACCGAGCCGCGCCCCGATTCGGCCATGCCTCCGCTGACCTCGACGCCGTCGAGCCCCGCGGCCTCGAGGATCCGGGCGATGGCGACGGCTTCCTCGACGGAGAGTCCGGCCGGCAGGAAGTCCGTCGAGTTCAGCTTGATGTGGACCGGGAACTCCCGCCCGCAGGCGGCTTTGATCCCCCGGATGATTTCGATGAGGATGCGGCTCCTGTTTTCGACCGAGCCGCCCCATTCGTCCGTCCTCCGGTTCGTATGGGGGGAGATAAAGGTCGAAAGCAGATATCCGTGGGCGGCGTGGATTTGGACCCCGTCGAATCCGGCCTCTTGGGCCCGCCGCGCTGCCCGGATGAAATCCTCGATCGTTCCCCGGATGTCGGACGAAGTCATTTCCCGGGGATGGACTTTGGACGATGGGTCGAAGACGGCCGAGGGGGCGATAGGGGTGCAACCGCAGAGCCTTTTTTTGGATTGGCGGCCGGCGTGGGCGATTTGGACGAAAATCTTCGACGGCGTCCCCCGGATGGCTTCCGCCAGACGGCGGAGAGGCCCGATGAACCGGTCGTCATAGATTCCCGTCTGCCGGGGGCTCGCCTTGCCGGCCGGATGGACATAGGCGTGGCCGGTGATGATGAGGCCGACTTCGCCCTCGGCGAGCTTTCGATAGACTTCGGCCTGCCTTTCCGTCGGGGTGCCGTCGTCCTCGGCCATGAATTCATGAGTCGCCGAGCGGACGAAGCGATTGGGGATTTCGATGGATCCGACGCGCAGGGGCGTGAAGAGAACGGAATCGGGCTTGGCCATAGCGGCCCGTATTGTACCATCTTTTGAAATCATCCGATCTCCGTGCTATTTTTAAAGGCGAAATGCAACGCCGAGCGCGTTTTGGCGGTTTTAGATGACGAATATGGACGAGCAACAGCTGATCGGACTGGTCCGTGAAGGCGATGAGGCGGCGTTCGCCCAAATCGTCCGTATATATAAGGATAAAATCGTGAATTACCTCTGCCAGTTGACGGGCGATTATCAACGGGCGGTCGAGCTCTCCCAGGAGACTTTTCTCCGGGTTTATTTCAAGGCCGGCAAATACCGGCCCATCGCCCCCCTCTCCTCTTGGATCTACGCCATCGCCTCCAACCTGGCCAAGACCGACCTCAAGCGCCGCCGCCGGGCGTCGGTCGTTTCGCTCGAGGACCTGCCGCCGGCCATGGAGGCGAGCACGCCGAGCGACGAAGCCTCGGACTCGGGGCTGGTCGGAAACCTCCGGCGCGCTTTGGAGGCCCTGAGCCCGCGCTACCGGATTCCCATCGTCCTTAAGGACATGGAAGGGTATTCCCAGGAAGAGATCGCGGCCATCATCAAGCGGCCGGTCGGGACGGTCAAGGCCCGGATCAGCCGCGGGCGCAACCTTCTCAAGAAACAGCTCGAGAGCGCGACGGGGGAGGGTTTCGTCCTCTCGAAGCGGGAGATTTACGATGGAAGATTCTAATCTGTTTCGCCATTGGCCCCGCGTCGCCGCCCCTCAGGATTTCGAGAAACGGGTGGTCGCCGAACTGGCCAAGCGCCGCCTCGCCCTGCCGGCGGAACGGCGGGCCCGGACTTTCCGGATGGCCCTCGGGGGAGCCGCGGCGGCGTTCCTCGCCGCGTTCGTCGGCCTGAACGTCCTCACCGGCCCGCGGGGAGCCGGTCCGACGGGAGAACTGAAGGCCATTCATCTTACCGAGCCGTTGGACTACGGGAGCGAATTCCGCCGTTCGGCTTCCGAGTCGCGGCCCGTCTATATCCTGGAAAACGTGTCTTACGCATCCAATACCTTCGTCAAATACTAGGGAGGCCATCGATGAAAAAAATGACTTTTCCGGCCCTCGCGGCCCTTGTCATTTTCGGACTGGCGGCCGTTTTTCCCGCCGCCGCGTCCTCGTCCGGAATCGAGGAAAAGAAAATCGAAGAGATCACCGCCGCCGTGGCGCCGTCCGTGGTCCGGGTCGAGGCCCGGAACGGGATTCATAAAGTTGCCACCGGAGTCGTCATCGACCCGGACGGGTCGATCGTCACCACGGCCCTGATCTCGCCCCGCGACGAGAAGATCACCGTCACGACCATGGACGGCAAGAGCTACAAGGCCGAGTTCAAGGGGTTCGACACCCAGACGGGGATCGCCGTCGTCCAGGTCAAAGAGGCCAAGCTCCGGCCCATCGCCGTCGGGAAATCCGCCGACCTCAAACCGGGCGCCTGGATCGGCGTCGTCGGGCATTCCCCCGAGCGGACGCCGTCCATCACCCAGGGGATCGTCAGTTCCGTGACCGACGAGAGTCTCCGTCTGAACGTCTGGATCGTCCGCGGCGCGAGCGGCAGCCCGGTCGTCAACGCCGACGGACAGATGATCGGGGTCCTCCGCGGAGCCTACACGGACGAACAGCCGATCGTATTCGAGTTCAGGGAAAGGGAGGTCGTGGGCTCCGGCACGGTCTTCAGCCGGGCCGAGGCCCCGTCGAGCGGCATGGCCGTGGCCGTACCCGCCGATATCGTCGGCGCGGTCTCCGGAGAGATCCGGAAAAGCGGCAAAGTCCGCCGCGGCTGGCTCGGGGTCTCGATGACGGAAGAGGGAGGCCGGATCGTCATCACCGACGTCGAGGCAAAAAGCCCGGCCGACCTGGCCAAGCTCAAGGAGAACGACGTCATCCTCAAGGTCGGCGATCGCGAGATCGCGAGCGGTATAGACCTTTCTAGCGAAATCCGGAGCCGCAAACCCGGAACGGACGTGGTCCTCAAGATCGAGCGCGACGGAAAATCCATGGACGTCAAGGTCAAGCTGGGAGAGTATTCGGAAGAAAACGCCCGTCGCGAACTCGAGCTCAACTTCCCCGGTATTTTCCGGATTCCGGCCCCCGCCCGGCCGCTTCCGGAATACCGTCCCTTCGATTTCTTCAGCCGGAAATACGTCGGCGTGACCGTCCAGCCGCTGACCAAGGATTTGGCCGCCTTCTTCGGGGCGAAGGAGGGGACGGGGCTTCTCGTGGCCGAGGTCAGCCCCGATTCGCCGGCCCAAAAAGCCGGCCTGAAGGCGGGCGACGTCATCCTCAAAGCCGGCGGCGAGGCCGTCGAGTCGGGGGATGACTTGAGCGCGATGATCCAAAAACTGAAAAAGGGCGAGAAGATCAAGCTCGAAATCCTGCGGGAGAAGAAATCCCTGACCCTCGACGTCGAGGTCGATGAGGAGCGGGAAGGCGGCGGCTTCTGGCCCCTGGAGGTCTGGCCCGAGTCGATCCTCAAGCTGCGGGGCGAAAGAGAAGACCTGAGCCGGTCTTTCGAAGAGGTCCGGAAGGCCTACGAGGAACAGTCCGAGAAGTCGCTGAAGAAATCCTTTGACGAGCAACAAAAAAGCCTGGGGGCGTTGCGCAAGATCATCACCTCGCGGGGGATTTATTACCGCATCTAATCGGTCAAAGCTCCGCCCATCGGGCGAGGTAGTCCTCGAACTCCTCGGCCGAGAGATGGGACCGGTCGAAATAGCCGTTCGTGAGACGCTGCCGGACGGCCTCGTAGAGAATGATCCCGACGGAAACCGAGAGGTTGAGACTCTGGGCCATGCCGAACATCGGGATCTTGACCTTGACGTCGGCCAAGGCCAACCCCTCGGCCGAAAGGCCGTCCTTCTCGCCGCCGAAGACGACGGCCGTCGGCTTCGTGAAATCGATTTGGGTGTAAGGGACGGCCTCCTCGCCGAGATGGGTCGCGACGATCCGCAGGCCTTCGGCCCGAAGCCGGGCGACGGCCGCGGCCAGAGTCGGATGATGGTGTATCGTCAGCCATTTTTCGGCCCGGGTCGTGATGGCCGCGTTGATCGGAAGGGGGGCCTCGGCCGAGCCGATGACGTCGACGCGGAGAAGGCCGGCGGCGTCGCACGTCCGGAGGACGGCGCTGGCGTTGTGGGCGTTGGCCACGGACTCGAGGACGACCCTGAGGTCAGGCTGGCGGAGGCTCAGAACGCGGGCGATCCGGGCGAGCCGTTCGGGCGTTCTCATCCCAAGGCCATTATCAGGGCGAAGATCGCCCAGACGATGACGGTCCCGACGAACGCCCGGTACTCGCCGTTTCTGCGATAGAGGTCGTAGCTCCACCGGGCGTTTCCCCTCGGCAGGGGGGAGCTGAAAGCCGGGAAGAAAAGGGGCACGCTCCTCCGGTAGGCGTCGTATTCGCGCGGAAAGAGACGGCGCATCCGCTCCCTTTCCTCGAGGATGGCGGGGGGATAGAAAACCAGGAAATAAAGAAGGAAAATTCCCATGGCCCAACGGCTATGCGTGCCCAGGGCGATTCCCAGACCGAGAAAGAAATTACCGACATAGAGGGGGTTGCGGGAGTAGCGGTAAGGTCCGGTGACGGCCAGGGTTTTTTCCTTCCGGATGTGTCCGGAAGCCCAGGCCCGGATGCCGAGGCCCCAGAGGCTGACCGCGCCGCCGAGGACCAACCAAAGCGGGGAAGGCCGGGCGAGAACGAGAACGGCGACGAGAAAGAAGATGGCCGAGCGGACGCGCCACCGATAAAGGATTTTTCTCAACTTCCGCTCAGGCATCGGCTTTCAGGGTCTCGCCGACGAGGGCCGCGACCTCCTCGGCCGTGACCGCCCTCAGGCAATCCAGGGTCTCGCAGGATCGGCTGTAGCAGCGGCTGCAGGCGATCTCATGATAGGCCATTTTATCGTTCGCGGCAAAAGGGCCGTTCCGGCGGGGACTCGTCGGTCCGAAAACGCCGACGACGGGAACTCCGAGGGCGCAGGCCGCCTGGAGGGCGAAGGTGTCGCCGCTGACGAGGAGGACGGATTCCTTGAGCAGGGCGAGAATGCCGGTGATGGTCAGAAAAGGGAGGACCGCCGCCCCGGAGGAGCGGGCCGCGGCCTCGGCGATCCGGCGCTCGTCGTCGTTGCCCCAGAGGAGAACCGGGAAAAAGGCCTTCCGGTCCAAGGAAGAAACGACGGCCGCCCAGCGCTCGGGAAACCAGCGTTTGGTCGGCCAGGCCGCGCCGACGTTGAAGACGACCAGCCGCTTGTCGCTCGTCCGGCCGAGGTCGAGGAGCCTCCGGCGGACGCCCTCCCGAAAACCTTCCGGAACGGAAAGGGGAAACTCGAACCGATCGTCCTCGATGCCCAGGAGGCGGAGGAGCCGGAGATTCTTGAGGATGACATGGTCGTCCTCGGGGACCTCGGGCAGCCGCTCCGTGTAGAAGACCCGGGCCAACGGCTCCCGAAGGTTTTTCGGGCCGAATCCCAGCCGGCGGCGCGCCCGGGACCGCCGGGCCATGAGGCCGGATTTAATCAATCCTTGAAAATCGAGGGCCGTTCTCTCTCTTCGGCGAAGGCGTCCGAGCCACTCCTCCTCGCCCGGGACGATGATTTCGTCGAGTCCGGGAACGAGCTCGAGGATCGATCGGCCCGCCGGAGAGACAACCCACGAGATCCGGCTTTCCGGAAAACGCCGGCGGAGAGCGGCGAAAGCGGGCAGGGTGTGGATGACGTCTCCCAGGGAGCTGAGACGGATGATCAGGAATTCTTCCATGTCTTCATCCGGGAGAGAATCCGGTGAATGACCTCGGACGTGGAGCGGATCTTGGGTCCGCCGGCGATGGCGATGCGGCCGCCGTAGCCTCGCACGGTCTCCCGTTCGGGAACGGTCGAGATCGTGTAGTCCGACCCCTTGGCGTGGACGTCGGGCTTGAGGGCAAGAAGGATTTTTTCGACGTTGAGGTCGTCGAAGATGGTGATATCGTCGACGGCCTCAAAAGCGGCCAGGATATCGGCCCGCTCGTCTTGGGGGAGCAGGGGTCTTCCCGCCCCCTTGAGGGCCCGGATCGAGGCGTCGCTGTTGAGGGCGACGATGAGGACATCTCCCCGGGCCTTGGCCGAGCGGAGATAGCGGACGTGTCCGGCATGGACGAGGTCGAATCCGCCGTTGGCCAGGACGATCCTTCGGCCTTCGGCCCGAAGCCTGCGGACAAGGACTCTCAGCGAGGCGAGAGATCTGAGTTTCGGGTTTCTCACCGTTCCGATGCGACGGCCTTCCTAAGCTCGTCGGGGCCGACCGTGGCCGTGCCTTTCTTCATGACGACCAGGCCGCCGGCGCAGTTGGCCAGACGGGTGGCCTGCCGGTAGGAGGCCCCGGCGGCCATAGCGGCGGCGAAAACGCTGATGACCGTATCCCCGGCGCCGGTCACGTCGACGATGTCGGTCGAACCCTGGACAGGGAGGAGGTAGGGCCGTTTGCCCCGTTCGAAAAGGGCCATGCCTTTCGAGCCGCGGGTGATGAGCAGGGCGGGGGAGCGGAGGATCTTCAGGAGCCGCCGGCCTGAGTCCTTCAAGGCCTGGAGGTCATCGCCCAGATGGACTTTGAGGGCCTCCTCGACCTCCGGCTCGTTGGGCGTAGCCGTCGTCACACCGGGGAAACGGGTGAGGCGGAAGCGAGAATCGAGGGTGACCGGCCGGCCCGCTTTTTGGAAGGCGGGAAGGACCGCGGCGAAAAGCCTTTCGTCGACGGTCCGGAAGTGATAATCCGAGAGGATCAGGGCGTCGCATGTCCGGGCAGCGCGGGCGAGGGCGCGACGCATTTTGGCCCGCAAAGCCATAATCTCGGGAACCGCCCCGTCCCTGTCGATCCGCAAGATCTGCTGCTTCTTGGTGTTTTCTTCGCCGGCCAGGATCCGGGTCTTGAGCGGGGTGGCGAAGCTTCGCTCGGCGAACAGGGAAGCATCCGAGACGCCGTGGCGGCGGAGGATGCGACGGACCGTCCGTCCGGCCGAATCGGCGCCCGTGACCCCGATGGCCTTGACGCTGACCCCCAGGGCGGCGAGATTCAGGGAGGCGTTGCCGGCCCCGCCCAGGGAGAATTCCCGGCGCTGGTAGGAGAGAATGAGAACGGGGGCCTCCCGGGAAATCCGGCGGGTGAAGCCGTAGAGGTATTCGTCCAGGATGAAGTCGCCCCAGACGGCGATCTTGAGCTGCGAAAACCGGTCGATGATCGGCAGAAGGTCGGACATCTGCCCGAATTATTATCCGAAAACGCGCCTCCGGTCAACGCTCTTGAGGCCGGGGGGGGGCTCTGCTATACTGGCCGCGCGTGCCGGAGT
>Ga0163209_1001318_pt1 | contig 10823 bp, 9 predicted proteins | sample Kivu_160m_FD_113538 | JGI IMG/M metagenome (GOLD analysis project Ga0163209, IMG submission 113538) | Freshwater microbial communities from Lake Kivu, Western Province, Rwanda to study Microbial Dark Matter (Phase II) - Kivu_160m | ecosystem: Environmental > Aquatic > Freshwater > Lake ... | reverse complement strand
CTTTACGATGGGGGCTCGACCGCTCCTGATTCTCGATTCCCTCCGCTTCGGCGCGCTTGACGACCCCCGCACGCGGTTCCTCTTCGATGGAGTCGTCCGCGGAATAGCCCACTATGGAAACTGCTTCGGCGTTCCGACCGCCGGCGGCGAGGTGATGTTCGATCCCGCTTATACCGGCAATCCACTGGTGAACGTAATGGCGGTCGGCGTGGTTCGGACTGACCGCATTACCCGAAACAAGGCTTCCGGCCCCGGTTCCCCGGTCTTTTACGTCGGCTCACGCACCGGACGGGATGGCATCTACGGCGCAACGTTCGCTTCCGAGGAGTTGTCAGACGACAATGAGACCAAGCGTCCCTCGGTGCAAGTCGGAGATCCTTTCGCTGAGAAGCTCCTGCTCGAAGCGACTCTTGAACTGGCGCAGACCGACGCGCTCGTCGCCATTCAGGATATGGGCGCAGCCGGTCTGACCTGTTCCTCCAGCGAAATGTCCGCCGCCGGAGGGGTCGGAATGGAGATTGAACTCGACCGCGTTCCCCTCCGCGAAGCGGATATGGAGCCTTGGGAGATTATGCTCTCCGAATCTCAGGAAAGAATGCTGCTGGTCGCCAAGCCCGGTAAGGAAGACGTGGTCAAGCGCATATTCGGGAAATGGGATTTGCAGGCCGTTGAGATTGGAAAGGTCACAAATACCGGCAGGTTGGTCGTCAAGCACTTTGGACGGGTCGTCGCCGACATCCCCGCCTCTTCCCTCACGCTCGGAGGCGAAGCGCCACAATACCGTCGCGACTCCGTTCGTCCTCCACGTCTTGACGAACTCGCCGCCTTCGACCCGCTGACGCTTGAATCGCCGAAGGAATGGAATCCTGTCCTTTTAAGGCTCCTTTCGCTTCCCGACATCGCATCCAAGGAATGGGTCTATCGTCAGTTTGATCAATCAGTCAGAACCAATACCGTATTTGAGGCGGGTCGAGCTGATGCGGCGGTGATTCGGATTGAAGGGACAAACAAAGGCTTTGCGGTCTCCACTGACGGAAACGGACGCTATATTTCCCTGAATCCCCGCATAGGCGCTGAGTCGGCGGTCGCGGAATCCGCTCTTAACGTCGCTTGCACCGGAGCGATTCCAACGGCGGTGACCAATTGCCTTAACTTCGGACACCCCTACAAGCCGGAAATCTATTACTTCTTTCGCGAAGCCGTTGCTGGAATGGGCGCAGCCTGCCGCGAACTAAAAACCCCAGTCACCGGCGGGAACGTCTCATTCTATAATGAGACTAACGGCGAAGCCGTCCAGCCCACGCCTGTCATCGGGATGCTGGGGCTGCTGGAAGACGTCTGGAAAGCTGTGGGGAGCGGTTTCCAGGCGTCGGGCGATGAGATATTTCTACTTGGCGCAGCGAGTGGCATAGAACTGGGCGGAAGCGCCTACCTGCAAGGAGTGCACGGAATAACTGCGGGAAGACTGACGCCGGTCAATTTTGAAATCCACCGACGATTGATCGCCATGCTGGTGGAGGCGGCCGCTAAAACCCTGCTGCGCTCCGCTCATGACGTCTCCGACGGCGGGCTGGCTGTCGCACTGGCGGAATGCTGCATCCTTAACCGGGAGAGCCTCTGGGGGGCTCAGATTGACTTCCCTGCTTCGGCCTCTTCCGCTGGACACCTGTTCGGCGAAGCTCCCTCCCGCGCCGTAGTATCCATACATCCCGGACGTAAAGACGACCTTCTCTACCTCGCGCATAAACACGGCGTCCCGCTCCGAAGATTGGGCTCCGTTGAAAAAGAACGCTTCACCTGGCGGGGTTTCTTCGACCTTCCCAGCGCTTCGCTTGCAGAGGCGTTTTTTAGCGTCATTCCCAAATTGATGGAAGGATAGTCCGGCTCGAAGGAATCCATCACTCATCTAAGTTCATAATAAAGGAGTTTTAATGACGCCGCCTAAATACGACCCCGATGGGCAATTAAGTCTCGGCGAACCCGCTCCTGACTTCACCTTGAAAGATGTTATTTCAGACGGTCAGGTTTCACTCGCGTCTCTCCGAGGGAAAGTCCGGGGCGCAGTGGTGATATTTTCCTGCAATCATTGCCCTTGGGTTATCAAATACGAGGACAGAATGATAGCCCTGACCCGGAAATATCAGGAAAAGGGAATCCCCTTCTTCATCATCTCTTCCAACGACATAGTGAAATTCCCACAGGATGGTCCAGAGCGAATGAAGGAGCGAGCGGCCCAAAAAGGATACCCCTTCCCCTACCTCTTCGACGAATCTCAGGAAGTCGCCAGAGCCTATGGAGCTCAGGTGACTCCTCATATCTTCCTTTTCGACGGCGACCTTAAACTCCGCTATCGCGGAGCTATTGATGATAATCCTGATTTAGAGAATCGTCCCACGATAAACTACCTCACCGATGCGTTGGACGCCGTGCTGCGCGGCCAAGGCGCCGCGGTCTCAACGCCTGCAACCCGGGCTCTCGGCTGCAGCCTCAAGTGGAAATAGAACGAGGAGAATATCATCCGCCGGACAAAATGCTCATTCAGGCAGATTGTGTGCAATCCGCTGATTTCTTAATAAAACTCTCGCAATTCGAGGTTTTTTAACTTATATTTCAAGTTCGATTGACTCTTAAATCGGGACGATAGAAACGCGCCCCCGGGAAGAACCCTGTGGTTTCTCCCGGACTATGCTGCCGTTCGATTATGGGTTGGTCATCCATTCGAGACCGAATAAAGGAAGGGCGCTCCTTATAGATTCGGCCGAAGGAAATGTCCGTCGGATCGAGTTCAAGGCAATGATAGGTCGTGAAGAGACTACTGCAGTCCTCTCCCGGTTGTTCAGCGAGCCGAGATACTCAAACGACGAAATATGAGGAGTAAGCTCAATGAATCGCAGGCTCTATGTAGGGAATCTCTCCTTTAGTGTAACCAGCGAACAACTTAGGGAAGTCTTCTCCGCCCATGGAGAAGTAGTTGAAGCGACGGCCATCACCGATCGCGTCACCGGCCGCGCCAAAGGCTTCGGCTTCGTTGAAATGGCCACTGAAGAAGGCGCGCAAGCCGCCATCCAGAACCTCAACGAAACCGCTGTCGCGGGTCGTAACATTGTGGTGAACGAGGCGCGCGAGCGCGAAGCAAATCCCAAGTTCGGTTATGGCGGGGGACGCCGCCGATAAAAGGCGGCTTCATCGCGATATGACAGCCCCGCCTCCAGAAATGGAGGCGGGGTTGATTTTAAATAAGCGCACAATATAATATTTAAGACATAGACAAGGAAGCGGCGTTCGGTCGCTTAAATGTCTATATTAACGGTTACTCGCTGTTTCACGTGGGTAGATGTTTTATTTAAGTTGTTCCTGAAGAGCGCGTAGAGGCCAATCCTCCGAATGGAGGATTGCGCCGGTGATTTCTAAGAGGTGGAAAAGCCCGGAGCTGACTTCGTCAGCTCCGGCTTCTACGCGATTTTATGAAGACTTCTTGTCACCCTTTCCCACACCAAACGGCGAGGAGCCATATTAACTGACTGAAACCAGATAATATCTTTGCAATATAAAGACTTAACCATATTCCCGTCTATGCGGGAATTGTTCTGTAGCCTTGTCCCGAGAAAACCCTAAACAAATCGGAGGGAAAATGTCCCGGTATTCTTTCAGTCTCCTTTTGATAGGCGCACTGATACTCGGATTCGCCGCTACCGCCGCGGCTGATCCTATCCAACTGGCGCTCTTCAATCCAATTCAACTACGTCCGGAGGGAACTTCCATTGAGGGAGTCCGCCTCAATCTCCTCTATGGAAAGAACGCCAATCTGACCGGCCTTGACCTTGGTCTGGTGAACCACCTCACCGGCGACGCCGTCGCCATCCAGTGGGGCGTTATAGGTTTCAGCGAAGGAGGTTTCACCGGCCTCCAAGACAATTTCATCAACTATGTCAAGGGGGACTTCACCGGTCTGCAAACGGGTATGATTGACTACGCCAAGTCGGGAACCGGCGTGCAATACGGATTCATTAACTACAGCGATAACTTCTCTGGAATCCAACTCGGCTTTATCAATTACACTCAGCGTATGCATGGTTTGCAGGTCGGCTTGGCGAATATCATCATCTCAGGCGGTTTTATGCCCATATTCCCGATTGTGAACTGGTCTTTCTGAGTAAGACAAATGCTGAAAAAGAGGGCGCGCCAAACGGGGCGCTCTCTTTTTCGGCGGCGGTTGGTTCGTCTTCACCTGAAGTCCGTTTAAAGGAACCGTCGGCCTCCCCTCGGCGTTTTCTTTATAATGACAACCTCGATCATCTTGAGACTTCTCCTCGAAACCAGTAGCTAATCATATCCTTTGATATTGTTCCGACCTATTCTGGCGCTCTGCATCAGCATTGGGATAAGCATTAACGGCTTCTCTGCCAAGCTCCTTATCCCGATGGACATGAAGCAGCGCGACCATCTCAAGGCTTACGGTGTAGCCTACTGGACGGTAAAGCAGGGCGGCAAGACCGAATGGCTGCTGAACTACCGTTGCGGAAGTTTTCTGATGGATGACTTCCCTCAACTTGGTCAGCTTTGCCGGGTGCAGGGAGTAGTCTACGAACTACTCGACGGCGCGCAGATTTCACAGATCTATGCCGAAATCGAACAGAGCAATATGGAAGTCGTCCTCTTGGAGAAGGCGCCGAAAATCGCTGTTTATGCTCCCGGTGGAACCGACCCTTGGGACGACGCCGTCCTTCTCGCCTTGACCTACGCCGATATTCCCTTCGATCGGTTATATGATGATGAAGTTCTCACCGGCAGGCTAGCCGATTATGACTGGCTCCATATGCACCACGAAGACTTCACCGGGCAGATGGGGAAGTTCTTCGCTTCCTACCACAACGCCGCTTGGTATCAGTCACGATGGGAAGAGGAGCAACTCCGCGCCCGCCGCTTCGGCTATCCCTCCGTTAGTGAATTGAAAAAGGCTGTGGCGCGAGAGATAAAACAATACGTCGGCGACGGCGGTTTTCTTTTCTCAATGTGCAGCGGAACCGATTCGTTTGATATAGCCCTCGCCGCGGAAGGCGTTGATATTGTGGACGTACCTTTCGACGGAACACCGCCCGACCCCAAGGCTCAAGTCAAACTGGACTATAGTAAATGCTTTGCTTTTCAAGACTTCAAAATCAACACTAACCCGAAGATTTACGAATTCAGCAATATAGATATGACCTTGGAGCGGTCGTCGGTTCCCGAGGGAGGCGATTACTTCACGCTGTTCGAATTCTCCGCCAAATATGACCCGGTTCCCACAATGCTTACGCAGAATCATACTTCCGTAGTAAAGGGATTTATGGGGCAGACCACGAGCTTCCGCAAATCGCTGGTGAAACAATCGGTAGTGGTGATGGGGGAGTATGAAGGCTCCGATGAGGTGAAGTATATTCACAGTAACTTCGGCAAGGGAACCTGGACCTTCTACGGCGGCCACGATCCCGAAGACTACCGCCATATGGTTGGAGACCCGCCGACCAACCTTGAACTGCACAAGAACAGCCCCGGCTACCGCTTGATTCTCAACAACGTTCTCTTCCCGGCGGCGAAGAAGAAGGAATTGAAAACGTGAAGCTTCGCTGCTTAGACTCAAATATCATTAATAAATCGCTCTGTTCGCTGTGGTGAGATTCTCGCCTGCCGCCGCTATCGCCATTCTGCTTATTATGGCTGTTTCTTGGCCTTATGATGGTTACTCCCGCGAACTAACCCTCATCTTCGAAGCCCGCGCTGGCCAGCCCCTCGACAGCCAATATGTCGCTCCCGGTCTTGAACCTCCCGTATGGAACACAAACTCAACCCGCATACTCCTCGCACCTGATGGTTCGATTATCTTCCCGCGCGGAGACCGCGCAGTGAAACTGAGCCGCGACGGCCGCTATCAAGGCGAGACGCACTTCATACTGCCGCACCCGGAGCATATTATGGGCGTCCGCCTGATGAGCGTTGACGCCCAGGGCCGCTTCTGGTGTTACTTTCCCTGGTACCTTATGTCTTATGAGCCTCCAGTTGACTACCGCAATCACCTCATCGCCTTCAATCCCGACGGCTCCATCGAACGCGACATCAAGCTCAATATCAGTACCTCACCCCGCGTTCAGAGCTGGACCGGCGACGCCCTCCCAGACGGAAATTTCCATATCCATCCCGCCGGTCAGCGAAGCTACATCATCGACACTCTCGGGCAGATCAAAGGAATTGCTCGCAGCCAGACCTATGATGCATTGGGTGGTAGTTATCATTGGGACAGTAAATGGATTGATTCTCTACAAGGCTTGCTGCCTCAGTCCTTTGTCAAACCGTCGGACTGGATTGAATGTGATGATAAACCCAACGGCGAACCTATTCCTGCGCTCGACAGTTTAATGTTCTCCTTATTACGTCAGGGAATAACTCCGTTTACGACCAACGCGGGATGCAACCGGTCCGGGTATATGGCGTGGGAGATCTCCGGTTCTCCGCCGGATGGATATTTGAATAATCCCTGGTTTGAGATTATTCTATATGACGCCAAGAGCAGAACAGTCGTCGAGCGCGCTCGCTACGACTGGAACACCCCCCCTGAAACGACGCCCTGCATTCTTTTTAATCGGCTCGAGGAGGACAACGGCATCCTCATCGGTCTTGAAGTTCCAACCTCTCCATGGAAAGTCCATTCCACTCCCGGGGGAGGGATGCCGGTAGTAACGCCGGGACCCGGAGGATGTGTCTTCAGGCTCTACAGGTTCCAGTAAATTAACCGCCTGGCCTTTGGCGAGGCAAAACGGCTCGGCCAGACTTGGATTCAAATCCGATCAAATAAAGAAGAAACCCTCGATTCTATGGATGTGAACTACCGCGACGATCTGGTCGAACTCCTGGCCAGCGAGATGAAGCGCTACCCCGACGTCATCCGGGGCATGATCTTTGGCCACCCGGGCTGGAAGTGGCAAAACCGGGTTTTCGCCTTTCCCTTCGAAGACGGAATCTGCGTCAAACTGCCTCGCGCAGACTACGAGGCAGCCCTCGCCCGTCCTGAAGCCGAACCGTTCTGCCCGATGGGTGAAAGACCGATGGGAACCTGGGCGGTCATCACTTATCCCGATAGCGAATCCTACCTGCAGAACTGGCATTGGATTGATAAAGCGCTGGCGTTTGTTAAAACCGACGAAGGCGCGCCGGTAAAAAAAGGAAAGAGGAAAACGGAAAGAGGAGGTGGAAAATGACGGCGGCATTATCTGAAGAATCATTCCGCTTTATGGCTAACCTCTGGGCGAACAACAACAAACCTTGGTTCGACGCCAACCGCAATCGCTATGATGAGCATATCCGGAAGCCCCTGAAAGCGTTGGCTGAGGCGCTTGCCATCCCCGTCGCCAGCGTCCTCCCCGAATTCACCGGCCGCGCTAAGATATCCAGAATTAACAATGATATCCGCTTCAGCCCGGGCAAGCCTCTCTACAAGCAGCATATGTGGATATCCTTTGGCGGTGTGGTTGGGACAGGCTGTGCGGACTTGTTTTTTGGCATAAGCGGTTCGGGTTGGTCAGCCGGCGCGGGGATTGGAGCGCCCAAGCGCGAGCCACTGGACGAGTGGCGGGAAAGCTTAATCGCCCACTTCGCAATATGGAAACGCTATGTGAAGGCGATGCAGTCTTACTTCGGACTGTTGCTCTATCCGGAAAATCAATACTCCCGTCTCCTCTACCCGCAGGCTCCATCAGCTATCCAACCGCTGCTTCAGGCTCGCGAAGTTTGGATGCTGACGAAACCTCGTCTCGACTTCACCGGCGACCCGGCGCGGGAGATATTTACATCTCTCTGCGCCATTCTGCCTGCAGGTCTGTTCATGATGCTGCCATCAGGCCTCTTGGGTGATCGGCTGAAGGAGCTTGGGCGGGAAGTGAAGGCGCCGGATGGGGAGGTCGGGGCGGTCTGGCGAGTGCTTCGGTAGGATGAGCTTCCGCGCTTGTCTTAGCATCCGGCAAGGATAAGACTCCCACATCTACACAGACGCGAGGCAGGCGTAAATTGTGAGGGTTTAAAGAGGGATAAAGAGATTTGACGCCGGGCGCGAAGACACTCCCACGAGACATGATCTATGCGAAGGGACGGGTCTGACGGATCGTGTCCTTATGATTTCTACAGCATCTCGCGTCTTCGGCTTCGACGGGCGTCGTCCTTTGGTTAGGTATTTGGTTAATCGCTAATATCGGGCTATTCGTCCTATTAACAATGATATCCAGCCAAACACTTACTCCTCCCGCCGGGCGAATCTCCGGGAACCTTTAAAAAATCTCTCTCTCTCTTCTCCCTTGACAAGCGCTGCATTCCTTCTTACCTTTACCCCCAAGCTACCCTGCGGCGCCGCCTTCGATCCCGCTCATAATGACTTTGATCCGCCCCTCTACCGACGAGAGGCTTTGTCATAGATTTCACGGTTGACTGGATTTCGTTATGCTTCGCCGCCCCGATTGTCACAGACCGCCGGATGAACCTCCGGCGAAGATGAAGGCTCCCCCGCCGCTCCGTCGAGTGAGAGTGCGGGAGCGAGTAGGCCCCCTTCGAGGATAGTGGAAACCCCACTGCCGCCGAAGGGGTTTATTATTTTTGGAATTGATACGCGTGACGAGCCACGTGGAATGTCGCGTCGTGGGATTCCAGTAAGACAAGGATAATCAACCGCGGAGGGCTGCTAGAGAGGAACCGCCAAGACTAAAAAGTGAGCGCGCCGACTACCGTGAAATAGAATCGGCGCGCCCGAGTTGGAGACGCAGTCCCGGCGCGAACCGGACTGCGCCTCCAAGATAAGCAGTCGGGAATGGAAAAGCAAACAAGGAGGCCTATATGAAACGCTGGATTCTAGGGCTCGCACCAATGGTATTAATGCTGCTTGTATTCGCCGCATTACCGGCTGGCGCCCAAGCGACGTTCACCATGCAAATGGAAGGTGATGAAGGAGCCGTGACGCAAGTGACCGTTCGAATCTGGTATCATAACGCCCAGATCAACGAGTAGGTTGAGGTTGATGTGGAGGAAGTCTGGGAAGGCATCTACTTCGGTGAAGATGAAAATGTCAACCAAACCTATGTTGACTACTGGAATGTCTGGTTCGACGATGAAGAAGGATTAATCGAGCCACTCATCCCCGCGATGAACCCTACCGGCGCGATGCAGGTTGACGATTCGGATGAATTCCTCCCTTGGTGGGTGAATGACGACCGTCCATAAGTCAGGGATTGGGGAACGGGCGAGTTTCGGCTCGCCCACATACGCTTCATTTTATTGCTCGTATGCGCCTCAGCCAACTACAAGGAGCGGAGATGAACCGGCGACCAATTCTCCCCACAATCCATATTTTCGAACTTGCAGGACTAAAGCTGTTTTAGGCTTGCTATCGGCGGCCTTATCACTTGTCCTGCTATCACTTGCATGTTCGGAGCCAAGGACTCAATTCTTGCATCGATATGATCGAGTTTCAGCCTTATATGACGTCTATATTGACGAGGAGGGAGATCTCCTTCTCGCGGGCAAATTCCGCGTAGCGGATCCGAGGGGAGGTTATGTTAGGACATTTTGGATAGTTAAAGCAGATAGCAGGACCGGAGATATAATTTGGAGTAGGACTTACCCTGAAGAAGGCGAGCTTCCAGACAATGTGGCGGTAGCTAAAACGATTGTCCAAACTGACGATGGATGTTATGTGTTTGGTGGCAGATTCAGCAATACTTCAGGTAGTAGCGGATTATTCACAATCTATAAAATATCCGGCGACGGAGATGAAATATGGCGGCGGCAGATAGGTATGGAAGAAACCTATTTGGGAGAAGCTCGAGCCATAATTGAGCTTAAATCCGGTGATCTGCTGGCCGGCGGTGGAACGAACTTCCAACCCTTGGCCGCCCACCTTACCCAGGAAGGTGAAATTGTATGGATACATCAATACGAAGCGCCTCAATATTCAATTTTCGTTGGAATGCGCGAAGCAGAAGATGGCTATTTAATGTGTATGTTTCTTCCCAGAAGTAGAACACGCCTGCTTAAGGTTAATGATGATGGAGATATTATTTGGCAGAGGGAATACGACGAGGGGTGGCCATCCAGTTCAATTCGTTGTCGTGACGGCGGCCTCGCTACGTGCGGCAATTCGGATAACAGGTTTGTGCTGACTTACTACGATGATAACGGGGAGAGAGTATGGTCGAATACATATAACTCAGGAATAGCGGCCATGAGTCTCTGCCAAGATCAGAATGATGGATTTGTTCTGGTTGGCAATAGTTTGCCTGGAAATCCGGCGGTGATACAAAGGACCGACCGAGCAGGTAATGATGTTTGGCATCGCACAGATATTAATGAAGATGATGCGACCAACGAATACAACTCTATGGTCACACAAAATGGAATTGACATCTATATGGTGGGCACAAGCGGCTCTTATGGAACGCTTATCAAGTTGTTTTTCGATCGGCTTGATCCCGTCATCCTGTGTTACTATCCTGATTCGCTTGAATTGGTAGTATTGACGGGCAGTGAGGTTGAGTTCTGGATCGAAGCCGAGGACTCACAAGGCGATGAACTCATTTACCTGTGGACACTGAACGGCGAGCCTTCCGGCGAGGATACATCCTTATCAGTGGTGTTTGACATTGGTGGGACGTTGTATAATGTTGCGTGTGTTGTCTCAGATGGAGTTTATTCTGATTCAATCGATTGGCGCGTTTCCGTCCGCAACCTCTTCATCTTCTCCCACTCCCCCGACACCCTCGATCTCTCCCTCCGACGTGGAACCTCGGTTGATTTTCCCTCGACTCCAT
>Ga0163209_1001317_pt1 | contig 10827 bp, 14 predicted proteins | sample Kivu_160m_FD_113538 | JGI IMG/M metagenome (GOLD analysis project Ga0163209, IMG submission 113538) | Freshwater microbial communities from Lake Kivu, Western Province, Rwanda to study Microbial Dark Matter (Phase II) - Kivu_160m | ecosystem: Environmental > Aquatic > Freshwater > Lake ... | reverse complement strand
TCTCTTTAATCTTCTAAAATTAACCCATATATCAATTAATCCCAGAAATGGCAGGATTAATATAGCAAATCCAAAAAACAAACCCAGTATTATAAAAATGCTTATTCTCCAGATAAACGGAACCTTAAACCTTTCAAGTACCTCTATTTATCTTTTAAAATAAGGTATAAGAGCGATAACTCTTGCTCTTTTGATAGCCATAGCTATTTTTCTTTGATGCTGCACACAATTTCCGGTAGATCTTTTTGGTCTTATCTTACCCTTATCAGAAATAAATTTTTCAAGCAAACTTACATTCTTGTAATCAATATTACTAATATTCTCTTTACAGAAATAACAGAATCTTTTTCTCTGCCTCAAGTTAAGTATAGATCCAGTTGCACTTCTTAAATTCCTATCTCTTAGATTCCTATCTCTTAGATTTCTATCATTTCTAATATTTTTATTTTTCCTGGCCAATTAAGGTCTCCCTTTCTATATTTAAATTGACAACATTTAATCTAAAATGGTATATCCTCATCACTAAAGTCAGCTTCTTCAATACTGCCTTCAGCAGATGCGACTTCACCGGATACACTCCCACCGGATACCCCCTCTTCTGCCCTAGGATTTTTCTCAATCTTACAAGAAGCAAATTCCAGACTTGGCGCTATGACATTGGCAATAATTTTTACTGCCGATCTTTTCTGACCTTCCTTACTTTCCCAGCTATCCTGTGAAAGCCTACCCGAAACCAGAACTCTGTCTCCTTTGCTTAAGCTTTCAGCGCAGTTTTCTGCCAGTTTATACCAGGCAGTAACATTAAAGAAGTCCACCTGGGTTTCCCATTCACCAGAATTTTTATTCTGAATATTTCTGTTAACCGCAAGTCCAAAACTTGCTACTGCAGTGCCATTTGGAGTAAATCTAAGCTCAGGGTCCCTGGTTATATTTCCCAGAATAGTTATATTGTTAACACCAAAAGCCATAACATACCACCTTCTTTTGATTAACTTATAATCATTTAAGATTCATCGCTTTTTACAACCAGATGACGCAGTATTTTGTCATTGATTTTATTTATTCTATCCAGTTCAGAAATAACACCACTTTCACCATTAAAATAAACTATAATGTAATAGCCATTTTCCTGTTTTTTAATAGAATAGGCTAACTTTCGAACTCCCCATTTGTCGATATCGGAAACTTTACATTTTTCTTTTTCGAGTAATGAGGTAATTTTGGATAATTCTTTGTCAACAGTTTCTTCTTCAAGGGATGGATCAAAAATAACTATTAATTCATAATTTCTCAATCTCTTAATCCTCCTATGGACTAATTTTAATAATTAGGTTCTACCGGTACAGTAGAACAGAAAGATAACAAGCAAAAAAAGATATTTTTATTTTTTCACCTTTATTACCATTAGGGATATTATAACATTTGAAACCAATAATCAATAACAAATTCCAATAAAATTTATAAATAGAGGAGAAGTTATTTTAACCTTTATTTCTCATAATTCCTGACTTTAAATTTACCAGCAGACTTGATTTCTTTAATTTAATTTCTATTCCTGAGCCCGCTATAAATCCCAATAACTTTATCCTCGCTATCATCATATACAGGTTTTATATGGCCTGTATAATTTATTGCTGAAATATACGGGAACCCCTTGTCAATTACCACAATATTTATTGCCCCCTGACGCTGAATAATTGATTTCCACCTGGGTATCGGGATCTGAAGCCAATGCACCAGCAGAGAAAGTATCACTCCTCCATGAGTTACTACTGCAACACTGCTGCCATCTTCATTCTCATTTATTATATTATCAATTTCGGCTGCAGCTCTTTCCTGTACCTTTTTAAAACTTTCCCCTCCTGTAGGTGAATTGTTATATGGATCACCGAGCCAATTCTGATAATCATCATGAAACATCCTGTTTATCTCGTCAAATTTCATTCCTTCCCATTTCCCAAAATTTATCTCTTTTAAATTTTCTCTAGCAATTATCTTTAAATTTTTGGTTTTGTTTATGATATTTGCTGTATCTATAGCCCGCCTTAACGGACTGCTGTATATATTTGAAAAATCTACCTTCGAGAGGTACTTTACAGCAAGCCTTGCCTGCTTGAAACCTACCCTGGTCAGTCCGATATCCATATCCCCCTGATATCTTCCCTCCTTATTCCATAATGTTTGACCATGCCTGATTAAAAATAATTTTATGCCCATAAGATTCCTTCTCTTCTTCCCTTCTAAAGTTCTAAGAATTCAAATTGACCGATAACATTTTTTCTTATATCAGAAGCCTGTGGGAAATCATATAGTATTTTCCCTTCTTTTACTGCATCTATGAAAATATCATTACAAGTGCCATTGCACTCAACACATCTATAATCAGATACCTTCCTATCCTCTAAGATAATCCTGTCACTAAAGCAATTCTGGCATCTTATTACCTTCTTTGCCCCGGACATTTTCCCTCTTTTTGATATTTTCTTTCCTTCAATCTCTACAATGTCCAGTGAAAAATCCAGTACTTTTGCCCCGCTTATGGCTGTGCCAACTCCAAAGGCATCCACTATATCTCTCAACTTTAGAATATCTTCTTCATCCAGTCCCCCGCTTACAACCAGCTTTACATTCTCAAATCCCCTTATATCAAGTTCCCATCTTACTTCTTCCAAAATCTTTTTAAAATTTCCTCTTCTGGATGCAGGAGTATCTAACCTTATACCAAATAAAGCTTCTCCCAAACCTTCAGCAACCCTTATGGCTTCAAACTTCTCATCACCAAAGGTATCAATAAGAGAAATCCTTTTAATTTTTGGCTCAATTACCTTGTTAAAAGCCTTAGTAGCCTCTACGGTATCACCCATAATCAGAATCAGGGAATGAGGTATGGTTCCAACCGGTTCCTGGCGGGTAAGCTCTGCGCCAAGAGTGGTAGAGACCCCATCAGCTCCGCCAATAAAGGCGCTTCTTTCGACCATGGGAGTTATCGCTGGATGCATTCTTCTGGCTCCGAAACTATAAATTAATTTATCTCCGGCAGCCAGCTTGCATCTTGCTGCTTTTGTGGCTATTCCGCTTGCCTGGCACAAAAACCCTAAAATAGTTGTCTCATATATGCCAAAATCGAGATACTTACCTTCTATTACCATAACAGGCTGGAAATCCTTAAATACCATTCCCTCGGGCATACATCTTATTGATATTTTATCAATATCCGAAAGAAGCTTTATAGTCTCTTCTATTCCCGCCAGAATCCCCCATCTATAGCCCTCAGGAAAACCTTTCAAAAATATTTCAGCTTTCACTACAGGATTTTTACCAGTAGCTTTTAATATTTCTTCTGTTCTCTTAAAATATATATCTGTCAATCTGCCTTTTTTTATATCGTCAGCATTTGCTATATGGAACATTACATACTCCTTAAATTATATTTACCTTAAGCACGTTCCGCATCTGATCAAGTGCAAATCTGTGATCTCTTTTATTTAAACCAATTGTAGCATCTTTTACCACATCAACCCTGTAACCTCTCATCACCGCATCAGTTACGGTATGAAAAACACATATATTTGTAACATCTCCGGTAACTATTAATTTCTTCACCGATAATTTTTTTAATATCTCATCTAGATCTGTATTAAAAAAACCTGAGAAGGAGCTTTTTCTTACAATAATATCATTACCCTGTGGTTTTAGTTCTTCGATTATTTTTGATCCTTCTGTATTTCTTATAGCATGTGGAGGAAATATTTCAAACTCCCTGTCATCTTTATCATGACTATCGCACAGATATATTACCGGGTAACCTTCACTTCTGGCTTTTTCCATTTCTCTCTTTATGGGATCAATAATCCTTTCAATTTTAGGAACTTTTAGCGGCGCTCCATCCAATACAAAATCATTCAGCATATCTATTATAAGTAAGGCTTTATAACCAATCATATTACCACCTCGGTGAAATTTTTAAAATAATCTTTCATGAACACTAATTTTTATTATGATTTCTGACTGATAATTCTTTAATAGTAAATATTACAATAATGATACCATCTGAAGGCTATTTTTGTAATATTTTATGTTTACAGAATTTATATATTGTTTTTTTGTCTCCTCATCTATAGAATTATAAAAGATAAAATCAATTTATTAAAAAATAACAACTTTCAGGAATGGTTATAAGTCTGAAAGAAAATCAAATTGGCAATACATTTATAAAAGAAAAAAGGATTAAGGACAACGGTTTTTCATCCCGTTTTGTGCCTTAAGCGAAGCGAAAGGAATGGCTATAAAAATGAAAAAAAACAAAATAAATATAAAAAAGTTTCTTATCATCAGTACAATATCAATGTTAGCCATATTTCTCATGATATCACTGACTTCCTGCACCCGGAAGGTATCTTTATATTTTGCAGTATCTACTGATACCGATTTTTACCTTAAAGAAGAAATAAGGGAAATCCCGGTAAGTAAAGAGCTGTATAAAAGTGTATTAGAGGAACTGATAAAAGGGCCTGAAAACGACCAGCTTTCCCCCACTATTCCTTCCAATGTTAAAGTTAATTCAGTAAAAATATCTGACAGCACCGCTACCGTAGACTTCAGCAAAGAAATTATAACAAATTTTGAGGAAATACCTCACAGCTCTACTACAGAAGTTCTGGCCATTTTCTCTATTGTAAATACACTTACCGAGTTTGAAGAAATAAAAAAGGTAAAAATAACTATCGAAGGCAAAGATAGTGGGCAAGTAGATGGGCTTTATGTAGAAGATTTCTGGGGACATGTAGGTATTTATGAGGAATTTACCAGAAATGAAGTTATCATAAAAAGCTCATAGTCAATATGTAAATAATATGGCATTAATATGATACAGGATAGTAAAAGCACAGATAACCTGGATACAATAAAAAATAAAATAAATAATATTCCAGCCTTTTTTAAAAATACTTTATCCTCTACAGATAAAAGACCTCTGGTTGGCTGGTTCTGCACCTACACCCCGGAAGAACTTATTGTTGCCGGAGGTTTTATTCCTGTAAGAATCTTCGGAAGGAAAAAAATAATTAAATCCGAAAGTTACTTTCCTATAAATTTCTGCCCTTATATTAAATCAAGCTGGGAGAGCTTACTTTCCGGCGCTGACAATTTAAAAGCAGCAATATTCACCAACTCCTGCGATGGGATGAGAAGGTTTTTTGATACTGCAAATAAATATCTTAAAGATACTCCTTCTTATCTGCTGGATGTTCCCCACTTGAGAGGAGCAGGCTCTATAGATTTTTTTGCAAATAGTATAGGTAATATGAAAAGATTCATTGAAAATTTAAACGGGAAAAAAATAAGCAACAAAGAAATAAAAAATGCAATAATTCTTATCAACAATAAAAGAAGACTTCTGAAAAAATACAGCCAGATTTCTACTAAATTACCAGAGCTTATAAGCATATCTTCTTATTTTAAAGTTATGGAGCTGTCTATGATCTCAGCACCCGAAATCTTTACAGATGATCTGGAAAGATACATAAAATTCATCATGGAAGTCGATGCAGAAAATATGACTAATCTGCAGCCAAATTACAAAAACACCCCTGGTATTATGATTATTGGTAACTTTATCACCGAAGAAAAATTATGGGGTATGCTATCTACAATGAATCTCAAACTGGCTTCTGACGACCTCTGTATTTCAAGCAGATATTTTGAAAAGCAGATAGAGCTGGGTGATGATTCTGATTTTCTCAATCTGACAGCTGAAAGATATTTAAATAAACCCCAGTGTATGAGAATGGCCGACCACGGATTGAAATTAAAGGAGATTGAGAATAATATAATTAAAAATAATATAGAAGGTGTAATATTTATAAGCTTGAAATTCTGTGATACAATGCTTTATTCCTTTCCACTGCTGAAGCAGAAATTAAACGAGCTTGGGATTCCAGCTTTATATCTCGAGATAGAATATAATAATTTTTCAGAAGGCCAGTTAAAAACAAGGGTGCAGGCTTTTCTGGAAATGCTATAAATATAATTATTAAAAATGGGTATAAAAGACAAACTAAAAACCGGCGTACAGAGAAACTTAAATCAAAAGTATATCAGGAGGCTCCTGGATATTATCGCAAAAAAGCCTGTGCTTTATGCTTATGGAAGCACATTTTCCTCTTTATCTGATAAATACCTGAACATTTTTACCATAGAAAGCCTGAGAAATGCTTATTCTAATAATAACCATCCCGTGGGTTATGGATCTCTTTTTTTACCTTATGAGATGTTCCATGCACTGGGAATCACACCGTTCCTGCCGGAAGTTATGGCTGGATTTACAGCAGGTTTGGGACTGGCAACCCAGACACTTAAAGAAGCCTCTTCAAACTGGTACTCACAGGATCTGTGTACCTTTCATAGAAGTGCATCCGGCGCAGTGGAACTTGATGTATTTCCAAAGCCAGATTTTGTCATCACTACCAATCTGGCCTGCGATGCCGCGCAAAAATCATTTTATATACACTCGGTAAAATATAATATTGAAAAAAATTTCTATCTGATTGATGTACCTTACGAATATTCAAAGGAGTCTATCTTGTATCTGACCGGACAGATAAAAAATATCTGTATGGATATAAGTTCCAAATCAGGTATGAAACTTGACACTTCTAAATTTAAAGAAGTCATCAATCTCTCAAATGAATTTAGAAAATGGGCAATCAAAGTTAACAACTTAAGAAAAACTCTTACAAGCTATCCCCCTTATTATAATGGTCTTAATTTTATTTTACCTTTCCACGGTCTTGCAGGAACCAGAGAAGCCGTTATTCTTTATAATCAAATGTATAAGGAACTAAAAAAATATTTAGATAAAGAGGAGAAAGAAAAATCAGGTAAAAATAAATCACCAAAAAGAATTCTGTGGCTGCACCTGAAACCTTACTATAAAAATGAAATATTTAATATACTGGAAAGGGAGAACTGCAGAGTGGTATTTGAAGAAATAAATTATATTTACTGGCCTGAACTTGACCCTGAAAGACCTTTTGAAAGCCTGGCTAAAAAGATGCTTTCCCATTTTCTAGCGGGCAGGATTGATAACAGGATCAATGTAATTCTTAAGGCTGCCAGGGATTATAAGGTTGACGGAGCCATTTTATTTTCTCACTGGGGATGCAGACAGAGCAATGGCGGGGCAAGAATTATCAAGGATAGCTTAAACAAGCTTAATATTCCCACTCTGGTTTTAGACGGGGATTGTGTGGATCAAAATAATTCCTCACAGGGACAGGTAAAAACCAGATTGCAGGGATTTGCAGAAATTTTAAACTCTTAAAAAAATAGAAGAAAGGAAAAAGATGTATACTTGTGGAATTGATGTAGGATCAGTTTCAACCAAGGTAGTAATACTAGGTAAAAAAGATAATAAAATTGAATCTTATATAATTATCCCCACTGGTTCTGACAGTAAAAATGCTGCTATAAAAGCCCTTGATAATTCTTTAAAGAAGGCTGGTCTTGCAGATAATGAGATTGAAGCTACTGTTGCCACCGGTTACGGTAGAATAAATATTCCTTTTGCGGATCAAAATATAACCGAGATAAGTTGCCATGCCCGGGGAGCCATATCTTTATTTCCGGATTTAAAAATAGTAATAGATATCGGGGGTCAGGACAGTAAGGTCATAAAACTTAAAGATGGAAAGCCCATTGACTTTCTGATGAATGATAAATGTGCGGCAGGAACTGGCAGATTTCTGGAAGTTATGGCAAGAGCAATGGAAATAAATCTTGAGCAATTTGCCCCTATTTTTATTAAAACCAATGATAAAGTTAATATAACCTCTACCTGCACTGTATTTGCCGAATCCGAAATAGTTTCACTAATCGGACAGGGTATAGATAAAAATAAAATTATAAAAGGCCTTATTTATTCTATTGCAGATAAAATAACTTCGATGGTTGGAAGAGTGGGACTTGATGAACCGGTCTGTATGGCCGGAGGAGTCGCTAAGAATCTGGGTGTGGTCAAAGCACTGGAAGAAAATTTAGGAATAAAAATAAATATTCCGGATGAACCACAAATAACCGGGGCACTGGGAGCGGCGTATCTAGCTCAAAACCTTCATTAATTTTTTTACTCAATTTTTATATCTATTGTCTTAAATAATGTATCCCCATAATAAAACTCAAATTTATAATCTCCGGGTGTCAGAGTCCTTTCCTGGTTATAATCACCATAACCGGTTTCTCCACCTTCTCCTCCAGGCGGCAGATTATATGCTTTTTCAAGAATAATTTCATTGCTGCTATCTAACAAGACTACGGAGACCTTTTTTGCGCATGATTTACCTTCCGCCTCTGCTCCTACAGTTGGATATAAACTTGAATCCGTTGTAAATTGAGTTTTTGACCTTCCAAATTCTATATCAGAAACTCTTGCATTTAGATATTTTATACATTCAGCATCAGACATATTGATATCAGCTGCTCCTTTACAGCCCACTCCAATTAAAATCATTGATACTGTAAGGATAGCTATAAATAAAACTAGTAAAAATCTTTTCATTATTAGCCCCCTATTTTACAAAATTTTACTTTATATATAATATATACTATCAGTTTAAATTAAACTTTTTAATCGCCTTTTTCCGTCTTCAACTTATCTACTATTTTTATAATTTCGGGTGTGTAAGTTTTTTTTATACGATTAAAGATCTTTTCTGAGGTTACTTTATCATAAATATGCGCAGTATTATTTCTATCTTCCAACATATCGAGAAATATTTTTTCATTAATGATTAAATTAGTTCTGAAAGCCTCTATAAAACTATCCCGTGGCGTTTTTACGATTATTCCCTGGTGTTCAAGATAAATCTTTAGGGCTTTCCATAAAAGTTCAAATGTAAATTCAAATCTCTGGATAACACCATCTTTATCCAATTCGTCTTTGGCTTGTTTTACACCTTCTTCTAATTTTTTACAGGCATCTTTCAATTTTTTTAAAGAATATTCAAGTACATCTTTCATATAGAATTTTACCTCTTCTTAAAATTATATTCTCGAATTCTTTATCAACAGATTCCAAAAATATTATATCCACTTTATGAAGACCTGAAACTTCTTCCAGTTTTTCCTTTAATTCTCTCATCCTTCTTACACCAATTTTTTTACCATCTACTGCGATATCAAAGTCTGAACCCGGATTGTATTTTCCTACAGCCCTGGAACCAAAAAGAAGAATTCGATTTGGTTTTATATCTTCCTTCAATAAGGAAATTATTTTATCAAGAATCTCTTCTTCCCTTTTTTTATATACTGCTGTTGCTTTCATGGAAAATCCCTGCTTAAAAAAAGAATTTAAAACGTATTATTCATAGCTAAAATATAGACATGTCAAATTATATCATAAATTGTAAATCTCATCTTCCCTGCTTGAGATCTTGCAGTATAGCTTCATTTCGAAGAGCTTCCCCGGAACATCTCATCCTGATGACATATAACATTCAAATTATAAGTATAGCTATGATTTTATTATTAAAGTTTATCTATTTAAAAGTACCATCAATAATGATATTGAAAAAACTATCCATAATAACCTTCCGTAATAGACAATGACATTTATGCCTGGTTAGAAGAAGTACCACTAATATTTATTGAAGCAATCAATTCCAATCATATAAAATCCGGTGAATTGTGAAATACTTTAAATGCCAGATCCATATCAAAGGATTCACATCAAATTATAATGGTGTTAAATGCTTCTTTTACTTCTTTTTTTATTCTGTTTTTTTCGAACCCTGATAAATTTGTTTCCATTGTAACCTCCTCCTGTATTATTATAAAACTATCATTAAAAATACCCATTGGTTTTAAATTTATGTTCATTTACTAATTTCAAATGAGCGGTATTTCTAAATCCACTTTTTTATATTTATAATGATAAAATACAGGCAAATACCTGCTTTATACTTGCAGATACTAAAAGCAAGTTCTTATAAGTTATTTTTCAGGTGGTCTAAAAAACTAACTTTGGAAAGCAACCTGTTGCTAAGTTCTCTATTGCAACAAAAGGTTGACCTGCTATATAATTCCACATACTACCTCAAAAGGAGGGTCTCTCATGAAACTAGATCTAATTGTCCCGGCTACGCAAGAAAATCTCCTAAGGCGGAAGAAGGCACCGTGCCTACACCTGGGTCTAGCAATGGTTGCCGCCCTAACCCCGCCAGAGATCGAAGTCTCCTTAACTGATGAGAATGTCACAGTTATTGATTTCCAAAAGGAAACCGACTTAGTGGGAATCACAGCACTAACTATTACGGCGAAACGCGCCTACGAGATCGCCGATACCTTCAGAGCAATAGGAGTGAAGGTTATTTTAGGGGGTAGCCACACTAGCGCTCTACCCAAAGAGGCAAGTCAGCACGCCGATGCCGTAGTAATCGGGGAAGCCGAAGGAATTTGGGCAAATGTGATCGAGGATTTTAAGGCAAACAAACTACAAAGGATGTACAGCCAACGTGAGCAGCCCAGCTTACTCAACTTGCCTATCCCCCGGCGAGACTTGTTCGCCGATGGAGCGTATTACTTCCAGAACACGATCTCAACCACTAGAGGCTGCCCCTATGCCTGCTCCTTCTGCTCAGTTACTTCATTCTTCGGCCATACTTATCGCTGCCGCTCGGTAGAAGAAATTCTCAAGGAGATTGAAACATTGAACCATAAGAAACTCATCTGCTTCGTTGATGATAATATCGTCGGCAACCACAAGTTCGCTAAAGAGCTCTTTCGCGCCCTTATTCCCTACAAACTCAAGTGGATTGCACAAGCCTCTGTCAC
>Ga0163209_1001314_pt1 | contig 10851 bp, 7 predicted proteins | sample Kivu_160m_FD_113538 | JGI IMG/M metagenome (GOLD analysis project Ga0163209, IMG submission 113538) | Freshwater microbial communities from Lake Kivu, Western Province, Rwanda to study Microbial Dark Matter (Phase II) - Kivu_160m | ecosystem: Environmental > Aquatic > Freshwater > Lake ... | reverse complement strand
CCCCTTGAGGGGAGGGACCGGGCGGGGTATTACAATTCCTTCAGCGGATCCCAGAAGACTTTTTCGAAATCCATCACCTGGTCGTTTTTCACTACAATTCCATCATTTTCCAGGAGTTGTCTCATTATTTCGGGGTGACCGAAATGGCGTTTCCCGGTCAGCAGTCCGTTGCGGTTGACCACGCGGTGGGCGGGGACGCCTCCGGTATCGGTATGGGATGCATTCATCGCCCAACCGACCATCCGGGCGGAACTGCGGGCGCCGAGGTAAGCGGCAACAGCTCCGTAAGAAGTGACCCGGCCGGGAGGCACCAGCCTGACTACCCCGTACACATCCTGAAAGAAAGAACCTGATTTTTTACCTTCTCCTCCCGCCATCACAACTGTTCCTTGACCTCCAGCAGAAATCCCTTGATTTTGTTCAGTGAATCGATGATCTCCGCCTGGTTCATCACGTCTTCCTTGTTTTCCCGGAGTTTGTCCTTCGCTCCCTGCAGGGTGAATCCCCTTTCCTTGACCAGGTGGTAGATGATCCGGAGGTGGTCGATATCCTTTTGGGTGAAGAGCCTGTTTCCTTTCTTGTTCTTGACGGGCCGGAGAATGTCAAACTCCTTTTCCCAAAATCTGATGAGGGAGGTCCGGACGTCAAACAGTGCCGCCACCTCTCCGATTGAATAGTAGATTTTTGCGGGTTTCGGGTTTTTCCTCAGCATCGGTTCATGTCTAATCCATGGCTTGTGAAGGTCGCGACGAAAGTTCCAGCATCATCCGGAACTGCTCCGGTGTTATGTCGTTGAAAAAGAAATAGATGGGGTTTACCGGCGCTCCGTTTTTCCTGACTTCGTAATGAAGATGGGGGGAGGTTGATTTCCCGGTATTTCCGACATAGCCGATGATCTGGCCCCGAAGGACTTTCTGGCCGGGTCTGACGAAAATCCGTGACAGGTGGGCATAAACCGTCTGGTAACTGTAACCGTGATCAATCCTGATCTGATTCCCGTAGCCGCCCTGGACGTCCCGCCCGGCAGAGATCACCGTACCGTTCCCGGTGGCATAGATCTCAGTTCCCACGGAGGCGGAGAAGTCCATTCCCTCATGAAATTTCTTCACCTTATAAAACGGATCCATCCTGGGCCCGAAATAGGATCCGATCCGCTTCAGGTCCTGGTTGGCGACAGGCTGGATGGCCGGGATCGACACCAGCATCCTTTCCTTGTTCTTTGCCATTTCGAAGACCTCATCAAATGATTTCGACTGGACGTATAGCTTTCCCAGGATCCGGTCCAATTTTTTCCCGGTCTCGATAATCAGTTCGGAATTGGTATAGCCTTTCAGCGCTTCATACCTGTCGATACCCCCGATACCGGCCGAGCGGATGGCATTGGGGATCGGTTCGGCTTCGAATATCACCCGGTAGATGTTGTCGTCGCGATCCTGCAGATCGGCAAGTATTTTGGTCACCTTGTCAAGCTGGTCGTTCAGGATCTGGTATTGCAGCTTCATTTCATCGATTTCCCGCTTCTGGGCCTTTTCCTTCGGCGAGTCAACGAAATTGTAAGCGACGAGGAGTACTGCAGCGGCAAATACGACGCCTGTCGACAGGTGCGAGAAAAAGTAGAGGAGCCTTTTCCGCACCGTCGTTTGCACTCGGTCGAAGGTCAGCGATTTTTTATTGAATTTGTACTTTACCTTGCTCATCGACAATTCAATAAAGAATTATTCAAAACAATCATGCTAACAGCTACAAAATTAAGTAAATAATTAACTTTGCAGCCGTTTTTGCCTTTAAAAAATGTTAAAGATTGTTAATGAGTTGTTAATATAATGCGCATGAACAGCAACGATATCCGCCAGGCATTTCTTGATTTTTTCAGGTCAAGGGAGCATTCGATCGTCCCATCCGCCCCGATGGTGGTGAAGAACGACCCGACCCTGATGTTCACCAATGCCGGAATGAACCAGTTCAAGGACATTTTCCTGGGTAATCAGACCACAACCATGAAGCGGGTGGCCGATACACAAAAATGTTTGCGGGTTTCCGGCAAGCACAACGATCTGGAAGAGGTGGGGCATGACACCTACCATCACACCATGTTTGAGATGCTTGGCAACTGGTCGTTCGGTGATTATTTCAAGAAAGAGGCGATCGACTGGGCCTGGGAATTTCTCACCGGCATTCTGAAGATTGACAAGGATTGCCTTTATGCAACCGTATTCGAAGGCGACGCGCGCGAAGGACTTGCCCCTGATGAGGAGTCATACGCGTTGTGGAGGAAGCATCTTCCCGACGACCACATCCTGTTCGGTTCAAAGAAGGATAATTTCTGGGAAATGGGCGATACCGGTCCTTGCGGCCCCTGTTCCGAAATCCATGCCGATGTCAGGAGCGCAGCGGATAAGGCACGTACTCACGGGAGGGAGCTTGTGAACCAGGGCGATCCCGGGGTGATCGAGATTTGGAATCTGGTCTTTATCCAGTACAATCGGATGAGCGGCGGTGCGCTGGCCGGGCTGCCGGCCAGGCATGTTGACACCGGCATGGGATTCGAGCGCCTTTGCATGGTGATGCAGGGGAAAAGATCGAACTACGACACCGACGTCTTCCAGCCGGTCATCAGTGCCATTGCATCAAAGGCGGGCGCTGCCTACGGTTCCGACCCGGCGAAGGATGTCGCCATGCGGGTAGTGGCTGATCATCTGCGCGCCGTGTCATTTGCCATTGCCGACGGGCAGCTTCCCTCGAATGTCAAGGCGGGGTATGTGATCCGCCGGATCCTGCGCCGGGCGGTTCGGTACGGCTATGCATTCCTGGGATTCAGGGAAGCGTTCATGCATGAGCTGGTCGGCGTGCTCACCGGCCAAATGGGAGAGGTCTTTCCTGAGCTTGTAGCCCAGAAAGAGCTGATCGTCAATGTGATCAGGGAGGAGGAGCATGCATTCCTGCGCACCCTTGTCACGGGAACCCAGCGGTTCAACGCCTATGTCGGATCCGGGATCCCGGCACCCAAACACGGGGAAATCACGCATCACGCATCGCGCATCTCGGGTGATACTGTCATTGACGGAGCTTTCGCATTTGAACTGTACGATACATACGGTTTCCCGATCGATCTGACCAGCCTGATGGCGCGAGAGATCGGGTGGAGTATTGATATGGATGGATTTACAAAGGGCTTATCGGAGCAGAAGGCGCGTTCGCGCCAGGATGCCAGCATTGATGCTTCCGACTGGGTCGTGGTGAATGAGGTACGGGAGATTACAGAATTTGTAGGCTACGACAGCCTCGAGGTCGCAACGGAGATCATAAAATACAGGAAAGTGGTCGGTAAAGGCGAGGAGACATATCATATCGTGCTGACGCAGACCCCGTTCTATGCTGAGTCGGGCGGACAGGTAGGCGACACAGGCTGGCTGATCACGGGAGAAGAGAAGATCGCGATCACCAATACAGTGAAGGAGAATGAGCTCATCATTCATGTTGCCGGCCGTGTCCCTGCAGATCCTTCCTGTAAGCTGACTGCGAGGATTGACGGTGAAAAACGGCATAAAACGGCCAACAACCATTCGGCCACGCACCTGATGCATGCTGCTTTGCGCCGCGTACTCGGTCCCCATGTGGAGCAAAAGGGATCGCTGGTGGACGATCAGCGCCTCAGGTTCGACTTCACCCATTTCGCCAGGCTCAGCAGGGAGGAGATCATTCAAGTGGAAGCGCTGGTGAACGCAAAGATCAGGGAGAACATTCTCCTTTCGGAGGAGCGTTCCCTGCCAGTTGATGAGGCCCGTGCCAGGGGCGCCATGGCGCTTTTCGGTGAAAAGTACGGTGACCTTGTCCGGGTGATCACTTTCGATCCCGGATTCTCCGTGGAGCTTTGCGGCGGCACTCATGTCAGAGCGACCGGTCAGATCGGCCTGTTCAAGATCCTTTCCGAAAGCGCAATTGCTGCCGGGATCAGGAGGATCGAAGCGGTAACGGCCGAAAAGGCTGAGGAATACTGGAATTCCCGGGAAATGTTGCTCGACGGGATCAGCGAAGCGCTGAAAAGCCCGAGGGATCTTTTAAAGGGCGTAAACAGCCTGATTGCCGAAAACCATGAGCTTCGCAGGCAGATATCCGAGCTGAACCGTATGAAAATGAATCAGGTCAGTGCAGAGCTCATTTCCAGGGTCGGCCAGGTGGCCGGCATCAATTTCCTTGCAGCCAGGGTTGATCTGGAGGCCGACATGATGAAAGATCTTGCTTATCAGCTTACTGCGGCCGTTTCAAACCTGTACCTTGTTCTTGCTTCCGAAACGGGGGGGAGGGCAAACCTTACCGTGATGCTTTCGGAAAGTTTGGTGAAGGAACGGGGCATGCATGCAGGGAACATCATCCGTGCGCTTGCAAAAGAGATCAACGGCGGCGGAGGCGGCCAGCCACATATTGCCACGGCGGGTGGTAAAAATCCCGAAGGGATCACTGCGGCGTTTGAAAAGGCAAAGAGCTTTATCCCCTCCTGAAGAGGTGGTAACAAATGGAAAATTAAGTAACTTTGCTGGTTATTTAAGTGATATGGAAGACCAAGACCGGGTGCCGGCAGAACAGGATCCGATTAAAACAAAGGCAGTCCTTCCGGACGAAAAGGAGGAAATCGAATTCCGGCTGATCAGGAGGCCTGACAATCCATTTCTCAGCCGAGGCTGCTGCCAGTCGCCCCGGAGGTACCACAAGAACGAAGCGATCTTCCAGCACCGCTGCAGTAAATTCGATTCGTTCGACTGGCTGAAAGACCTGCCTTTATCGGACCAGATGGTCGCCAGCGACATCCTGGAGGTCCGGTTTAAGAACAACCGGAAGGATTATTACCGTGTTCAGCCCGATCTCGACCTGGCGGTAGGGGATATTGTGGCTGTGGAAGCCTCTCCGGGGCATGATATCGGCATCGTCAGCATGATTGGCGAAATGGTTCGGCTGCAGTTGCGCAGAAAACACTTCCATACCGGCTCAGAGGAGATTAAAAAGGTTTACCGCAAGGCCCGGCTCACCGATATTGAAAAATGGATCTCCTCGGTGGAGCAGGAGACCGCGACCATGTTCAGGGCCAGGACAATAGCCGAAAGCCTGGGTCTCCTGATGAAGATCAACGACGTGGAGATCCAGGGGGACGGCACCAAGGCGATCTTCTTTTACACCGCGGATGACCGGGTTGATTTCAGGGAGCTGATCAAGCTCCTTGCGGAGGAGTTCAAGGTGCGCATCGAAATGAGGCAGATCGGGGCCAGGCAGGAAGCAAGCAGGCTGGGGGGCATCGGTTCGTGCGGCAGGGAGCTCTGTTGCGCTACATGGATGAGCGATTTCAGGTCGGTTACCACTAATGCCGCCAGGGTACAGCAGCTCTCGCTGAACCCGCAGAAACTGGCAGGACAGTGCGGAAAGCTCAAGTGCTGTCTGAATTATGAATACGACACATACGTGGATGCCATGAAGGGAATCCCGAATACCGACATCCGGCTGAAATTCAAACAGGGCGAGGCGGTGCATCAGAAAACCGATATATTTCAGCGGATCCTCTGGTATTCCTATGTCAGCGACATCGGCACCCTGATCCCGGTCCCTGCAGATAAGGCGGTTTTCATTATCGAAGAGAACAGGAAGGGAAATCTCCCCGAAAAACTGGAAGAGTTCTCGGTAGTCACGGAAAAAAAGCACCTGTTCGACATCAATCCCGTGCATGATGACCTCACTCGATTTGACAAAGAATAACATCCCCTCATCCTGAGCCAGTCATGGTCCGCGTCCAGGTGAAATCAACCCGCTTTCTGCTGTTACTGATGGCCGCCCTGAGCTTCTCCTGCGACAGGAACCGTTTGTACGAGGAGCATGTCGCCTTTGCAAAGGGTTCCTGGAATGTGAATGACAGGAAAGAATTCACCTTCACAATTCCCGACCCGGTCCACCGTTATAATATTTACCTCGATGTTCGGAACAGCCGGGATTACCCTTACAGCAACCTTTACCTGTTCCTGACCACGGTAATGCCCGACGGCAGCATGTCGCGCGACACGGTCGAGCTGACGCTGGCAGATTATGACGGCAGGTGGCTGGGTTCGGGGATGGGAAACGTGAAATTCAGCAGGTTTTTGTTCCGCCGCGGATTCAGGTTCCCCCAGATGGGTCAGTACCGCTTCGTTTTCGAGCAGGCCATGCGGGTGAATGAGCTCCAGGGGATCCCGGATATCGGGTTGCGCATTGAAAAACAATAGACATGCCCAGTACTTCCGCAGGTAATCCGACGATAAGGAGATACATCAGGGGATTCTGGATCTCCTGGGCTGTTCTGATCATACTTGCCGCCCTTTTTTTCATTGTGGTGGCTTACGGGCTATTCGGCAAGATGCCCACCTTCGAAGAGCTTGAAAACCCCAGGAGCAACCTGGCGACCGAGGTGATCTCGTCCGATGGCAAACTCCTGGGTAAATATTATATCGAGAACCGTTCGAACACCCATTACGAAGAGCTTTCGCCCAATGTGATCAACGCCCTGATCGCGACGGAAGACGCCCGGTTTGAAGACCATTCCGGCATCGACATCATCGCGATCTTCCGGGTAATGTGGGGGATGGCAACCGGCTCATCAAAAGGCGGCGGCTCCACCATCACCCAGCAGCTTGCCAAGAACCTGTTTCCGCGCAAGCCCGACCGTTCGTTCCTGGAGACTGTCATGATCAAATTCAAGGAGTGGATCACGGCAGTCAAACTGGAAAGGAATTATTCCAAGGACGAGATCCTGGCCATGTACCTCAATACGGTGGATTTCGGCAGCCAATCGTACGGTATCAAATCGGCGGCAAAAACATACTTCAACAAGGAGCCTTCGCAGCTCGGCGTGGAGGAAGCTTCCCTGCTGGTCGGGATCCTGAAGGCTCCGTCCTGGTTCAACCCCGTAAGGAACCCCGTTCGCGCCTTCGATCGCCGCAATACCGTCATGCACCAGATGCTGAAATACCATTACATCACCGGGACGGAGTTCGATTCGCTGAAGAACCTTCCCGTCGATATGACCGATTACCGGCTCCAGGACCATACAACCGGGATCGCAACCTATTTCAGGGAATACCTCAGGATGGTACTTGCCGAATGGTGTACCCAGCATCCCAAGGAGGACGGCGCTCCCTATAACCTTTACCGTGACGGACTCAAGGTATACACGACCATTGATTACCGGCTTCAGGAGCATGCGGAGGCAGCCATGACCGAATACCTGGGGAAGGAGCTTCAGCCTGAGTTCTTCAGGCACTGGAAAGGGGTCCCCAATGCGCCGTTCGTATTTGAAACCAATTCCAGAAGGGAGACCGAGAACCTTATGCTTTCGGCCATGCGCAGGTCTGACCGGTATTACCATTCGAAGGTACAGGGCAGAAGCGATGAGCAGATCCTCCAGGAATTCTCGGTGCCGACCAAAATGAAGGTTTTTTCCTACCGGGGCGAGATCGATACGGTGATGACGCCGATGGATTCGATCCGTTACTACAAATTCTACCTCCAGGCCGGTGTGATGTCGATGGATCCGCTGTCGGGACAGGTAAAGGCTTATGTCGGCGGCATCAATTACCGTTTCTTTCAATACGACCATGTCAAGCTGAGCAAGCGTCAGGTAGGATCGACCTTCAAGCCGTTCCTTTACACGCTGGCTATGCAGGAGGGTGAATCGCCCTGCACGCGTTACCCGAATGTCCAGCCGGTGATCGATCTCGGCAACGGGGATGTGTGGGCGCCCGAGAACGCGAGCGACGAACGGCTCGGGCAGCAGGTGACCCTCAAATGGGCGCTGGCCAATTCCAACAACTGGGTCTCGGGGCAACTGATCCGGAAATACTCGCCCAGGGCGGTCGTCGCCATGGCGCATAAAATGGGTGTCACCAGCGACATACCGGCTGTTTATTCCATCGCCCTTGGATCGTGTGACCTCAGCCTGTACGAGATGGTCGGCGCCATGAGCATATTCGCCAACAAAGGGGTTTATATCGAGCCCTATTTCATCACGAAGATCGAGGACAAAAACGGAAACCTGCTTCAATCGTTCACCGCCAAATCGCAGGAAGTCATCAGTGAAGAGACCGCCTATCTCATGATCCAGTTGATGAAAGGGGTCGTAGACGGGGGGACTGGTGTCCGTCTCCGCTACAAATACGGTCTTGACAGCCCGATAGCCGGCAAGACCGGTACCACGCAGAACCAAAGCGACGGTTGGTTCATGGGCATCACTCCCGATCTCGTCACCGGCGTCTGGGTCGGCTGCGAGGACCGTGCCGCCCACTTCCGGAGCATCACACTCGGGCAGGGCGCAAACATGGCCCTTCCCATCTGGGGGCTTTTCATGCAGAAAGTGTATGCCAATCCCTCCCTGCATTATTCCAAGCGCGATTTTGATCCTCCGCCCAAGCCACTGAGCGTTGATCTCAATTGCGACGAAGCAGGTGATCCGGGTCCCATGCAGAAAAGCAGGAAGAAACAGGCCATTGACACCGATGAGTTTTAATTTCCCTCCCGATATAGAACAAAAACTGGGATTCGATGTGATCCGCCAGATCCTGGCCGGGCACTGCCTTTCTCCCCTGGGGCGCGGACAGGTGGCGGCCATGTCTTTCTCGACGGATAACCCGGCGATCTCCACGGCCCTCGCCAGGGCCGGCGAGATGAAGACGATCCTGTTGTTTGAATCCCATTTTCCTTCCCAGGATTACTTTGATCTCACGGCTGAACTGGCACGCATCCGCATACCGGGGACTTACCTGGAGACGGAGCAATTGTCGGAGATGAGACTTTCCTTATTGGTCATCCGCGATATTTTAACATTCCTGGATGAACGGCGCGAGAAATTCCCGGAGCTCCATGCACTGGCCTCCGAAACGGAAGGCCCTTCCGGACCGGGAGATCCCATGGCGCTGGCGATGCTTCTCGGTTCCATCCTGGCCCAGGTCGACCGGATCATCGACGACAAGTCGCAGGTCAGGGATACGGCTTCGCCGGAGCTGGGCAGGATCAGGAAGGAGATTATCAGGTTGCAGGCATCCGTGGAAGGCAGCATCATGAAGAGCTTCAGGCTGGCCCGGCAGCAGGGCTGGATGCCTGACGATGCCGAGGTGACGATTCGCAACGGCCGCCTGGTGATCCCGCTGATCAGCGCCCATAAGCGGAAACTCCGTGGTTTTGTGCATGATGAATCCGCAACGGGGCAAACCGTTTTTGTCGAGCCGGCAGAGCTCTTTGAAACCAACAACGAGATCAGGGAGCTCGGATATGCCGAGCGACGGGAGATTATCCGCATCCTCATCGCCTTTGCCGGCATCCTCCGTCCGCACACCGACGCGCTTGCCGGCGCGTACCGGTTCCTTGGGAAGATCGACTTCGTCAGGGCGAAAGCGCAGCTTGCGATAATGATCAACGGCGCGTTGCCCGTATTTCGTCCCTGTTCCACCCCCGTCAGGAATGGGGAGCCTGTGCCGGTGGCCTTCTCATGGAAGCAGGCCGTCCACCCCCTTCTGTTTCTTTCGCACCGGAAACAGAAGAAGGAGGTGGTACCCCTGGAGATCAGCCTTGACAGTGATCAGCGGATCCTGATCATCTCGGGACCGAATGCCGGGGGAAAATCGGTTTGCCTGAAGACGGTGGGTCTGGTGCAGTACATGTTCCAGTGCGGCCTGCTGCCGCCCGTCAGGGAAGATTCAGAATTCTGCGTCTTTGACAGGATCTTTATCGATATCGGGGATGAACAGTCGATCGACAACGACCTCAGCACCTATACCTCGAAGCTGATCAACCTGAAGCATTTTATCGAAAATATCGACGATCGTTCGCTGTTCCTGATCGATGAGATGGGATCGGGCACGGATCCGTCGCTCGGGGGTGCGATTGCGGAAGCCACCCTCGAGGCGCTGAACATGAAGAAAGCCATGGGCCTGATCACGACCCATTATTCAAACCTCAAGCTGCTCGCTTCGCGTGAGCAGGGTATCGTAAACGGAGCGATGCTCTACGACATGCGGAAGATGCGGCCGATGTTCAGACTGAGCATCGGAAAGCCGGGGAGTTCATTCGCCCTCGAGATCGCCCGGGCCATCGGTTTTCCGGATGAAGTGCTGCAGAATGCCGGACGGAAGACGGGGAGAAGCCAGCTCGATTTTGACCGCGAACTTCAAAACCTGGAGGTGGAAAAGGAAGAGGTTCATAAAAAGAGCCGGGAGCTCTCCGTGGCGGATGATTTCCTGTCGGAGCTGATCGGAAAGTATGAGAAGCTGAATGCCGATCTTGAGGCTAAGAAAAAGGAGATCATCACCCTGGCGAGGGAGGAGGCGAAGCAGTTGCTCGACGATTCCAACCGGCTGATCGAGAATACCATCCGGGAGATCCGGGAGGCACAGGCCGAAAAAGAACGAACCAAAGCAGCCCGCGCAGCCCTTTCGGAGCAGAAGGGCAAGCTGTTACAGGATAAGCTGTCGGGCGAAGCGGATGCACGGTTGCCCGACCCGAAGCCGGCGCCGGCTCCGGCTCCGCAAATCATCGTCGGAAGCGAAGCCAGGGTGCACCGGTTTCAATCGTATGTGGATGACCTGAATGAGAGGATCAGGAATTTCTCGCTCACCCTCGATCTCCGGGGCAGCAGGGTAGATGAGGCACTGTCCAGCCTGCAACGGTACATGGACGATGCCGTCCTTTGTTCGATCCCCGAAGTGAGGATCCTCCACGGAAAGGGAAACGGCGTACTGAGGCAGATAACCCGCGATTATCTTAAATCGCAGAAGGAGGTCAAGTCTTTCCGCGATGCACCCTTTGAGTCGGGTGGCGCCGGGGTTACAATGGTATATTTCCGAT
>Ga0163209_1001311_pt1 | contig 10861 bp, 11 predicted proteins | sample Kivu_160m_FD_113538 | JGI IMG/M metagenome (GOLD analysis project Ga0163209, IMG submission 113538) | Freshwater microbial communities from Lake Kivu, Western Province, Rwanda to study Microbial Dark Matter (Phase II) - Kivu_160m | ecosystem: Environmental > Aquatic > Freshwater > Lake ... | reverse complement strand
GAGCCATAGCCGTCAGACCAGTGCTTGACAGACATCGGCCACAGCGTCCTCCGAAGAGGACCCCCTATGACGCTTTCGCTGTGGTTTCAGTATGACAGAATCGCTGTGGTTTGACACCCAAATCGACTCCGGGCCGTGTCAACCTGACCGGGGTCGATGTGCAGGATCTCTTCTTCACCAGTGCAGCGGGTGGGCCGCGGGCCAAGGATCGAGGCCGCACGGCCGCAGTTCACGACCAAACCTCCCTGGGCGCGGCCGCGCAACCACAGGATCCCCGCATCCTTGACAGCGGCAAGCACAGCACTAGACTGTCGCCATGGACGAGGGCCGAATCGACCACCATGCTGCCGCTACGTTCACGAAGGTACCGGGGCCAGTCCGGCTCGACCTCGAAGTCGGAGGCATTCCGGTATGCCTGGGCGATAGCCTCGATAGCCCCGAGTGGCGCAAAGCGTGCGCCACCGGTGTCTTCAGCCGCGCAGGTTTGGTCGGCAAGCTCGCTCTCGGTGTCGGGTTCTCATCGGACGACGTATACACGGCCAGGAATCAAGACTTGGGGCTTTTTGGTGGCAAGGTGTTTGTCGGGCCGGATCTGGGTGGCGGACCCCTGAAGTATGGCACGTCAGCACTGGCGATCTTCCGCAGCCGCTGCTTGTACCGGTTAAGAATAAGTGTGTCGGGTGACAGGAAAGCTGCCTCACACTTCGCGAAGCAGTGTGCGCATGCGCTGACCCGCCTGCAAGGCGAACCAAGCCAACTCACAAAGGACGGCGCCCGGGTGTGGTGGGGTAGCGCCGACCGACTGACATTAACTCTCTCGGGCGACGCCTGCCTGGTCCACGAACGAGTCACGGGCTGACCTCCCGGCGACGCCGGGTGAGGTCCTACGAAAGAGCGCGCCTGGAGGGATTCGAACCCCCGACCATCGGATTAGAAATGCAGTCCGGGCAAAACAGCCGCGCTAAGTCGTGGCAACTTGGCTAGTTACAGAAGGCACTTCAGACGTTCGGATTTTGTTCTCGGATTGTTCAACATCCCAGTCTGCCGCCATGCGGCTAACAGTCTCCCTGAGAGCCGCATCAGGCACCGCGATGTATCGCTTTGTGACGATTGGAGAACTGTGTCTAAGCAGCGCTTGGGCCTCAAGTAGACCAGAGTGCGCATAGGCCAGGGTAGCAAAAGCCCGTCTCAGGTCGTGTACCCAGTAGGGGCGCGCTATACCGGCACTCTTCAGCGCGTGAGACAGCACCACCCGCACTTGGTCAACCGTAATGTGACGACCATCGGGCCTCTGGAACAGCCACTCTCCGCCTACAGCTATCCTGCGCTCAACCACTGCCTGAGCGCGTGAGTTCAACGGTATGCTGGCGGGTCGCTGCTCTTTTGGACACGGCAGAAAGAGCATCCGTTCCTGCGAACGGTATTGCTCAGGCCGCAATCCCAGGATTTCGCTGGCCCTCATTCCAGTGCACACTGCGATGTCGAAGAAGTCCATGACTTCCTGTCTGTCCGGTGGGATGTTCTCGCGCCAGACCCGCAACTCCGCCATCGACGGTGCCATGTGCGAACGGCAGTTGCTCGTCTTGCTCTGCTTGAGCCGACGCGCGGGGTTGCGTTCGACGTGCTCCTCCGCCTCAAGGAAGTTGAAGAAGCGCGTGATGACCGCGACCTCACGGTTGATAGTTGCGCGAGCGTAGGGAGTCTGTTTTCCTCGCGCACGCTGCTTCTCGCGCTCGTTTAGATATGCACGCAGGTCAGCATATGCTGTCGCGTGTACCGGACGACCCGGAAACCGCTTCGCCAGGCGTCTGAGAACAGTCTCCTCGCGCCACTGGTCTTGCTTAGACTTCGGGTGTCCGCTGCGATTCTCGGAACCACGCGAACACCTAGTCATGAACTCCTCGATAGCGGAGTTCCACGATATGGGCCGTCTGGCCGAACGTCCGTGCTCGATTTCCCGCTCAACGCGCTTGGCAAGCGCGCTGAGGCAGACCTTTTTGTACTTGCCATCTGTTGCCTTGAACATAAGGAAAGGTGCACCGTTGTCACTTCGATGTCCGATGTGCAACGTGACCTCCTTAGTTGCAGTACGATAGCACAGGAAAAGCACTCGGTCAAGTGCCTCTGAGTACACAGCACGAGCCACGGCGCTTCCCTTGGTCCAGGGCGCGACTGCGACAAGCAGTTGCTCCAGGCTTATTGGGCCGGACGGCAGACCCCGCTCCGAATCACTCACCGAGGACATGGCGATGTCGTCGCTCTACACCTGAGTCAACGGGCAGATGCTCAATAGCGTCAGTTCCGTCCCTCAATCATGGTGCGCGGGAAGCTGTGCCATAGACACTCGTGACCGGCCGTACAAAGCCGATTCCCGGTGAATTCTGCATGAGCAAGCGCGAGAATCTGACATCTCTACAAATCAATGGTTCGGTGCGTAGGATTGACTTCAGCTAAGGACCTACGAGCGTGTTCCAAGTGGACCTCAGCTTGAGATTCCTCTCCGGGTGCCGCGCACGCGGGGCCGCCAAAGAGTTTGCTTTGGAGTTCCGCCTGCAAGTCACCAAGTCGCTTAGTGGTGCCTCTTGCCTGCCGCAATAGCTTGAGCCTGGCGAGCAAGTCTTCGGCCTTGCTGTTGCGGCGGTCGCCGACGCTACGGGCAGAGTCTAGCGCGAGCATCTTCCTTAGACCGGCGCGAGTAGTGCGTTTCTCTAAGTAGCGATACCCGCACGCGGTCACGAAGTCAGCCGTTCCATATCTCGACATCTCCTTGAAGGCGAGCATCTCCGACTCTATTTGGCCGCCAGTGTATCGTTTGAGTCCCTTCACCTCATGCGAGAAGAGTGTGTCTCGAAGCACCTGCCTGAAGTGCGCCTCAATGCGGTCGTATTCGTCAAGTAGATTCCGCACCGTGACGATTTCCAGCTCTGAGCGTATACGGCGGGCTGTCTTGAGCCGGTACTCGAAACGAATGATACCGCGCGGCACCTCGATCACTGGCTCACCGCGCTGCTGGGCCTCCAGAATCTTGTTGTAAATGCCCAGTTCATACTGCCCGTTGGTCCAGAGATAGCCCGTCCTGGAGTACTCGACCGGACCAGATCGTGGCAGATGAAGCCCGCCGAAGAGCGGTAGATAATGCTCGACAGGTTCGGCTGTAGTTACATCAGCAAAGCAGTCAAGGCGAGTCAAGTATGCCTTCATAATGTCGGTCTTGACGCCAGCACGAAGCAGCTTCCTCTCCAACTTGCGTAGTGCCCATGCTGTGGTGTCTCTGTCTATGGCTTTCATGTTGGTTCCGTTCACGAACTTTGGAAGCGAGAGCCTCACCCAGCACAACTGAACGCTTGGGTAGCGCACGTTGCGGTTGCGCGGGCGATACACGTGGAGGCGAAACCGCCTCCGGGCGGTGCCGTAATAGTCTGCTTTTGCACCCTTGCTCAGCATACCTGCGTGTAGCACAGTGGTGTTGTGCGATTGGTGCGCATCACTGAGCGGTCGCGGAGCGGGCTGAAACGTAAGTCTGTTCTCTGGCAGTATCTCAAACTCTGCCAGTCTGACCCACAATGTATCGAGCATCTTCTCTCCTGTTTGTAACTTACTCTTACATCCGAGGTGTGCAGCGGCACTTGTTATTATTGCAGAGGCGCGCGGTGCCGGAAATCCGCGCCAGAGATGGAAACCTACCGTGACCTCGGAGGTCGCTTGTGTCTCCATATCACTATCGCCACGTTCTCACTCCTGCCGCCCAGACGCGCTGGCTGCCATCAGTGCCGAGCCTCTAGAATCGATTCTGCCACGTTCTGAGGCCCTCTACGGCTTGCAGATACGGCACATCTGGCTGCTCCAGTGTTCCGATGCCTGCCGGTCATTCCGCGCCTGGGCGCGTGCGGTCTGGGTCTGCACCCCGAATACCCTCGCGCACAACCCGAATCTCGGCCAGCATCTTCTGCGTGAAGTATCGATTCCTCTCCTTTGCTCGTCTCTGTATCTTCCGTTGGGTCTTGAGCCACGGCAGCGCCTTGTACTGGTGTCTGGCACAGATCGCCTCATCGGGATAGTAGATACCCTCGTCCGGTCTCATCGGGCAAATGGGGGCCGAGCAGGCGTTGCAGCGCGCGTCACACGGAGCATTCGTCATCTGCTCAGTGTTGGCGCTCATCGAATACCTCCCCGGCGAGCGGGCCTCACTGTTCGGGCGAATCCCCGTGGTTTCGGTCGGATTGGTTTCTCCGGTCGCACGGGGTCCACGATGATCGTGCCCGAAGGCAACTGACGCGCATTCAGCTCGCCCCTGCGGAACATCTGGTAGACGGCACTGTAGCTCAGCCCGATAGATAACGCATACTGGTTAAGTCTCACGTTTCTTCCTTTCTCGGTCATTATCAGTGATAGGTGTTCATTCCTGCACACAGACAGGTGAACAAGTCATTTTGTTGCACGACTTCTCTAGGGGCGGCTCCGCAAGCCGACTGAGCCGCGCCATCGGCTCGAAGCGCAGGATTTGCCCCTGCGGAACTCTGTGCTACGATCTCTACGTGGATGCTCTTATGCCAGTCTGCTGAGGACCAAACTAGGGAGCCGACAAAAATGCCGTTTACACCTGACCAATTGCGAAAGACGATTGCCGATTGGGAGAAGAGGACCGGGAAGAAGTCGCCAATGAAGATCGTGAAGCCGGAGGATTCTTCGCTTCTCGATGGTGAGAAGCAGGCAGTGATTACTGAGAGTCCGAAGCAGGCAGACAGTAATCCACCAGAACAAGGCCCAAAGCCCTAGAGCGCTAGGCAATGGGAGAGTCCAACACTACGAAAATCCGGCATCTGTACTCGATTTTGACCCTACTAAATGAAGAAATGTGATATGTCCTCATAAAATAGGGCTCGGGTACTTAGAAAAGGCTTTTCGGGCAGATTCTCTTCGAGCTTCCGTGCCGCGTAGAGGTTCGGGCTACCATGATTCCTGCCTCAGTGGGACCCTTTTGCAGCGGCCGAGGATGGGACCCATTATTGAGGACGAAGTATGGGTCCCTTCTTGCGTGTTGAACTTTATAAGAATGATGCGTTTCCTAGAGTCAATTGACCCAGCCGGTTCTTCGTCTCTGATGCGCCGCGCGGAGAGCGTTCGTTCGGAGCCTGATGCGCTCACGAGTGTGATCCCGATGCTCGTGCAGGTCCGCACATGCGGCAAAGCACGAAAACAGGGTCACGGATACTCGCCAGAATACCGATTCCCGCAGCTAGGATTGCGCAGGTTCAACGCGAACGCATCTTGCCCCCCCTCGGTCGGCGTCCGCACAGAGGTTCGTTCGTCCCGCTCACGGACATCAGACATCTGCGGATGCCTGTCAGACTGCCCCCTGAACCCCTCTTAGCGCGTACCGCGCCGTCTTGTGACGCCCTAGCTTGCCAGTCTTGCCCGTAACGTGTTCGGCGACACCGACAGAATCCGTGCAGTCTTGGTGATCCCAATCCCTTTCGACAGATAGAATTGGGCTTGGGTGAGGTCCACGGCCTTCCGGGGCCGGTGACAGACCTTCCCGGCACGTTCTGCTCTCTCTCTACCTGACTTCAGCCGCTCGACAATCAGAGATCGCTCATACTCAGCCAGCGCTGCCAGAATCGTTAGAGTCAGCTTGCCTTGAGGTGAACCGGTGTCCATCGAATCGCCGAGGCTGACGAAGGACTTGCCGAGCCGGTTCAGTTCGGCGATGGTCGCCAGCAGGTCAAGCGTAGAGCGACCGAGCCGGTCGAGCTTCGTAACGACGATACCCTCCAGACCGTCCTTGGGCACTTCGGCCATCATTCGCTGGAACTCGGGCCTGTCAGCGGTCTTGCCTGACCTGCCAGCGTCAACGAAGAACGTCAGCCGATGCCCGTAGGCTGATGCCCACTTGTTGAGCGCCTCGACTTGGACCGAGTGCGTTTCGTGCCTGGCTTGCAGAGCAGTGCTGACCCGCACGTAGGCCGCAAATCGCTTTCCAGACTGACCGCGCAGATTGCCATTAGATATTGAGCGCCCTCCGTTCAGTTTCTTTGTGGTGCGAGAAGTTACAGCTTTTTGACTGGTCACATGGCCTCCTTTGACCGAATTGTGGCATGATCCATCGTGTGTTAGATGCAGATCACGCAGAACTCGTTGCGCTGAAACACGAGGAAATTCACAGAGACGCGGCTGAGATCGGCATTGGGCAGTCGTCCAGAGCGCGTCAACCATCACCCTCACCGCAAATAGAGCCGAAAGGTGCCCTGGCGAGCACCTAATCGCACCATCCTCTTAACAACCAACGCATATCGCTGTGCCGCCGGGTTCAAGCTACGTCTGCCCGTAACGCCTGCACCTCGGAGATGCAAACTCAATTCGAAATTGAGTGTTGTAGGGTCTGACTTGCGATCCGCCACGCAGCCAGGCTCGGTCCTTCCTGTGGCTGGAGAGCGACGATACTGCACCGCGCAAACAGAAGCGCGGGCCGCAGCCCGCGCTGAGTGCGCTCAATTGTTGCCTACGTCAGATCGCTCTAACTTCCCGAGAGCCGCGTCGAAACCGAAACACTAGGCTCAATCCTTGTAGCCCTCGTTCTTGAGCTTGACGAGGTTGAGAACGACCTCTCCGTCCGAGTTCACGTAGTCGAATCTGCCAGTAACAACGACCCAATCGTCCTTGCTCGCTTGGCAGTAACCCATGACGCGAACTGGGTAGGCATAGTAACCGAGATAGCCAAACATGTAGCTACAGCTTCCGCCCAGCATGTCGTGCGCTACGCCCGTGTAGTTGACCTTGAACCTCCAGGTTGTTATCGTCCCGTCGCTGGCCTGCTCATCTGTTCTGAAGTGCTTCCACTGCCGAATGGCTGCATCTGTTGAGAGAGGCTCCTCTCGGCGTCGTTCCTCTGCCGCTTGTCTCTCCGCCTCGATCCGAGCCTCCCTCTCTGCTTTCGCTTCCGCCTCAATGCTCTGTCTGAGATTCCTAGCCTCCTGGACGAATTCACCATTTAGGTGCGTTCGGATGTAGCTGTCACACGCTGCAACAGTGTTCTGAGCCGCGACCTTGTCCCAGGTGAGCTTCTCAATGTCCCGCTTCGCATTCACAACGAGGGGACTCGACGGAAACGCTCGAATGAAGGCCTCATATGCCTCTGCCGTATTGACTGCTTCCGTAGAGTCCAGTACCGCTCGTTCGATGCGAGCGGGCGCACCCGCTGTGGACTCGCTCTGCGGGTAGGTTCGCGTGAACACCTGATACGATTCTCTCGTGTTCTGTGCGCACGCAGCTTTCCATGCCAGGAGTTCGATGGCTTTCCTTGCTTCAGTTGCCCTCACACTGGCCGGGAAATCACGCAGAAAGTCCGAGTACGCCTTCACCGTGCTCAGCGACTCCGCCGTCTCGAAGCTCATGTCTTCAAGCCCGACTTCCCTGACCGTGCCGGTAGAAGTCACGTTGATGCCGAGACGGGTGCCCCGCTCGGACCTGGGGGCTACCCAGAGCGAGACATCATTCCGTCCCGCTAGCCAATCCTTGATGATATTCGCCGAGAGAGCTACCTTGCCACTGGTCCCGGTGACATAGGTACAACTGCGGGATGCAGTCAGGTTCTCCACAATGAGCGATTCGCCGACGGCGGGATGGAAGTTCGTCAGACGTTTCGGCGGTCTAGTTCTTCCGTGTGCGTGCGCCAACAAGGGCGCGGCAACCGGTAGGGCGATGCCGAGGCCGAGCGAATACTGGCCGAGAGCCGTCCAGCCTTGCGACCATCCCAATGCGCCAGAACCGCATAGCAGAACCGAAGCTCCAATTGCACTTGCCCAGCCCGCCGTCGAGAGTCGGCGATGATACTCCAACAAGGAATCTCGCGGCACGAGTTTCCGCCAACACGTCACTGTCAAGGTAGTGTCCTGTCCTGCGCCTCCGCTTGCAGCGGCCAAGCGGTACTCATAGTCACCGGAGCCTGCCGGTGGAACAGCGTATTTCGTCGAACACCCCGCGAAAACTGCGAACGCCACGGTTGTCAGCAGCAGTCCTGAAGAGCGGGAGTTCACGGCCTGGTCCCTATGACAAGCACGGAATTGTTGTCTCCGTCGGCACTGAAGACCCGGTCATTGGTTCTGTCGTAGACTAGTGCCTGTGAGTGGTGGCCCGGCGTCGGAATACGCTCGACGATGGAGTTCGTCGCACAGTCAACCACGGTCACTCCTTCTTGGCTCCCGCTCGCGCAGTAAAGCTTGTTGGCAGTCTCATTCCAGACGGTCAGGTTGACTCCGTTCAGCCCGGTGATAGTCGCTACCACAGAGTCTCTCTGGCAGTCAACGACCTTGACTGCATCGTCGTAGGCACAATACAATTTGTTCCCAGCGGAAGACCAAGTCAGCGACCACCCAAACGCATCCGGCACCGTGCCGACCAACTCGCCCGAGGACCCGCTGAATACATCCAGTGCACTGAAGCGATAGATGGCGATGTAGACGCGGTTGAGTGTCTGATTCCAGCAGACAGCATCGCAACCGTATCCGAGTTCCAGCGTGTCAGTGACCTTGTTGCGGGTGCCGTCTATCACGAAAGCACCAGCAGCTTCGTCAGCGCAATAGACCGTGTTGCCTGTCGTGTTCGATGCTAGTGAGGGATTCGTGATGTAGATCGGGATAGTCGCCACGTGCGAGTTGGAGGAGCCGTCGTACACGCATATCTTCGAGGCCAGTCCACTGACGCAGGCGCAATATAGCCTGTTGTTTGCTCTGTTCCATGTCAGTGCGTCAGGTAGTGAACCTGTAACGAGAGTCCCGACGACTCCAAGTGCATCTGGGTCAATCACTGAGATCGTGTTATCCTGGTAGTTTGCGCAGTAGATGCGACCGTTGGTCTCGTTCCATACCAGCGCCGATGGCGCGTTGCCGACGGGTATCACGGCAATGACAGAGTCTGGATACGGGGCCGCGACGAGGGTCGCACTGACGCTTGCTTTCTGGCGGAACAGAACACTGACGGTGTCCTGCCAATCAAGATAGCCCGACTTTGTCAGTCTTATAGAATGGCTACCAGTGGCAACCTGCTTGAGCACGCAATCCGTTGTATCGTCCGTCTCCCTACCGTCCAGCCACACATTCGCGCCGGTGGGCGTAGACCGTACCTCGACTTCCGAAACCGGGTTCACCATTGCGCTGGAGCGCCCGAAATTGCCCCGGTAGTCAATTGCTTTGGCCCAGAGAGTATGACAGAGCGTGTCGGGTATAGTGCAGGTGAAAGACAACGTTTCGCTGGTTCCCTGTCCCACGAGTTCACTGTCGAGGTAGACTACGATCTGTTTCAGGTGCGCATCGGACGCGGCCACCAAGACAGGGACCTGGCCCGAGGCTTTCGTACAGTCAATCGGCGTGAGGATACGGACGCTCGGCGGAATCACATCGAATGCGTCTTTGCACCCGATGAGGAAAAGGAACGTTGCGGCCCATAATCTCCAGCGGTTGGGAGTCATTTCTTCAGCACCGGACTCGGTCAAGCCCTTCGATTGCCACGCTGAACGATAGCAAAGCGGAGGTTGCTGTCAAGCGTGAACGTCCAGCGGTGGTTTGGCGCTGTGCCGGTTTCGCACTGCTGGAGGTGCATCGACATGCCCTGTAATTGCGCTATAATACATGCGACCCTATGAATTGCTGTCGCCATCACTTCCGCCTGAGAAGGAGTCGAGCTTGAGTGAGGAGGTACGCAGTCCGCATGAGCGCGGAACCTCGGAGAAGCCGCACTCTCAGAAGTCCGTAGCAGGACGCGGGAACCACCAGTATTTCTGGGTAGACAAAGCCCTCCTGAAGCTGGAATTGAACCTGCCGATGCTCCTCACATATCTGCTGTATGCTCGGAGCTGCAACCACAAGACTGGCTGCGCTTTTCCAGGCGCGAAGAAGTCCGAGAAAGCCCTCGGTCTTGACGGGCATTCGTTTCGGAAAGCCAGGAAGAGCCTCTGTGAGAAGTTCCTCCTGAAGCACCGGCCAGACGCAACGACGGGGGTTTGCCCAGCCGGGAGCGCCTACGAGGTTCTGAGGTTTCCCCAACTACAGGACGGGCAGATAACGCCCTCCGAGGGGAAGCGGAACCTCAGTTCCGCTGTCTCGCATGGAAGAGTCATCGCCCTGCCCGATACGCTTATAGACGAGGGTCTTCTGAAAGGGCTTTCACTCGATGAGGTGCGGCTGGTTCTTTACCTGTATGGCAGACTCGACCTCAACGAGTGGTTAGGCGTAAAACGCTGGACCGTCTGCAAAGTGAGCGCCGACCACGACCGGGGTGTAGAGCAACTGGACTCGCAACTCCGTGTTCGGTGTAGTCGTGGTGAAGAGCGCCGAATCGTATCCGAAGCTGCCGAACCAACCAAGTGGGTCGTGAGTTCGAGAACACAGCGGAAGTTCGGCCCAAACGTAGAACACAAGCTGGATAAACTGATTCTCCGCAAACTGTTCAAGCTCGTCCCGGTCGTGCTGACAAGACCGATAGTCGAAGGGGCCACATCACGCACAGACCGTGAACTCATCAGCGGCGGACACTTCTGGCACAGGTACGCAAAGCGCTACCTGACGGTGCTTGACGAAGAAGAGCGAGTCGTCTGGATTCTACGACCGAGACGTTTGGCTCACAACACCGATCACGATGGATACAAGGAGAGACGCAAGGAATCGAAGCGCATTGCTGAAGGACTCTATTCAACAGTTGCTGCTGCCAACAAGCATATGGCTCATCCCAAGAACTCCAAGGTATATTCTATACACGGCGTCGTAAATAGTTGCGCATGTATTGATACTCTGCTATGCTCTTTGCAGAAAGGAGTACTATGCGCAGACTCCAGATCGGAGACGCAGAGACCGTGAGGATTGCAGCGCAG
>Ga0163209_1001308_pt1 | contig 10881 bp, 6 predicted proteins | sample Kivu_160m_FD_113538 | JGI IMG/M metagenome (GOLD analysis project Ga0163209, IMG submission 113538) | Freshwater microbial communities from Lake Kivu, Western Province, Rwanda to study Microbial Dark Matter (Phase II) - Kivu_160m | ecosystem: Environmental > Aquatic > Freshwater > Lake ... | reverse complement strand
CTTATTCCACTTGCTATATATTCCATCTGCTTAATCATGTTCATCCGGAAATGTAATCCCGATGTTAATAACTTTCCTAAAATACGATGAGCAATGAACAATGAGACAATGAAACAATGAGACAATGAAACAATAAAAAAAAAGATCATTGCTCATTGCTTATTCCTCGCAACTTTCCTTTACCTTAGCCGTCTATAATATATCTTCCGATGCCCCTCAGCTGGAACGAGATCAAGGACCGCGCGATCCGGTTTTCCAAGGAATGGGAAAATGAAACCTGCGAAGATGCAGAAGCAAAGTCGTTCTGGGACGGCTTTTTTGACGTCTTCGGCGTCTCCCGCCGCAAGGTCGCCAGCTTTGAAAAGCCGGTAAAACGGCTGGATGAATCCACCGGCTATATTGACCTCCTTTGGAAAGGAACGATCCTGGTCGAGCACAAGTCGAGGGGGAAGGACCTGGATAAAGCCTATAAGCAAGCCCTTGACTACTTCCCGGGACTGAAGGATTACGAGCTGCCAAAGTACGTCCTGGTATCAGATTTTGCCCGTTTCCGGTTATACGACCTGGAGGAGGACCATGTTCATGAATTCACCCTACCGGAACTTTACAAGAATGTCAAGGAATTCGGCTTCATCGCCGGGTTTCAGAAACATGTGTTCCGGGAGCAGGACCCGGTGAACATCCACGCGGCGGAGTTGATGGGAAAGTTGCACGACCGGCTGAAAGCCGTGGGCTACACCGGGCACCCCCTCGAAGTTTACCTGGTGCGGCTGCTCTTCTGCCTTTTCGCCGAAGATACCAGCATCTTCGAGAAGGATATGTTCCGCGACTACCTTGTGAACCGTACGAACGACGACGGCAGCGACCTGGCCTACCACCTGGCTGCCCTGTTCTACGTCCTGAACACGCAGAAGGAGAAGCGTCTGATGAACCTCGACGAGGACCTGGCCGCATTCCCGTATGTGAACGGAAAGCTGTTTGAAGAAACGCTGCCTCCCGCCGCCTTCGACCGGAACATGCGGGAGATCCTGCTGGAATGTACCGGTCTGGACTGGGGCAAGATCTCCCCCGCTATTTTCGGCTCCCTGTTTCAAAGCGTGATGAACCCGGAGGAACGGCGGAACCTTGGAGCGCACTATACCTCCGAAAAGAATATCCTGAAAGTCATCCGGCCGCTGTTCCTGGATGACCTTTGGAAAGAATTTGAAACGGCCAGGGATAACCGGAACAGGCTGATCCGGTTTCATGACATGCTTGCCACCCTGCGCTTCCTCGATCCCGCATGCGGCTGCGGGAATTTCCTGGTTATCTCCTACCGTGAATTGCGGCTCCTGGAGCTGGAGATCATCAAGGTCCTGTACCGGAACCAGCAGGTCTTCGACGTCATGGAACTGATCCGGCTCGACGTGGACCGGTTTTACGGGATCGAGATTGAAGAATTCCCTTCACAGATCGCCCAGGTCGCCATGTGGCTGATGGATCACCAAATGAACATGCGGGTGAGCGAAGAGTTCGGGCAATATTTTCTCCGCCTGCCTTTGCGGAAAAGCCCGAATATCGTTTGCGCCAATGCCCTCCGGATCGACTGGCAATCGCTGATTGAACCGGTACCCTGGGAAAAGGGAGAACAACGGTTTGATTATATATATGGGAATCCGCCGTTTATTGGGAAGCACTTAATGAATACAGCCCAGAAAGCTGAAATACTAAGTATTTATAAAGGTATTAAAGGTGTTGGACAAATGGATTTTGTGACCGCATGGTATATTCTTGCTGCAAAATATTTGTCAAACAGTTCAGAAAATATTACAAGATGTGCATTTGTTTCCACAAGTTCTATTTCACAAGGAGAACAGGTTTGAATCCTATGGAATGAACTGTTCAATAAATACAAGATAAAGATTCATTTTGCCCACAGAACCTTTAAATGGGGAAATGAAGCCAGGGGAAAAGCCGCCGTACATGTCGTTATTGTGGGGTTTTCAAATTTCGATATCCCTGAAAAGCGCATCTATGCATATGAAGATATTAAATCGGAACCTTATATTTTAAAAGCCCGTAATATCAACTCTTACCTTGTCGAGGGCAATGACCAGATCATACTTTCGCGTCAACACCCTTTAAACAATGTCCCTAAGATGGTTTATGGCAATAAGCCTGTTGATGGTGGCCATTTAATAATTGAGGATAATGAACTTGAAGATTTAATTTCAACCGATCCAAGAATAGCAAAGTATATTCGCCCTTTATTAAGTGCTAAAGAATTTTTAAATGGTAAGAAAAGATGGTGTCTTTGGCTTGTAAAAGCAGACCCTACTGAAATTAGAACAATATCGATTCTTCAAGATAGAATTAAAAAAGTTAAAGAATTCAGGTTAACAAGCATAGATCCGGGAGCAAATAAACTTGCAAGTATTCCTTCACAATTTAGGGACATAAATAATCCTGCTTTATTTATTCTGGTCCCTCGTCATTCTTCAGAGACAAGAAAATACATACCACTAGGATTTTTTACAAGTGATTTTATCCCAAGTGATAGTTGTATGGTTATTCCAGACACAAACAATTTTCATTTTGGCATTTTAACTTCTGAAATCCACATGACTTGGGTTAGGCATATTTGCGGCCGATTAGAAAGTAGATTTAGGTATTCAAAAGACATTGTTTACAACAATTTCCCCTGGCCCGAAAACCCCTCTGAAAAGCAGGTCAAAACGGTAGAGGAAGCGGCTCAAAAAGTGCTCGACACCCGGGCGATGTTTCCGGGGAGCAGTCTGGCCGATCTGTATGACCCGCTCACTATGCCGCCTGAGCTGGTAAGAGCGCACCGGGAACTTGACAGGGCTGTTGATCTTTGCTACCGGCCGCAACCCTTCATAAACGACACCAAACGGATCGAATTCCTGTTTGAGCTATACGATAAGTACACGGTGGGACTGTTCGCGGAGGAAAAAATGGTGTAGCGGAGAACCAAATTGAAAGGCAATGAGCAATGAGGCAATGAGGCAATGAGCAATTATCAATATTGTTCATTGCTTCATTGCTCATTGTTTCATTGTTTCATTGTACTTTTGCAAAAAATTTACTAACCTGTTGCTGATCCATGCTGCTCGGAAAAAAGATCATTGTTGTCCTCCCGGCCTACAATGCCGGAAAGACCATTGCGCAGACCATTGCCGAAATACCGCTCGACCTGGTGGATGAATACGTCGTCGTCGACGACGCCAGCACCGACAACACCATCGAGGTGGCCCATTCCCTCAATGTCAGGCACCTGATCCGGCACGACCGGAACAAAGGTTACGGCGGCAACCAGAAGACCTGTTACAACAAGGCCCTGGAACTGCAGGGAGATATCATCATCATGCTGCACCCCGACTACCAGTACACCCCGAAACTGATCCCCTCCATGGCCTATATGATCGCCAGCGGCCTCTACCCGGTGGTCATCGCCTCCCGCATCCTTGGGAAAGGCGCCCTCAAGGGGGGAATGCCACTCTATAAATACATCTCCAACCGGGCGCTCACATGGATCCAGAACCTGCTCATCAACCAGAAACTCTCCGAATACCATTCGGGCTACCGCGCCTTCTCGCGCGAAGTGCTGGAAAAGGTTAACTATGGGGCGAACTCCGACGATTTCGTCTTCGACAACCAGATGCTTGCCCAGATCTTCTTCGCCGGGTTCGAGATCGGTGAAGTGACCTGCCCCACAAAATACTTTGAAGAGGCCTCCTCCATCAACCTGCGACGCAGCATCAAGTACGGCATGGGCGTGCTCCGGACCAGCCTTGCCTATTTCATGCAGAAAACGGGCATCATGACCTTCGGGATCTTCAGTAAAAAAATATGAAACCCGCCGTTACCAGATACCTGCCTCACCTCGTCCTCCTGGTATTCGCCTTCATCCTTTACGGGAATACCCTGACCTACGATTACACGCTCGACGACCTGATCGTGATCCAGGACAATGCCTTTACCACAAAGGGGATCGCCGGGATCGGGAAGATATTCAGCTACGATTCCTTTACCGGTTTTTTCGGAACGGAAAAAAAGCTGGTGGCAGGGGGAAGATACCGGCCTCTGTCGATCGCAACATTTGCCGTAGAATATTCGCTCGCCGGCGGACTGAACCCGTTCCTGAGCCACCTCGTCAATATCCTGCTATATGCCCTGACGGGGATCTTCATCTTCCTGATATTCGGCAGGCTGATGAAACCCCCAAAAGGTAACCCCTGGTACCTGGGAGCAGGCTTCATTGCCGCCGCCCTGTTCATGGCCCATCCCGTGCATACAGAAGCAGTGGCCAACATCAAGGGAAGGGACGAGATCCTGGCGCTGCTGTTCCCGCTCATGTCTCTTGACCTGGTGGTACGGTACTTTGAAAAAGGAAATGCCCTGCGGCTGGCACTGGCGAACTTTCTCTTTTTCCTGGGGCTGCTTTCGAAGGAGAATGCCGTCATGTTTGTTGTTCTCGTACCACTGACCATCTTTGTTTTCACCCGGGTATCCCTTAAAAAGAACCTGTTGACCTCGCTGTCGTTCCTGATGACGGCGGTGATCTTCGTTTTCATCCGGTTCCTGGTGCTGGGATACCTCAATTCCGGGGAGTTGCCCCGGGAACTGCTGAACAACCCGTTCCTTGAAGCTTCGGCCGGGCAGAAATTCGGCGCCATATTTTATACGCTCGGGCTTTATATCAGGCTGTTGTTCTTCCCGCTCACCCTCACACACGACTATTACCCCTACCACATCCCCCTGGTATCGCTCACCGAATGGAGATCGCTGGTCCCTGCCGCCCTGTATGCCGCCCTGCTGATCTATGCGCTGGCAAGGCTGCCCAGGCGCGATGTGGCAGCTTACGGGATCCTGTTTTACCTTATCACCCTTTTTCTCGTTTCGAACCTGCTTTTTCCGGTCGGCACCTTCATGAACGAACGATTCATCTACATGCCTTCACTCGGGTTCGTCATCATTGTGGCATGGCTGATCCAGGCGAAGCTCCCGCTGATCCTGACCGGAAAATCGCTGTACCGGGCATCGGCCGTATCCCTCGTGGCGGTGACCCTCCTTCTTTTCACGGTGCGCACCGTTGCGCGGAACCGGGTGTGGAAAGACAATTTCACCCTCTTCACCACCGATGTGCAGGTATCGGAGAACAGCATCAAATGCAATGTCTCCGCCGGCGGCGATTACCAGAAGAAGGCCATGTCGGAGACCGATTCGGTGAAGCGGGCGGAGTACTATGAACATTCGGTCAGATACCTCGAAAAAGCCATCAGCATCTATCCCAAAGCTATCAACGGCCTGCTGTTATACGGCAATGTGCTGTCGCTTTATAAGAAAGATTATAAAGGCTCCATCCTGTATTACGAAAAAACGCTTGAGATCGACCCTTACAACACCACGGCATTGAAAAACACCCTGCAGATCCTCGGGACGATCGACAACGGGCAGGAAGCGCATTACAAGACGGGGGTTCTCCGGCGACTTTTGCGGGCCGCCCCAGATGACCCCGAGGTCAATTACAACCTGGGGAAGATATACGGCCAGTTCCTGGGCAACCTCGATTCCGCATCCTACTTCCTTGAACGCGCGGTAAGCCTGGCTCCCGAAAACGTTTCCATTTACAAGGACCTTGGGATCGTTTGCAGCCTGAAAGGGGATTATGCCCGTGCGCTGGAAATTTTTTCGAAGGCCCGGAAACTCGATCCGGCCGATGAGCAGATCCGCCAGAATATCCAGTTAACCCACCGGATCATGCAGGAGAAAGGAACTATACGATAACTGCTGATGAGGGTGACTCAAAATTACCTGAAACGGTTAAAAATACCTCTGTGGTTCTCTGCGGACACTCCGTGAAGCTCTGTGTAACAGTCATTTAAAAATAACACGGAGAACCACGGAGAATTCACTGAGGTTCACAGAGGGGTTTTGAGTCACCCTCACATTTCATTTCCTTTTCCCAAGCACCTCCTCCGCCCTGCCGGCATCGCCCATTCGATGATAAGAGGCAGCCAGATTCTGCCTGATCCTGGTATCGCCGGGATTCAATCTTAACGCTTTTTCGAGGTAGAACGCGGATTGGCGGAAATCTCCCTTCATGGCAAAGGCCACCCCGAGATCGCTGAAACAATCGACCTTGCTGCTGTCGAGCCTGCTTGCCCTGATCAGGTTGGCGATGGAAGAATCGGGCATGTTCAACTCCTTTCCGTAGATGAGCCCCTTTTTATAATATCCGTCGTATCCCTCTCCGGTTTCCCGCAGCAGGCGGTCGTAAGCCCTGATCTTTTTGACGGGGTCTCCCAAGCGGTTTACGGCAACGAAATAGTTGCTCCGCGCCTTTTCGTACCGGGGATTCATCCGGAGGATCTCCAGGTAGAGGTCAAACGGCTTTTCATTATCACCCGATTCATAATAAGCGTTCGCAAGCAGAAAGATCTCCGTCGTCGTCCTGTTCAGCCGGGCAGCCTGCTCAAGGTAAGGAAGAGCCCTTAGCGCGAAGGCTCTTTTTTCGCCCGGATCGGTGGCCGAGTCGGCCTTCGTCAGCAGCTCATGACCCGCACCCCGGGTAATGACGGCACTGTTCAGGGAGGTCTGCACATCTTTAAGATATAAGGTGAAATTGTCCTTCCAGTCAAAATTCCTGGAGATGGTCTTCGCGGCTAAAAGCAGGAAGATCATTCCGAAGCACCAGGGCAGCAGGGAGGTCAGCCTGAATTTTTCCGCGCCGTAAATGAGGATCCAGGCAAAAGCGATGACAAAACCAACCGAAGGGATGAAGGCAAATCGCTCCCCCATAAAAGGGCCGATGATGAACGGGAGGTTGGAAACAGGGAACAGCGCCACCAGATAGAACAGCAGCCCGAACCCGGCAATATTCCTTCTGAGGGTCAGGAAAACCGCGGCCCCGGTCAGCGCCGCGTAAAGCAGGAACGGAAGGATGGCCCGCGGATCCGCCATTCCTATATAAGGTATGTAATACGGATAGTAGTCGATGGTCAGGGGATGGGGAAAAAACAACAGTTTCAGGTAAAGCCAAAGGGTATAGAATGTAGTACCGTAACGCTCCGAAAGCCCCGATGCATGCATGAAAGAGTTGCTGAGAATATTGTCTTCCATGGTGGGTTTGCTGCCCCACCCGAGTACGCTCTGCCGGATAAGCAGGAAGGCGGCAAAAGCCGCGAACAATGCGATCGATGAGGGAACTATGGTCTTCCGGAACACGGCACGGCTCCTGCAGCAATACAGCGACACCGGGATCAGCAGGAGAAGCGGCGCGCCGCTTTCCTTCGACATCAGGGATAAAAAAAAGAAAACACCCCCATAGATCGCCTGAGCCGTCCTGCCTTTATCGGTGAAAAGGATGATCGCATTCCAGGCAATCAGCCCGAAAAGGAGGGCCATCAGCTCGTCCCTCCCCTTGATATTGGCCGCGACCTCCGTATGGATCGGATGAACGGCAAAGAGGATAGCCGCCATCAGCGACAGGCTCAGGAAGTAATCCCTGAACTTCCGGAATGCCAGCTTCTCCAGGAAAAGGCTGGTGAGAACCCTGAACAGAAGCATGCAGATCAAACCGTAGATGATGAGGTTCACCAGATGGCTGACCAAAGGATTCTCCCCGAAAAACTGATATTCCATGCTGAAGGTGATCAGTGAAAGAGGCCGGTACCGCCCGCCCCGGAACAGGTTCTTCTGCCCTGTGAACCCGGTGAAGCTGTCGGTGAAAAGGTGCCCGAAGATGCCTTGCAAACCCTGTTTTGTGAATTTGTTTCCCGCGATGACGCTGAAATCGTCATAGGCATACCGGTTGGGTAGTGTATTCAAATACAGGGATGCCCCGGCCAGAAAAACGATCAGGTAGAGATACCTTATTCCCATCGGCCTGAAAACCCCGGTGTTGAATGTGCTTCCTGCCCGGCTCCGGGTTTCATGTGTTGTGCCGGCTTTGGTATTCGGTGTTTTCATGCGTCTTCTTTCAGGAAACGAGCAATCCGTTTTCCATCGCCACCTTGACAAGTTGGGCGGTATTACGCAACTGCATCTTTTTCAATAAATTGGACTTGTGCCTTTCTACGGTTTTGTCGCTGATGAACAGTTTGGCCGATATCTCCCTGGTAGTGTAACCTTCCGACAGGTATCCGATGATCTCGATCTCCCTCGGAGATATTTTCCTGAAATCCACCTTACTCCCATCCGGTTCTTCGGCATAATCCCGAAGCATGACTTTGGAACAAATACTGCAGAAGTAAGTCTTCCCGTTGTAAACGCGTTGAATCCCTTCGTAAAGTTCCTCAACACTGCAATTCTTTGAAAGAAATCCCCTGGCGCCAAGCTTCAGCATCTCCTTGATAAAAAGGGGATGGTTGTTTTTCGAAAGAGAAATGACCTTCACCCAGGGCATTTTCTCATCGATGACCCTGGTTACCTCTATGCCGTTCAATCCAGGTTTGCTGATGTCCAGAATGATGATATCCGGCTTGGTCCTCTCAAGATTTTTCAGCAGTTCTTCTCCGTTGGTGGCGATACCGGATATCGCGACATTCCCGAACGACCGGATGAGCGCCACAAGTGAATGCAGCATCAGCGCCTGACTTTCGGCAATCATTACGTTGATCATGCCGTTCTCACTATTGCCGGTTTCCATATTCCTGATTAATTAAGATGTAACGGACTGAATCAAGTCAGATTACGTAAAAAAAACCAAATAACCAGCCATTTCTTCTCCTCTATTTTCCCGGCAAATGTCAAAAAAATAGGATCAAGTTGCCAAAAATAATAAAAATACATGAATTTGGTCACGAGGTGACACATTTCTCAAAATGATCAAAAGATTTAAAAAAAAAGTGGAGGGTTCAAGGTTTTTTTTTCTAATTTCGTTTAAAGTTTTGAGGGAATTTTAGAGGCAGATAATGCCGACAAAATAGCAGTCTTTCAGAATGTTATGTAATTACTCTAACAAAACTCAACCGAAAGAGTTAATTACTAAACATTTGAGTTTTTATGTATGTAATTATACAAAATCGGATACACAGATGACAAAAATTTACAACCTGTTCGAACTCCCCCCTTAGTAAACCGGTAAAATCCCGATTGGTTTTTCTTGACGAAAGAATCAACCCCGACATATTTTGCCCATCATTAAGTAAACCTAGTTTTAACTAATCACTAAATTATGAAAACACTTTACCTGAAGACAACAATGAAGCTGTTAAGGCTTTTACCGGTCTTAATATTCTTCATGCTGGCATTGTCATATAATGCCAGATCGCAGTATGCTCTACCAAATCCTGTATGTTACGGACAGCCCATCCAGCTATTTTGTTCATTCGATCCCGAATGCGAATATCCGGGTGCCACCTATACATGGACCAACTATACCGGTTCATGGCAGGTTTACGGCTTCCTCTCCGTGAATCCGGGGGATGGTGGATTGACGCCTGCCCAGATGGATTCAGTCAAAAATCCCAAGATTGAGTTCGGAGAAGTCGGGTACGCGACAGACTTCTTTTACCTCCAGTTGCAGTATGCCCCCCCCCCGGGAGGAGCGCTGGGAGGCAGAACGAGGGTAACTATCTATCCGAAAATCAACATCACCGGAACTCCTTTTCCTGTATCATGCTTCGGGTATAATAACGGATATATCAACACCACGATCTCTGGTGGAACATCCCCGTATACCTATTTGTGGAGCAACAGCGCAACCACAAAGGACATCAGTGGGCTGGCTGCAGGAACCTATACTTTAACCGTAACCGACTCCAGAAACTGTTACCAGGCCTCCGCCCCATTCGTTGTCACTGAACCAACGCTGCTGACCCTCATGGGCTCGGCTTCGGGTGCGACCTGCGCAGGAGGGATCGCAGACGGGTATATCAACATCACGCCCGGCGGCGGCACAACGCCCTACGCCTTCCAGTGGAGCAACAGCGCCACAACGCAGAATGTCAGCGGACTGACGCCGGGAACATACACTGTAACAGTAACAGACAGCCACCTGTGTACCATCACTGACAACTGGCAGGTCAGCGAACCGACCGCCGTCTCTGTTGAAGGCGATCCGAACGATGTTACCTGCAACGGCTTAAGCGACGGGTACATCAACATCACTCCCTCGGGAGGCACGGGTACCTTAACCTACGCATGGAGCAACTCCGCAACCACCCAGAACATCACCGGCCTGCCCGCCGGCACGTACACCGTAACCGTGACCGATGCGCTGAGCTGCTCTGTGGTCGCCAGCTGGCCGGTGAACCAACCCTCCCCGCTTGGCGTTACCGGCGATCCCGTTGACGTGAAATGCAAGGATGGATCCGACGGATACATCAACATCACGCCCTCCGGCGGTGTCGGAAGCTACACTTTCCTGTGGAGCAACACTGCCACAACGCAGAATATCAACTCTTTGCCTGCAGGAACCTACACCGTGGTCGTGACCGATGCCAACCAATGTACCGTTTCCGGCAGTTGGACGGTGAATGAACCGCCCCTCCTCGAAGTGAGCGGCGTCTCAGCGCTGGTTTCCTGCTTTGGATTCTGCGACGGATCGATCAACATTACGCCCTCCGGCGGTGTCGGAGGATACACCTTCCAGTGGAGCAATTCCGCAACCACTGAGGATATCGCCGACCTCTGCGCCGGAACCTATACCGTGGTCGTGACCGATGCCAACAGTTGTACCGTTTCCGGCAACTGGACGGTCGGGGCGCCTCCCGCGCTCGCCGTCACCGGCGACGCCACCGACGCGCTCTGCTACCTCAGCTCCGACGGTTATGTCAACATCACCCCGTCGGGCGGAACCGGCGCTTACTCCTTCGTATGGAGCAACTCCGAGACCACCCAGAATATCAGCGGCCTGATCGCCGGCACGTACTGCGT
>Ga0163209_1001306_pt1 | contig 10887 bp, 11 predicted proteins | sample Kivu_160m_FD_113538 | JGI IMG/M metagenome (GOLD analysis project Ga0163209, IMG submission 113538) | Freshwater microbial communities from Lake Kivu, Western Province, Rwanda to study Microbial Dark Matter (Phase II) - Kivu_160m | ecosystem: Environmental > Aquatic > Freshwater > Lake ... | reverse complement strand
CTGCGCTGCAATCCTCACGGTCTCTGCGTCTCCGATCTGGAGTCTGCGCATAGTACTCCTTTCTGCAAAGAGCATAGCAGAGTATCAATACATGCGCAACTATTTACGACGCCGTGTATAGAAGCTGCCGCCCGCTTTGTTGCACTTCGCGCTTGAATGTGCCGACGTTGATGGAATTAAGTAAAGTGTCCCCGAAACTCCTGTCCCCGAAACTCCCGGAAGCTACCTCGAAGGCTGCTTTGGAGGTCGCCTTGGAGGCTGCTTCGGTGGCTGCCTCGGAAACTGCCTTGGAAGCTACTTCAGAAACTATCTTGAATGACCGTGCTCGTGAACCGACGTCGACCTTCACTCCGACCCCGTCGCCGAACCGGACCACGGCTGCAGCCCTCGGCTTGACAACGGCCAAATTCGGAGTAGCTTTCTGCCGATGGAGACCGAGTCTTTCCCAGTTCATGATGAAGACTCAAAGCAGAGGATCACTGTCGCCATTGACAAGCCCACAACTGACCAGTCGGGCGCGTCGAAAGTCCCCGGTAAATGGTTAACGTCCCCGATAATCCTAATATTGGCTAAAGCACAGGAGGCAATGTGAAGAAGCTGTCACTGTTCGTGTTGCTGGCAGCGATGACGCTGCTGCTGAACTGCAGGAAGACGAATCACGTGCCCGGTGAGCCGTCCGCGCCCGATGGCCTATCATCAGGCGTCAATGATACGACCTACACCTTCACGAGCACGGCGACAGACCCAGACAATGACGATGTGGCCATCAGGTTTGACTGGGGAGACGGCGATACGTCCGACTGGACCACACCGGTACGCAGCGGACAACCCGGAAGCGCAACACACGCGTGGCTTTCAGCCGGCGCATTCGAGGTGAGGGCGCAGTCAAAGGACACCGGCGGTGCAACGACAGGTTGGTCCGCCGGACACCAGATGAAGATTGCCCAAGCCTGGAGCCGTGTGTTCGGAAGCTACAAGGCCTCGACCGGCTGCGCAGGCCTCCCGACGCCGGACGGCGGGTACATCGCGGCGGGATACACGCGTGCCTATGGCGCAGGTGAGGATGACGTCTGGCTCATCAAGACCGACGCGAGCGGCAACAAGCTCTGGGACCAGACCTATGGCGGAGATAGCGGCGACTTTGGCTACTCAGTTGGACTGACATCGGACGGCGGCTATGTCATCACGGGGTACACTGTTTCATACGGGGCCGGGGGCAAGGACGTGTGGCTGATCAGGACCGATGCAAGCGGCAACAGACTTTGGGACAAGACCTTCGGCGGGGCTGGCGACGACGATGGCTGGTCCGTCACACAGACAGCAGACGGTGGCTACCTTGTCGCAGGCCGCACTAGTTCCTATGGTGCGGGCAATGCTGACCTCTGGCTCATAAAGACGAACGCGTCAGGCAACGAGATCTGGAACAGAACCTTCGGCGGCGCGGCCAAGGACGAGGGCTTCTCGGTGCAGGCGACTCCGGACGGCGGTTGCGTGGTCGCGGGGTGTACTGCTTCCTACGGTGCAGGAGACAATGACGTCTGGCTGGTCAAGACCGACGCGGACGGCAACAAACTCTGGGACAAGACCTTCGGCGGAGCAGGCAGCGATGTTGCCCACTCTGTTGTGTTGACGCAAGACGGCGGATTTGCCGTTGCGGGGTACACGTCCGCCCCCGGAGCGGGTCCTTCTGACGTGTGGCTCATAGGGACGGACGCGTCAGGCAACAGACTCTGGGATCGCAAGCGGGGCGGGGGTGACGACGATGTGGCCCAGTCCATCGCGCAGACACCCGACGGTGGCTACGTGGTCGCCGGGTGGACATGGTCTACGTTGCCGGGCCAGCAGGTCTGGCTGCTCAAGACTGGCGCAAACGGCGAAGGCCCGACAGACCTGCCCTAGCCGGCGCCGACGGCAAGGAACCGTGGCGCCAGATGGCTGGAATCAAGGACAGGCACCCCATTTCGGGAAGCTTCGGGACATTCGACGCGGCTGCGCCGCGAGGTTGAGGTCGAGGTAGAGAGGCGGAATGGGACTTCGTCGCAGCCTCAAGCCGCAAGCATCAAGCCTAGAGCTTCGGACCGTCCCCTTGTCCCCAAGTCTCCCGGTTCCTCTCCCCTATGTGAGACAGCCGCACCCCGCGGTTGAGCCGTCGAACGGCACCTGCCTGCGGCAGAGCACCATGAACCGCGCCTTTCCGCGCCCGAACACCAAGCCCCGCCAATTTGACATCCTCGCCCGTGAGTCCTAGAATCGAGCCCAAGGAGCACTATTGAAGGGCCATCTGGACGAAGACCGAAAGTTCTTTGTCGATATCATCGACGACCTGGCAAGCTCGGCGGTGACCATGGAGCGGGTATCACAGATGACCCGCGAGGACTGGGCTGAGTACGAACGCCTGCACCAAGATGAACTGAACGAAGTGGCGGCGACGCCCCGAGAGCCGACTACGACCGAAGAGCAACTGAACGACTCCGTCGAGCGATGTCGGAGGATGATGTCGAGTATCGACAGCCGGGACCTGCTGCTGATGCGGCGGCTCCGGGCTCAACGCATCTGCAAATACATGCTCCAAGTGGGGCACCTGCATGAAGGATTCAACTCCAGGATGCTTCGGTACGAGATGGAGCAGGTCCAGATAATGGACGCCGAGATCGCGCGCCGCCGCCTTGGGCGAGACCAGGCGCCGCCCGAAGACAGACAGCCGTGAGGGACAGGCCCCCATATCGGGAAGCTTCGGGACATCGCGCTGCCGGAGGCAGCGAGTGAGCAGTTAGGAAGGTAGCAGGTAGCAGTCCGACTGACCAAACGCGATTGAGCGCAGCTTCAAGCCAACAGCTAACACAAGCCCAAGCGCAAGCAGACGCCGTTGCGCCGTGAGGTTCAGGTTCGGATCGAGGAATCAGAGCCAGATTGACGTGCACCGGTTGGGGATGGGAACGAAGCGGACGCGGACGGGTTGCGCCCGGTAGCCGTTGTGCGGCTGTCCGCGCCTGTGCGACCTTGACAATGAGGCACGGAATCAATATAGTCAGTCCACAGTGAGCATGCTCCATGACAACCGGGCGATTAGCTCAGCTTGGCTAGAGCGCTTGCTCGACACGCAAGAGGTCACCTGTTCAAGTCAGGTATCGCCCATCCACCGGGGTGTGACGGCAACCGCCTTCACGCCCCGCTTTCTCTTCGGGCGTCAGCAGTGAAGCAGTCCTTCCAGCTCCTCTGGTCCCTGCAGCAGCTCGACACCGAACTACGCACGCTGAGTGACAAACTCAGCCAGATACCTTCACGGGTGAGCGACCTGAAGAAGGCGGCGGCCGCGATCAAGGCGGAACTGGACCAGACCAAAACCGACATCATCGAGCACAAGAAGCAGTACAAGCTCTGCGAAGTCGACCTCAAAGCGACCGAAGAGAAGGTCGCGGGTTACTCGGTGCAGCTCTATTCCGCCAAGACCAACGAGCAATACAAGGCCTTCCTCAAGGAAATCGAGGCCCAGAAGAAACTCAAGAACGGCATCGAAGACCGGATGATCGTGCTGATGGAGGAAACCGAGGCGCTCGACCGCAAGGTCAAGGAGAACGAGAAGAACGGAGCCGAGCTCGATGCCGAGACGACCCGCAAGGTCGAGTTGCTCGAGAACGAGAAACAGGAGCTTGAGGCGGCCATCGCCGCCCGTCAGCAGCAACGCGAGACCACCACCGCCGCAATCCCGGCTGACCTGCTCAAGCGGTACGAGCGGGTCCGCGCCAGCAAGGGGGGAATCGCCGTCGCCACGGTCCGGAAGGAGCGCTGCAGCGGCTGTATGAGCCCGATTCCAGCGCAGCGGATCCTCGAAATCGACCGCCAGGACCGTCTCTACCTTTGCGAAGCCTGCGGCCGGATACTGATCGTCGCCCAGGAATAGCCGGCCCGCAGGCAGTGGCATTCCTCGTACAGATCGACGGTTCGTCGCTGGGGAATCCCGGCCCGGCCGGAATCGGAGTCCGCATCGTCGGACCGGACGGGGCCGTCGTCAAGGAAGTCAGCCGGTTCATCGGCACCCGCACTAACAACCAGGCCGAGTACGAAGGCCTGCTCTGCGCCCTCGCCGAAAGCCGCAGGCTCGGCCCCGGGCGGGTTGTGATCCGAACCGATTCCGAGTTGCTGTATCACCAGATGGCCGGCCGATACAAAGTGAAGAACCCCGAGCTGAAGGTGCTGCACTCCCGGGCCCGCGAGCTGGCACTGGACCTGCCCAACGTGAGCATTGAATTGGTTCGTCGTGAACAAAACAAGGAGACCGACAAGCTGGCCAAGGCCGCGGCCCGAGCCGCCGACAGCCGACCGCGACATGCCCCGGAATAGCGAACGCCAGGCCGCAATAACCTGGCTGATGCCGCTTGGGACCCTGGTGCAGTTCATGCTGCCGCGCTGGGTCGTAGTCAGAGTGGCGCACCTGGCCGGTGTGCTTACCTACAACCTCAATCGAAAGGGTCGCGAGAGGCTGATGAACAACTGCCGGCACGTGATGGGCGCGGATACGCCGGAACCGAAGATAAGAGCCACCACCCGGAAGCTGTTCATACATCTGGTCACCAACTATCTGGACCTGCTTCGCACTCCGGTAATGAAGCGCCGGGTGAACTCGCTGGTTGAATTCGACTCGCGGACGGCCGACCGGCTGATGGCGGAGGGACGCGGCCTGATGGTCGTCACCGGTCACATCGGTAACCACGACCTCGCCGGCGTGTACATGGCCGCCCGCGGGTATCCGATATCGGCAGTATTCGAGCCGGTCCCGGGCGGCTGGGCCAGGACTTACAACCGCTACCGCGGGGCCACGGCAATGGAGACAATCCCAACCACCAACCGCTCTGCAATCGCCCGGGCCCTGCTCCGTCACCGCATGCTCGCGCTTGTGTCCGACCGTGATGTCACGGGCAACGGCATGCTCTGCCCCGCATTCGACTCCTATCGTTACTATCCCAAGGGGGCGGCGGCCTATACACTTCGCATCAGGCTCCCGATCGTCGTTGCCGCCTGCCTGTTCCAGCACGAACCGGGCCGGCGACCATACCGGATGTACTATCGACCAGTGGAGTTCACGCCTACCGGAAACATGGACGCCGACGTATCTGCCTTCACCCTGATGATTGCCGACGCGCTCAACTGCATCATCCGGGAGCACCCTGACCAATGGCTGGTGTTCAACGCCGGCTGGCAGCAGAAGCCATGAAGGTCAGGATAAGGCGGCCCGCCGACATCCCTCTCCCCTGCCGTCAGACCCGAGAAGCCGCCGGCTTCGACCTCTGCGCTGCCGCCGACGTTGTACTGCCGGCCCATGGATTCGGCGCGGTCGGCACCGGCCTCGCGGTTGAGCTGCCGGAGCGAACCGAGGCCCAGGTGCGTCCGCGGTCAGGTCTGGCTGCGAAGCACGGTATCGGCATCCTCAACAGCCCGGGCACAATTGACGCGGACTACCGCGGGGAAATCAGGGTCGTCCTTTTCAACACCTCTGACCGGGACTACCAGGTTCGGCGCGGCGACCGCATTGCCCAGCTTGTCTTCAGCGTCCTGACTGACGTCGAACTGGTTGAAGCCGACTCCCTGTCGGAGACCGGTCGCGGGACCGGCGGTTTCGGCCATACCGGCTAGCCGACACATGGACGCGTCCGAACGGCCGCTCCGCATCTGCCTCATCTCCGCAGCGTATCGGCCCTATCCCTCGGGCGTTAGCGAGCACGTCCACCATCTGGCCGAGGCCCTGCGCAACCGCGGCCACGATCTGCGAATCCTGACGACGTCGTATCCGCGGTTCGGCGAAGGTGCCTCGTCACCGCTGATAATCCGTCTCGGTCGCGCCGTCCTGATCCCGGGCAACGGGTCCCACACGACGCTGCCGTTCGGATTCGGCCTGCCCTTCCAGGTGCCGCAGTTCCTGCGCCGCCACCACTTCGACCTCATCCACTGCCACGGTGCCTTTCCACTGGACCTGGGCTACTGGGCCCTGGCTGAAACCCGGGTGCCGGCTGTGGTCACTTTCCACACACTGAGCAGGCTCCCTTCCGAACTCATCCTCTGGACCTTTCGGGGCCTGTTCGGCGGACTCAACCGCCGTATCTCTGCCCGCATCGCGGTCTCGCAGGCCGGGGGTGAGTATGCCCGTCGGTTCTTTCCCGGCGACTACCGCATCATTCCCAATGGTGTAGACCTTGACCGTTTTCGCCAGGACGCCGGGGTCCCGGCGGTAATGCGTGGCGACGGGCCGACCGTGCTGTACGTCGGGCGATTCACCCGGCGCAAGGGGCTGCCGGTGCTGCTCAAGGCGATGCCGAGCGTCATCGCCGCAGTACCGTCGGTCCGGCTCGTCGCGGTGGGCGACGGTGTGCTTGAGGCCGAGTGCCGCCGGCTTGTCCACGACCTCGGCATCGGCGACCACGTCTCCTTCCCGGGCCGCGCCACCGACGAGGAACTGCCCGGCTACTACGCCGGGTGCACCGTTTTCTGTTCGCCGGCAACCGGCGGTGAAGCGATGGGCATCGTGCTCCTCGAAGCGATGGCAACCGGCCGGCCGGTCGTCGCCTCCGATATCGCGGGCTACAACGAAGTTGTGACGAACGGAGTAGACGGACTGCTCGTGCCGGCCGGAGACTCGCTCTCCCTCTCTTCGGCTCTGAACCAGGTACTCCTCTCCGCCGAGTTGGGCGCGACGCTGTCGGCGCGGGCACGGACACGGGCCGGAGAATTCGCCTGGCCCGACGTCGCCCGGCGGGTCGAGCAGGTCTACCGGGAGATAGTGTGAAATCGCGCCTGAAGGTCTGCCTGTCATCGGCCGCATACCGGCCCTACCCCTCAGGCGTGAGCGAACACGTTCATCACCTGGCCGAGGCCCTGCGCGACCTCGGTCAGGACGTGCACATACTCACGACGACTTTCGGGCACTCCTTCCTTCAATCCCCGGAGTCCGCGACCCCGTCTTCTCTGTCGGTCACGCGCTACGGCCGGGCGGTGCTGGTGCCGATGAATCGCTCCTATGCGACCGTGCCGGTCGGCTTGAGGATGTCCGGCCAGGTGAAGCGCTTCCTCGCCGAAGGCGGGTTCGATATCGTCCACTGCCACGGGATGTTCTGGCCGGAGCTCTCCTACTGGGCTATCCGGCACAGTCGTTCGGTGAACCTGGTTACGTTTCTCACCGCCGGCTTCAGGATTCACACCGAGGGCGCCGGCCTCTTCCGGTTGCTGTTCCGAAACCAGCGCGCCAAGATCCACGGCCGTATCGCCATCTCCCGGCGTGCGCAGCAGGCTGCCGAGCCTTACGCCCCGGGCGATTTCCGGATAATCCCCTGCGGGATTGACCTCAACCGTTTCCGGCCGGCTACCGACCCCGGGTCCCGAAGCCCCGCTGCTCCCACCATCCTCTTCGTCGGCCGCCTTGACGCGCGCAAAGGCCTCGACGTGTTGCTGCGCGCCTTCCCGGCCGTGTTGAAGGCGACGCCCGGCACCAGACTCAGAGTCGTAGGCCGAGGACCGCTGGAAGAGCAAGCTCGCCGGACGGCAGAAGACCTGGATGTCTCGGGTTCAGTTGAGTTCCTCGGGCCGGCTCCGCCGGACGAACTCCCTCGTCTCTACGCGGATTGTGATGTCTACTGCGCTCCGGGACTGGGCGGGGAGACCCTCGGCATCGTGCTGCTCGAAGCCATGGCCAGCGGTGCGCCGGTCGTGGCCTCGCGGATTCCCGGATACGACGAAACGGTACGAGACGGGGTTGATGGTATCCTCGTTCGCCCGGGTGAACCGGAGGCCCTGGCTTCTGCCCTGGTCGGCATCCTGGCCGACGAACCCCGACGCAAGGCGCTGACCGTTGCCGGGCTCGAACGCGCCCGGGAGTATGCCTGGCCCAAGGTGGCGCAGCAGACCCTCGACTACTATCGCGAACTACTGGCGGCGCGGTCCGGCCTGGTCTGAGTCGAGCACGCCAGCGAGCTCCCTGAACTGCTCACCGCTCAGTGTCTCGGCGCGAGCGGTCGGCTCGATTCCTGCCTGCTCAAGTCCGTTCACAGCCGCCGCCCTCGTCATCCTGAGTCCTGCCACCAGATTGTTCGCAACGGTCTTGCGGCGTTGGGCGAAGCAGGCCTTCACTATCTGTCGGAATCGGGCCTCGTCCGGAACCGTGTAGAGCGGCTGCTCGCGTCGGGTCAACCGGAACGAAGTCGAAATGACGTCAGGTCTGGGCTTGAAGCTCTCCGGCGCGATGTTGAACAACCGTTCCCTAATCGTGAGGCGGTCGAAGAAGACCGAGAGCGCGCCATAGGCCTTGGTGCCGGGTGTCGCGACTACCCGGTACGCGAATTCCCGCTGGGTAGTAAGGACCGCAGCGTCCCAGGTGTGAAGCGCTTCCAGCAGCTTGAAGAGAATCTGCGATGAGAGGTTGTAGGGCAGGTTGCCGAGCACCTTCAGATGCCGGTACGGTTCTAAGTCGAAGCCCATGAAGTCCGCATGAACGACTTCCAGGGTCCCGCGCGTTCCGGGTCGTACGTCCGGACCTGCTGAGGCCAATTCAGTCCGCAGTCCCTCGGCAAGACGCTCATCAATCTCGACCGCGATCACTTTGCCGGCCTGGGCCACGAGCCGCCTGGTCAACATCCCCTTGCCTGGCCCGATCTCGAGCACTGTATCGGTAGAGCGCACGCCGAGCGCCGCCACCAGTTCGTCGGCTACTGGTTCATAGGTGAGGAAGGACTGCCCGAGCGCCCTGCGCGGCCGGAGGTGTCTCAGGAGAAGAAAGGTTCTCTCGGGTTCAAGGGTTCAGGGGTCCCAGTTCGGGGCCTGGACCCCGGAACCCCAGGACCCCCGAACCCATCATATCCGGAAACAGCGGAGCGCGTTTTCGCGGGTCAGGTCAGCGGCCTCGACCAGTGTGATTTCAAGCATCTGCGCCAGCTTCTCCAGCGTCACCCGGATCATGGCCGGCTCGTTCCGTTGACCTCGGCTCGGCATCGGTGCGAGGTAGGGCGCGTCGGTCTCGACCATCAGCCGGTCACGGGGAATCGCCTTGGCAACCGTCTCCAGGCGCTCCTCGCCGTAGGTGAGGTTGCCCGCAAAGGAAATGAACAGGCCCTTCTCGGCCGCCCACTCTGCCAGCTTCTTGTCGGCGGAGAAGCAGTGGAGGACCCCGGAGTAGTACCCATGCTCGTCGATCATGCTCCGAGCCCGGTTGGCCGCGTCGCGGATGTGGATGATCATCGGCATGTCGAGCATCCTGGCCAGTTCGATCTGGGCGTGGAACGCGGTCTCCTGGTTGCCGCGCGACGATATTCCACGGAAGAAGTCGAGCCCGATCTCGCCGATCGCCCGGACCTTGGGCTCGATGCACATGTCCTTGAGCGCCTGCACGTCCATGCTGCGAAACTGGTCGGACTCGTGCGGATGCACGCCTACCGCGCAGTAGACCCCATCGCGGTTGCGGCTTAGGGTGACGGTCTGCCGGCTGTCCGGCACGCTCTGGCTGGCGGTCATCAGCCAGCGGACCCCGGCACTGTGCGCCTGCTTCAGCACAACCGCAAGGTCGGCCGCGAACTGGCCGTCGGTCAGGTGGCAGTGCGAGTCGAACACCTTCAGGCCTTCAGGGTTCTCCTTGGAACGGCGAGACATAGAGCTAGGTTAAGGTATAGGTTGAGGCTAAGGCAGAAGGAAGCAAGCGGGCGCAGCTGGCGAGGGCACTGTTCAGCTCTACCCCTGCCTTTGTCTTCGCCTGTCTCGGCATTACGATACCTGTGTCCCGGGAGCGATGTCGCGGTCGGACACGAGCAGACCCATGCCGGACGGGTTGACTGCGGCGAGCAACATGCCGTTCGACTCAACCCCGCGGATTACCGCCGGCGCCAGGTTGGCGACGACGACAATCGACTTGCCGATGAGATCGTCCGGCTTGTAGGCCAGAGCGATTCCGGCCACAATCTGCCGCTGCTCGGTCCCGAGGTCAATCTGCAGCTTGAGCAGCTTGGTCGCGCCCTCGACCGCCTCCGCCTTCAGGACCTTCGCAACCCTCAACTCCAGCTTCTTGAAATCATCGTATGCAATCACGCTCTTCTCCTCCTGCTTCGGGCCTGGAGCTTGCGGCTTGGGGCCGGCGGCCTGTGTCTCTGCTTTTCCCAGTTTCTCCACCTGCACCGCGATCGCCGACTCCTCAATCTTGCTGAACAGAATCTCGGCCGGGCCCAGTTCCGCCGGCAGCGCCGACTTGGCGGCGTCGTCCCATCCCCGTTTGCCCAGTCCCAGCAGTCTACCCAGCTTGCGGCTTGTATAGGGCAGGAACGGATAGAGCAGTACCTCGAGCGACGAAACCAGCCGCATGCAGACGTTCATCGTCCGGTCGCAGGCTGCCCGGTCCTGCTTGAACGTCCTCCTCCACGGCGCTTCATGGTCGAAGTAGCGATTACCCATGGCGGGCAGCGTCATCACCTCGCGCGCCGCGTCCTTGATCTGGTAGGCCTCGATCATCCGGCCGAGCCTGGCCGGCACCTCGGCAATCGTCTTCAGTACTTCCAGACTCCCCTCATCATCCGGGCTTGCCTCCGGCACTCTCCCGCCGTAGTTCTTCTTGATGAACACCGCGACCCGATTGACGAAGTTGCCGAGCACGTCGGCCAGCTCATTGTTGTTCCTCGCGTGGAAATCACGCCAGGTGAAATCAACATCCCGATTCTCGGGCAGATTGACGGCCAGTGCATAGCGCAGCGGGTCGGCCGGGAACTGCTTCAAGTAGTCGGGCAGCCAGACGGCCCAGTCGCGCGAGGTCGAGAGCTTGGCCCCCTCGAGGTTCAGAAACTCGTTGGCCGGGATGTCGGCCGGCAGCACGATATTCTCGTGGGCCATCAACATCGCCGGCCAGACAATCGCGTGGAACACGAT
>Ga0163209_1001305_pt1 | contig 10888 bp, 10 predicted proteins | sample Kivu_160m_FD_113538 | JGI IMG/M metagenome (GOLD analysis project Ga0163209, IMG submission 113538) | Freshwater microbial communities from Lake Kivu, Western Province, Rwanda to study Microbial Dark Matter (Phase II) - Kivu_160m | ecosystem: Environmental > Aquatic > Freshwater > Lake ... | reverse complement strand
TAGGGAGGGGATGGCGTCCCTGGCTTCACCTGATGAGGTTCCGGTAATGCCGGTAACGGGCAATGATATCGTCGACAAACCCTTCGGTCTTGTAGTCGACGGGATAGAGGTCGGCGCTGTCGGCCTTCGCCACGGGATCTTTCTTTGATCGCCTGAGCAGGTAATAATCGGTGTGGCGGTTCCAGCGGTTCTTGTCCTTCCCGTATTTTTCCGCCTTTTCCCGGGCCGCCATCACCCTCCCGATGCCGACATTGTAGGAGGCCAGCACGAAATGGATACGCTCCACCGGATCGGTGATCTCATCGGGGAGCTGGCTGTCGATGAACCGGAGGTATTTTACCCCTGCGGCGATCTGTTGTGCAGTGGAGGAAGTAGAATCCACGCCGAACCTGGCCGCGATGTCGGGCATCAGTTGCATCAGTCCGGAGGCGCTCCGGCTGGAAACAAGCCCCGCCTGGAAGTTCGATTCCTCGTAGATGAGCGAAGCGACCAGCCGCCAGTCCCAGCGTATTGACTTGCTCTGTGCCCGGATGATATCATCGAAAGGGGACAATTTGTCGCCCGATACCGAGAAGTAGTCGCTTTTCAGGAAGCCGGCAATGCGCTGGTTGCCGAAATATTCCAGGTAAGTTTGCTTCAGGTTGCCGGATGCCTTGTATTCGCGAAGCCAGGAATTGATCTCGTCGCGAAGGGAATCGGAGGCGTGGCTTACTCCCCAGGCGCAGGAGAAGAGCGGATAGGCGACCAACGAAATATCGAGATCGCGGTAATAACGGTGCAGAACCATGGTGACGTTCTCCTGGCAAAGTGCGTATCGGATCTTTCCCGAGGCGACACGCATGATCAGCTCTTCCTGGCTGATGTCGATCTCTTCGAGGATGACGGCGCGCTTCCCGGTCTTGCGCCGGAAATATTCATACTGGCCGGCAAGGAAGGGGTTTTTTTGCACGTGGACGGTGTCGGCCGGGAAATCAACAACGGCAATGGTAGGGACGCGCCATGGCGCGTCCCTACCATGCCGTTGCACCAATACCAACCTGGTTTCGCCGAACGGGTCGGAAAAATGGACCATTTTGCGTCCTTCTCCCGAAACCGGCAGGTTGAGGACGATCAGGTCTGCGGCGTTGTAATGCAGGTAGTAGGTTAGCTTGTCAATGTCGTTGAGGGCGATGATCCTGAAGGGCACGCCGAGGTGTTTTGCAAAGTCCTCCAGCAGGGAGAGCTGGTAACCCATCGGCGCTCCCCGGTAGATGAAGTAATTGAGCGTGTTCTGATCGGTGAGGGCGATCATGTACCCGCGTTCCCTGATCCGCCGCAGGGCATCCTTCTTCTCCTCTTCCCGGTGGAAAAGGTTCATGGTGAGGTAAACGGCAATGGCGATCACTGCCGCTCCCGCCAGGACGGCCCTGATAATAGAGAATTTACCTGGTTTTTTATTCAATTAGTTGGGTTATGACACTTTCCATTATATCACGACGGCAGGTCCGGCGAAGATGCCCCCCGGCCGTGGTCCAGGCCAGGCCGGCAATGAAGAGCAGGTTGTGCCGGCTGACGGAGGGTTTAATATTTTGGATCAGGGACATTTTTTCTTTTAATCTTCCATGACCTCTCCCCCGCCCCTCCCCTTCAAGGGGAGGGGTGAAGGGGTGGGGTCCTATGGCACAGCTCAGTTCTGTGGTGCGGTGGAGCGGGTCCAGTAGGTGTTCCGCCCGAGAAGCGACACGCCCATGTAGCCCCGTATCTTTAACTTGTTCGGGTTCTCGAACCGGATGTAGCACTTGTAGGTCTTCCCGTTCTTCGGGTCGTAGATCGTACCGCCCGCCCATTCTTCTTTTCCGTCGAAGGAGAAATTCTTCATGTTGACCAGCCCTATAAGCGGAACGGTTTTGAGATTGGGATCGGGGTTCTCGATATCGGTGCGGGGCTTGCCGGTCACCTTGTCGTTCGGTTCCCGGAGCCATACCAGTTTCCCGTAATATTTTCCGTTCTCCTTGTAGAGGCTTACTTTCCCGGTCGCCTCTTCGTTCAGCCAGGTACCGAGGATGTCGTCGGCCTTGTGGGGCTGCGACCGCGCCGCGAAGCCTGTCCACAGCAGGACGCCTAAAAGCAGGAATGTTACTCGTTTCATCTGTTTCATGGTTTCAGTTTTGGGTTATTCTTTGATTAACCTGTTCTCTCCCGGCATCCCGATCTCAAAAGTAGAAATTTTTTTTTCAATAACCCCATCGTTGTGCCATTGATTTTTGATTCAGGGCTTGCGATTTGAATGACGAATATGCGGATGATGCCCTGCCTGCCGGTTTACCTGCCGAAGGCATGACAGGCAGGAATATGGGAATGAAATGCGAAATGATGGATTCGTAAATTCGGAATGAAGGGTCGCCAGCCGCGAGGAACGAGGGGCATGCTTATACTGGGCGGAATTTGTAATTCCGCCCTGAACAGTGCAGAATTTGAAATTCTGCGAAATACATGAGAACGGCATTGCAAATGCCGCTCAGCAGGACAATGTCCAGGGACGCCATCCCTTCGTGCCTCAGGGCATGCCCCTTGCTTCGCTCGCGGCTGGCGTCCCTTTTAAGACAAGACCTTCCAGGTTTCCGAAACCTGAAAGGTCTATTTCATCCTGCCCTCCACGTCCATGCTTTGATGCAGGATCCTCACTATAATAATGATACCGTCGGCAGGGATTTTATAGAAAACGAGATGGGATTTGACCCTCGAAGATCGGTAACCATCTTTGATATGATCCATCGGCCTTCCGGAAAGGGGATTTGAAGCAAGAAACTCAATTTCGTCAAAGATCAGATTGTAGTATCTGTCGGCCTGCTCAACCGACCACGTCTGACAAGTATAAGCCCAGATTTCATTGAGATCCCTGACGGCTTCGTTGGTCAGCCTGTACCGGGTCATTCCTGTTGATGTTTCCCGTGAAGATCCTTCAGGTGTTGCCGGGGATGAAAGTTCCGGATGATACCACTATCCTCGCCGGTCTCGAGCGCCTCTTTCAGCGCCCCGATCTTCCTTTCCTCCTCCTCGAGCAACCGCAATCCTGCCCGGATCACTTCACTGGCCGATTGATACCTGCCAGAGCCTATTTTATCCCGGAGAAAGCTTTCGAAATGATCACCCAGAGAGACAGATGTGTTTTTACCCATGACCTTTTTTTTACAAAAGTACCAATATTTGGTATTGGATGCTAATTTTTTCATCTGATGACGAATATGCGAATGAGGGATATGCGAATGAAATGGGGAATGACGGATACGGAATATCGGAACAAGGGGACGCCAGCCGCAGGGAACGAGGGGCATGCTTATGCTGGGCGGAATTTGTATTTCCGCCCTGAACAGTGCAGAATTTGAAATTCTGCGAAATACATGAGAGCGGCATTGCAAATGCCGCTCAGCAGGGCAATGTCCAGGGACGCCATCCCTTCGCTTCGCTCAGGGCTTGCGTCCCTTGGCGCTTTCGCGATGAAACAAAAGCAGAAAGAAAAACACCAGGCTGATCACGAAGAACACCGCGATCATCGCCACCCCGGTGCGCATGCTGCGGGTGAGGTCGTTCAGCAGCCCGAAGAGCGCCAGCCCGCCCACGGTGGCCAGCTTTTCCATGACGTCGTAAAAGCTGAAGAACGAGGTATGGTCGGTAGTTTCGGGAAGCATTTTGGAGTAGGTCGAGCGGGCCAGCGACTGACACCCTCCCATCACCAGCCCGATGAAGACCGCCGCGGTGATGAACCCGGCGACCGTGGTGATGGTGTAAGCATAGAGGCAGATCAGGATCCAGAGGGAGACACACAGGATCAGCGCCCGGATGTTGCCGATCCGCCCGGAGAGCCGTGCGAACGTCCAGGCCCCGGCCACCCCGACGAACTGGATCAGCAGGATGGTGCCGATGAGCACCCCTTCGCCCAGCTTCAGCTCCGTAGCCCCGAACGAGGCGGCCATGAACATGACCGTGAGCACCCCCATCATCATGAAGAAAAAACCCGCCAGGTAGACACTCAGCCGGAACGACCTCCTTACATGGCGGAAAACGGTGAGGATCTCCCGGTAGCCGCTGGCCAGGATGCTGCCCGTTCCCTCCTTGCGCCGGAAAGTGTATTTCGGCAATTTCAGGAAAGTGAATTGCGCGAACCCCAGCCACCACACTCCAACGGATAAAAAGGAGATGCGCGTCGGCAGAACGGAACCCGCCGGGATCCCGAACATCTGCGGCATCATGATCATCCAAAGGTTGAAGAGCAGCAGCACCACGCCGCCGATATAGCCCATGGAATAGCCCCGGGCCGAGACCCGGTCCTGGTCCTCCGGCGCCGCGATGACCGGCAGGAAGGAGTTGTAGAAGACGATGCTCCCCGCATACCCGATCGTTCCCATCCCGAAGGCGATCACGCCCAGGGTGATGTGCTGCGCATCGAAAAAGATAAGTCCCATGCAGGAGAGCGAGCCGATCCAGGTGAAGACCTTCATGAAGGTCTTGCGCCGGCCGGTGTAGTCGGCCAGTCCGCTGACAAGCGGCGATAGGAGTCCGACAATGAGGAAGGCCGTGGCGATGGTATAGGAATAGAGGGCGGTGCTCAGCACCCGCAGGCCGAGGAAATTCACCATGCAGTCGCCGCCCCGGCAGGTCACGGCGGTATAATAAACGGGGAAGATGGCGGAGGAGATGGTGAGCTGGTAGGATGAATTGGCCCAATCATACAGCACCCAGCCGCGGATCACACCGGGATCGCCCTGGCGGATCGGCGGGATTTTTGCGGAGGCGGTGAGGAAGGACATGATCGGGGTTGGTATTGACAAATATACTCCAAAGGGTAGAAATGACGGATATGCGAATGAAGAATATGCGAATGAAATGCGTAATGACGGATTCGGAAAATTGGAACGAAGGGACGCCAGCCCCGAGGGACGAGGGGATGGAGTCCCCGAGAAAGACAAGGAATTTATGAAACATTTCGTTTTGAATAAATCTGTTGTAAATTTGCCGGTACCAACTCAGAACCGGGACAAATGACATTCGACAAGGAATCAAAGCAGGCATTGATCAACGAAATAAAGGATTGCCTGTCGCCGGAAAAAGAGATCCGTAAAATTGTGGTTTTCGGATCCTTTCTACGGACAGACGATCCCGGTGACATCGATCTGGCAGTATTCCAGGACAGCAATGAACCCTATCTGGTTCTTGCAATGAAATACCGCAGGCTTACGAGAAAGGTCGCCGAGAAAATTCCCGTGGATGTAATACCTGTCAGTATCGGTGCCAATGAAAACTGGTTTCTCACCGAGATAAATTCCGGTCATCTTATCTATGAAAAATGATACGCTTTTGTGGTTAAAGTACGCGGAAGAAAACCTGGAATCCGCCAGGATTCTTTCTGAAAACGGGTTGTACAATCCATGTCTGCAGAATATTCAACAGGCGGTGGAAAAGTTTCTTAAGGCACTGATATCGGAAAAGGACATTCCGCTGGTGAAGACACACAGCATTACGGAACTGCATAATACTTTGAAAAGGAATGACATCATCATTGATCTTTCAGAGGAAGATTGTGATTTTCTGGATTCAATTTATCTGCCGTCTAAATATCCAGTCAGCAGTGTTTTACCATATTACGAACCTGACCAGTCTATTTGCGATTCCGGACTCGAAATCGCTGCAAATGTTTTTATAGCGGTAAAGACGATATTGTCTCGTTAAGGACCATTAAAACCAATTGCATGCGGCTTTCCTCCGTCGTGGTCCTCATCGTCCTGTGCCTGGGCACTCTCCCTTCGCACCCGCAGGAAACGGCCGACAGCTCCATCCTGGCTCAAAAGGAGCTCCGCAAGGAGCGCAAGAAGAACAAGCCCTGGGGCTGGGTGGCGCTGCCGACCTTCCTCTACAACACCGATATCGGTTTCCAGTTCGGCGGAATGGTCGAGGTGTACAACTACCGCAAGAACCGCCCGATCTTCCCGGAGTACTATCATAAGATCTATGCGGAGGTCTCCTTTACCACCAAGGGCGGCTCGATCTTCCAGGTGTTCTACGACTCCCGGCACCTGATCCGGAACATACGTACAACGGCCGATGTGACCTACCTGGGGGAGCAGGCGCTCGACTTCTACGGGTTCAACGGCTACAGGTCGGTCTATCACAGGGCATGGGAAGATGACAACGAAGCGGGATACGTAAGCCGGATGTTCTATCGTCAACAGCGGAAATTCCTCCGGGTGGCGGTCGATTTCCAGGGGAAATTCTTCCACCCGAAGCTGCGGTGGCTGGCGGGGCTGGCCTTTCTCCAGGTGCGGACCGACTCGGTGGATCTGGCGCGGCTCAACAAGGGGAAGAGCGATTCGAAAAAGCTGCCCGACACCTCGGGGCTGATCGGTAACTATGAACGGTGGAACATCATCGGGGAGAAGGAGCGCGACGGGGGAATAAATAACTACCTGAAGCTCGGCCTGGTCTGGGATACGCGCGACAACGAACCCTGCCCGATGAAAGGCATCTGGAGCGAGGCGATCTTCATTCTCGCGCCCGGCTTCCTTGGCGACGGCGATTACAGTTTCCTACGCCTCGCCGTCAACCACCGGCAATATTTCACCCTGGTGAAGGAAAACCTTTCCTTCTCCTACCGGTTGGGCTACCTTGGGACCATCGCCGGGAAAGCCCCCTATTACGTCCTGCCATATCAGGTGAGCTCTTACGCCCTCACCACCACCATTGACGGGGTGGGAGGATCACAGACGGTGCGCGGGGTGATGCGCAACCGCATCGTGGGCGACGGCACGGCGCTGCTCAATGCCGAACTGCGTTGGAAATTCTGGCATTTCAAGCTGATGGGCACCGAATGCTACCTGGCCGCCAATCTGTACGGCGACGCCGGCATGGTGGTGCAGCAGCGGAAGGTCAGCCTCGACGGCGTGCCTTCGTGGGTCAAAAGGGATGATTATTTCAGCGACGGCCCGGAATACCCGCACGTTACGCTGGGCTGCGGCCTCCATCTCGCGCTGAACCGGAACACGGTGGTATCTGCCGACATCGGCAAAGCGCTCAACACACAGGACGGGAACCTCGGATTCTATCTGGGTTTAGGTTGGCTATTCTGATTCGAGGTTGTCTCAAAAACAAATTCACGCTGATTGCGCAAATTTTTTCGCAGATTACGCAGAGAATAAATGACAAAAAATAAGTTATTTGCGGCCTTCGCATAACTCTTTTTATGCCTTTTATAATAGTCTCTCATCAGACTATTTGGTGGTCTCCGGCAGCCACTCCGCCTTCATGACATTCTGCAAGGTATAGAACTTCCGTGCGGTCATTACCAATTTTTCCGGTGTGACGGCTGCTACGCGCTGCTCGTAGTTGATGATCCTCTCCGGGTCGGTGCCGTTGAGCCAGGCGTTCTGGAGACCGGAAAGCCAGTAGTCGTTGGTCTTGATGCTCACCTTGTACCGCTCGAGGGCCGGCTCGCGCACGCGTTTCCAGTCTTCGGCCGTGATGCCGCCGTCCTTTTTGGCGCTTTCAACGAGGCTGAAGAATGCCGAGTCCACTTTCGTGATGTTGTCGGGGCTGCATGGGAAATACGACTGGACAAGGAATTCCTCGCGCGGGTACTTCGTAATGGATCCGCCGCATCCTCCGCCGTAAATGGCGCTCATCTTCTCCCGGATGGTGTCGACGATCTTGTTGTTGATGATGGAGTTCAACTGTCCGAGCAGGAAATTGTCGTCGGGATTGAAGGGCATGTCGCCAGTGATATAATTCAACTGCATGGCCTGAGGTTCGGAGCCTTTCCGCAGCGTGAACAGGGCTTTCCCGGGTACGGTCCTCAACCCCATGTCCTTGTAATTCTTCACAACCTCGCCCGAGGGGAGGCCTCCCAGGTATTTCTCTATAAGTGGCTTGATCTGATCCACCGTGAAGCTGCCCACGAAGGTGTAATACATGCCGTTGGCATTGCACAGCCGCTCCCGGTAATAGCTCACTGCATTGTTGATCTTCATGTTGTCGAATACCGACGGATCCTCGAAGAGATGGGCCCTCTTGTTTCCCTGATAAAGGGTGTTGTATGAAGAATCCATAAACAGGTACTGAGGATTTTGCTTCAGCGACTCGAGTTCCTGCTTCGACCGGCTGACGTAGGACTGAAAGGCCTCCGGATCGGTCCGCGGCGAAGTGCATTTCAGGTAGATCAGCTGGAACATTGTTTCGAGATCCTTGACGGTGCACTTTCCTTCGACCCATTCGGTGTATTTGTCAACGGTCGGAACCACCTGGACTTTTTTCCCCGAGAGGAACTTCGTGAGGTCGGGCGCGGAGAAATCGCCGTATCCCATCTCTTCCGTCACGTTGTTGCAGAATTGGGCGCTGGGGAAGTCGGGCTCCTCATAGAGGCTGAACCCGCCGAAGCGTGAACCCTTGAACATAATTTCGTCGTTCTTGAAATCGGTGGGCTTCAGGCACACCGTCACGCCGTTGCTGAGTGTGAGGGTCGTGGTCCCCAGTTTTTCATTGGTTTCGGTTTTCGTGATTTTGCCGGGCGCCGGCATGGTTTTCAGCAGCGAGGCGGCGATGGCGGCCTCCTTGTAGGGTTCAACGGGTTTCTTCAGTGCCCCGTCGATCCATCCGGCGAGCTGCTCATCGGTGGGAAGGTCGGGCTGGGTCTTGGCCGTCACAAAGCAGAAGTATTTGTCATTGAAGGTGATTTTTTCCCTGACCGCATCGAAACTTTTCAGGTCGACGAGGCCCAGGTTTTGTTTTACGAAGTTATACTTCCATTCGATCCCGGGGATGGCATTGTTGTTCAGATAGTTGAAGACAAACTCCCACACCAGGGTGCCCGATTCGGTCTTGTCGCGTTCGTTATAACGTTGTTCGTAATCGGCCAGCATCTTTGCCTTGGCGCGGGTCAGCTCATCGGGAGTGAACCCGTACTTCTTCACACGCATGCTTTCGGTGACCAGCGCCTCGATGGCGGCGCGGAGCTGCTCATTGCCGCACATGGCGCGCGCTGTAAAGTTCTCGTAGCCCCTTGCCCAGCCTCCAAGATAGGTGTAGGCATAGGCAAACGGGGGATCAGCCTTGTTTTTGAGCTCTTCCAGCCTCATGGAGATCATGTTGAAGCAAAGGTCGTTAACCAGTGATTCCAAAAAATCGTCTTCGTTGACTACTTCTTTTTTCAGTTGTGAGCTGCTGACCAGCCACACATCGGTCATCTCTGCCTCCTTGTCGCTGACCATCATGGCCCGGCTGGATGCGAAGGGTTTTACTTCGAACCGCGGCGGGCGCGGGCGCGGATCGGGAGGGTTTTTAAAATCGCTGAACTTTTCCTTAATCATCTTCTCGGCCTGGTCCACCGGCATGTCGCCAACCACAACCACTGCCTGCAAGCCCGGCCGGTACCAGTCTTTATGGAACCTCAGCAGGGCGGAATGGTCGAAGTGCTCGATGATGGAGTCGATCCCGATTGGCAGGCGATCGGCATATTTCGAGCCGTTCATGAGGGCGGGCAGCCACTTTTTCATCATGCGGTCGTCGGCGCCTTTGCCGATGCGGCTCTCGGCGAGGATCACGCCGCGCTCCTTGTCGATCTCCTCCGGGGTGAGCAGCGAGGCGCCGCTCCAGTCGGCGATCACCGTAAAGGCTTTGTCGAGTTTCTCCTGGTCGTCCGACGGCACCGGGAGGATATAGATCGTTTGGTCGAAGCCGGTAAAGGCATTGAGGTCGTTACCGAAGGCGACTCCGATGCTTTGCAGGTAATGTACCAGCTCATTGCCGGGAAAGTGCTTCAGCCCGTTGAAGTTCATGTGCTCCATGAAGTGAGCCAGCCCTTGCTGGTCGTCATCCTCGAGGATGGATCCGGCGTTGACCGCCAGCCGGAGCTCCACCTTCTTTTCGGGTTTCTTGTTGTACTTGATGTAATATTTCAGCCCGTTGGGCAGGGTGCCGATCTTCACATCGGGTGCCGGCGGGATGACCGCCGTGGGATTGTAGGCCTTCTGCGCGAATAAGCCCTGAAGGCAGATCGCGGTTGCCAGGAAAAGTAAGAATGCAAGTTTTTTCATGGTGGCGGGTTTTATATTATGGATGGTTGACTGCAGTCCGGTTCCGGTGCAGCAGAACAGATGAGGAATAGACCATACAAACTGCGCCGAGCGAAGCGGTGAACAGCAGGATAAAGGTTTGCCCTGAGCCCAGGGGTTTGCCCCCCGCCCAATAACCTACTAAAATAAAGACCGATGCGTATAAATTGGTGGCGAGTCCGGAAAACGCCAATAAATGACCAAGGGTTCTGGTCCGGCGTGATAAGAGAAGAAGTCCTCCGATGAGAAGAAACGGGCCAAGCATTAATGTGTCCGACCAAACGAAACCCCATCCGAATTGTCCCATGGGAGAATCACCCATTTCGGCTGAGGATGCCTCGATGCGGAACAATTTAGCAGTCTGTTCCAAAAAGATCCAGACCGAACCGAACACGCAATAACATGCCACCGCATAGTCGGCCATCCGTGACAATCCGGGTTTTGCCATGAAAGCCATTCTAAAGATTTTTGAATTTCAGAATGCGCTGATGCAACCAGTCAAATCAATCAATTCTTTACCAAAGAACAAATATAATCCGATTCCAGAGGTTTAACCAATTATCTCCAGACTCCTGACGACTGCTCTTTTCAATGTTTCATCCTCAATGAAAACCTCTTTCGTTGTTTCATTTTTTATGACAGATAAATTATAAGCACACTCATCGTGAATACGTTTAAGATACTCGACAGGCTCTTTAGACATAAACTATTTCATTTAAGATTTTGGGGCCTATATGGGGGCTTAATCCGTTTTTTGTTACGATTTCTACTTTTTCGTTTACAAACAATTGTTCCATGATATCATATACAGC
>Ga0163209_1001304_pt1 | contig 10890 bp, 6 predicted proteins | sample Kivu_160m_FD_113538 | JGI IMG/M metagenome (GOLD analysis project Ga0163209, IMG submission 113538) | Freshwater microbial communities from Lake Kivu, Western Province, Rwanda to study Microbial Dark Matter (Phase II) - Kivu_160m | ecosystem: Environmental > Aquatic > Freshwater > Lake ... | reverse complement strand
GTATTAATACTTTTTTTACTTTGTGTTATCGCTTATTTATTCTCCTGCGATGAAATGCCACCCCAGCCGGAGATGGATAATCCGCTGGACCCGGCTAATCCTTCGACCGGCGGAGATCCTTTCCAGCTCGATTTGACATTAGTCAGCGGAGGTGTCAGAGCTGAGTGGGATACCGTCGATATTCCTAACCTCAGCGGCTACCGCCTCTACCGGTCGGAAAATCCGGATTCCATCTATTTACACCTGCTAGTGGAAACTACCGCTGCTTTTTTCATCGATCAAACGGTGCAGAACGGTCATCAATATTATTACTTAGTTACCGCCTATAATTATTTGGGTGAAAGCCGGACTTCCGCCTTAACCCCTATCCAAATCAGCGCTAAACCATATTTCTGCTTAGCGGGAGGAGCTCAATATACCAGTTCACGCATCGTTACCGCCGATATTTTAGCCGCCGGTGCCGACAGTATGAGGTTTTCTTATGACCCCGTCTGGGATAATGAGGCATGGGAAACCTATACGACAAGCCGAATATGCACTTTAGGTACCACTCCTTCAATTCAGCATGTCTATTTCCAAGCGCATTATCCCGAAGACGATACGGTTTATACTGCTTCAGATGCCATTACTCCTTGTCCCTTGAACTTGTCTTTCACTATCGGTAACGGCAGCGGTTTCACCGACACCTCCGTGGTACTAATAACTTTCGGCGATACCGGAGCCTTGTGGTTGAAAATTTGGCTGACAGGCGATTCCGCCAATGCGCAAATCTATTCTCCCGTTCCCGATTCGGTTTATTTTACCTTATCTCCGGGCGACGGAGCCAAAGAGATGCGCATCCGTCTATGGAATGATTACTATGCGGCTACTGCGATTGACACTTTAATCCTCGATACCAGCGCCGATATATTACAGATTAATCACGACGGCGAAGGCAGGATACTGAGTTACGGCGATGTTTTACATATCGAAATGCTTACCGCGTTGAACGATACCGGCGGCGCCGCCTGGATCGATATCTTCGATGACTTCGGTAATGCACGCAATGGAATTGAACTGAATGATTGGGGCGGAGGCTTATACGGCCTGGATTATATCATCAGTGACGGCGATGATATCTTAAGCGGCAAAATGGTCGGTTTCTTCACTGACGCCGCCGGCAATGAAGCAGTACCCGACACTGCGGTAGGCACAGTAAACATCGCTTTTAATGTTGAAGGGATGATCTTTGTCCCCGCCGCATATTTCGATATGGGCAGTCCCCGCATTGAACCTGAACCCGATGAAATCCCCGTGCATACGGTCTATATTTCAGACTTCTGGATCAGCCGGAATGAAATCACTAACGCTGAATATGCTGAATTCCTAAACGACGGGTATCCCCTCTATTGGGATGAACGGATGGAAATCAAATATTTCCCCATTAACAATTATTTTGAAACGGTGGATTCTTTGGCGGACAGGCCTGTAAGATATGTCTCCTATGATTATGCCCTCGCTTATGCCGAATGGAAAGGTATGCGCCTGCCTACCGAAGCCGAGTGGGAGAAAGCCGCCCGCGGCACTGACGGCCGGCAGTACCCCTGGGGCACTTTTATGCCCATCAATTCCATCTGTAATTTCTTGAACAGCGGCGATCCTTATGAAAGCTCGCCTTATAAGACGACTCCGGTCAGCTTCTATGACGGCTCCACACACGGCAATTTTATGACCTTCGATAACGCCAGCCCCTACGGCGCGCGGGATATGCTGGGAAATGTCCTCGAATGGTGCAGCGATTATTATTCCGCTACCTATTATTCCATCTCACCCTTGAATAATCCGGAAAACACCTCTTTCAGCGGCACCAGAGTAGTCCGTTCCACCTGCTGGAACACTTCCTGGTTAAACACTTATACCATGAATCGCGATGCTTATCCCCCCTCCACTAAAAACGACCTTATCGGCTTCCGGCTGGCGATGAATCCATAATTAATGGATATATAATAATAAATATCTGCGGAGAATATATCTTGAAGAGAATAGAAAATGAATTTAAATCCAGTGAAATGAATAATTGTCTTTTCTGCGGAGATAACTTAGAAATCCTGCATAAATTCATTCCGACATCAAGTGTAGATTTAATTTATATCGATCCGCCTTTTTTTAACAACCGGAATAATAATGTAATTTGGGGCGATGAAGCGGAACTCAGGTCTTTCAAAGATGTATGGACGGAAGGAATTGAGTCATATTTATCCTGTCTGGAGCCCAGAATCCGAGAACTGCAAAGGGTATTAAAAACTACCGGTCTTGAAGGCAAGAATATATATTAATATTTGACTTAATGCTTCTCTCCCAACTGGAAATAATCGGCTTTAAATCCTTTGCTAAAAGGACTAAACTGGAGTTCCATCCCGGCGTCACTGGCATTGTTGGTCCCAACGGCTGCGGCAAATCCAATCTAGTTGACGCCGTAAGATGGGTGATGGGTGAACAGAAAGGCTCCATCCTCCGTTCGGAAAAGATGGAACAGGTGATTTTCAACGGCACGCAGAACCGTAAACCTTTCGGTATGGCGGAAGTCAATCTGACTTTGCTCAATGATAACGGCCTGCTGCCTTCCGAATATTCCGAAGTCACGGTTTCCAGAAGGCTTTACCGCAACGGCGAAAGCGAATACCTGCTGAACCGGAAAAAATGCCGTTTGAAGGATATAATTGACCTCTTTCTCGACACCGGTCTGGGCGCCGATTCCTATGGCATTATCGAACCCAGTCTGATAAACCGAGTGCTCACAGAAAATCCCGAAGAGCGGCGCATATTATTCGAGGAAGCCGCCGGCATCGCAAAATATAAACTCCGCGTCCGCACCGCTGAAAGACGGCTGGAAATTGTAAATGAAAACCTCGACCGCATAAATGACATCCTCTCCGAAGTAGAGAAAAATGTTCAAAGATTGAAGCGTCAGTACCGTCAGGCGAAAAAATACGAAATCCTGCGCGCTAAATTAGAAGAATGGGGGACATTATTATTAGCCATTGAACGGAGCGAACTTTTAGACCAATTGCGGCTTGCCGACCGGCAATATGCGGAAAAACAAGTCAGATTGTCTGATTTAGAAGCTGACTTCCAGAGACTGGAAGTGGATATGCAGCAGTTGGACGCCAATCTCAATCAAGGCGAAGTAAACCTGCAGGCGATTCGTACAGCGTGGGAAAAGCTAAGAGAGGAAACAGTTCAAGCGGCGAACCGCCGGCTTTTACTAGAAGAAAAGGAGTTGAACTGGCGGTCGGAAAAGGAAAGGCTGCTGGAAGCCGGGGAACGCTCCCGCCAGCACTCGGCTTACTTGCAAGAACGATCGGCGGCGCTGGTCAAAGCCATCGAAGATTTGCAGAAGTTGACCGCTTCCGCCGAGGCCGCAGTCCGTCAAGCCGCTGAAGAGCATTCTACCGCGGAAAGTTCATTAAAATCCGCTCAAGAAGAAACCGGCAGATGTGAAAAAGACGCTGAAGAGCTTAAAAACCGCATAGAAACTATCGAACGAGAGATTTCCCTGCACCAGTTTAAGATAGCATCCCATTATGAGCGGAAACGGGATCTGGAGCAGGAACTAATCCAAATCGAGAAGAAGCTGGAAGAGGGCAGATTAAAGAAACGGGATGTAACTTCCGGCCAGGAACAAGCGGAAAAAAATCTTCGGCAAATCGACCTGCAATTGGAAGCGCTGGAGCAGCAGGCGGCTGATTTGAAACAGCGTTTGAAACAAAAGGAAATCCTGCATTCGGAGCAGAAAATCGCCTCCGAACGCTTGAAATCCGAACTGCAGTTCCTGCAGTCGCTCATCGATTCTGGCGGAGGCTTGCCGCAGGGCGCGGTTTACCTCAAGCAGAATAAAATCCCCGGCATTATCGACAGCCTGGGCAACCTGCTCGAAGTGCCATCACAATATGCCCCGGCATTGGAAACTGCTTTAGGTGAAGCCGCGCATTATCTGGCGGTGGAAAGCGCCGAACAAGCTGAATCCGCACTCGACATTCTCCGGCGGGAAAGTAAAGGTAAAGTCACCCTTGCGCCCCTCGATTTTATACCGTCCTTTATTTCAACCGAGGAACCCAAGTTGTCCGGCGTATTAGGTACTGCTGACCGGTTAATCGGATGCGAAGATAGATATCGTCCGCTTTTCTCCGCTTTGCTAAGCAAGGTGCTGGTAGTTAAAAGCTGGAAAGAAGCGCGGGAAGTGCATTCTTCTGCGCGCTGGGACGGACTTATTGTCACCCTGGACGGAGAAGCGCTGGGCAAATTCACTTTCTTAGGCGGCAGATCCAAGGAACATTATCCGGCGGTAGGGCGGAGAAAGCAGGTGGAAGACACAGCTGCTTTGCACCGGCAATTAGAAGAGGAAATATCCGCTCTGGAAAAGGAAATCTTACATTATAATGATGAGCTTGCTCAAGCGGAGAAATCTCAAAGCGGCAAACAAATCGAACGCAATTCAATATCTTTAAAAATTACCGCTCTCGCCTCCGAACTCGCCGCTGTGGACGCGGAAAAAAACAGCTGGAAAGAGCGCACAGCAAATATTGCGCAGGATCTGCTCAAACTGAACTCAGAAGAAAATGCTGCCCGGAATGAATTGCAGGAATACTCTGCCCAAGCGAAAAGTCTGCAGGATTCTTATAACCTGAAACAGCGGGATTTACACACCAAGCGGGAGCGTTTGCAGCAGCTCCGAACCGGCGCTGAAACGGTAAAAGAGGAACTGCACCGCCGCCAGCTCCAACTTTCTGAAAAACAAGGTGAATTAAGCAAATTGCAGACTGAATCGGCGCTGGCGAAAAACCGGCTGCAGGAAATTGCCCAAGAAGACGCCAGCCGACTGCGAATTTTACAGGAGATTGAACAAAAGCTGACTCAAACCGCCGTGGATAAACTGAATATTACCCAATCCGCCGCTCAAGTTTCAGCGGAGAAAGAAAAATGTAAAGAAGCACTGATTAAAGCCGAGTCGGAACAAAACGAAATCAAACGGCAGCGAGTCCAAATAGATAAACAGCTTAAAGAAAAAGCCGGCGTTATCGATCCACTACGCTCGGAGAAGTCGGCGATAGAATTAACCATAGCGGAATTGAAATTAAAAATCTCTGCTAAAGAAGATTCCGCCTCGGAAAAGTACGGGATTGACTTAGATGCGGTGGAAGTGCCGCCGGACTATGATAAAGCGAAGATTGCCGTGGAATCGGCGAAAATAAAAAGCCGGCTCGATTCCATTGGACCCGTCAATCTTTTAGCTTTGGAGGAATACGGCAGTCAGAATCAGCGCCTTCAGTTTCTCCAAACGGAACAAAGCGATATTGTGTATTCCAAGGAAGAGCTGCTTGACACCATATCCCAGACTAACGCTGAAGCACGCGCACGGTTTAGAAAAGTCTTTAATAAAGTCGCTGAATACTTTTCACTTTTGTTCAACGATTTATTCGAGGGTGGCAATGGAGAATTGTCCTTGGGTGCGGGAGATATTCTGGATGCGCCTATTGAGATACAAGCTAACCCGGGAGGTAAAAAGTTGACCAATATGGATCAGCTAAGCGGCGGGGAAAAGACGCTCACCGCGCTTGCCTTAATCTTTTCGCTTTATCAGGTGAAACCCAGTCCCTTCTGTATCCTGGATGAAGTGGACGCTCCTTTGGACGACGCCAATGTCGAACGCTTCTTAAAGCTGATCAAGCGCTTTACTCCTCAGACTCAATTTATCCTCATAACCCACAATAAAATCACTATGGAAGCCTGCGATTATCTGTTCGGCGTAACTATGGAAGAAGATGGATTATCCAAGCTGGTTTCCGTGGATTTGAAAACTACCTATCAAATGACGGAGGCGCTATGAAAAAAGCCCTCTTTTCCCTCTTATCTCTGTGTTTTCCCTTTATATTATATGCTATGCCGTTGTTCAATATGGATTATGCCGTGTACCGGGCGAAGGATTATTCACTGCTGCAGATTTATGCCCTGATTCAAAGGAATTCCTTAATTCACAAGCAGAATGATACTTCTTTTGTGGCGGAGTACAGCATCAGTGTGGAAATCAAGCGCAGCGACAGTACTCTCACCGGAGTCACTTATGACCGCAGCGATCGGGTCGCTTCTTTAGAGGAGATTACCACCACCCAGAAAATCCCCGATGAGGTCTCCTTCCATATCAAACCGGGCACTTATGCAGTGACAACAGTCATTACCGATTTGGTAAATAAGGACAGCCGTACTCGTCAGACGGAAGTGGTAATTCAGGATTTCCCGGAGAATAAACTTGCGCTATCGGATATAGAACTTGCCAGCCGGGTGGAGCGGGTGAAGGAATCCGGCAGGTTTGTCAAGAACCGCCTGCTGGTAATCCCGCACGCCGATGGTATGTTCGGCGGAGATTTGAATACCGCATATTATTATCTGGAAATATACAATCTTAACTTGGACAATCCCAATTGTGAATATTCCATCCGCCGGACCATTCTTGACGAGAATAAAGAGCCGATTAAAGACTTGCCGGAAAAAAGCAAACCTCAAAACGCTTCCTCCGTAACTGAAGCCGATTTGTTTTCCTGCGCTACATTAAGCACCGGCAGTTATTATCTCCGCATACAAGTTACCGATGGCTGCAGCGGGCAAAAATCCATCAAGGAGAAACGCTTTTGGATCTATCGGCCGGGAGAAGAAATAATGCCTCAGCAGCCTTTAATCACCGGTCAATTGGAGGACGCCATTAAACAGATGACATCCGAACAAGCTGAGAAGGAAATCGATTACCTGCGCTATTTGACCGACCGCACCGAAAATAATGCGATCCGTGATTTGCAGCCTTTCGGCTATAGTAACTTCCTGCTTAATTTCTGGCGCAACCGGGATTCCTCCGGTGGACTGCGTTTCAGGTATTTGGCGCGCATCGAGGCGGCAAATCAAAGGTACACTTCTCCCTTTACCGAAGGCTGGAAGACGGACCGGGGGCGGACGCTCATCGTTTTCGGCGAACCCGATATGATTGAACGACGCAATTTCCAGCTGGGCGGGCAGGACGCTGAAGTCTGGTACTATGACCGGATTGAAGGCGGAGTCCTCTTTTTATTCTACGACCAAAAGGGCACCGGCGACCTGCAGCAAGTATATTCCACCAAACGCGGTGAATATGTCGACGCCGGATGGGTGCGTGATATGGAAGAACGGGACCCCAACGCATTGCAGGATTTAAGGAATCACTAATGGTAGAATTACATGAATTGACCAAGATCTTTCCCGGTCGGAAAGGGAAAAGCGTATTGGCGGTGGATAGGTTATCTTTTATCTGCCGGCCCGGTGAAATCTACGGCCTTCTGGGTCCGAACGGAGCAGGTAAAACTACCACTTTGCGTATGCTCTCCACCGCGTTAAAGCCCACATCAGGCAGCGCCTCGATTAATGGTTATGACATCGTTAAAGATTCGGATCAAGTGCGCAGTTCCATCGGTTTTTTATCTTCCGCCACCGGATTATACCGCCGCTTGACCGCCAGGGAAATGATTCATTATTTCGGCAGGTTGAATGGGATGACAGCACCCGACCTGCGCCGCCGCACCGATGAATTAATCGAACTTCTGGATATGGCTCCCTTTGCCAACCGCAAATGCGATAAGCTTTCAACCGGGGAGCGGCAGCGTGTTTCCATCTGCCGCAGCATAGTTCATAATCCGCCGGTAATGATTTTCGATGAACCGGCGGAAGGATTGGATATTATCGCCGCCGAAGTGATTGTCGAGTTCATCCGCAGCTGCCGCAGTCAGGGGAAATGTGTCATCTTTTCCACCCATATTATGAAGGAAGCGGAAACGCTCTGCGACCGCATCAGCATCATCAATCAAGGGCGCATCATCATCGAAGGGACACTGCAGGAATTAATGCGCCGCTTTAACGGTGACAGCCTGGACCAGATTTTCCGCTCCGCAGTAAAAGGATAAATCTCTTTGCTCTTTCGAGACCCTCGAGACCCTTGAAAACCTCGAGTTCTCAAACATCGCTATTATATGTCGCTAAGCCATGTTACGAAAGTTATACACGCATATAAAAAGCATCATCATCCAATTTCTCCTGCTTTTCTATTATTCGGGGCGGGAATTTGGCCGGGATCAATGTCTCACGCGGGCGGCGGCGCTGACTTATTTTACTATACTTTCGCTGGTGCCTCTGCTGGTACTGATCTTCGCCTTTTTTAAGACCTTCGGCGGCGACACTTTGATTGACGACCAGATTAAACCTTTGCTCTTCACCCTTCTTTCGCCCGGGACGGGGGAAATCGTCTCCGGAGCCATTGATGAATTATTACAGAAATCCCGTGCCGGAGCGCTGGGTTCGCTGGGATTTCTCTTTTTGGTCTTAGCGGCTTTCTCCTTGATGGATCAGACTCATTTTGCCTTGAATGCCATCTGGGGGGAACGGAAGAGCCGGCCGCTCCTGCAGCGCTGGACCACTTATTGGGCGGCGCTCACCGTATCGCCACTGCTGGCGATTATGTCCATCTCTTTTACTGCTTACCTTGGTTCTTTGAAGGAAGTTCAGGAGTTGTCTCAACAAGTAATCCCCGCCGTTTACAGCTTTATACCCTTAATCTTACAAGGCATAGCATTCTTAATTATTTACCTGTTTCTTCCCACCGTAAAAGTCAAATTTCTACCGGCTTTAGGCGGGGCTGCAGTAGCCTCGATAATCTGGGAATTCGTTAAAAACGGCTACTTGTTTTATACTTCCAACGCCATCGCTTACAATGTGATTTACGGTTCATTGGCGGTGGTGCCGCTCTTTATGATTTGGCTGTTTCTTTCCTGGTTGACAATGCTGTTCGGAGCGGAATTCTGTTTTGTCTGGCAGAATTTCCGCATCATCCGTGATAGCAGTAAAAGAATGAACATACCTCGTCAATGGTTTGAAGCGTTGGGTTTGGAGATAGTGTTGTCAGCGGCGGAAGGATTTATCCGCAGCGGGAAGTCGCTGGATCCCGACTCCTTTGCGGAAGAAAGATCGATTCCGGGTGATTTAATCCAGGGTGTGGTGGGCAAGCTTACCTCCACCGGCATTTTAAAGGAAGCTAATGGTGAAATTATTCTCAGCCGGGATCCCTTGGAATTAACGGTGCAGGATGTTATCGAGGCTTTAAGGTCGGGTAAAGATGAATCCCCGCCCTTCGCCGCTCGCAACGGCGGTATCCGCCAGACCTATGACTTCCTGCAAAATCTGGAAGCGGAGGACCGCCAAATTAAAAGCGGTTGGACCATCAAACAAGTGATAGAAAAAATGAATGTTTCGTCAACCGACTCCGCCGCAGACTGAGTTTTATGGCCTTGTCAGCTATTAAGCAGCGGAATACCGCATCCTTGCTTTTTCAAAGTCTATTGTATTGATAATCAAGGTTATTGCGTAAATATTTAAAGATGCCGGACTAAAGTCCGGCCGCCATATGTTTAGGAGGACAGACTTCAGTCTGTTCATTCAAGTAATAATTTTGATTATCATTACATTTAAAGTTCATAGTTGTATCACTATACACACGCTTAAAATTTACTCTGAGCCGCTTATGCGTATCTGGCAAATCCGTACCGTTTATGCTAAAGAGCTGAAAGATATCCTGCGGGACCGGCGGACCTTGATTAGTATGATTCTAGTCCCCATACTGATCTTTCCCCTGCTCACCGGGGGAATGAACGCTTTGATGAGCAGTCAGATGAAAAGTCTGGAGGAGAAAGCCAGTCCCATTGCAGTTTTGGGAGGGGAATATGCGCCGGGATTTCTGCAGAAATTAAATGAAGCTAATGTCTTTCAAGTAATTGAGATGCAAATCAGCCTGGAAAGCGCTAAGAAATTACTGAAAGATAAGGCGGTATTATCGGTAGTGACTATACCTGAAGCGTTCGATTCGCTGCTGACCGAATTCTTCAACGGCAACAGTCCGGCGCCGAAAGTGGAGGTGTATTTCGACCGTTCGGAAGTGGAGTCGGAAATCGCCGGTGAACGAGTCAGCGGTGTGGTGGAGAAGTACCGGCAGGAAGTTGTCTCTATGGAATTGATGCGGCGTCATCTGCGCGGTGATTTAGTAGCGCCATTTACAATTGAAAATATCAACACCGCTTCCAAACAGGAAATGGGCGGCTTCGTCGCCGGGATGATGATGCCCTATATGATCATCCTGCTCGCTTTAGTCGGAGCTATGTACCCTGCCATCGACCTGACTGCAGGTGAAAAAGAGCGTGGCACCATGGAAACGCTGTTAATTGCACCGGTGGGCAGATTGGAATTGGCTTTAGGTAAATACTTTGTGGTAATGACCGCTTCCATTGTTACCGCGCTGCTCTCGCTTGCCTCCCTTTCTTTCACTATTTCAGCAAATCTTATGCGCTTCTCCGAGGAAGCCGTCTCTATTGCTATCACTCCAGCCGTTGCGGGAGGACTGTTTATGCTGCTCCTGCCCAATGCGATGCTCTTTTCCGCTATTCTAATGGCAATTGCCCTCTACGCCCGCAGTTATAAAGAAGCGCAGAGTTATATCTCACCTTTGATGATCCTGGTCATCCTCCCGGCGACCGCATCGTTCCTCCCCGGTCTAAACCTCACGCTGAAAAAAGCGTTTATCCCCATAGTTAACACCACTTTAATGATGAAGCAGACCTTAAGCGGCGATTTCGATTTCGCCCTGGCGGCGCTGACCGTCTTCGCTACGCTAATATATGCAGGTTTCGCTATCTATATTGCTTATCGCCTATTTCAGAAGGAAAGCGTAATATTTAGAATATAATGACTTCATCTCTAATCAATCTACCTTTGATACTTGGCGCTTGATACCTGATAATTTATTTATTGTTTATCGTTTATCATTTATCATTTAAAAAATGTCTATTC
>Ga0163209_1001303_pt1 | contig 10892 bp, 9 predicted proteins | sample Kivu_160m_FD_113538 | JGI IMG/M metagenome (GOLD analysis project Ga0163209, IMG submission 113538) | Freshwater microbial communities from Lake Kivu, Western Province, Rwanda to study Microbial Dark Matter (Phase II) - Kivu_160m | ecosystem: Environmental > Aquatic > Freshwater > Lake ... | reverse complement strand
GGGCAGTTGGTCGAGCATTTCAAGAAGCAGGACAAGCCGCGCATTGCGATCTCGGTGGATATGCTGGACACGGGGATTGACGTTCCCGAAGCAGTGAACCTGGTCTTTATGAAGCCGGTGCAGTCGCAAATCAAATTGCAGCAGATGACCGGGCGCGGGACGCGCAGCCACGCCGCGTGTCGAATGTATAACTTGCTCCCAAATGGACGCAAAGACGGGTTTCTCGTCATCGACTTTTGGGAGAATGATTTCAATAAGCCGGCCGACGAATCCGCCGCACAGTCGATGCCCGTGTTGGTGACGATTTTCAACACGCGGCTGAAGCAACTTGAACTCGATCTGAGCGCGCAAGCGTCGCCTGACTTGCAGCGCACTGTCCGCGATTTGCGCGCTCAGATCGCGCAGATCCCGACCGATTCGTTCTTGGTCAAGCGCGTGCTGCCCGACATCGAAGCGGCGTGGAGCGATGCGTTCTGGCTGCATCTCAATGCGCGGGATGTGGATTTTCTGCGGCTTAGAGTGGGACCACTTTTGCGTTACGCGCCGGCTGCAGATGTCGAAGCTGCCACGTTCACAAGCAAGGTCGAACGCTTGAAATGGCAAAAGCGCGCGACCAAGGACACAACCACGACGATAGAATCTATCGCGGAAGACGTGAGCCGCTTGCCCGATTTCGTTGTCAACGATGCTACGCTCAAGCCATCGGTGGAACTGGGCGCGTCGCCCGCGCGATTGGCAGAAGCATCGTCAGATGAACTGAATCGGTTGATGGATTCACTCGCGCCGCAGATGAAAAACCGCCGCGCTCAACCGAATACGTTTCTGTTACTCGATTTGCCCGACTCGATTGACTTACGCGGTTACATTATTTTGCGCGAGGGCAAGGAGCAGGTCTACGTCAAGGAGTATCGTGAACGCGTGGAGAAACGGATTCGCGAACTGGTGGAGAATCATCCTGCGATTCAGGCGATTCAACGCGGCGAACCGGTGGACGATTGGCAATTGATCGACTTGGAGCGCACGCTGCATGAGACGTTGAGCGGCGGCGACGTGGAACTGACCGAAGCGAACATCCGCAAGGCGTACGGGTTGAAGGTGGGCAGTTTGCTGGCATTCTTGCGTGCGGTGCTCGGACTCGATGCTCTGCCGGACTATGACGAAGCGGTCCGCCGATTGTTCCAGGCGTTCATCGCGCACCACCAATACAGCGCCGACCAGATCAATTTCCTGCGCGCCGTGCAAAACGTGTTCATTCAAAAGCGGAAACTGGCGCGCGTGGATTTATACGAAGACCCGCTCTCGCGTTTTGGCAATGATGCGGTGGACCGTTGGTTCACGCCGAAAGAGGTGGACGAGGTGCTGGAGTTTGCGGAGAGGCTAACTGCATAGGAAAGACAAAATGATTCCTTCTGACTCGGCTAAGGTATTCATCACCCATTCTTGGCACGACATCGATTTTGCCAGACGCTTGTACGATGACCTAGTCAAGCAAGGCTATCAAGTCTGGTTTGATGACAAAACCTTGCAGGGCGGTCATCGGATGGCGGAGGAGATCAATCGCGGCTTGGAGTGGTGCGATGTCTATCTCCCCATTTTATCGGCCAATGCCTTAGAGTCACCTTGGTGTTGGGAAGAACTCAATGCCGCAATCTCTTTGAGCAACGAGAAGGAGCGGGAAGGTCGACCACGAATAATTCCAGTTCTGGCGCACCCTTGCCAAGTGCCGGCGATCCTGCGTGGGCGACTCCACATCAATCTCGCAGATCAATACTCGATTGAGATCGGCAAAGTCTACTCCGCAATTGACATGTTTAGTCTTGAGTTGAAGCGCAAACAACAAGAGCAAGCTGAGCGTGATCGTATTGCACAGTTGGCGCGTGAAAAAGAAGAAAAGGAACGGATAGCTCGGCAGCGAGAAGAGGAAGAACAGCAAGCGAAAGAGCGTGAACTTGCTGAAAAACTGGCACGTGAAAAAGAAGAGCAGGAACGGATAGCTCGGCAGCGAGAGGAGGAGGAGCGACAAGCGAAAGAACGTGAACTTGCTGAAAAATTGGCGCGTGAGAAAGAAGGACAGGAACGGATAGCCCGGCAGCGAGAAGAGGAAGAGCGGCAAGCGAAAGAACGTGAACTTGCTGAAAAATTGGCGCGTGAGAAAGAAGAACAGGAACGGATAGCTCGGCAACGAGAAGAGGAGGAGCGGCAAGCGAAACAAATTGCTCAACAGAAAGCGCTTTTTGCACAGATCCAACACCTTGCTGCCCCATTGATTGCAGGCAACATCTATTGCGTGATAGCGATTGCCGTTTGGATTTCTGACTCAAACATGCTAATATTTTCCTGCGTCTTTATTTTATTAGTTTTCCTGGTAGCCGGGGCACTTTCGGCGATGACTCACAAACAATCGCCCGCCTATTTTAGAATCAGACAAGCGATTGTAGATGGTTTCTGCGGTGGATTTGTAAGTAGCATATTATTAGCTATCGGACTGTTGCTCCTTTTTAATCTTTCGGTTACTAACCAGTTGATGAATTTTGTCTTCGGTCTGTTTGTTGCCTTTTTGTGCCTTTCCATTGCTGGGTTCGTTGGGGGAATAGGCGGCTGGGCATGGGGATTGTTCTACGCCATCTTTCTTTCCAAGCGACGTTCGTAGTGCGTCGATGAGCAGGAGGTGGCTTGTGGGGAATCGCATACAAACTCTTTTTTGCAAAAAGGAATTTGCAATCGTAGTAGATAAGGAAGGCAATGCTCACAGACCCCAAACTGAAATCGCAAGTTGACGCATTGTGGGACAAGCTCTGGACGGGCGGATTGCCGAATCCGCTCGACGCCATCGAGCAGTTTTCGTATTTGCTGTTTATGAAGCGGCTGGACGAGGAAGAGGACCGCCGCGAGAAACGCGCGACGATGCTCAAGCAAGCGTTCGCGCCGCGCCTCGCGCCGAAATTGCGCTGGCGTTACTGGACGCAGTTGAAAGCCGACGCCGCGCTCGCGCATGTCAAGGAAAAGGTTTTCCCAGAGTTGAAGAAACTCGGCGAGAAGGGAAGTTCGTTCGAGCAGTATATGAAGAACGCCGAATTCAAAATCAACAAGCCGGCGCTCCTCATCGAAGCGTGCAAGCTGATCGACGAGATGCACGTCAGCGAACAGAACCAGGACGTGCAAGGTGATTTGTTCGAATATCTGTTGAGCCACCTGAACACGGCGGGACGCAACGGACAATTCCGCACGCCGCGCCACATCATCCGCATGATGGTGCGGATGGTCAAGCCGCAGCCCAGGGAGCGTATCGGCGATATGGCAGGCGGCACGGCGGGTTTTCTCGTCAACGCGTACCAGTACATTTTGGAAACTCACACCTCGCCCGAAATTCTGACGCGCGACGAGGAAGGCGTCACGCATAATCTCATCGGAGACCGGCTCACGTCTGAGGAGAACCAATTCCTGCAAGCGAACGCGCTCACCGGCTATGACAACGATTCGGGGATGACGATGCTGCGCATCGGCTCGATGAATTTGATGCTGCACGGCATCACCGCGCCGCGCTTTTTCTATGCGGACACCCTGTCGAAAGCGTTTGCCGAATCGAAAAAGTACGACGTGCTCTTGATGAACCCGCCGTTCAAGGGCGCGGTGGACAAGAACGACATCGGCAGCGAATTGCCGAGCAACACGACGAAATCGGAATTGCTCTTTTTGCATCTCATCCTGCGCGTGCTCGATATGGGCGGGCGCTGCGCGGTCATCGTGCCCGACGGCGTGCTGTTCGGCTCGAGCAAGGCGCACGTCGAAACGCGCAAGCGCATCATCGAAGAGAATCGGCTGGACGGCGTGGTGTCGATGCCGAGCGGCGTGTTCAAGCCGTACGCGGGCGTTTCGACGGCGGTGCTGTTGTTCACGCGCGGCGCGACAACCGATCGCATTTGGTTCTACGACATGGAGCACGACGGCTTTTCGCTCGACGACAAACGCCAGCCCGTGCCCGAGAATGACATCCCCGATGTGCTGCAATGCTGGGAGAATCGGTCCGATGCGGAGTTCAATGCGCGGCGCGAGGCGCGGTTGAAGGCACTGCGCGCCGAAGTGGAACCGCTCAAGCAAGAACGATTGCGCTTGGAGAAGGAAATCAATCGGCTGACGTTTGAGAATGTCATAAACCCGAAGGGTCTTGGAGACCCTTCGGGTTTGGATCCACTCGCGGCAATGCAAAAGGAATTGGCGGAATTGTCAGAAAAGATCGCGCCGCTGCAAAAAGAAATCAATCAACTGACGCGCCAGTTCTGGGTGACGAAGGAGCAAGTGCGCGCGAACAAGTACGATTTGTCCGCGAGCCACTACCGCGTGGTGGAACAGGACGAGGAATTTTACGAAGAGCCGCAAGTGACACTGGAGCGGTTGTTGAAATTGGAAGAAGTGATGGCGAACGAAGCGAAACAAATAGAAGAGATGTTGAAATGAGTTCCCAGGTAGTCGCATTTGGCGAAGTCTGTGAATTCATTCGCGGTGTAAGTTTTGATGCGAGCGAAGTGCAGTCAAATTCCACATCTGGATATGTTCCGATTTTGCGCGCGGGCAATATTGGCGATACGCTTGACACGCTGAACGATTTGGTTTTTGTCCCCGCGCAACGAGTATCCGAAGAACAATTCCTTCGGCCTGGCGACATTGCGATTTGTATGTCTTCGGGAAGTCCAGAAGTAGTTGGCAAGACAGCACAACTAACGCATCACTTCACAGGTTCGGTTGGAGTGTTTTGCGGAATCATTCGTCCAAGAAATCAGGAACAATCAAGTTATACCGCTCACTGGTTGCGGTCATCAGGTTTCATGCGATGGCGTGATTCGCAGGCACGTGGGGCGAATATTCAAAATTTGCGTTTCTCACAACTTGAGGAAATAGAATTTCCCCTTCTTCCCCTCACCGAACAACACCGCATCGCCGCGCTGTTGGACAGGGCGGAAAAACTCCGCCGCGCGCGCCGCTACGCCGCGCAACTCAGCGAGACATATTTACCATCTGTGTTTATTCATCTTTTCGGAGACCCAGGACGTAACACGAAGCGTTGGGATGTAATTGAAATTGATGAGATACTCGACAAGAGCCGAGTGGGAATTAGAACTGGTCCATTTGGAAGTTCGCTCAAGCGAAGTGAATATGTGGAGCAAGGCATCCCTGTATGGGGAATTGACAACGTTAGACCGAATGAATTTGTGGAAAGTGGTTCGCTGTTTATTACCGAAGCCAAGTTCAGCGAGTTATTGAACTATTCCGTAGATTACGGAGATGTTCTGATTTCGAGAGCAGGCACAGTTGGACGCATGTGTGTGGCAAAGCCAACAATGTTTCCATCCATAATTGGCTCAAACCTGTTGCGCGTGGCATTAGATAAATCAAGGGTACTGCCTGAATACTTTACGGCCTTGTTCACACATTTTATGCACAAAGTCGGGCAACTCAAGATGAGTAGTGACGAGAATGCATACTCGTTCATCAATCCGACAATACTACACTCAATGACGATACCCGTGCCGCCGCTCGCGCTCCAAGAAAAATTCGCGCGCGTCGTCCAGCAGTTTGAACGCCTGCGCGCTCAGCAACGGGAGGCGGAACGGCAGACGGAGCGTCTGTTTCAGACGTTGTTGCACAGGGCGTTTGCGACCTAACCCCCTGCCCCTTCTCCCCTCCGCTCCGCTTCGGGGATCTTCGACCTAAAAGGGAAGGGGTGACATGCTCCCTCTCCTTTTAGGAGAGGGTTGGGGAGAGGTCGGTCTGCGCTGCTGTCGGGTGAGATCGAAGTGAAAACGGCAAAGGAATACGGAGACTGGCATGGATCGACAAGGTAGTGCGGAATGGGGTATTCGGTGCTGCGCAGCCGTGCTCGCGCTAGGAATCTGCGCGGTGGTCACCATCGGTGCCCTGTCCGTATTCTTGCTGCCCGGTCTGTTGGCCGAACTATCTGCCACACCCATGCCGCCGCCCACAGGAGGTCCGGCAGTCTACCTCATCCAAGAAAGCGACCTGCCTGCCGGAGCCAAGTTGTCGCAGTACCAAGAAGTACCCCATCCCCAGTGTACTGACTATGCTGTTTTATTCCAGATGCCCAATGGTCTCCAGGCATACGACAAGGTCTGTTGCTCAACGTCCCCGGTCGGGGTGGCCGATCTGTCGACAGCGTGGCCAGACACGGTTCGGGTGGCTGCGCCGACCGTGGGAGAAAAATCAATGACTTTTCACGGCCCGGTGATGGGGAGACCGTCGGTAACGATCACATTCGTCCAGGGGCAATGCGAGGGCATGATACAGGTTATTGGCAGCGACGATGCTGCGGCCACTGACCTGGCTGTAAGTCTGGCACGAACCGCCGCCGCGCGAGTGCCCCGCACAGCCCTGCCAACCCCATCGGCTACCGAACAGGCCGAGTGCTGCAAGAGCATCGAGTTATCGGTTTCCAATCGTGAGTTTGGCCCGCCGACAACCGTGTTTTCTACGAGCGATGGCGTTTTTCCGATGGTGACCAATGGCGTTGACTGTGGCCCAGCCGGGGTCAGACTGATTGATCCAAACGGCAAAACAGCGATGGAGCGAACATTCGGCGTTGCCGCTGGAAGCACCGGCTATGGCGATTATAACGCGGCCAAGAACCTTGCCCCGGGAGTCTACAAGATGGAATTGTGGTATGGGGATAAGCTGCTAAAGACAATCCAGGTGACGGTGCGCTAAAAAGGAGCGTGCCGCGTTGAGCGACTTGACAACTAGGAGAGAGGATCAGATGTCTGACGTGACAAATGCACAAGTAACGCGTGAGCCGGCACTCCCGCGCGACAAAACGGACTTGATGGAACGCATCCGGCGCGAATGGTCCGCGCTGATGCGCGCCATCGAGGGCCTCACGCCAGAGCAAATGAGCGCGCCAATGTCGGGCGGTTGGTCGGTCAAGGATAACCTGGCGCACCTTACCGCGTGGGAACAATACCTTGTGCATCACTATTTGCAGGGTCAGCCAGCCCATCAAGCCATGCAGATCGATGCTGAAGCTTTTGGCCGTCTCGATGAACCAGGCATCAACGCGGTGATTCACGAGCGCAACCAACATCGCCCTCTTGCCGATGTGCTTGCCGACCTGCAACGGTCACACGCTCAAGTGACACAGGCCCTTGGCCCATTGTCCTTCGACGATTTGATGAAACCGTGCGAGCCGGATGCCCCAGAAAAAAGAGTGCTGATGACCTTGGTCATTGGCAATACGTATGAGCACTATGACGAGCATCGCCAGAACATTGAACGTAGAAGATGACCTAACCCCCGTCCCCTTCCCTAACAGGGAAGAGGAGCAAGGGGATAGGTAGGAGCATCATAACACACGAGGAGGACCGTATGGGCGGGCTGCTGGACCTGTTGGATGCTGTTCTCGATGTAGGCGAGGTCTATTCAAGGTATGGCATTAAAGGTTGTTTGCTAATCGTTCTGTTTTTGGTTGCTCTGCTCGCCGTCATCGCGTTTATTGCCTTGCAGATGGGGTAGTCGGGTTGTCAGAAAGGAGGCGGTGCTGAGCCTTCGGCGTTGCTCAGGATAAACTCCGCCGAAGCAAGCAATCTAAGTTGCGGCTAGGAGATTGCTTCCCCATTCGCTTCGCTCAGGGTCTTCGAGCTTCGCTCGCAATGACACGTTGGGACGCGACTTTGACAGTGCCCTGTAGGGTTGTATCGGGGATATGGTGCTTGGAATAGCTTATGCTATAATGTCGTTAGCTTTGTGAAGGAGAACTGAAACGAATGGACTCGAAGAACGGATTTGGACTGGCGCTCGCCGCCATGCTATTTGTGGCTGTATTGGCTTGCCAAGCTAATACATTCATCGCCCAAGCCACTTTGACTCCTACTCGAACTCCACGTCCAACCTTTACCCCCATCCCCACCGCGACGGATACGCCTACTCCTACGCAGACGCTAACACCTACGCCGACGAAAAAGCCGACTGCGAGACCCACTGCCAAGCCCACGGCGACCCAACCTCCGGCTGCCCCACCGCCGCCAACGGTATCGCCGTACGAGTTTCACGCGAATCCGCCGCTGCCTTGTGTGCATGCGGGGAACACTTATCTCAAGGGGACCGTTTATCTTAACAAGGACGGGAGCAGCCGGTACGTGGGCGCTATTGTCGCGTTAGGTCCGCCCGATGGTTCTCGACTCTATGTTGACCCAGAAAAGACAAACGAGAATGGCGAGTACACTTTCACTCTCTCGGAAAACGGGCAGGCACATCCGGGCACTTGGGGCATCTGGCTGGTGGATCCTTCACATAACCGAAAATCTGATATTGGTGGCCCCATCGTCACAAACGACTTGCCGGCGAGCGATCCCAACTCCTGCTGGGCGAGCGGTGTGGATTTCTGGAAATAGAGGCGCCGGAGTGGGAGCCGGGATGACCGCGCGCGTCGATTTGCCGATACCCATTCCCCACCGCATCGAAACGGTCCGCGCGTACAAGTCGCGCGGCGGACGCATTGCGGCAGTTCTGCCGATTCATTACCCCCGCGCGCTCCTGCGCGCGTTCGACATCCTGCCGGTCGAGCTCTGGGGACCGCCGCAGGTCGACGCGACGCGCGGCAGCGCGCATCTCCAGCCGTACGTTTGCTCCATCGTCCGCAACGCGCTTGCGTATCTCCTGAGCGGTGGACTTGACCTGGCCGACCTCATCGTCGTCCCGCACACGTGCGACTCGTTGCAAGGGTTCGCCAGCATCTTGATTGACTTTATCCATCCCACGCAGCCCGTGTTGTGGATTTATCTGCCGCGCGGCAATCACGCGGGCAATGTCGCGTTTCTTGCCGATGAATTTCGCGCGCTCTATCGGCGCCTCGCCGAGATCACCAACCGCGCGCCGTCGGACGCGGAATTGCTGGAGAGCAACCGGCGCGAAGAATCCGCCGACGCGCGGCTCGCCGACCTGCATCGGCAGCGCGGGGCACTGCCGCCGACCGTGGTCGAATTCTATCGCCTGGTTCGCTCGCGCGAGTACCTGCCCGCGGAGACGTTCATCGAAATCGCGGAACGCGTCGGGGGCCTTTCGACTCTGCCGCCTCGTGGCTCCGCTCATGATAGATTGCCACTGGGAAAGATTCCCCTCCTCCTCTCCGGCATCATTCCTGAGCCGATGGGCATTTTCGACGCGCTTGACAGACTGAATGCAGTGGTCGTCGCGGATGATTTTGCCGGCTGCGGTCGGCGGCTCTACCCTCCGGGCAAGAGTGACGATCCGTTCGAGCGCATGGCGGAGCGGATCCTCGCCGCGCCGCCAGACTCGACGCGCGGCAGCGCGATTCAGGAGCGGCTGCAGCATCTGTTGCGCTTAGCTCAAACGTCTGGCGCAAAAGGAATCGTTTTTTATGATGTGAAATTCTGCGAGCCGGAATTGTTCTACCTCCCCGCGCTCCGCAAGGGATTGCAGGATGCCGGCATCCCGTCGCTCGTGATTGAAATCGATCTCAGCGATCCACTTTCGCAGCAGGTCTTGACGCGGCTGGAAGCGTTCCTGGAGATGATCGCGTGAGCGCGGCAGACTCGCTTCGCTTTTACGCGGGCGTCAACCTCGGCTGCGCCGCGCTGCGATTGAACCGGTGGCGCGCAGAGCGCACCGCGCCGCGCCGCCAGAGCGAATACCTCGCGCCGCCGCTGAAAATCTCGCCGCGCACGAAGGAGTTGATCGCGCGGCATTACCTCGAAGGGCGCTACGCCAACGGACATCGCAAGGTCGCGTGGGTCGCCTCCGGCGCGCCGGTCGAGCTGCTCAAGGCGCTCGATTTCTACGTGCTTTATCCGGAAAACCACGCCGCGCTTTGCGGCACCGCGCGGGCTGTGGAGGAGATCGCGACCGAGGCGGAACACGCCGGCTATTCGCGTGACATTTGCTCGTATGCGCGCACCGATCTCGGCGCGATGCTTTCGGGCAAAACGCCGGTGGGCCGGCTGCCCAAGCCCGACCTGCTTTTGGCGTGCACGAACATTTGCCAGACGGTCCTCTTCTGGTATCGTGTGTTGGCGCACCATTTTGACGTACCGCTTATCGTCATCGACACGCCGTTCATCTATACCGAAGCGACCGACCATGCAGCTGAATACGTCAAGCGGCAAATGGAGGAATCTATTCCCATCGCGGAGAAGGTCGCGGGGAAAAAGCTGGACGAACGAAGACTGAAGGAGACGACGCGGCTGAGCAAGATGGCGTCGCAACTGTGGCTGGAGATCATGGAGCGCGGCCGGCATCGCCCAGCGCCGATTTCCGTCTTCGATCAGTTCATCCAGATGGCGCCGATTGTGGAGATGCGCGGCGACGCATTCACGGTTGACTTTTACGCGGCGATGCTGAAAGAGGTCGAGGGGCGAATCGCGCGCGGCATCGGCGCGGTGAAAAATGAGAAGAAGCGTTTGCTCTGGGACAATTTGCCGATTTGGTATCGCCTGCGCTATCTCGGCGAGTTCTTGGGCGCGCGCGGCGTGGCGATCGTCGCATCTACGTACACGAACGCGTGGGGGGAACTCGCGCCGATGATCGATCCAGAGCATCCGATGGAATCCGGCGCGCGGACCTATTTGCATCCGATTCTGAATCGCGGCACGGGCTACAAGCTCGCGACGATGAAGCGGATGGTGGTGGATTATGGACTCGACGGCGCGATCTTGCACAACGATCGCTCGTGTAAGCCGTACTCCGTCGGCCAGATCGATCAGCGCGACCGCTTGCTGCGCGAGCATCACGTCCCGGCGCTGTTGTTGGAAGCCGACCACAACGACCCGCGCGCGTTCTCGGAGGAGCAAGCCGCGAATCGGCTGGAGGCGTTCGTGGAGATGCTGGGGGTTTGAGGTCCGAATGACCGTTGATATTTGTGCGCTTGGGAT
>Ga0163209_1001302_pt1 | contig 10898 bp, 8 predicted proteins | sample Kivu_160m_FD_113538 | JGI IMG/M metagenome (GOLD analysis project Ga0163209, IMG submission 113538) | Freshwater microbial communities from Lake Kivu, Western Province, Rwanda to study Microbial Dark Matter (Phase II) - Kivu_160m | ecosystem: Environmental > Aquatic > Freshwater > Lake ... | reverse complement strand
TTTACAGAGTGTTGAGAGCGACACATTCAATTTTTCAGAGATATCTCTAAGAGACAAGCCATCAACCTTAAGTTTAATAAATTCATTTTTAGTTGATTTATCTTTCATAATATTCTCCTTGAATTTTGTTCAAATATAGTAAAAATTCATTTATGATTTTCGTATTTAAATTTTTTGCACACAAGGTACATCAAAATTTGCACAAGGCAAATATTATAAAAGCTTAACAAAACAAAGACGGTAATATGTTGATTATTCTGATGCAGAGAAGGAGAGCTGCGAGTCCTCGAGTAGTTTTCCTGCGATAGAAAAAACCGAGCGATGATTAACTAACAATATCAGGTGGTTAATGTGTTGCTAATAATACGAAAGGAATACAAATGTTAGGACATAATGTTCAAGAATGATGATGATGACACGGTATTTTGCCTTCCATAGAGAAACGGATACATTGCGGAAACCGTGACACGGATTATACGCCTTATATTTCGAATGATTTTCGTATTTTTGTTATTACTCTTCCTATACTAACAATATATTGTTAAATAAAAATTATTTATAAATTCAAGAATATTTATATTTACTAATTGATATGATTTTTGGCAGTCGGAGCAGGATTGGGAATTTGAATTAGTATCATAATAAGAAAACCCGCATTAGTTCGGAATTTAATTAGTGTTTTTTTAAACGTAAACTAACTATCGCAAAATGCAGGAAATTGTTGTGGTTTTCCTTTATAACACTTTTATCTATTATCAATGTTCAGTTATCAATATTCAATTTTCAGAAAACAATTTTAAATCATAAACAAAAAAAATAAAATGTCAAGCAAAACACTTGCGCCGTAAACAGCAAACAGGGAGATGTGAAAAGTGAAAAGCATCGCAGCTATTCTGATGCAATTATTTTATTATCTTGATTAAAACTTTTAAAATCTTCTGTTCTAATTTCATATTTATCATACATTTTTTAACCTACATTATAATTACTTAACTTAATTTTTTAACTTAAAACATTTAAATATTTTTTTAAAATATTTCTCGTTAAGAAACATAATCATTTCAACTCATCACCCATAAAATCTTTTAAATCGATATTATTCAAATTCAATTTTATTGACTCAAAGGAGATTACATTATCATCCGATTTAAATAATTCATTATCTCCAAATCTTGCACGAAATATTTCATCCGGCACATAAATAAATTTTTTTCTCATAAACCTGACAAAATTCTTTTCTTCATCAGTAATCACAAGGTCTGCCTGTGTTATTTTAGTCAGCACTTCAAAAATCAACATTATTTCTACCGCAGACAAGTAATTATTTTCAAAGAATTCAAAATACTTTGCGTACTCTTCTTTATAATTTAAATTGATCTTGTTAATCAGTTCATTAATTTCAATCTTAAAATCTATTTCCGAAAAATAATTTTGTTCTTTAGCCAGTTTATTTATTTCATTCAATTCATTTTCATGAATTTGTCCGTCGGCTGTCATTGCAAGAACCGCCGTTTTTAAAAGTATTTTTTGAAATTCTTTATTTTCCATAATTAATCAAACTCCCTTTTATCTTTAAATTTATTATAAGTTTCTAAAGAAGCCATTGAAATAGACGGCTTGGTTTTATTTATTATTTCTATAATAATAGCATCTGTTATCAGTGAGTTTTTCAATAATGCCGCTCTTGAAGCTTCGTTTACTACAAACTCAATGTCTGATGTAATATACCCAGTTGTTAATTTTGCGAAATCTTCAAAAGATAATTCTTTATCAAGAGGTCTATTTTTTAATAACAGTTCAAACAATGCAACCCGTGCTGCAAAATCCGGTGGACCGACATAAAACAATTTATCTATTCTCCCAGTTCTAAGTATTGCAGGGTCTATCATATCGGGTCTATTAGACGTTCCTATTAACAAAACACCAAAGCTACTGCAATTACTCAATTGTGCCAGAAATTCATTCACTTCTTGAGAGTATGAATGACTCAGACCGGGATCTCTTCTGGGCATTACAGCATCAAGTTCATCTATAAATAATATTGTGGGCGCATTTTTCCTTGCCTCTTCAAATAATTTTCGTATCTTTTCCTGTGTACCGTGAATATATATACTTGCTAAATCTGATGGTTTGACCGAAATAAAATTATAATTAACTTCCTGAGCTAGTTTCTGACAAATAAATGTTTTTCCGCAGCCCGGAGGTCCATAAAAAAGAATACCATTTGGAATTGTAATTTTATACTTTTCATACAATTCTTTTTGTTCAAGCGGCAGTATAATATCCTGATATAATATTTTTTTCAAGTTATCCATACCCGCAATTTCATCAAATCCCTTACCCTTTTCCTTCACAGTAATACTCTCATTTGATTTTAAAACAACAGTTAATTTATTTTTTTCTTTTTTTTCCGCCTCGTATTCCAGAATTGCACTAAGAAATTCACCGCCATTTTTGAACCTGTTTTCCATTTTAGGATCAATTGACTTTAAAATAATGGATTGCAGTTTTTCATCGCAAAGACCATTAATATTTCTTGGCAGAACTGGTTTATTCTTACGGGTTTTTAATATCATTGTTTCCACTGCTTCCTTATCAGTAGTATTTATCAGATTAAAATCATAATACCAAGCCTGCCTACCTGTTATCATTTGATAAAAAACTATTCCGGCAGAGAAAACATCGCTTGCAGGTGTTTGAAATCCCCAAAAGCCTTCATTAGCGAGATATGTCATCGTTCCCGCACAAGAAGAGGTCATTAAATTATCATCTATTTTTATTGCAAGCCCGAAATCACCGAGCTTCGCAACCGGATTAATACTCTGATATGAAATAAGAATATTTTGCGGCTTTACATCTCTATGCAGTATTGTTGGTGTATTTTCATGAACGCATTTAAGAGCAGAACATATATCTTTCTGAAAAGATAATGCTAAATCAATATCAAGTTTGAACTTACGTATAAACATATCTTTGAGTGATTCACCTGCGATGAATTCCGAACTTATATAAAAAAGAACCTGTCCTTTTTTTATAAAAGTATTAGCATCAAAAACCCGAATAATATTAACATGGGTAATTTTGGAAAGAATTCGTGCTTCATTCATTAACTTATCGTAGTCATATAGTACTTCATTCCCGGGTTTCAATACTTTTAGAGATAATTTGCCTAAATATTTGTGGTCAACATAATAAACTTCAGAGAAATTTCCTTCACCGAGAAAATTATGCACGGTTATGACATTTGATACTATTTCGCCTTTTTCTAATATTTTCATTTACAATTATTTTGTTAATGCACCTGTACTTTCAAGTCTTCTTGAACTGCCATCTTCCATTAAATCCCAAAGTTTAAACATTATACTTCTTAACGAATCTGCAGTCGGTCCGGAAGCAATTACAGATTTCGCATTGTTTATTATTTGCTTTGCTTCTCCCTGAGTTCCTGTTTTCCACGATATTACATTAAAATATTTGTCTGTTTGCAGAATTTCATTTACCCAGAACTCAAGCCGTTCGTTTAATATTTTGAAATTAAATGCTAAAACATTATCATTTATTTGTTTGCCGAATTTTACATCTTTGTTGTTCTTAAATTCACTGAATTGTTTTAAAATAATGTCCAGTTCTTTTTGTGTTTCTTCATCGCCATATCTCTCCTGCAACTGTTTAGCATGATTTAAAGACTGGTTTATATTATCCGTAATAATTAAATGTCGAACTTTAACATCAATTTTATCAAGTTGTATTTGAAGCTCATTTACTCTGTCTTTGACCTGTTTCTTTTTATCATCATCAGACCTGTGAGACTTCGCAAGATTTCTGATTTCTTCGGCTTCTTTTTTAAGATTTTCTATATTATTTGAATCAAGTTTATAATTACTAAACGAATGTCCTAAAAGAGTTTCAATTCTATCCTTTGCATTCTCTAATTCATCATCTATGATATTATCTAAATTCAAATTAGCGATTTCTTGATGAACGTGGGGTACTTCATCGTCTTTTTTAAAATCAAATGTTTCATCAAGTAATGGAATATACATTGATGCTTCGATTTTTAGAGCCGAATCGATTTTCATTTCAATTTCGACTTCGGTTCCCACGGGTATCAGCTTTGAAATTCTTTCATTATTTCCATATATAAAGTATTGCTTGGCTATATTATTTCTTATTAATTTTGTACCGTGAGTCCCTTCAAGAATTGCAATCCAGATAAAATCTTCAGATTTTCCCGGTCGTACCTCTTTCTTGACTTTATATTTTGCTTTTCCGACAGTCGGTAGATTTGTGTTTAGATTTGTGTTTTGAGAAATTATTTTTTCAAATATTAATACACTCTTTCCTTCATCATCTATAGTTTCTATTCCTATTCCGTAATCATATGCCGTTACCTGCGGTGCAATTGTAGTACCTTGATAAACAGATATTCTGTTTGGTTCACACTCTGTTTTATTACCATATTCGTCATAAATAATTATATCAAATAAATTATTTCTATGATTAAGCAGCTCTAACTCAATAACTCCTTTATTAGTGTTTAAAGGATATTTTCCACTATCAAATCCTTCATCTATTCGAATAATTTGAATTGAATATTTTTTGTGTTTTTCTTTATAATCAATTATTTCGTAAGATAATGATACATCTTTATCCACTGAATTTGAAGGATAATTAAGTTTTAATTGTATTTTAGTTGTATCTCTATCAAGATTATCAGAAGGTATATCTCTTGTAAATGCATATAAAGCAGCGCCTTTGGCAACAACTGTCATCGGGTCAATACTAATATTAATATTCTCAGAAATCTGCTCTCTCACCATCTGTCTCATTAGAGGAGTGAAAGTCGGACCTCCGACCATAAGTATTGTTTTAAGTTCTTCTTTTGGTATATTATGTTTTTTTAATAAATCAAGCGTAAGATTAATCGACCTTTGTATAAATGGTCTAATTAAATTCTCATACTCATCTCTGTAAATTTCATAATCAAGATGAATTTCATTTCCGTTATCATCTTTAAATTCTAGAGGAAATAAATCATCAATAAGTGTTGTTGAATTAACCGAAGGGGTAGAAAATGTGATTTTTACATTTTCAGAATAACTCTTTAAAGAGGTTAAAAATGACATCCTTAATTTGCTTTTTAATAAACTGGATATTTTATAATCATTGTCTATTTTTTTTAATATTATATTCTCTAAAAAAACATTATCAAAATCTTTTCCACCAAGGTGCGTATCTCCTGCAGAGCCTACAACTTTCATAATACCCTCAATAGAGTACATTAAAACAGCATCAAAAGTACCACCTCCGAAATCAAAAACGAGCCAGTATCCATCAGTAAATTTTGATTCCATTGCAAAAGCAGTAGAAGCAGCAATCGGCTCAAGGAGAAGTTCCACGTAATCAAAACCCGCAAGTTTAGCGGCTCTTATTGTAGCATCGCATTGCACTCTTTCAAATCTTGCCGGTACTGTAATCACTACCGATTTAACAACTTCATCTGATACGTAATTTTTCAAAGTTTTGAGAATCTCAGCCGACAGTTCTTCGGAATTGAATCTTTTCTCAATATCTGAATTATATTCATTAGGATATTCTATGGGATATAATGTATCTAAACCCATTGTTCTTTTAAATTCAACAAATGTTCTATTTATATCCTGAATTCTGAATAACTTTACGAAAGCTTGGTCACCAGTAATTATCTGATGTTTTTTATTAATATGAACACAGGAAGGTGTTGTATCTTTTTGTGATCTGCTACTTTTTATTATTCTGATTGCACCGTCATCACATCGTGCAATCGCAGAATTTGTGGTACCAAGATCAATACCGTAATCAATTTTAAACCTTGCCATATTTTTATTAAATAAAATTATTAAAATTTATACTAAGTCATTTTCATTAACCCCTACTTCTATCTCTCCCTGCTGAATTAATTTAAATTTATAGGTTATTTGAGGTTTAATAGTTCTTAAAATAATCTGCTCTCCTGGGTTAAGCCCACTTAACTTAATAAAGTTAACGGGGTTGAATGTGCATGTATCTGTAAAAGGTTCACCGCTTCTGATTATTATTTCATAACCCTGCTGGTTAAGTTCACTTTCGATTCTTTTAAGAGCATTTTTCACAGCTATCACATCTCTTGATTTATCATCCATTTTTACAATTCTCATATTTATTCTGTTGATTTCATCGGCTACTTTTACAGCAAGAGAATGATCAACGGTTTCAGGAGCCTCTTTTAAATCTTTACTGTTTTCAGATTTCTTGATAATATTCATCTGCTTTGACATCAATTCCAATAATTCCTTATCAATTTTAAGGGACTTTTCTTCAGCAGTTTTATTTGATTCTTTAAACTTCCTGATAATTACGAAAACAAAAAACAGTATGACAACAAAAATAATAACAGTTATAATTGCTCCTATAAGATTGGATTTTAAAAATTTCGAAGATATATCTTCTATATTTTTTTCTCTATACGATTTTTCTGATTCCATTTCCTTTTTTAATTTTTTATTCTCATCAAGCAGGTTAGTATTAATAGTTTCAACGGTATTCAACCTCATTTTAAGAGAATCAATTGTTGTTTGAGCCGATTCTTTATATTTATCAAAATTCTTAGAAAGCTCGTCGATACGTAAGTTTAACTTTTTATTGTCATTATTCAGTTTATTAAGACTATTCAAAAAAGCTGCAGAATCTGTCTGTGCAAAGCTTGAAACTGTAAAAGTTATAAATATGTAAAGGATTAATTGTTTCATATATTAAATTAGTCTGTAAAAAATTCATTAGATGAAATTGAATTAAAATTATAAAATGATGTAGAAGTTATTTTGTATAAAGTCCATTCTCCGGATGAATAATAGACTCCTCTTGATGTTCTGCTTTGCTCTATTGAAATAACTCTCGTAAATTTTGCAAAATCCTCATGGTACTTGTATCCACCTTTAATTTGATTATTTTTGAATGTTTTTTCATTGCTCCAGGCAGTTCCTGTATAAACTTTCATATAATAGTTATTAAAAGGAATATTTCTAATTGTATAGGATTCATTGGCACGCACATAAACGCATCTAACAACTTTATCATTCGAATTATTTACTAAACTTATTATCGCATCTTCATCAGTGGTATTTATTAATTTTAACCAGCAATGCGAACTTTTATCAGATCTGATGCTTTTAAAATATGAATTATACGGTGTAGCTCCGGTCTTAAGACGTGTTACTTTTAAATCTTCAACTTCTTTCGGTAATGTCTGGCGTAATTCTGTTTGTTTGCTATTATCGTCGTTTAAAGGAAAACTAGTTTTATTTTCACTTGTGGTTGAAGTTATATTTGTTTTTGTCGGACTATTATTTTTAATATCAGTTCGGGAAGAATTATTACATGTTGTAAGACTCTTGCACAAGACTATTAAAATTCCAAAAATTATTAAAGGTAAAATAAAGCGAAATATGTTGTATACATCTATTTTTTTGGGGCTGTTTTTTCCATTCAAAATTCCCGAATAATAGTCTTGGTTAATTTGATTTTGTTCCAATATGCGAGCATTACTATTAACGGTATTTAAATCATCTTGAATTCTTGATTTTATATAAGGATCTTTGACATAGAGTAAACTTTTTTGTAAAATCTCTACCGAGCGAATAAAATCATTATAATCATTAGACAATTTAACCGCGCAATTCCTAAACAAAGCTGCGGATAAGTTAAGAATCATGATCCGATATTCAGGTACAACATTTTCATCAATTTTTTGTAATGTTTCTTCGAGTATAATTAAGAAATCCATATAAACGATATAAGGATGCTTATATTTTTCTAAATCTTTATTAGCTTTATCCAGTTTTTCAAAGAAATTAGAAATAACCGTATCATTTTTCCTTGAGCCAGCAGCTTCCTTAAATGCTTTTTCATTCTCAATTAATTTATTTCTTGCTAAGTCTCCTTTAGCATATTCTTCGGCAAAGTTCAAAAGTGTTTCAACTTTTTGAATTGTAAATCTTTCATCTAAATCATTATTAAAAGTGTTAACTGCGCAATTCAGAAATTCATTTGATATTTTATCAGACAACATAATAACACGATAATTATCTTCTCCTAATATATTTATAACAAAATAAAAATCCTCTTTAATTTTATTGTATAAATCGACACCATAATTGTAAGACAGTATTTTATTTATCTTAAGATTATTTTTACAATTTTCAACTTCCGTTTCAATAAAAGTTATTTTATCATAGATTAAGCTTAATGAAATTTCGTCTTTTAGAGATTTAGGAATTTGTTTGTTATTTAATAATTTCTTTATAAACTCTACATCTTTTTTAAAATTACATTTTTCCTGTATTTCCTTAAACATCGTTCTAAATAAATAGCTTAAACTTTCCGTTCGGTTTGCGGTATTTATTAATAATGAGTTGTTGAAATGTGAAATATAATTATTCCAAAAATCATCCGAATTCAGTGATTTTCCAAAAAGCGTAATAGCTTTTACAAGATTACTAATATCAATAGAGTTATTTGTGAAAGCTTTATAGTAATACAAAACACCTAAATTCTTAAAAGATGTAAAATTATTTTTTGTAATTGTATTTTCAATAATTGTACTTTCCCATTTTTCAATAGCTTCATCTATTTCATTACTTTTGAGATTAATAAATGCGTCATTATCAACGGCTGTAAATTTTGAAAACCAGAATAAAGAATAATTAATCCTATCTTGAGGTAATTCAAGTTTACTAATAGTTTCAGTTAATTCAACACTGTTTCGTTCAACATTACCAAAGAATATAAAATCAGTTTCCTGGGCTTTGGGCTGCTGACCAATGGAGAGAAATACTTCAAAATTCTGAATATTTTTCTTAATTAATTTTTCAGAAGAATTTACGGGTATTCCGAGGAACCGATATGGATTAGTAAGAATAATATTCATTTAATTTCTGAATATTTTCATTAAAACGGATTTAATCTTATTAGGTTTATTTACTTCCTTGTTACTGGAAATCGTTAAAAATTGATTATCGGATAACCCACTACTTAAATTAGTTACTGTATGTGATTTATAGCCCTTTTTAGCCATCTGTATATATAGTATTTCATTTAATGCAATCTTGTTTTGCTCATACTCAAGTGATTCTTTGAAACATTTCTCTGCTTCATCATAATTATTTAATTCAATTTCTGAAAAACCAATGCCCCTTAGCGCTCTTGCTTTTAATCCTTTTGTAATATAAGGTCTACAATGAAATGCTTTATAATAATATTTTATTGCTTCTTTGTGATAGTTTATATCATTATAAAACTTTGCTTTAAATAAATTTAGCATCCCCATTTCACATAAAAGCAATGGTTGATCGCTTTCCAGCGATAGTCCTTTTATAAGGTATTTTTCTGCATCGTTTAAATTACCATTTTCCATTAATGCTATTGCAATCAAATAGCAAGCTTTTGGGAATATATTTGCAATCCAATATATTTCCCGTTCACTATTACTATTCTTAATATATTTAACATATTCCAGAAATTCTTCTTTATCCCAAAATTCAATATATTCGGCGTTATCTGTAACTTTTCTATATTGATAATTGAAAGGTAAATGAGACAATATTTCTTCTAAAATTAAAATCCCATCACTAAAATTTCTTTCTTGTATAAGCTGTTGTGCTTTAGTTAATCTTTGAATTAATTTATCGTTATCCATATCAATATCTTTTAGTGATTATATAAAACACCCATTCATAACCCATTCCTTTCTCAAAATATTGGCTGCCATAACTTGGAATTACTCCAGGTGCAGAAGCAAAAAAAGCATATTTTCCTGGTGCTAAATATATTATTTTTGTTTCATGAGGCGAAAAGACGTATGCGGATTTATTTAATTTAAGTGTCATGGTTTCTGATGTATTGTTAAAAACATGTACCTCGGAATTATTAGATGATATTGGGCCTGTCGGGGAAAAGACTTTACCAGAAGTACTCTCCAGTGTTTCTATATTCTTCACATAAGTGGAAGGGATATATCCTTCTGTATTTGTTTCAATATCAATAATATGATAATAATCATTTTCTGTAGTCAATGAAAATAAAAAAACCGGTGAATTTTTTTTCAATGTCAATAGAGTTTTATATTCTTTCCCAGGACCATCTCGCATTGTAACTTTTTTTGTTATATAACCAAGATATGACTGTGAATAGAGATTAAGTGCAAACAATAATATCAGCAGAAAGAATAAATAAAATTTTTTCATGATTTTGATATTTTAAGTTTATAAATCTGTTTTTACTTTACATAAACTTTCTATAACTTTATCTTGTAAAACTGTAAACTTTAGGTAGGAACTAATTGTATTGATACAGCAAAGACTGGACTTTTTATAAAATAATATTTTACGATATTTAGCTGACATTTGCCTCTTTATATCTGTGATCTTTACTATTTATTTCCCATAAAATCGCAACTCTTCACTTTCTCTAAATTACTGCTTTTATCTGCTTTAGATTAGTAATCAGAAGTTAAAAAATCAATGCACTATTCAATGCACTAGCCAAACGTATATACGGAATTTTAAAAGAAGAATTCATGCTATATGGAATATTTAAGACAAAGTATATAGCTGTGATGGCTGTTAATGAAGCAATAAAAACATATAATAACTTAAAGCCGCACATAAGCATAGGATATCAAACACTAAATGTAAAATATGCAGCATGAATAAAGTTATTAACATTTTAACAAAAGAAAGAAAATTAATCTTTCTACTAATATTAATTTTGTCAACTTTTTTCAGGATGAAATTCTTTTTCACCCTTCACTTTTCACCTCTTTAGACCCGTCTCTTCACTTTTCACTTTTCGCTTTTTACTCTTCACTGATTTTTTGGTTTTGT
>Ga0163209_1001299_pt1 | contig 10914 bp, 5 predicted proteins | sample Kivu_160m_FD_113538 | JGI IMG/M metagenome (GOLD analysis project Ga0163209, IMG submission 113538) | Freshwater microbial communities from Lake Kivu, Western Province, Rwanda to study Microbial Dark Matter (Phase II) - Kivu_160m | ecosystem: Environmental > Aquatic > Freshwater > Lake ... | reverse complement strand
TAGTGCATGCCGGGTTCATAACGAACCTTGTCAATGACCGTCAGGTCGTGTTTCCTGGCCAGCACCACCGTGCCGGTATCGTCGCCGAAGACAGGAAACCCTTCCATCCGCTCCACCTTTTCCAGGAAAGCGGGGCGGTAGCGGTCGCAGATGTCGATGGCATCTGCAGCCAGGGCAATGTAATCGCCCGGAAACAGGAGCCTGCCATCCGGGGTCAAAGGCATGGCATTTTCCTCCGTCTCCCCAGTTACCTCCCCGTTCGACAGTACCAGTGTTTTAAGATCGACGACCTTTTCCGACCTGTTATACAGCTCAACAAACCTGGAGCCGCCGCTTGCGGGATTTGAAAGCAGCTCGTTGATCACGACATCACGTGCAGCGGCCGCATCCGGGATGGCGAACTTCACGGTCCTTGTGGTATCGGCCGGGTTTCCTGCGCAGTCCTTTTGCGTGCCGGAAATTTTCAGTAAATATTCCGAACTGTCCGGGAAAGGCTCATCAAAAGACAACAACGCTTTCCGGAAATCGGGAGGGATTGCAGAGACCCTGACGGGGTGGTGCACCCCGTCAGGGTCGGGCACCCTGTCAGGGTGGATGCTCCAGCGTGTCGTATCCGGCATGGAAAGACTGTCCATCGCTTCGGAAAAGACCGCTTCGAGGATTGTGCTGTCGGCAAGATACGCCCGCAACAAATAGGGAGTTACTTCATCAGGATTTTCCGTCCGTATGGAATTGACCGCCCCCGGGGTGCCCCCCGCCGGATCCCGCGAAGCCCACCAGTTATCCCTGCACCCGCACGGGTTGGCAGGATCCGCCATTTCAAGCGACCATCCCCCGTCGCCCTTGAACGATCCCCGGTACCAGTCGGCACTGTAAGACACTGAATGAATGACATGCCCCCGGGTGTCCTTGAGCACCAGCGTGCTTCCCTCATTGGACAGGGAGGCGGAAGATGTGAGCAGCAGATCGCAACTGCCGTAATATTGATAGCCTGAATTCCCGCTGATGACCGTATAACCGCCAGGGGGCAGGATCCGGGCCGGGAAACCTTTGAAAGAATTGCCGAAATGGAAGGTCCAACCCTCCAGGTCGATGGGAAATGCCGATCGGTTGTAAAGCTCGGCAAATTCTCCGTCGGGGAGTCCTTCGGGCGGATCGGGATCTGCAAGGATCTCGTTGATCAGGACATCAAAGGGTTTAGCCCTGTAAAACATGATGGGAACGACGGTGTCACTGATCAGGTTCCCCGAAAGGTCGGTGATCCCCCGGATATGAATCGAATCGGGTTGGCCCTCCTTCAGGGAATCATGCAGGTAAATGAATACGCGGTCGGGCCGCATGATATCCAGGAAAACTGAATCGGGGCTGGCCGAGGAGGATTGCTGAATGTAATGGGCGGGATTCTGTGCCCCCGTTTTTGGGACAGTCTCCGAAAAAGTGATGCGGATGATCCCTTCCGACCAGGTTTTTACGGCGGAAACAACAGGAGGCACGGTATCGCGCCGTACGGGCCCCACATAGAAATCATCAAAATAGAATTTCAAAGCATTGCTCGATGTATAACGGCACATCAGTCCGAACCACCTGCAATCGCTCAGGGAAGCATCGTGAAAGGTACCTTCCGTAAAATAGCCGAATCCGCCGGTTGTATCTATTTTGGCCGTCCATGTTCCGTCATCGTCGCAGATAATGTCAAACCGCATCGCATTGGTCGAATGCGAGGTGCGGTAACTTCGGAAAGTGAACAGTTTCTGAGCAAGGTCGCCCGTTTGCTTGATGACCGAAACAGAATCATCGCTTCCGCCCACCTGAAGATAGTAGCTGCTTGACATTGCGGCAAGATCGGTGGTGTCGGCGGCAAGGTAGATCCGGGCATGGTTGTTGACCGACGTGTTGAATGACAACTTCATCCAGAAGCACCATTCCGTGTCCCTGATACGGGAACTTCTTGTAAACAGCACGGAGGTGTCAATCCCTGCCGAAAGCAGGTGAAGCTGCCCGGTGTAATTGATTTCGAAATGCGAATTATCCCCGGTCCAGGAGGGGTTACCCGTGAAATCCCCGTCGGAGAAATCATCCGTGAATTGCGCAAAGGAGAAAGCCTGAATGCAAACAATGCATGCAATGACGTTAATGGTGGAAATATACGTTTTCATACGATCGTTTCTCGCTTAATCAGGAATCCTGCAAAAGGTAATACCTGTGTTAACAAAAATTACCCCCTTTTTGCAATTTCGCTGCTTCGCTACCTCACTACCTCGCTTCTTTTCCATTATCTTTGCCGAAATTCACGACGTATGAAACTCGCCGTCGTCGGGGCCACCGGCCTGGTAGGCCGGGAGATCTTCAGGGTATTGGAAGAGCGCCGGTTCCACCCCGATATCCTCATCCCGGTGGCTACCGCAAAATCCGCGGGTCTGCCGGTCGATTTCAACGGTCACCGGTATTTCGTGCAAACCCACGATCAGGCCATCGCACAAACGCCCGAAGTAGCGATCTTTTCGGCGGGTGGTTCGACTTCCAGGGAATGGGCGCCCCGCTATGCCGCCGCGGGGATCACCGTGATCGACAACTCCTCGGCCTGGCGCATGGATCCGGGAGTTCCGCTGGTCGTTCCGGAAATCAATGCATCCGTCCTGAAAAAGGTTCATAAGATCATTGCCAATCCCAACTGCTCAACTATCCAGCTTGTCATGGTCCTTGCACCCCTGCACTCCAGATACGGGATCAGAAGGGTGGTTGCCTCCACCTACCAGTCGGTCACCGGCACCGGGGCCAGGGCAGTCAGGCAACTGGAGAACGAACGGAAAGGGATCCGCGGCGAGATGGCTTATCCCCATCCGATCGATCTTAACCTGTTTCCTCACGGCGGCGACTTCCTTGAAAACGGATACACCACCGAGGAGATCAAACTGGTGAACGAAACGCATAAAATACTGGGCGATTACTCCATCGGGATCACTGCCACCATTGTGAGGGTGCCCGTTATGAGCGGACACTCCGAAGCGGTCAATATCGAATTCGTGCGGGATTTCGATCCGGCAGCGGTCAGGGAGATCCTGAGCAATACGCCCGGAATCGTTGTCCGCGACGACCCGGGCAGAAACATCTACCCCATGCCCATCGAGGCCCGGGGCAGGGATGAGGTCTTCGTTGGCAGGATCCGTCGCGACGAATCGATCCCAAACGCGCTGAACCTGTTCATCGTAGCGGATAACCTGAGAAAAGGGGCCGCCACCAACGCAATCCAGATAGCGGAATACCTCGCCGAAAAGGGTCTGCTTTGAATTGATATATCTCGCCCATTCCATTGATCTAAATATCTGTTTCTTAACACAGTATCAAAATAGTTACCTTTATCTGTTCAACAAGAGGCTATTATCCTGATGTGCGCAATCCCCTATTCCGGCCGGGCACAAGAGGCCCTCTCCCGGGGCAGCATCCGTGAAGCAAATGAATTGTCAGGATCACCCTACAGGATCCGGGCCCTGGTTGTGCACGGGAATCACCTCGGCAGCAATCTGGGATTCCCGACCGCAAACCTGCAACTGGCCGAAAACCGGCCTTTTGTTCCGCCAATGGGAGTGTATGCGGTAAAAGTAGCGGTGGATCAAACCAATTATGGCGGGATGGCCAATGCAGGCATCCGCCCCACCCTCGGGGGAAAAACAATGACCCTCGAAGTCCATCTGTTTGATTTTTCGGGAGACCTGTATGGCAAGATCGTCGAAGTCTCTTTCATGGATCGCATCCGCGATGAAAGGAAATTCGACAGCCTGGAAGATCTTGTAAAGCAGCTACACATGGACAAGGCCGATGCGCTCAGGTTACTTTCCTGAAGGCCTGACCGAAATCCCCACCCCAAGAATGCCCTCCGTGACCAGGCGCGGGATGAGATTTTCGATCTCCACTTTCAGGATCCCTTTCCTGGTGATGGAGATCCCTTTTTTCAGGAGAATATTTCCGGTACAGGAATCACCCGAACATTCGACGCAGAAATCTCCTGTCTTGTCCCGCACCTTCATTTTGTATTCATTGATCCGTTCCTCCCCCGATGGCGTAGTCATGATCATGCTGAAACCGAATTTTTCGAACTGAAAATCCGGGTTGAACCGGGCAAAAAGATGGATGTCATAATTCCCGGGCTTTTCAACCGGCATTTCAAAGCTGAGCAGGTTGAACCTTGCCCAGCGATGGTCGGGAAACGCATGGTACATCTCTTTGCCTGTTTCTTTAACACACCCGGAAAGGAGCATAAGAACGCCGATCACGGTTATCAATGTTCCCCACAGATCAATCCTGCCGGCGGATTTCTTTCGTTTCATAAAGCGGAAATTCAATGTTGAAGACCGTCCCCCTGCCCTCCGCGGAATCAAAGGTGATCGTTCCGTTCATTCCCTCCACAATTCCCTTGGCGATCGCCAGTCCCAGTCCCATCCCTCCGGTACGGGTGGTAAAATCCGGAAGAAATATCTTATCCCGGCGATCGGCAGGTATGCCGCATCCGTTGTCGGATACGCTGATGACGACGCGCAGGCCTACCCTGACGATCGTAATACCGATCATCCCGTCTGTTCGGTCGCCGATGGCCTGTAACGCATTGTTCAGGAGGTTGGTGAAGAGCCGGATCATCTGCGACCGGTCTCCCATGATCAGCAACCCAGCTTCCGAAGGTTTGAATTCAACGTGGATCCCCGGTATGTCCTGGTAGGTTGAAAGTGCAAAACGGATGGCCTCTGCCGGGTCGGTCTCCATCAGGATGACAGCCGGCATCCTGGCAAAATCGGAGAAGTCGGTGGCGATCACCGATAAAGCATCAATCTGCCCGATCAGAGTTTTCGTGAACCGCGCAAGGCGCTCATTCCAGTCGGGGGCCTTTTCTTTCCAGGCCTTTTCCAGGTATTGTGCGCTCAGCTTCATCGGGGTCAAAGGGTTCTTGATCTCGTGCGCCACCTGTCTGGCCATCTCCCTCCATGCGCTTTCACGTTCCGACTTTGCAAGCTTTTCAGCGCTCCTTGCCAGTTCATCGATCATACGGTTGTACTCGTCCACCAGTTCTCCGATCTCATCATGCTGAACCCATGAGATCTTTTCGTTCACCCCGCCCAGCCGGAGCTTCGACAACTTACCCGCCAGCATGGCCAGGGGCTTGGTGAAATAGTTTGAGATCAGCACGGTGATCAGCACCCCGAGGATGATCAGCAGGATGTACACATTGAAAAAGGTGACCAGGAAAGAGGAGATTTCCTTTTTCGATTCATCCTGCCTGGCGAAATACGGGAGGTTGATAAATCCCAGCAAATGATCCTGTTCATTGTAAAACGGCTGGTAGGCCGAACTGAATTTCATTTTCCCGATCGACTCTTCATGGATCAGCATCGCATCTTCATCCAGCGCGAGCTTTTTGTACGCCTCCGCATTCATCCTGCCCGACAGCAGCCCTTCTTCAAAGATCTGCGGCCTGCTCGAAGCGGCCAGCATGCCCTTTTCGTCATAAACGTTGATGTCGGTGAAAAAAACATTCGAAAGCTTGACCAGGAAATCCTCCAGTTCACCGGCAGGGACGCCGGCGATATCCTGCACTCTTCCGAATTTATGCTGTATCTCGATCCCGACCGACCAGGTCCTTTCGCGCAGGTTCTCCGTGTTTTTTGCCGTGTTTATCTGTATGATATTTACAGACTGCACGATCCCGATCGCTGTCATCGTCAGCAACAGGATGCCCGTAAACAGCAGGTGCAGCCGGTTTCTCAGGCTTGATGAGAAAAGGACCAGCGTTTTCGGGAAACTTGCGATCCCGATGAAAATGAATGATATAGCAGAAAAAAGGATGAACAGATAGGAGAACGGGGCCGCGATGGAAAGCAGATTTCCTTTGCGCTTGCTGACCAGCAGGGTATCGGCAGCATTTACCCGGTAAACAAAATGCACCGTCTTATTATCCCTGAACGACTCCCTGGTTGCGGAATAATCGTCATAATTCAGCAGTTCAGCTTTATACCCGGTGCTGCCCGAGGCTCTAATTAACCGACCGTTTTTATAATAGCCGTAAGAATAATCGTTGAGCAGCACCGGTTCCATGCGGGTCCTGTCCATCAGCAATCCGAAGTACCCGGGGTCGGGATAGGCGTTTTTCAGGAAAAACTCTATGAAAATGGCCCGCCGGCCGTTTCCGGAATCCCGGAAAGGTTTCGCCGGAAGCACCGCGAGGTAATATTCCTTTCCCAGGCCATAATCCATAAAGAACAGGCCGGGAAACTGGGTTTCCTCGCCGTAGTTGTCGATGATCCCCCTGAAATACTTATTGCAGTTGACAAGATATCCCTGCGGCTGGATACGTAGTTCCTTTGAAGAATCACAATAGGTGACCTGAATCTGATATTTTTTCCAGAAATCATTGAAATAATTTTCCCTGATATATTGCATAAGGCTGTCAGTGCCGGGATGGCCGGCCGGTTCCGCTGCCTGCAACCATTCCGCCAGGGCCTTGTCGGAAATGATTCTGCGTTCCAATTGCTCCCACATGACCTCTGTCACCGGATTCCGCTGCGTGGCAAGCTTGCCGGCCATCAGGTTCAGCATTTCCTTCTCCCGCTCCTGGTTTGATCTGTTCAGGAGGAAAACCGCAAAAAAGGAAAAAAAACAAATGAAGAAGAGGAGGTTTTGCACCGGAAGCCCGCTGGTTTTTCTTGCTTTCAGTATCCCGTAAACAAGAAAGTAAACGAGGAAAATAGCCGTCACCGCGGGATCAGGATCACGGTTGAAGGCATACAAAACAAGGCTGAAGAGAATGCCGCCGAGGAGGGCGAACAGCGACTCGCGCCACCATGGACTATTTTCGTGGAGATGGTCAAGTAACCTTGACGACACCAGCCAAAGAGAAAGGAACAGGAAGGTCAACACCGTCAACCCGAAGCCGCTGGCAGCGGATAAACCCGCGATATTCTGCAGGTCAAGCGATACGGTCGAATTAATGACCAGGTTGTTTATCAGATATCCGGTCGCATGAAACAGTCCGATCAGGATTGCCAGCAGGATAATTCGGATGAGGATCCGTTCGTGTCTTTGCGTCGTTTCCCTTCCATTCGGGAATGACCAATGCCGGTAAAACACCAGTGAGACGATAAAGAGCAAAAAAACATTCAGTGTGAAGTCCCCCAATGAAGGAAGCATTGAAGAGGAAGAATACCATGCGGGTCCAAAAAGTCCCGAACTGTATATCTCTTTCGGGAACCCGGCCGCATGCTGGATCCACCTGAGGAGGAAAACCAGGATGCTGAAGCAAAAAACAAGCCGGTCAGGCCTTTGCCGGAACCATGCTGCGGCAGCACAGGTCCTGTAGAGGAAGAGAAGCAGGAATACCATTCCTGCAATGAAAAGGATGAGCGCTATCCTGAACATGCCGGCAGAGCCTGGCTGATAGTTGCCGAAATCCAGACTGAAAAGATATTTCCCGCTCTCCGAATAAACGGGATAAGGTCCTTTTTGACTGGTAAGCGAAATCGTTTCAGGCAGTCCGAACCGGGCCGTGAACTGGTTGCCGATGTATTCATTCAATACGGGAGATTCGCTTTTTATCAGGATACCGCCGAGGAACCGGTAGGAGCCTTTCTGGTCGCCATGAAAGAGATACCATCCGTTCTTCAGACGGCAGGACTGATCGGTTTTCATCAATAATCCGGAAATGTTTTCAGGCAGCGCTGCTTTGCTGTCGGTCCAGAAAATAATCGAGTCCCCTTTGAAAATGAAAAAAGAGGCTTCACCGGAGGATGCTCTCCCGAAATCGGGAGGGACGTCAAAAAGCCATGGTGATACCGTGTCGAATCCTGTGGCAAGGTATTCCGTTGTCTGTTTAAGTTCTGCCCCGGCAGAAAGACATTTTTGCTGAAAAGTACGGTGCAGATATTCCGGAGTCGAGTGGTGACTGAAATAAATTCTTGTCCCGAAAATGGCAAGGAATGCCACCACCCCTAATACCAGGAAGCAAATTCTTCCCGCAAGGTGCCTGTCCCGACGGATTTTCACTAAGTCACAGTATTACAACCAAATGAACCGGCTTCATCCGGTAACGTTAAAACGCATTTCATGACCCGGCCAATGATCCAATACCGGATTGGCCGGTGCGTTCATTACAGGGCTTAAAATTAAGGATTTTTTGGGGTAAGTATGAAAACCTGGCTTGAATATCCCCGGTTGTTCATGCCGGCCTGAAGGTTGGACCAAAAACCCTGTGCCAGGGCGAGCAGGTAACTGCTGCTTCCTGTTCTATATTTTCTGCTGAGCAGGGTTATATAGAAAGAATCAAGCCGCTGGGGCAACATGGCGCGAACTTCAAAAAAATGTTTCTGCATGAGGGTCCGCAGGGAGGCCGCCGTAAAATGGTAAAGATGTCGCGGAACATCGTATGCCGCCCAGAATTCCCCATATTTGGCGGCATCCCATGAATTGCAATTGGGCAGGGCCACAATAAGGGTTCCATCGGGTGAGAGGAGTTTCCTGATGGTCTCAAGGGTGCCGTTCAGATCGTGCACATGTTCGAGAACATGCCACATAGTGATGCAGCTAAATGCTCCTTTTTCGTCATTTACTTCTGCAAAGTTCTGATAAACAGGTATTTTATTTACATCCCGGGCAAAAGCGGAGGCGGTGTCATTAGGTTCAACTCCGGTTACTTCATATCCATTTCTCCGGCAAAATAACAGGAACTCTCCGGTCCCGCATCCCAAATCCAGGATTTTTCCGGGTTTGGCGTACCTCCTGACTATTCCGTATTTAAACCTGATTGAAAAAAATCTTGCCGACCGGTAGATCCGGCTAAGCAGATCTCCGCGCTGTGCGTCATGCGAACGATATTCCTCCGATTGGTAATACCTGGCTATTTCTTCCGGCAATGGACGTGGATTTACGAACCTGAATCCGCATTTTTCACATTGCACAATATCGAATTCTTCCCGCGACAGAAAGTGGTCCCGGACTGTCATGAACAGAGAAAATTTCATACCGGCACACACCGGACAATGGTTCAGCATTTCATGCATGGGTTCCTTGTTTCACGTGAAACATTACCGTCCGAGATAAACAATCAGTACCGAGATATCTGCCGGTGAAACCCCGCTGATCCGGGAAGCCTGTCCGATCGTTCTGGGTCTCACGTTGTTTAACTTTTCCCGGGCTTCATGCGAAAGTGCTGTCAATGCAGCATAATTGAAACCGGGATCAATGGAGAAAGCTTCGAGGTTTTCCATTTTCCCTGCCAATTCCTGCTCTTTCGCAATATAGCTTTCGTATTTGATCTTTAATTCCGTTTCTTCGATGACATCCTGTTGCAGCAAGCTGTTTGCTTCGGCAAAATTACCGATCTCAGCCACCCGGGCAACCATTTCCTTCAGGAAAACCTGCGGTCTCAGGAGTAAGGTGGCAGCTTTCTGTTTTTGTCTGATCTCCCGGGTATTTTTCTCAGTGAGCAGGTCATTGACCTGTTCCGGCCCAAGGCTGTAATTCTCCAGAAACCTGATGAATTTATCAACTTTTTGGTACTTCTCCCCTACCCGTCTGTTTCTTTCATCTGAGGCAAGTCCGATTGCATACGACATTGGGGTAAGACGCTGGTCGGCATTGTCCTGCCTTAGCAGGATCCGGTATTCGGCCCTTGATGTGAACATCCTGTAGGGTTCTTCGGTACCTTTGGTGATCAGGTCGTCGATCAGCACCCCAATATAGGCATCCGATCTTTTCAGGATAAATTCCTTTTTTCCATTAATCTTCAGGTGAGCATTGATACCGGCCATCAATCCCTGGGCCGCCGCCTCTTCATATCCGGTTGTTCCGTTGATCTGTCCGGCAAAATAGAGGTTTTCCACCTGCCTGGTCTCGAGGGTAAGGGTCAGCTGCACCGGAGGGAAGTAGTCGTATTCGATGGCATAGCCCGGTCGGAAGAATTTGGCATTTTTAAATCCTTTCACCTTTCTGAGGGCATTGAACTGTATCTCTTCCGGCAGTGATGACGAGAATCCGTTCACATAATATTCCACGGTGTCACGGCCTTCGGGTTCAATGAAAAGCTGGTGCCTGTCGCGTGACGCAAACCGGTCTATTTTGTCTTCAATCGACGGACAGTACCTCGGCCCCCGGCCCCTGATCCTGCCCGTGTACATGGGCGACCGGTCGAATCCGGTCCGTAAAAGGTCATGGACCTCTTCTGAAGTGTAAGTCAACCAGCAGTTTATCTGCTGTTTCATTTCTGGCGTTTCTGTAAAGGAGAATTGTCCCGGCGCTGCATCGCCTGGTTGCTCCTCCATTTCCGAGAAATCCAGGGATCTTCCATCCACCCTGACGGGAGTGCCCGTCTTCATTCTTGAAGATTCAAACCCGATTTTATTGAGCCTTTCTGTCAGCCCTTTTGATGGCAGGTCCCCCATCCTGCCGCCGTAAAAATGTTTTTCCCCGATGTGGATCAGTCCGTTTAAAAAGGTGCCGTTCGCCAGTATTAACGCTTTACACCTGAATTCAACACCCAGTCCTGTCAGGACTCCTTTGATATGTCCGTTTCTTACAAGGATATCCACCGCTGTATCCTGCCTGAATTCAAGATTTGCGGTGTTTTCCAGCATCCTCCTCCAGAAAGCCGAAAACTGCATCCGGTCATTCTGAGCCCTCGGACTCCACATGGCCGGGCCTTTCGATCTGTTCAGCATCCTGAACTGGATCATGGTGTTGTCGGTCACGATCCCCGAATACCCTCCCAGCGCGTCGATCTCCCGAACGATCTGTCCCTTGGCAATGCCTCCCATCGAAGGGTTGCACGACATTTGCGCCATGTTCATCATGTTCATGGTCATCAGCAGTACCTTCGATCCCAGGTTGGCTGCCGCAGCTGCTGCTTCACACCCTGCATGCCCGGCTCCTACCACAATG
>Ga0163209_1001298_pt1 | contig 10915 bp, 9 predicted proteins | sample Kivu_160m_FD_113538 | JGI IMG/M metagenome (GOLD analysis project Ga0163209, IMG submission 113538) | Freshwater microbial communities from Lake Kivu, Western Province, Rwanda to study Microbial Dark Matter (Phase II) - Kivu_160m | ecosystem: Environmental > Aquatic > Freshwater > Lake ... | reverse complement strand
TGTGGTACACAATAACAGTTCTTTTTGTCCTCTACATGATGGACTATGCTCTACGGTCGGTGATCGGCCCCATGACACCGGCCTTGAAGGCCGACCTGGGACTGAGCGACACCGAGGTGGGCTGGCTGATGTCCGTGGTACTCATAGGCGTAGCGGTCTTTGCCTTGCCACTGTCTTATCTGATCGACCGCTGGAGACGATCCAGGATGATCTCACTGATGTCTATTATCTGGAGTGTAGCCAGCCTGTTTTCCGGCTTCTGCACTAATTTCGGACAGTTGCTGGCTACCCGTACGGTGGTGGGAGTGGGCGAGGCCAGTTTCGTCTCGGGAGGCATGGCTCTGATAGCCGGCATGATCAACAAGGCCAGGCGCGCACTGGTCACCGGCATCTGGGTGGTGGCTATACCCTTTGGTTCGGCCATTGGCTTCCTTATCGGAGGGTTTGTCACTAAAAGCTTCGGCTGGCAGGCGGCATTCATGGCAGTAGCTGCCCCGGGCATCATCTTCGGTATCCTGGCCTGGTTCATGCCCGACTATAAAATAGATAAATCGGCGATGCAAAAAGCGGGGGACGTCCCCCGCAGCAACGCGCTGGGAGCCACACTCAAAGGATTTATAAAGATCAAGACGCTGCCCATCCTCTATCTCACCATCGCGCTGGAGATGTGCTACGTGCTGGGCTATGTGCCCTGGGTGCCGGTGCTCCTCAACCGCAGCATGGGCATGGACACGGTACTGGCCAGCTCAGTCTCGGCCGGCCTGGCTCTAACGGCCATCATCGCCATGCCGCTGGGCGGGTGGGTGACGGATAAGGTCTCCCAGCATAATCCCCGCAACAAGGTGCTGGTCATCGTTGTAACCATGCTGCTGGCCAGCATCTTCATGGCTGCAGGCACCTACTTCGTTTCGCTGCCTGTCTTCGCCATCGGCGTATTCTTCACCACCGCCTTTGTTTCGGCCCAACTCAACGCGGTGCAGGAGATCGTACCCGCCTACCAGAGAGCTACGGCCATGGGCCTTTATATGCTCACCGGCTACATCCTGGGCGGCATGTGGGGCCCCATCCTGATGGGCGCGGTTTCCGATGCCGTCAACATACAGGCGTCGTTCCTGGTCATCTCCGGCATCGGCTTCCTGAGCAGCTTCGGCTACCTGTGGTCGTCCAAATACTTCAACGCCGATTACTACCGCGCACGCGAGGTGGACCGAGCCATGGGATTATTGGAAGCTAAGTAAGCATCAATGTATAATTCCTTGTCATGATATCCTGGTTTGCCGGCGCCGTTGTTCGCTACGAAGGCAAGAAGTTCCTCAGGTTCACGGGTGACGTTGACCTTAAGAGAATCTCTGCAGAGGGCAAAAAGCGAGGCGACAGGGTATCCCTCTATATCCACATTCCTTTTTGCAAAACTTTGTGCCCCTTCTGCTGTTTCAACCGTTACCTGTTCAATGAGGAGCAGGCGCGTGCCTACTTCCGGGACCTGCGCACAGAAGTTGACATGTACGCCGCGCTGGGGTTTAAATTCAATGACTTCTATTTCGGGGGCGGCACGCCCACTGTCCTTATGGATGAGCTGTCCGGCTTCATCGATCACCTGGGGTCGAAATTCGATATCAAGCGCATCTCCCTTGAGACCACGCCGCGCCAACTGACACCGGAGACTATTGATCAGCTTAAACATCTCGGCGTCAACCGCCTTTCGATCGGCGTACAGAGCTTCGATAACTCGCTGCTCAAGGCTATGGGGAGGACGCTTTTTAAAGGCGAGGACTCCATCGATAAGCTGAAACTGGCGCAGGGTAAATTCGACACGGTCAACGTGGACCTCATGTTTAACTTCCCTACCCAGACGCTGGAGCAGTTCAGGTCGGACCTCAGGATTTTCAAAGACCTCGGCTCCGACCAGGCCACGTTTTACCCTCTCATGCCATCGCCGCATAAGCTGGACGCTCTGACGAAAAAGTTTCACAGGGTGGACACCAGCCTTGAAAGTCAGTTTTACGAGATAATCCTGCGGGAGTTGCTGGATAGCGGATATAAAGCCTCCACGGCCTGGTGCTTCTCGCGTGGTGACCTTATGATCGATGAATATATCATCGATTACGACGACTACATCGGCGCTGGAGCAGGATCGGTCAGCTTCCTGGGAGGGGACTTCCTGGTAAACTCCTTTTCCCTTGACGGCTACCATAAGCTGATTGCAGAAGGGCAATTGCCAATAGTGCGCACACGCCGCCTCTCCGCTACCGAGCAATACCGTTACTACATGTTGACCAGGTTCTTCGGCATGAGCTTAAACACGTTGCAGTTCAGGCGGCGTTTTGATTCCGACATCCACACGAAACTGTGGGCGGAACTGCTTTTCTTCAAGACCGCAGCCATCATCCGGGAGAAAAACGGCGTTATCTCAGTCACCAGGCGGGGTATGTATCCCGTGGGCACCATGATGAAAGAGTTTTTCGCTGCTCTCAACACCCTGAGGGAATACTGTATCGAGGGTGGGATTTAGTTTCATTCACTTTTAGGCTATGATTATGAGGTCCCGGGAGGTGAAATGATGAATCAAGCAGAGATTGACCTTATGAACACTGCCAACGACGCGATCTACCAGCCGGGTCAACACACAGGCCACTATGAAAGCTACTTCCTGCGCGCCAACCACCCGCACCGTCCCCTGGCTTTCTGGATTAGATACACTATTTTCAGCCCCCACGGTCACCCGGATAAGGCCATCGGTGAGCTCTGGGCGGTCTATTTCAACGGTGAGACTTCGTCCAGTATAGCCGTAAAGAAGGAAATGCCTATCGGCCAGTGCTCGTTCAGCCGGTCGGGGCTCGATGTCATGATCGGAGATGCCTTTCTGCATAAAAACTGGCTGAAGGGGAGCGCCACGTCCCACAGCCACACAATATCCTGGGATCTTAACTTCCGTGGCGATGCTCAGCCGCTTTTCCTGCTGCCCGTGAATATGTATTCGGGCAATTTCCCCAAGGCCAAACTGTGCGTTCCACTTCCCATGGCCGAATTCAACGGCACATTGGCAGTCGATGGCAACCAGATCAAGATCGAAAAGTGGATAGGCAGCCAGAACCACAACTGGGGCTCCAAACACACCGACCTTTACGCCTGGGGACAGGTCGCCGGGTTCGATAACAGCCGCGAGAGCTTCCTCGAAGTCGCTACGGCCAGGGTTAAAATAGGGCCCCTGTGGACACCCCGCATGACACTGATCGCACTCAGACATAAAGGGCGCGAATATAAGCTCAACAGCATAATACAGGCTATTAAAGCGGAGGGGAGATTCACCTATTTCGACTGGCATTTCGCGTCAGCTGACGATGATGTCGATATTAAGGGACGCATGCACGCAGGACGGGAGCTGTTCGCCGGCCTTAATTACTATAACCCGCCGGGAGGCAGCAAGCACTGCCTGAACAGCAAGTTGGCCTCGTGCGACCTCAGGATCACCTATAAACAGGGCGATGCCAAAGGTGTTTCAGAACTGCTCTACACCGGACACCGGGCGGCATTTGAGATACTCACCAACCTCAGGGACCACGGCATCTCGATACAGGTGTAAATTCTCTCCATCGCTAATAGTTATTCGGGCCTTGGTATAAAGGCCAGCCGAATTCTGCATAAAGGAGGATCCATGGAGTACAAAGAGCTTAAGTACGAGGTAGCGGAGGGCATACTGACGCTGACACTCAACAATCCGGACAAGATGAACTCGATCACGGCGTCAACCTGCAAGGAGCTTCTCCACGCGTTCGACCGCGCCGATAACGACGACGACGTGCGTGTTGTAATAGTTACCGGCTCCGGCAGGGCATTCAGCGCAGGGGCTGCCCTGGGAGAAGGCGCCGCGGAAGGTTCGTATTTCATGCAACGGTTCATGGGCAGGGAGGACGACCAGCCGCACAGGGATGAGGGCGGAATCGTAGTGCTGCGGATCTACGACATGAAGAAGCCCCTGATCGCGGCTATCAACGGCCCGGCCGTGGGCTTCGGCATAACCATGACCTTCCCCATGGATATCCGTATCGCCTCAACCAACGCCAGGATGGGTCTGGTGTTTTGCCGGCGCGGGATCATCTTTGACGGCTGCGCCAGCTGGTTTTTAACCCGGCTGGTGAACATCGGCGTGGCAAGCGAGTGGGTCTACAGCGGCAGGGTGTTCAATGCGCAGGAGGCATTCGAGAAAGGCCTGGTGAGCGAGCTGCTGGAGCCCGACGCGCTGCTGCCCCGTGCCCGCGAGATCGCCGCCCGCATCGCAAACAATTCGTCACCCATCTCTGTAGCTATCTGTCGGCAGCTTATGTGGAAGATGCTGGGCGCCGACCACCCCATGGAGGCTCATCAGCTTGAGTCAAAAGCACTGAACTGGATGTTCGGCATGCCGGACGCCAAAGAGGGTATCATGTCGTTTCTCGAGAAAAGGACACCAGCCTTCCCCATGAAAGCGGGCAAGGACATGCCCGCGTTTTACCCGTGGTGGAAGGACCGGCCGTTCAACTATTAGGTTCCTTTTATATCAGCATGTATCCGAAAGCCTTGCGGCTGACGACGCGCGATGGGTTGGCAGGATCAGGTTCAACTTTCTCGCGCAGGCGGTGCACAAGCTGGTCAAGGGTTGCGTCCGATATGGCAGCCCAGTCCTGACTATCGGCCCACACAGCCTTGATGATCTCGTCGCGCAGGCAGACCGCCCCGGCATTGCCGTAAAGGAAAATCAGCAGCTCGTACTCCTTTCGTGATAGCTTTACCGGCCCACCGTCCACACGGACCTCCTTCCTGGCCTCGTCAACTTCCAGCCAGCTTACCTCCGTAGCAATGACCTGCCCCATCTGCTCCACCCCCCTCCTGCCCAACAGGTTGGTGCTCTCCGACTCTTTGAATACCAGCAGGATATGCGCCGGGCCCGCAGCTGCCCCCAGCCCGATCTTGCAGTTGTGCTTCAGGTCATAAAGTCTGCCGGGCAATATCCTGTCGTCATCGAGCATGGTCCCGTTTGTGCTGCCCAGGTCCCGCAACTGGTATTGGCCGTCATTTTCAATGATCTCAACATGCCGCCGTGAGACCGACTCGTCGCTTAACTCGATATCGGGCTTATATTTAGGGGTGCGGCGGCCGATCACCGTACTGGCCTTGCTCAAGGTGAATATTCTGCCGATATCCTCGGCATCGCCTTTCTTAACTATGATGAAAGCCAAATTCGGCCTCCAACCATGTGCAACCTGTGTTTCCTGTTGCAGTATAATATATCAAAGACACTCTCCGCAGAGATTATATATGTCAGATTTATATTAGGTATTCGTCAGCAAGCTGTCAAGCAGTACAAACTTCAACAGCTTAGACTTATGTGATTATAATGGAAGAGGTAATAAGCATCAGCGTGATCTGCCCGGCCTGCCATGGCTTGAACGGCGCAGGCAGCTTTTTCTGTTACAGCTGCGGCCATTATCTGGAAGGGGCTCAAGAACCTGAGGTCAACGACACTGTTGCCGGGGAGATTATTCAAGCTGCGCCCGAGATTGCCGCAGCGAAAATGATCATGCCGTGGGGTGAAGAGATCGTTCTCACGGGCAACCCGCAATTCATCCAGCGCAGTAACTTTGACGGCAAACTTACGCAGGATGCACTGATGAGCGTGTCCAGGCAGCATATACTGGTAACAAGTGAGAACGGCACTTATTACGTTCAGGACCACGGGCGCGACGGCACTGGCAGCACGAATCACACAAGGGTAAACAATATCGATATCCACCATAAGGGCAGGCACCCGCTGCATGATGGCGACAGGATAGAGCTGGCCAGGCAGCCGGGGGCCACACTTATTTTCAAGGCAAGTTAAAAAACAAACGAGGGAGATTCGATTGAAGACAGGTTATGGCTGGGACACCGGCCTGGTGAGAAAGCTGAACGAAGACAGCATTTTCTGCAGCACCTTTGACCTGCGGACCAACTCCGGCATGGTATCGGCCGGGCTGTTCGCCGTTGCCGACGGGATGGGTGGCCACGACGCCGGAGAGATAGCCAGTGACCTGGCCATCAGGGTTTTCCAGGCCGAATGTATCTCAGGCTTGCTGACCAGGGCATCAGCGCCCGGGCTGCCTTTGATGGCCTCGGCTTTCAACAAGGCCAACAGCGCCGTCATCGAGGCGGCCTCCGAAAAGTCCTTGCAGGGCATGGGGACCACTCTTACTACCGCCCTTATTGTAGGCCAGGATATGTACCTGGCACATATCGGCGACTCCCGCTGTTACATCATTAACTCCAGGGAGGCTATTCAAGTAACAACGGACCATTCCGTGGTACAGGAGCTGGTAGATATCGGGCAGATATCGCCCTCTGAGGCGCTGACCCATCCGCGCCGCAACGAGATAACGCGCGTCCTGGGATACGGCGCAGGCAGCGTTCCAGACCTGATACAGATCAAGCTTTACGCCGGGGACAACGTGCTCCTGTGTTCAGATGGCCTTTGCGGAGTGCTTCCTCCCGGCAAAATAGAGGAAACGGTGCTTGCCTCACAGAGCCCCTCGCAGGCCTGCGCCGACCTTATCACGCAGGCCAATTTGGTCGGCGGCCCCGATAATATATCGGTTGTCATCGCCAGCCCTGCCGGCCTCCCTTCCTGGCAGGCGCTGATATCGGCGCAGACGGGGGTGAGAACAGACTGATGGATGATCCCACCATCTTCGTTATAGTCATAGCGCTGGTTTTCACCAGTGTGCCGGTAACAGTTGCCATAATCCAGGAGATCCAGCGGCGTAAAATGAAGGCAGCATCCTTACACCAGGGAAAACCTCATCAGCAGCCGGCCCAACCCCAAAACAAGCACCGCATTAACGGCCGCTACGAGCTCAAAGCTCCGGCCTTCAAACAGGGGGGCATGGCAAATATCTGGTTGGCCAGGGACCGCACCAAAGGCAGGCAATGCATCATCAAAACGCCACGCAGGGGCACTACCATGGACAATGTATATCTCGATAAGCTGCGCCAGGAAGCCGATTTTCTCAAAAGGCTGCAACATCCCAATATAGTCACGTATCTGGATGATTTTTATTACAGGGGAGAATTACATCTGGTGCTGGAGCTTGTAACAGGGGAAACCATTATGTCCTCCTCGCCGAGGTCATCGGCAGGCGAGCACAAGGTCCTGATATGGGCCGGCCAGGCGCTGGATGCTTTGGCCTATATCCACTCCGCCGGTATAGTGCACAGGGACGTTAACCCCAAAAACATCATGCTCAGTGAAAACGGGGACATCAAGCTCATCGATTTCGGCACGGCTAAAAGCCTGGAGAACATGAAGAAGGATACAATCAGGACTGACCCCTTCACGCAGATCGCCAATAAGGGTTTTGACATACCTGAACTATTTATCGGGGGTGAGAGCGACCAGCGCTGCGACCTGTGCGGGCTGGCCCAAACCTGTATCTACCTGCTCACACTCAGGCAGCCCAACGACCTGTGTAACGAACTGATCCATACCAGTTGGCCGCGCAATTATACAGAGGCTGGCACGGTGGCCGATTACATGATTTCGGCAGGCGTATCCAAAAGGACTTCCCGTTGCCTTGCGCAGGCGATTATGTTCTCCCCAGGCAGCCGGTTTGGCAGCGCCGTGGCCATGCATTCAGCCCTCCTGGCTTCAAGCGCCGAACAGGTGAAAGCAGTGGAGGTATCTTTATGAGCCGTCCAGGCTCAATATTGATCTTCGTGCTGGCCCTTCTGTTCACCTGCCTGGGCGCCGTTGCTATTACACACGTTTGTGCATATGCTATGGGCGCCCCCACCGAAAACTCTACTATCCCCGACCCCATGACCGATACCCTGCATCAAGAGATTAAACCGCCGGTTCCCTTCATATTGCGGGGTGCGACAGCTCAGCCCCCGGGCACATCGCCGGGGCTGACTGCTGATCTGTGGGGAACGTCCGCCACGGGCGGCCGCAATATCTCGGGCAACGATCAATGGTACCTCGATATCGATATCAACGCCCCGGGCTGGATGTATATCTATGAATATAACCCTCAGGGGAGCGAAAGCCAGGGCAATTGGATTGCCTACAAGTGGCAGTTGCCAGAGCCCGGGCAGTGGAGGCTTGGCCCGTTCAGGCCGGGCGAGGACGAGCCGGAAGGCCAGCACATCTACAGGCTCCGCTTCTATGCAAACGACCAATGGGCGCCCGGCGACAGCGGTGCACAGAACAGCACCCTTGTCTACTGGAATTACGACAAAGGCACGGGGGATACAGCGCAACCGAATCCGGTCCCCGTAACCCCGCAGCCGGCATCGGCAGGTGACCGGCTGCTGAACTTCTTAATCAATCCCGTGACCCTGCTGGTTGCTCCATCTATCATCGTCGTCATTGTGCTTATGGGATGGTTTGCCCGCCGGTCCCTGCGCGAACGACGTTACCTGCAAAAGGCAGAGCGGCAGCCGCTGGTAGAACTGCTTGAGCCGCCGTCGGTGCCACCACAGCCACCGGTGCACGGCGCTCGCGCAGCCACCCTGAAATTGCCCAATGGCCTGGAGATAAGGCTGGGGGTCGAAGGCGAAGTAATCGGGCGGGCCCAGGTTGCCAGGTCGCTGGGACTGGATGAACTGGGATCTGTATCGAGGCAGCACTTCAGGATTAGCTTCGAGGACGGGAAACCTTATATTGAGGATACAGGCAGCGCTAACGGCACTACGGTCAACGACCGCAATATACGGGGCGAGGGTTCGGTGGAGCTGCACGATGGAGACGTAATCGAGATGGCCGGCAAGGTCAGCTTAAAGTTTAAAGGCGTCTTACAGTCCCTTTGATTCATTCAAGGCGGGCCTTGCCCGGCCTGTATTGCAGCAAACCACCATTTTTTTTAAAATTGTCAGGCACCTGTAAGGACGGGGTCATGCAGGGCGGTGAGTGCATACATATACTTAAAAGAGATCACCGGGGAGGTGATTTATGTATATGAAAAAGATAATGATACCGCTGCTGATCGCACTCATAGTCGTATCGGTCACGGCTGCCGTATTTTCACCCGTCCAGGCCCAGCCATCCCCACCGCTCAACCCGGATGAAGGCTGGCAACCCCCGTCCGAGGGCGGTGAGATGGTGGAGCCCCCGGTCGGAGTTGACACTTACAACCAGACCTGGCCCGAGCTCCACATGACAGTCCCGCCATCACCTCCGGCGGGAGCCGCCGGGTCCATTGTAAACGCCTACCTGGTAACCAGCTACGGCCAAACGCTGTACAACCTGCACCGCAACGACCTGTGCTACCTGGTTGTGTCATTTGACGGCCCGGGATACTTCTACCTGTGGGAATACTACCCTCCCGGAAGCACCCCTTATGGCCACTGGCTGTGTTACAGGTGGTACAGGCCCTATGCGGGCGTGTGGCGCATCGGTCCATTCAGCGCTCAATCCTGGGATCCGGACGGGGTCTATGTCTGGAAGATGTGGTATAACTCCGGCTTCTCCTGGTCGACGCGTACACTGAGCTTCAGTTATACGCGCGGTAATATCTCGCCCTACAGCGGGCCATCACCCTGGCCGGTATACCAGCCGGAGATCGACTCCTTCAGTACCAATGCATCCTCAATAGATTTCGGACAGACCGTTACCCTCACCTGGAGCACCAGCAACGCCGACAGCGTTTCAATAACCCCCGGGATAGGGACGGTCGGCACATCTGGTTCAACGACCGTCACACCCGGCGCAACGACTACTTACACGCTGTCGGCGACGGGAAGCTCCGGTGGCACGGTCACGTCTTCCACTACCATCAGTGTCATACCAAGGGTATCGCCCACATTGAGCTTGCAGCAGCCCACCATCCAGTCCGGGCAATCCACCATACTTGCATGGAACGCCCCGGCAGCGGTTCAGGTCTTTATAGCCGGCCTGGGTAACTTAGATGCCGTAGGAACGGCGACGGTAAAGCCCGATAAAACGACCACGTACGACCTCACCGCCACATACATCGACGGCACGACGCAGCAGGCAGCAGCAACCCTTATAGTGGAGCAGCCGCCCTACCTGATTTACGGCCTCTTGGTACTGCTGGCCATAGCCGCTACCGTGATAGTCATAATGATGGTCAGGAGGCCCAGGACATCACAATCAACGCACACGCCAGGTACACGGGCTGGCGCCGCTACATCTACCGCCGCCACAGCGGTAGCAGGCGAGCCGGCGATGTCCACTTCCGCTGCGGAAGCCCCGCCGGCCAAGCTGGTGATGCCCGACGGCAGTGAGATGCTGCTGGCCGGCAACACCAGGACATTCGGCCGCCAGGATTTCGAAAAACTTTTACCGGGGGACAGGGCATCATTTATCTCCAGGCAACATATCAATATATGGTATGAAGACGGAAAATACTATATAGAGGATCACGACAGCACAAATGGCACCAGGATCAACGGCTCCGAAATACGTGCCAGAGGCAGGCAGTCCCTTGTCGACGGCGATGTCGTTGAGCTGGCCGATAAATTGAGTATCACCTTTAAAATATAGCTATCCAAGAGGAGGATAAAATGATTATTCAAAAGACAGTTCAATTCCTGGCGGCAGTGCTTTTAGTTTGCTCTGCGCTCATGCTGCCGCTTGCGCCGGCCTCCGCTTCGCAGGACATTTCAGCAAACGGGTCTGCAAGCCTGTTCTTCGAGGAAGAGCCGGTACCCTCAGTAACTCCTGTCGACCCGGCGCCGATAGCACCGGCCGCTAAGGAGGAAACCACGGTCGCGCCTGATCCCGAGCCGTTTGCTCCATCGTTAGATCCGGTGATTGAGGCTGCTATCGAGCCCGAGCCGGTTGCTCCAGCATCGGACCCGGTTATTGAGGACCTGGTTATTACCTCTTCAGAACCGGCACCGGAGGAGTCATCTCTGCCGCCCACACTTATAGCTGAGGCTACAC
>Ga0163209_1001294_pt1 | contig 10943 bp, 10 predicted proteins | sample Kivu_160m_FD_113538 | JGI IMG/M metagenome (GOLD analysis project Ga0163209, IMG submission 113538) | Freshwater microbial communities from Lake Kivu, Western Province, Rwanda to study Microbial Dark Matter (Phase II) - Kivu_160m | ecosystem: Environmental > Aquatic > Freshwater > Lake ... | reverse complement strand
TTCCAAGATGGCAGCATAACTTGGCATGGGCTAAAGAAAGAGCCAAGAAGAAAAACCTTATAAAAAGTTCCGAAGAATCGGGTCGTGGTTATTGGGAGCTTGCTTCAAACACCATGAAAGTTAGGTGATAGGATTAGGCCTATAACAACTGTCCTATTTAGGTAAATGTAGGATAAAACTTTTAATTATAGAATGGATAGAACTGGATAAAGAGTTTATTTACAGGAGGTGAGCATGATGACCAATCCAACTGATTTAGATCGGACTTTCCACTTTATTATGAAAAGAATGGCGGAATCTGGGCAGGCGCCGCACTATACTGAGATCGCCTCCGGGTTGGGAATTTCCGTGGAAGAAGGTCGAAAAGCCCTTCACGACCTTTTTTCAGCAGGGATTCCTGGATGGTTATTTCCAAATACGGACTACATCGCCTCCTTCGCCCCGTTCAACAATCTTCCTACTCAGTATCGGATCACCATCGAGGGACAGCAGAAATGGTTTGGCCAGTGAGGCTTCGAATCGCTGGCAGTCTGCTGGCTCTTTCCCGGAAAAACAGTCCAAATCGATGCTCCCTGTCTTGATTGTGGGCTCCCGATTCGGGTGGAGATCCGCGACGGGCAAATCCTTCGCACCGAACCTGAAGGTCTGATGGCGTATGTGGCGGTACCCTTCTGGAAGTGGTTTGAAAATGCTCCCTATGCCTGAAGCACGATGAACCTCTTCCGGTCGGAGGAGCACATTCGGAATTGGGCCCGTTTCGACCCAGCCACAACGGAAGGTATCCTTTCACTCTCAGACTTGGTCAAACTCTTTTCAGGCAGCTATTTTCGCAGACGCCTGGATCTCGATTGGGTCTCCCATAGTCGAGAATATGTCCGCGAAATGGTCACAACGCTTGCAGAGCTTGGAAGAACTGGCCCTTTCTGGAAACGACCGAAGCCATAACTGAATAAAAACCCACTTTCAAAACGGAGGAAAATTCCTATGAAGCAATGGCAAGAGCTAGGTAAGGAACTCAGGCGTTACATCAATCCTGAGACATTTCCAGTGGTGATAAAAATCTTAAAAGACAAGAAGGAGATTCCAAGTGGAACTCGAACCCCGTTGAAAGATCTTAAAATCAAAATGGCTCACTGTCAGGCGCAAGCTATCTGTCGTAAATATGGTTGGACCATTGGCATGACCAAGGAGGACTTAGGTTGCGCCATTTCAGGACATACCTACGGGTGGGAACCGGTAAATCAAGAAGATGCGCTCAACTTTTTTATACGAATGAATTACGCCGCAGATACCGCCGTGGCTCTGAACATCTTCCAATCCTTTAGGAGTTTGAAGCCTGGCCAATGCGATGCAGTGGTTTATTCTCCCCTGGAGTGGACCAAGATAGAACCAGATGTCATCTTGATCTATTTGAATCCTGCTCAACTCATGCGCTGCTTCCATGGGAGCACTCAACGAACAGGCCAACCCATTATCAGCTCTTTTTCTGGTCGTGCGGCTTCATGTTCTGAGGGGGTTTTGGGAGCTTACTTAGACCAATTACCTAAAGTGATCATTCCTGGAAACGGTGATCGGGTTTGGGCAACGGCCCAAGACCATGAAGTGGCTTATGCATTACCTGCATTACATCTTAAAGATCTTGTAGAAGGCCTTGCCAAAACTCACGAAAGAGGAATACGATACCCCATCCCCATCTTTTTACGCTATCAACCTGAGGTAGGACTTACACTTCCGCTGACGGATATCTTTAAACAGGTTGAGGAGAAGATTAAAAGATGAAAAAATGTTATCAATTCATGTTTAAGGAGGTGAGGTATGGAGTTAAAGACTGAGCAATTGGAGATTCCAGAAGGGTGCAACATCATTTTTGGACAGACCCATTTCATCAAGACGGTCGAAGATCTTTACGAAATCATGGTGGGGTCTGTTCCCGGTGCCAAATTTGGAATCGGATTCTGTGAAGCTTCGGGTGACTGCCTCGTCCGGATTGAAGGAAATGATGAGGCCTTAAAGGAGGTCGCCAAGAAGAATGCCGTGAAGATTGGAGCAGGCCATACCTTTGTGGTCGTTTTAAAGGATGCCTTCCCGATCAATGTCCTCAATGCGGTGAAGATGTGCCAGGAGGTCTGTACCGTCTTCTGTGCTACGACAAATCCTGTCGAAGTCATCCTCGCCCAGTCAGAACAGGGCCGAGGAGTCCTCGGTGTCATTGATGGTTTTTCTCCAAAAGGGGTCGAAAAAGAAGATGGAATTACCTGGAGAAAAGACCTCTTGAGGAAATTTAAATACAAGTTGTAAATAGGTTTATTAAACGCTATGCCCTTTGCGCCATGCGTTATGCGTTTTTATCCAATTAGCCCTCGTTTTTCACCAGACACTCCAGAGCGGTGATATATTCCGCTGTCATGCAGGTTGGGATCCGATGTTTCTGCAAACACTCAAAACATTTGCTGGGTTCATAGAGGGGAGTGCTCACATATTTCTCTCCGCCATCCGGGAAGACAGTCACAATCACCCCGCGATCTAACTCCATCGCCTTTTGTAATGTCCCCCACATTGCTGCCCCAGAACTGATTCCGCAAAAGATTCCCTCCTGGACGGTGAGGACCCTTGCCATCTCGAATGCATCCTCATCCTTCACATTGATCTTCTCATCCAATCGGTTGGGATCATAAATCTCCGGGACATACTGGGAGCTGAGGTTTTTTAACCCCTGAATACTCGAATTGGGATAGGGCTCCACACCCACGATTCTGACCTCAGGGTTATATTCTTTCAGTCGTTTTGAAACACCCATGAGGGTCCCGGTGGTTCCTAAACCCGCGACAAACATCCTGACCTTTCCTTTGGTCGCCCTCCAGATCTCCTCACCCGTTGTCTCATAATGGGCAAGGACATTATATTTATTCTCAAATTGATGAGGCATGTAATATTTAGAGTCTTTTGCCATCTCCTCAGCCATATCAATCGCCCCATCCATTCCCTTCGACCCCTCGCTTAAAATGAGCTTCGCTCCAAAGGCCGTGAGAATCTTTCTTCTCTCCATGCTCATCGTCTCCGGCATCACCAATTCCAGCCGATAGCCTTTGACCGCACAGACCATGGCCAGGGCAATGCCTGTATTTCCGCTGGTGGGTTCGATAACAATCTTATCTTTGGTCAGGAGACCCTCCCTCTCCCCATATTCAATCATGTATTTCGCAATCCGGTCTTTGACTGAACCCGCCGGATTATAGCGCTCCAACTTTGCATAGATCTTTACCTTTTTGTTGGGAACGATATGATTAATCTTTACTAAGGGCGTATATCCCACTAAATCGACCATATTATCAGCCACTCGATACATAACCTTCCTTTTACCTCCTTAAAAAAGTCAATCGTCAAAAGGTTAGGGTAACGATGCCCGTTTCGTTAAAGGGTCATGTGATTCGTCTCAAACATGTTTTGGCCATAACCCTTTGACCTTAACCCCAAACGGGCTTCCTAACCGTGACCCAAAGACCAATTTCACCGTTTGTGTTAAAGGGCACTTAATATCTCCGCTCCATCCTCGGTGATGGCAACCGTGTGTTCAAAATGGGCAGAGCGTTTCCCATCCGCCGTCACGACGGTCCAGCCGTCAGAAAGAATTCTGACCTCGTAGGTTCCTTCATTCACCATGGGCTCCAGAGCGAAGACCATGCCTTTCTCGAGTCTCGGTCCCTGGTGGGGTGCCCCAAAATTTGGAATCTGCGGTTCCTCATGGAGATCTTTTCCGATCCCATGTCCTACAAAATCTCTCACCACTGAAAATCCATGGGATTCCACCCATCTCTGAATGGCATAGGAAATATCGAAAAGCCGATTCCCTCTCTTCGCTTTCTCAATACCAATATAGAGAGCCTTCTCCGTAACCTCAAGGAGGCTTTTGGCCTCCGGATCTACCTCTCCCACAGGAAGCGTGATGGCTGCATCTCCAAAATAACCCACAAAATTGACTCCTACATCCAGGCTTACAATATCCCCTTCCTTCAATCGGCGTTGGCCAGGGATGCCATGGACCACCTCCTCATTGATGGAGATGCAAAGGGTAGCAGGAAATCCTCTGTAACCTTTAAAGGCAGGCAGGCCTCCTTTTAGAAGGATATATTCTTCTGCAACCTGATCCAATTCTTTTGTGGTGATCCCCGGTTCAATCATCTTCTTCAGTTTCTCAAAGACCTCTGCCACAATGGCGTTGGATCTCTTCAATTGTTCGATCTCACGGGGGGATTTGACAATGATCATAGCACTAATATGCATTTGAACCAAGGAATTGTCAATATTTAACAACCTGTTTTTTATTGACTTTTCAACACCATTCAGTAATATTGTTCTATAGATTCTATAAGGAGCCTGAGATGATTCCAAGATATACCCGGCCGGAGATGGGAAAGATTTGGACGGACCAGAGAAAGTTTGAAACCTGGCTCCAAATTGAAATCGTGGTCTGTGAAGGCCTCTCCCAATTAGGTCAGATCCCGGCAGAGGCTGTCCGGGAGATCAAAGAGAAGGCCTCCTTTGATATCCGACGTATCGATGAAATAGAAAAGGTGACGAAGCACGACGTCCTCGCTTTCCTGACCAATGTGGGGGAGTCGATCGGTCCCCTTTCAAGATATCTCCATTATGGTCTCACCTCTTCAGATATCCTCGACACTTCTCTCGCCCTGCTTTTAAAAGAGGCCTCCGAACTCATCCTCCAGGACATCCACCGGCTTTTGGATGTGTTAAAGAAAAAAGCTTTCCAATATAAAGACACCTTGATGATCGGAAGATCTCATGGCATCCATGCTGAACCCATTACGTTCGGCCTCAAAATGACCCTCTGGTATGATGAGATGAAGCGAAATCTCATCCGCATGGAGAGAGCCAAGGAGGCGGTGAGCGTGGGAAAGATCTCCGGGGCTGTGGGAACATTTGCCCATATCCCTCCCTTGATTGAGGAGTTTGTCTGCGAAAGATTGGGACTCAAACCAGCACCCATCTCGACACAGATTGTCCAGAGAGACCATCATGCCGAATTTTTCACCACCCTGGCCATCATGGCCTCCTCGATAGAAAAATTTTCTGTGGAACTCAGGCACCTTCAGCGAACCGAGGTTTTGGAAGCTGAGGAATTCTTTTCCAAGGGACAGAAGGGTTCCTCTGCCATGCCGCACAAGAGGAATCCCATTTCCTCAGAAAACCTTTCCGGTCTGGCACGCCTGGTACGATCTCACAGTTTGGCTGCTCTGGAAAACATTCCCCTCTGGCATGAGCGTGACATCAGCCATTCCTCGGTAGAAAGGGTGATCGCTCCGGATGCCACGATTTTGATCGACTACATGCTCAACCGTCTCACCTCTCTGGTCGAGAATCTCATCGTCTATCCGGAGAACATGAGAGCCAATTTGGAAAAGATGAGAGGCCTTATCTTTTCGGAATCGATCCTTCTCCATCTGACCCAACAAGGCCTCTCCAGGGAAGAGGCTTATGGAGTCGTTCAGAGGAATGCGATGAGAGTTTGGGAAAAGGGCGAGGATTTCAAAACCCTTCTCTCCCAGGACGAAACGATCAAGCATCTCATGGCCCAAAAGGAACTGGATGCCCTCTTCGATGTCCGGACTCATCTGAGGCATGTAGAGGATATCTTTCGAAGAGTATTTGGAGATTCTTAAATGAAGAAGGATCAAAAACCCTCCTCTGACCTGAGAGATCTTCTTCGGATCAAAGAGCCTTCAGATCGAGGGGGGAAGAAACCCATTCTTAAAAAGACTCATTTTACGATCTGGTATTTTGTCGGTGCCATTATCATTGTCCTGCTCCTCCAGAGTTACCTCTCGACAAGAAAGACTGAGGAAGTGATTCCCTATAGTAAATTTAAGGAATTATTAAGGGAGGGCAAAATCAAAGAACTGACCATTACCCCGGAATCGATCAACGGAGCGAGGGAAACCGAAAAGGGCCATCCAGGATTCCAGACCGTTCGAGTAGAAGACCCGGACCTGGTAAAGGAATTGGAGACTTACCATGTGAAATATACAGGGAAGGTTGAAAATAAGTGGCTGAACAATATCATCTCGTGGATCATTCCTCTCGTTTTTTTCTTTATCTTATGGAGGGTCCTCTTTTCCCGAATCGGACCGGAGACAAGCGTGATGTCTTTTGGAAAGAGCCGGGCTAAAATCTATGCGGAGAAGGAGAAGAAGATCACCTTCTCCGATGTGGCCGGAATTGACGAGGCAAAAGAAGAATTGAAGGAGGTGGTGGAGTTTCTTAAAACTCCGGGAAAATTTCAACGCCTCGGCGGAAAGATTCCAAAAGGAGTTCTTTTGGTGGGAATGCCCGGAACAGGAAAAACGTTGCTCGCCCGGGCCGTCGCTGGAGAGGCGAATGTTCCCTTTTTCTCCATCAGTGGTTCCGATTTCGTGGAGATGTTTGTCGGCGTGGGAGCTGCAAGGGTCAGGGATCTCTTTGCCCAGGCTCAAAACCATGCTCCTTGTATCATCTTTATTGACGAACTGGATGCCCTGGGAAAGGCGCGTGGGGTCAATCCCATGGGTCGACATGACGAACAGGAACAAACGCTCAATCAACTCTTAGCGGAGATGGATGGTTTTGACCCCAATACAGGGGTGATCATCATGGCTGCTACCAATCGGCCCGAAATTCTGGATCCTGCTCTTCTCAGACCAGGAAGATTCGATCGTCATGTGGTGGTGGACCGACCCGATATCGTGGGTCGAGAGGAGATCCTGAAGATCCATGCCCGAAATGTCAAATTGTCTTCAGCGGTAGACTTGAGAGTCATCGCTTCAAGAACTCCTGGGTTCGTGGGTGCAGATCTTGCCAACATCGTCAACGAGGCAGCACTTCTTGCAGCCCGAAAGAATAAAGAGGCTGTAGAAATGGCCGACATTGAAGAGGCGATTGACCGCGTGGTGGCTGGATTGGAGAAGAAGGGAAGACTGATGTCCAAAAAGGAAAAGGAGATCGTTGCCTTTCACGAATCCGGTCATGCGATTGTGGCCACCCTCTTACCGAACGCTGATCCCGTTCGTCGAATCTCCATCGTTCCAAGAGGAATCTCTGCACTGGGGTATACGCTACAATTGCCTACGGAGGATCGTTATTTGATGACCAAAACAGAACTCCTGGACCGCCTGGCTGTTTTGTTAGGCGGAAGAGTCGCTGAGGAAATCATTTTCGGAGAGATCTCCACCGGTGCTCATAACGATCTCCAACGGGCGACCGACATTGCCACCAGCATGGTAAAAGAATTTGGAATGAGCGAAAAATTGGGTTATGTCACGTTTGAGAAGGAAAAGAAACCTCTTTTCCTACCCTCTTCATTGTTTCCCGCGAGGGAATATAGTGAGGACACAGCCAAACAGATTGATGAGGAAGTGAAGAAGATTGTGGATGAAACGTATCTAAGGGTCAAAGAAATATTGACGGCGAAGAAAGATAAAATGGGAGAACTCGCTCGTCTCTTGCTTGAAAAAGAGGTGGTCGAGGAGGCAGATCTGAAAAAGATTCTTGAGTACCCCTCATCGAGCATATGACAAAAAAATTTTTTAAACATCTTCGAACAAAGATCTTTGCGGGAATTTTGGTCATCCTGCCCCTTGGGATCACCTTTCTCGTCCTGAAGTTCGTCTTCAACACCCTGGATAGTATCCTGGACCCTCTCATCCCCGACATCACCATCTCTCTATCCCATCGCGTATTCCATATCCCAGGGATAGGGATCATCGCTTTCTTCCTCTTGCTCTATTTGATAGGATTAATTACCACCAATGTCTTGGGCCGCAAGCTGATTAGCTGGGGGGATCGCCTCTTTGCTACAATTCCGGTCGTAAAAAACATCTATACCTCCTCTAAACAACTAACCGATGCCTTCTCCGCTACGCGAAAAGGTTCCTTCCGTCAGGCTGTCTTTGTCGAATTCCCACAGGAGGGAAATTATGTGCTCGGCTTTGTGACGAATGAGTTGACCGACATCGAGAACCAAACGAAGGTGGCAGTTTTTATCCCGACAGCCTTCGTCCCACCTCAAGGTTTCCTCCTCTTTCTCCCCAAAGAAAAGATACTCCCTTCCCAGTTGACCGTCGAAGAGGCGATCAAAGCCATCATGTCTGTGGGAATTGTCACCCCTCATACCCTATCGGTTCCCTTATCCAGCCCGAAATCTGAAAAGGAATCGGTTGAAAATTTTAAAGGGATGAAGTATCTTAATCCAAAAATCGAAGGAGGTCCTTGATTATGGATGCTATCACGCTTCTCATCGCAGTGGTTGCGCTGATCCTTTCCATCCTCGCCTATCAGCGCACAGGAGGAACCGCAGAGTTGAAACGACAGATCGAAGCCGGCGTCTCCTCTCCTGACCTGAAGAAACAGATGGACGCCTTGGTGGCGATGACCGATTCCTTGAGAGAGAAAACAGCCGATGCGCTGGATCGTTTAGAAAAGGTCATCCGGAAAACAGAAAAAGGCGAATAGGCTCAACGAACAATCGATGCAAATGTCAAAGTCCAAATTCCATGGTTCGATAGACTCACCACCATAATCCATATCTTCCTGAGTTTGGCGAAGGATGGCATTTGAAATTTGGAGTTCATTGTAAAGGCCTCCATGCCTGAAATCTTCAATAACATCACCACCTGGCTCATCCATTCCGGGATCAAAGTTCTCGGGATCCTCATCGCTCTCATCATTCTCTCACAAATGTCCAAATGGATTGTGAAATGGCTCGAGAAGTTTATTCCGGAAAAGGATCCCCTCCAGGCGGCAGAGGCAAAAAAAAGGGCTCATACATTAGGGAAAATTCTTCGACATGCCCTTATCATTGTCATATCTTTCATAGCCCTCCTGATGATCCTCGGAGAACTGGGGATACAACTGGGCCCTTTATTAGCCACGGCCGGCATCGGGGCATTGGCCATTGGTTTTGGGGCCCAGAGTTTAGTCAAAGATGTGATCAGCGGATTCTTTATCATTCTTGAGAATCAGTATCGAATCGGCGATGCGATCGAGGCCGCAGGGGTATCCGGTCTGGTTGAATCCGTGAGTTTGAGAAGAACGGTTCTGAGAGACCTGGAGGGAAAAGTTCACACCATCCCAAACGGTGAAATCAAGATTGTGAGCAATCTTTCAAAAGAGTGGGCCAGATCGGTTTTGGATGTCGGTATCTCTTACCGTGAAGATTTGGATAAGGTCACGGAACTCCTGAAACAGATCGGGAGGGAATTGTCAGCAGAAGAACCCTGGAAGGGTGCTATTCTCGAACCCTTACAAATCTTGGGAGTGGAGCAATTCGGGGAATCCCAATTGGTCATTCGAGTGATAGTGAAAACGATGCCCTTAATGCAGTGGGAGGTGGGAAGGGAACTGCGGAGAAGGATTAAAAATCGATTTGATGAAAAAGGGATTCAAATCCCGTTTCCACACCGTGTCCTGATCTGGGGGGACAAAGAAAAAAATCCCAATCACCAAATTCCAAACACCAAATAAATTCCAATGATCCAATTTTAAAAAAGTTTGGTTATTTGAATTTGGATATTGGTTATTATTTGATGATTGGTGCTTGGTTATTGGTGATTCATGCTTCATAGAAATTTAACAGGAAAGTCTGTTATGGATAAACCTTTAAAGATTCTTTTCGTGACACCCGAGGCAGTCCCTTTTGCTAAGACGGGGGGGTTGGCGGATGTGGCAGGGGCCCTCCCCAAATCCCTCCGGGCATTGGGATGTGAAATCAAGTTAGTCATGCCTTATTATCGAATGGTGAAACAATCCGGATTTCCCCATCAATATCTGGGCGGGGAGATTGAGGTTCCCATGGGTGATGAGAAGCTCAAGGCGGATATCTATCTCGGCCATCTGGACCAGGACATCCCGGTTTATTTCATCGGCCGGGAGGAGTTCTTTGACAGGGAATACCTCTACAGCACATCTAAAGGCGATTACTTCGACAATGCCGAGCGCTTCATCTTCTTCTCCAAGGCTGCTCTCAACTTTTGCCAGCATATCGGATTTTCCCCTGACATCCTCCACCATCATGAATGGCAAACCGGATTGATCCCCGCCTATCTCAAATCGGTTTACCACCTCGACCCTCTTTTTTCCCATACCGCTTCAGTATTCACGATCCATAACATTGCCTATCAGGGATTGTTCAAGAAGGAGAAGTTCTGGCTCACCGGCCTTCCTGCGGAGATGTACAATCCAGAGGGGATCGAATTTTGGGAGAGGATCAACTTCATGAAGGCAGGCATTGTGTATACCGATGTCATCAATACCGTAAGCCAAAAATATAGCGAAGAGATCCAAACCCCTGAATTCGGTTATGGATTGGAAGGCATTCTGAGAAAGAGAAAGAAGGACCTTTACGGGATTCTTAATGGAGTGGACTATCAGGATTGGGACCCTTCTCATGATTCTCATCTGATCGCCCGATACGATTTCAAAGATATCTCCGGGAAAACGGAGTGTAAAAAGGACCTTCTGAAGGAATTCCATCTTCCCTCATCCCTTGAGAACGCCCCTCTTTTAGGAATGATCTCTCGGTTAGCCGACCAGAAGGGATTCGACCTTCTGATGGAAATTTTAGAAGAACTTTTCGAGCTAGACATCGGATTCGTTCTTCTGGGAACAGGGGAGCAAAAGTATCACGATCTCTTTGCCCAGGTCGCTCACAAATACCCTCGAAAAGCGGGGATCCGGATCGCCTATGATGACCGATTGGCTCACAAGATTGAAGCGGGGGCGGATTTCTTCCTCATGCCATCGAAATATGAGCCCTGTGGCCTCAATCAAATTTATAGCCTGAAATATGGGACGATCCCGGTGGTGCGTGCCACCGGAGGGTTGGACGACACCATCACCCACTACGATCCTGCTACGAAAAAAGGAAATGGCTTTAAATTTTCCCGCTATGATGC
>Ga0163209_1001291_pt1 | contig 10950 bp, 11 predicted proteins | sample Kivu_160m_FD_113538 | JGI IMG/M metagenome (GOLD analysis project Ga0163209, IMG submission 113538) | Freshwater microbial communities from Lake Kivu, Western Province, Rwanda to study Microbial Dark Matter (Phase II) - Kivu_160m | ecosystem: Environmental > Aquatic > Freshwater > Lake ... | reverse complement strand
GGAAGAATTTTTTTGAAATCCTCGAAGGGCATATCCTGGTATTCCCAATCTTTACTCTCCGTACGGATACACATCTTGCAACGGAGGGGGCATCTCGTCGTCAATTCAATTTGCCACGCCGAAAAAGCCTTTTCTCTCTTTCTTCTGATGAATCTTTTAAAAATCTTTTCAATCATCGTCTTTAAAGTTTACTGAGAAGGCTATCCTGGGTCTCCTGCTTTGGGAAAGAAGTCAGACAAAAATTGTACGGGTAAAGCGGAATCCCGCCCCATTTCTTTTTAAAAAACGCAACCCCTGTGTTAATTCCTAAGCCCAAATTAATAAATTTTTTATTTTCCTCTTTTGCACATTTGATCACTTCGTAAAGGAGAAAGTCCGAAGCACCAGGAACATAATGGCTGCGCGACGTGAAATTGAACATATAGATGGCATAATGCCTTGCTCCAAATTCCGCAACATCGAAGGCAGCCAGTGCCCCGCCTTTCTCTCTTGCACTGAAGACCCAAACGGAGGGTGCTGAAGAAAGATATTTCGGAATTCTCTTTATGATGAATTGGGTTGCCTCATCAACCCTATGAGTGTTGAAAAATTCCTTCACCATCAGATCGTGCTCTTTGTCCAACTTCCTCCCCCTTTCCACAACAAGATCCCTTCCTGCCCTTTTGAGCATATTCCTAAGTTTCTGGGAGATCGATAATATGGAGAGGTCCAGTCTGTAATAATAATCGGATGGGGATCGCGTAGACCCTGCAATCGAGGAGGGGATTTCAGGCGCTGTCAGTAAAACCTCCCTCGGGTTGAATCGCCTTCTGGCTTCATTCAGGGCCTCCTCCATTTTCTTTTCTTCAAAGGCTTTGTCTAAGGGGTAGCCGATGAAAATCAGGAGATCTTTCTTGGAATAAGCGAGGTAAGACCCAAAGAGAAATGGCTCGGCCTGTGAAATCGCCGTCACATAATGCGTCATGTGCTCGGGGATATAGGCGTATTCTTCAATATAGGCAAGCTGGTCCGCTGTGATCATGTTACGTACTGTGTCACCTCATAACCTTCGCGGATAAACATCTTCTTGATTGCAGGGAGATGGGATAGACCGAGGAAGGCGATTGCGGATCCCTTTTCAAAAAAAGTTTTCATTCTTCCAAAAAGCCTCTCATCCCGATGACCCAGGACGGACTCACAACGAGTCGGAAATTTGGTTGTTCTTGACATCAACTTTTCCAGATCTCCCCTCAGAAAATCTTTTAAGAACTGTTCTTTATACAATTTCCAATGTTCAAAGCGATTGACATAATCAACGATCCCTTCAAAGGGGATCCCGTCCAGAGCTGCAAGCTGCTCTTCTGTGGTTTCAAGGAAATGGACCTTCTTTCTCATTTTTTGAGCAATATGGAAGGCTTCCAAATCCATCGAGTAATGCCAGTTTAAATAGGAAGACCAAAGAGTAAAAAAGGCCATCCAAGGACGAACACCCTTGACATGGCTTTCCAGAAAATTGGATCTCGAAGAGGTAAAAAGCTCAAGGTAGGATTCCGCAGAACGATAAGGAATTGATGGAACATTGAGGCGCTCATTTATCTCTTTGATGACTGAGGGTTCAAGGGCCTCGTCAAGGGAGGGAGTCTCCCCAGAATGCCGACCATGCTGAGTCACCTTGGCCATGCTCTCTGGATCGAGAGGACCCTCAAAGAGGACATCTTCGACACTTCGGATCAGCTCTCTCAAGGATTTTCTGAAAGGGTAAGGTGAAAAATGGGCAGTCCCGACAAGAAATGCTGTCCTTCCTTTCTTTTCAGTTCTCCACACCATTTTCAGTCTCTTTTCTCTCAGCCAGGGAAAAGACATTTGATCTCTCATCCCCTTACTTAATCCCTCCCCTCCTTGTGGGGGAAGGTTGGGATGGGGGGAAACATCCCATGTCCACCCCCACCTTTATCCTCCCCCATCAAAGGGAGAGGGTGAGAGAAGGGATTTCGATTTTACTTCAACTAAAGCTTCCCCTCAAGCGTCTTGATCATCGAAATCGTCTTTATGCCCTCAGGACAATACTCACATTCCTCATAGTTGAGAAACGGGATGCCGCCCCACTTTTCCTTAAATCTTCTTATGCCCTCATTCACTCCTAATCCCAAATTGATCTCATTTTTGCTGTGCTCACGGGTCAGTTCGATCATCTTGAGAAAAAGCAGATCAGAAGCATGGGGCACATAATTTTTTTTTGAATGGGTGCCGATGAGGTAAGTTGTAAATTTTTTTGCTGAGAGTTCCAAAATATAGAAGGCACTCAGTTTCCCTGTTTTGTTCCAGGCGTTGAGGACACACACACCCGATGAACGGGAAACATAATCGGGCATGGCATGGTACAGTTCCTTTACCCTGGGCCTTATTCGGTCTCTTTCCAGGAGTTCAGAGATGAGAACCTTATGCTCTTTAGAAAGGATATTGGTCCTTTCCACGTCCAGTTGCTGTGAGGCCTTCTCGGCCACTCGGCGAAGGGAATTCTTCACCTTCGTTTGCTCAATATCGAATCGATAATATCGATCCGTCTGCCTCTCAACGCAGGAATCTATGAGAAACAGGGGTATTTCCGGGCCAATGAACCGAAAGGACTCGGGGCGGAATCTTTGGAGAACCTGTTTTACAACCTTCTCGCATCGTTCCATTGAAAAATGCTGGTCCAAGGGATATCCAACAAGGATGAGCCAATTGTCCTTTGCAAAACCCAGGTGGTCTTCGACGAGGAAGGGATCTCCTTTTGATATTAGCGCCATGAGGCTCACAATATGTTCTGGAACATACGCTTTTGAGAAAACATAAGCTTCTTCTTCCGGTGTCAGCATGCTATTTTCCCGTTCGTAAGATCCCATTTTACCAGTTTGCCACAAATTTCTAAAGGATTTTGAAGAGGCGGCCCTGTGGGAAATAGGTTTCTGCCCAAATGATTAGCTCTCTATCCGCAAAAATAGAAAGCACTGGGTGATGGATTTAAGGTCGAAGAACTTCATAATAACGGTTGGTGATCATTCCAGCATATAGAACAGCCCCCGGACAGGGGACAACGTATTTCTTTCTGAAGTTTGCACCAATGATATTAAAAAATTCGAGACAGGCTGAACAGATGTCAGAACTCTGATCAATGGAGTGAGGAATGCGTTCTAATTCTCTTTCGCTTCTTCTTTGTCAATTCGAGTTGGTGGCAAACCCATGGCCAAGGCGACCAATTCAACGAGGTCTCTCATCCGAATCGAAGAACCCATTGTGATGATTTCTTTTTGAAGCCCTTGATAACAAAAAGGACAGGTGGAGACAAGGTCGGTTGCCCCCGTATGTTCAGCATCCCGAACTCTCTCTTTTGTCATCTTTTGCTGGATATCCGGATAGCCTGCCTTCAGCCCCCCTCCGGCGCCACAACATCTGGAGTTTTCTCTGTTTCTTTCCATTTCAACGAATTCAACTCCTGCTTCAGAAAGAGCGGTAAGAATTTTCCTTGGAATATCAAATTCCCCACTTGCTCTTCCCATATGGCATGGGTCATGGTAGGTGACCTTGAGGTTCAATTTTTTACTAAACTTTATCTTCCCCTCCTCGATCAGTCTTAACAGCAGCGTCGCAAAGGGAACGACTTCGAAATTTAATTCTCCGACTTTGGGGTAGTCCTGTTTGATGGTCTTAAAACATCCTGCACATGAAGTCACCAGTGTCTTGATCCCGTATTGGCGAAACAGTTTGATATTTTCTGTAGCAATTCTTTCAAATTCCTTATCTCCCATTCTTAAGAGTACACTACCGCAACATTTCTCTTGGTTTGCCAGAAATCCCCAATTCAAATCAAGGGCATTCAGGATATTGGTCGTATGGATAGCAATTTCCCTTAAATTCGCATCGAAAGAGGCTGTGCAACCCACAAAGTAAAGAATGTCTGTACCTTCTTTGATCTCTTTAGGAGGCATCAGGAGTGTCTTATCCTTCTTACCTGCCCTCGCCCAATGAGCTCGACTCGACCGGGGTTGTCCCCAGGGATTGTCATAAGCCTTCGTGTTTTTGACCAAAAGGGCTTGATTTTCCAAGGGCCCAAAACCAAGATCAACGATACCCCGTCTGATCCCTTCCCAAAGTTCCACGGTATCGATTCGCGAAGGACAGACGAAATGACATTGACCGCAGGTACTGCATTCGTATAGGCTCTTAGCAAAATCTTTAACCGCCTCAGGATCCACAGGATTGCAATTAAAAAAAACAGCGTTGGGACTCTGCTGGGCCTTAACGATCTCTCGGAAATCCGAGATTTTCTTCCGAGGGGTAATGGCCTCTCTCTCGTCTTGTAGATAAACCGGACACCATGTAACACATTCTCCACAACTCGTGCATGCATCGAGTTCCATCAATCGAAGTTTATCCAAATGGTCGATCGGGATCTTAGGGTAGTCCACTGAATTAAGAATTTTTCTCTTTGTTTGAATGCTCCATACAACCAACCCTAAGAAGATCCAAAACCCGCCCAGGAATAGAAGCCGGGGAATGGTGTAGCGGACGGGGCGAGTGTCCGAAAGCGTCGCCACATAATCTAATACCTGATCAACTTGGGCTTCTGTCAATTTCTCTTTGAAAACGGGTTGGGAGATCGTGGATTCCGTCCCCTCCACCTTCGAACCCTTTAGAATAAACTCTTTCATGGTTTTTCGGTTCAGGACATCTCCAAACTTATCCGTTGTTAATGCCAGTTTGATCGCACCCGTATTCAAGGAAGGGATGATCCGGCTGGCAGGATTTTTCGTACCAAAATTTCCCTGCCCTCCGATCCCGAGTTCACCATGGCAACGGAAACAATGTTCGCGGTAAAGTTTCTCACCAGGTGAGATCTCAACCTTTGCTTCAGCCAAGATCTTCCCGACAAAGATCGCAGAATAGAAAAACAATATTAAGATAAGATAGGAGATGATCCGAAGAGATTTGCGCCAGGGTCTTTCCATCTCTTTTACCCTCCTAAAGTGGCCCAGATGCTTAAAATGAATATCAAAACGAGGACCGACGTGCCTCCAAAAATGAACCATCGGTGTTCACGAAACATATTGATCTCTTTGGTATCGATAAAAGGAAGAAGAATTAAAATAGCTAAGAGGACAAAGGGAATTAATACCCCGATGGTTGGAGGGACCAGTTTCATGACTTGGAATAGCCAGAGAAAATACCATTCCGGGTTGATGGTGGACGGGGTAACCAACGGGTTCGCTTCCTCTTCATAACCAATGGGCAATATGACGGAAAGGGTGACGACCACTCCGATGATGAATAAAAAAATAATCATTTCTGTGAAAAATTGGTCCGGATAGAAAGTTGGTTTCCTTTGCTTCCTGTCCTCCACGAATCTCTCCTTAAAAGGGTTTTTTGATCCCCTGACGCCGAATCATGATAAAATGGGCCACGAGCAAGCCGATGAGAAACAGGGGAAGTACGATCACATGGGAGATGAAAAAACGGGTGATCGTTGGCTGCTTCACGCCATATCCCCCCTGAAGAAAGATCATCAGATATTCCCCAATGATCGGGAGTTCGCTGGCCATGCCCGTCCCGATTCTCGTCGCCCAATATCCCCTCTGGTCCCAAGTCAATAAATATCCTGTGAAAGAAAAGGCAAAACATAACACGAGGAGAAAAATTCCACTCACCCAAGTCATCTCCCGAGGTGGCTTGTAGGCCCCTCGGAAATAGACGATCATCATGTGAACCACCACAGTGACGATGATCAGATAACTGGCATAATGATGAATGCCTCGGACCAACCAACCCAGATAGACTTGGTCCGTAATAAAGGCAATGCTCTGGAAGGCGCCTTTGACGCTGGGCTGATAATAATAGGCAAGGAAAATGCCGGTAATCAGCTCGAGAACAATGAGCGCAAAGGTCATCCCCCCCCAACAGAATCTCATCTTCGTCTTATATTCGGTGACCTCCGTATCCAGAATGGGGCTTAACCATTTCCTCAGATTCCATCTCTCTTCAGCCCATTGGGAAAGATTCGACGTCCATCTCGCCATCTCTACACTCCGCTGATCATCGTAATTCTAAACCATGAGGGATATCCCGGAAGTTTATCTTCGGGAAGCTTCACGGATATCATCTCCCCTTCCACCTTAACCTCCATGGATAGAAGGTTATAAGGTTTGACAGGCCCTTTTAAAACCTTCCCGCCCTCATCAAAAGCCGCATCATGACAAGGACAGATGAACCATTTCTTCTTTTCATCCCACTTCACAATACAGCCAAGATGGGGGCAGATGGTAGAGAATGAAAGGATGCCTTTCCCATTCTTTATTAAAATGACGGGCAAACCGAAATAGGTTTTCACCAGACTGCTTTCTTTGAATTCAGAGAGGTTCCCCACGACTTGCCAACCTCCAACCTTTTTTAATGCACTACGGGGAGGGGTCAGAAAGGCAATGACTGATGAAAAGACAGCCCCCAAACCAATAAGGCCGAGAAAGGCCGTGATGAATCTCAGGAGTTTTCTTCGAGAAACGGATGGGGTTGGATTTTTTATTTCGATAGCGGTCTTTTCATCCATGGATGTTTCTCCCTTTCCTATCTTCTCGAAACCGTTGCGGTCACGGGACAGGTCACAATATGAACGAATTTACTATAGGGAACATAAGCGATGAAAGCAAAGGCGATGAGAAAATGAAAATTCCACAAATAAAAGTGGAAGGTGGTCCAATTCAAAGGTAGTTCACGAAACAAAAGGGCAAGAGTAAATCCCACGAACGATGCACTATGCTTGAGTGAAAAAGGAAGGACAGCAATCCTGAAGGCCTCCAACAAAAAGCCCGTGATGACGATCAGGAGGATGAAGAGAAGGGCCACATTATCCTTTGTCTCTGTCTTCAGTTGGGGCTGTTTGAATACATATCTTCTCAGGGCCGAGAGGATGACACCCACCAGGATGCTCAACCCTAAAAAGTCTATCAGAAAATCCAAAATTCTCCCTCCCAGGGAGGGGATCCCAAAGGTCCTGACCTGGGCGGGGATCACATATCCATAAATAAATAACATGAGAATGAATAATGCGGAGAAGCCCATGGATAGGGTCATATAATTCACCCAACGGAGAGGGTTCAATCGAAGGATTCCCCTCTGTAAGAAAGCATCGTAAAATAGGAACTCCAAGACCTTGATTTTCTTTTTTCTTGAATGACGATCCCTTCTTCCTTTCCTCCAGATCAATATTTTAGCAACGATCCCGTAAGAAAAGATCACAACGACTACTCCGAAGGTCCCCCACATGAAGGCCCATTTGTAAAGATTTTCTGCTTCATAAAAACTCTTGCCAGGGTAGGCATGATCCACATGGCAGTGGACACACAATTTTTTGGGTTCCTTTTTAAACTCTTTCACATATTCGGCGGTCGCATACGCAAGAGGTTCAAACTGTATCATGATGAAAATGGCTATAATAGGTATCCACATTGCTTTTCGAAACATAAGAAGACTCCTCAACGAGAGGTTTCAACTTCTATGCTTGTGACCCGACCGATTCCATCCTCTTTCTATTAAAATAAACCGTTAAAAAATCAGAGGTGACCTTCTTTAGATTTGGGAAAAGGTCTTCAGCCAAATCATTCATGTCCTCACCCCGATCGATCCCCTTTTTCATCTTCCGCAAGATATCCGTAATGCCCTTCAGTCTGTTGACCATCCCATCGGAGTCCTGGAGATCAATCGCCACGTCTCCTCCCGATTCTAAATAGGTTAAGCTTTTCCATAAGACTTCTAAGAAAACTTGTATCTTTTCCGGTTCATAATATTTATTTCCAATCAACCAGCTGATCGTAAAGTCACTCATTCCTGAAGCCGCAATGCGCGAGTTGCTCACTTCTCTTTTCAGATCCCTCAAAATACTTCTCAAGGTCTCTCCCTTGACTGGGTTCCCATATAAATCTTTTTGAGTCGGCCGAAGCCCCCCGTTCTGCTTTTCACATATAATTTTTGCAAGAAAAAGGTTACAGGTGGGATAATGGGGATGTTCAAAGTGAGGTCCGAAGATATAGAGATGACCTTTCCCTATTGATTTTTTGGCCACGGCAATATTCCCGATCAGGGTCTTTTGAGCCAGTTCTCTCTCAACAAGAAATTTTGTCTTCTTAGTAAAACCTTTATAAGTGGCGATGGGTTCGATATCCTCCGAGGGTAACATCGATGGACCCCCATAAAGGGGGGCGATGACCTCTTTTTCCCCATCGACTTGATGACCATTCACCATTTCCAAAACGACATCCTCTCTCACCACATGAAAGATAAAGTCACAACCATAAGAACTGCAGGCAACCTTCTCAAGTAAATCTCGTTCGGGCTCCGAAAGTCTTCGCGAAATATTCGAGATCTTCACATTGATAAAATTAAAATGATTCAAAAATTCCATGGAGGATCTCAGCGGAAGATAGGCTCCAGCGCATGTCCCGATATAGAGTCCTCCTTCTTCTATGAAACTTCTTAGTTTATCCGAACCCTCTGCTCCAAGCCCTTCTGCGATGGCAAAAGTATCTCCCCCTGACATGAGCAAAACGGCAAGGGGATCCAAAGCATTTGATCGGATATCTTTCTCGTCTACAAAATGGACGTCATAAAAACACATCCTGTCAAGGATTTCAACGAACCAGAGCCATGAGTGGGAGGCACCACTACCCGCATAGATGCCTATGGGAGGGGAAGACAGAAAAAGATCACGATTTGGTTTAAGAGGCATGCTTTAATAGTTAAGGACCAAACTTTTACCCTCTCTTTGTCATTCCTGCGAAAGCAGGAATCTATAGGTTTATACCTGTCCTGGATTCCCGTTTTCACGGGAATGACAACAGACGAAGCCCTTCATAAAAAATCACTTTGAAATGTCAGCGATCACCTTATCCAATGTCTCTGGAGTGAATCCTAACCCGGTCCCGAGATTCGCAAGTTCAATCAATTTCTTTTCACTCAATTCAGGAGACATGAGGGCAAAGATAGGATGGATACCGAAAATATAGGCCACGGCTTGTTTTCTCTCCCATTCGTCTGCAGTGAGGCCAAAATTGGGGCACCAGGGGCTAAATCTTCCTTTCCCTATATTCTCAAGGGTCCCTTTCAAACCAGAAAAGGACTTTTTAATCTCATCGGATTTCTTTCTCCCTGCTTTTTGGCTCAACTCCGAAACAGCGACGGCATCAACTCCGTATCTTGCACATTCTCTCAGTAAAGTACAGGCTTCGACCGCAGATAAACCTAATTTTTTAAATCCCAGCAAGCCATAGACATCCGTGATCAAAAAACCAGGTTCTTTCTTTTCACTCTCTTTTAAAAGGTTGGGGACTTCATCAAGAAAGACGAAGGTATTGGTGGGATAAGGGGTGTTGAAACAAGACTGATGTCCGTGGACAAGAGGGGCAAGCCATTTTCGGATATCCTCCCCCCCTATAGCCACTGGGATTTCTTCAATCCCCTTCTTATCTGCAAAAGGGCCCTTTTTCACAACGGCAAGCAGCTCTTTACATTGCTTCACAAAACCTTCAGGATCCGAAATTTCAAGAAGACTCATGCCTCTTAAGGCAACGAGTTTCAGCCTCTTCTGGCCAAATAGCTTGCCAAATCCCCACCGGTCTCCGCTCGCCCAATAGTTAATGCAAATCTGGGCAAAATCGGATTCAGATTCCCCAGCCTTCCCAATGGTCAAAACTTGAATCAGCTGATCCCCCATCACTTCACGTACCGTGTCGGTGGAAGCCCAAACATCCTTTCCCCAAACCTCTTTGGCATCTTTAATATCCCCCATACCATCATGAATCCACAGATAAACAGGTTTGGGGGAATTCCCCTTGATAACAAGATAATCAAACCCGGAATATTTTAACTCCATCCCAGCATAAAGGGTAAATGGAGCATGGCAAACCTTACCGGTTAATGGGCTTTTTGCCGTGATCACCCCTAAAGCCGATGCAGGAACGAGGGTGCCCGTCAATAATCCTGTTCCCAATACAATGGGATCCTCATCCTTATATTGCTCGTAAAGAGCCATGGTGACCCCTGCTCCACTGATCTTCTCTCTCACCAAATCTTCATCCAGTTCCTGGTCAGTGATTTTAGAAGTGGCCAAATCAATAATTCCTATCTTATTTGTTGATAAATATTCCATATTCCATTTCTCCCTTAGAAAGCCTTTAAGCTTTCTTGATTACAAAGATTTCAAAAATGATTACACAGATTGAGAGATTCTCGGTTTTTTATAGATCTTTTCAATTAGTCCATCGAGATGGCATTCACAGGACAGAACTGTATGCATAAAGGGCCATTTCCCCGATCGCTGCATAGATCACAGGGTTCTCTTAGCAGCAATGGTTTTGCGGAGGCATCCTCTTTATCTTTCCCTTTATCAGCCTCTCCAGTTGAACCAAGCTTCCTAATCTCTAATCCTTCGGGTCGAGCAATCACCAGATTTTCTTCTTCTTTCACGACCACTGCAGAATAATCCTTTTTCTCCCTCCCCCGGGTGACCATGATACAGGCCGAAAGCAGAGCAAAACCATCATCCCTATGGTACCCGCAAGCCAGTTCACAGGCCATACAAGAAATACATTTCTTTGGGTCAATCCGGATCCCCATACCAAATCTCCTCATCATTTTTGATTTTTTGCGTGTTGATTATAAATGGCCAAAATTAAAAAGTCAATCAAGATTGTGAAAAATTTAATAATCACATGAACCCTCCAAGACTGTAAAATAAGCTATCGAGTTTAATAGATTATTTATAATACTCAGACCTACTTTTTGGAAGTTTTTTATGCAACTGTTTGGTTTATAAAAATATGCTAGCCCAACTTCCGCAGTTTCAATGGTTTAAAAAAATTTTTAAGGCAAGGGAAGTGCGCAACCACTTGATAACACATGCAGTCATTTTTGATGGAAGTTCAAAACTAAATGTAGTGACGACCT
>Ga0163209_1001290_pt1 | contig 10956 bp, 10 predicted proteins | sample Kivu_160m_FD_113538 | JGI IMG/M metagenome (GOLD analysis project Ga0163209, IMG submission 113538) | Freshwater microbial communities from Lake Kivu, Western Province, Rwanda to study Microbial Dark Matter (Phase II) - Kivu_160m | ecosystem: Environmental > Aquatic > Freshwater > Lake ... | reverse complement strand
TCCCCCTTCACCGTAACGTACAGGATGTAATTGTGCCCGTGCCAGTTCGGGTTGGAACATTTGCCGAAGATCTCAAGGTTCTCTGCGTCAGACCATCCGGGTAAAAAAAGCCGGTGAGCTGCACTGAAATGTTCGCGGCGGGTGATGTAGATCATATAGGATGCGGGATTTCAGGTGTTTGATTCGTTGTTCTGACCTTCCCGGCCGGATGTGCCGGAATACCTGATGATGCTCACGGATTCGAAGATGGTGTAAAACAGGTAGAGGATGAAAAACCAAATCATGAACGGGACTGCATCGCTTCGGTAAAGGTAAGCATACGCGATCAGGATCAGGGCATAGAGGATGAGCTTCACTGCGATGGTCAGGAGGTAGCCGTTGACGAATCTGATGAACCGTTTCTTCGTTTCCCGGAGCAGGTAATAAAAAGAGAGGATGGAGGTGGCAATGAAAAAAACGATCAGGAAAGGAAGCGCGGGAGAGACGTAGTTATCCGGCAGCATGAACCGGGCAGCCAGCGCGACCAGGCTGATAATGGCAGACAGGATGAATAGCTGTCGCAGGTAAGTTGAATATGCTGTTTTCACCAGACAAAGGTACGAATTATTACCATAATTGCCCTGTCACTTGCGGAGGAGGTCCCTGGTTGCTACATAAATAGCGGCGGCAACGGAAAGAACGGCAAGCAGGACGGTGAGAAAAGGCCTGGTATGCAGCCATTGATCGAGCTTGAAACCGGAGAAAACGCCCAGCAGGATGATCACGAGCATCTGCACCGCGATCGAAGAGTAACGGGCATAATCATTGAGGTTTTTCCGCGGGTCGGTTGTCATTCGGGTTTAAGGGCGTTTTGATTTCCCTCGGGGCTGACTGCTCCATGGAACAGGTGCCCGAGAACTTAGCTCCCGGCTCAATGGCCAGTTTTCCCGTGGTGATCTCCCCGCTGAAGCGGGCCGTTTCCTTCAGCGTCAGCAGCTCCGACACTTTCACCCTGGCGGTGACCTCCCCCGAGAAATCTGCGTTCTGGCACTGGATCTCGCCGTCGATCTTACCGGTAGGCCCCACCACGATCTTTCCCTTGCACTGGATGGTTCCGTTCAGGGTGCCGTCGATGCGAAAATCCCCGTTGACCTGGATCTCGCCTTTCACCATGGCACCCGGCCCCAGGATGTTGATGGAGGGCATTTCAGGTTCTCTGTTCTTGGACATGGTATCAGTTTAATTCAGTTGATAGTTCTTTTCAAAGAAACGCAGGTACTGAGGCACGTCCTTGTTTTTGAACAGGATCGGGTAGTTTTCGACAGAGATCACAAAATTCGAGTATTCCCCGGCGTTTTCAAGCTTTGTGAAAATGTACTTGCTGCTGAGTATCCCGATGAAATATTTTATGGCCGCCTCGCTGTTGCCAAAGTTGTTCACCGTGATCATCTGGCGCTGGTTATCCAGTATCAGGCTGTTGACCATGAGGCCCTCAAGGTCATGGAATTTCATGTTGTAATCGGAGATCTTCACTTTCAGCGCATCGGCATCGACAAGCTCGTCGTTCACCACCAGCACGTAAAAATGGACGGCGGAGGGATCAAATGTGTAAAGCTCAGATTCCTTCGGTGTGGTTGCCGATGTCGTGTCGGTTTTGATCGGTTGCCCTTTCGAGTCTTTTTGTGTGCCGAGGAATGCGAGCACGTTTTCGGCCAGCGGCCTGACCGGGCTGGAGGGATAATCCTTGACTACTTTGGTCATGGCAACTACCAGGGAATCAACAATTTCGATTTTTCCGAGGGCCAGGGCGCGGAGGAAATCGAATTTCGGCATCAGCACGGAATCCGATTTGTACCTGGTCCGGGCCAGATCGGTGTTGTTGATCACCATGTAATACTGCTGGTTCGAGAAGGCCCTGTAAGTGTCGTTATAGAGCTTGGAGGCTTCTGACTGCCTGGCATTGATTTCCTTGTAATAATCGGGGTTGACAAGCAGTTTCGCGTAGTCGCTCTTGGGATACAGCGTGAGGATCTGGTTTTTATACAGGTCGCTTTTCGGCTTGTCGTTCAGGTGTGCGTAGATGAGGCAAAGCTCGTATGCCGACTGGATTTTGTATTTGTTGTCGGGGAAGCGGGTCAGGAGGGATTCGAACGTTGTGGCCCCGTTCCCGTAGTCTTCAAGCCCTTCCACAAAAATGAAGCCCGCCTGGTAATAGGCCTCGATGATCATGTCGTTTGAGGCTTTGATCTGCTCTTTGGTCTTCGGGATGTCTGGCAGGTAATATTCACGATCCTTCGGGCCGGCCGTTTTTCCTTTTTTTCCTCCGGCCTTGGTAGTGTCCTCCGCGGCTCCCTCCATGGTTTCCTCTTCCCCCGGTTCCTCGAGGAAGGTAACGGCGTTTTTATCGGTAAGGAACCAGTTGTCTTCGTAATTTCGCTTCCCGTATTTGCGCGTAAAAGTCGAAAACCCGGAGGAGATAAGGGTCGGATTGTAGAAGTACCACCGTCCCTCCTTGGATCCGCCCACCGTCTGGTCCTGGCCGCCCAACTGGCCGAAAAACGCCTGGGTTTCGTGCTGCCGCTGTTCCTCCATCTGCTTGATCATCTCTTCCTGGATCAACTTGGCAATGATTCCGTCGATCACCTTGTTCAGTTTGTCTTCAGGGAGCAGCGATAGTTTTTGGAGGCTGTCCTGCCGCTGGATGACCTCAAGGTTTTTCACCAGGTCGGTGAGGGTGGCTGTCCGCTTTGCGATCTCCTTGTAATTGGGATAATCTTTGGGCAGGAACTGAATGGTGCTGTCGTAGTAAGCCTGCGAAACGACATAATCGTCCCGCCCGAAATAGATATCGGCCAGCTCGAGGGAGGAGATGGCTTTCTGGTAGTTGTTCTTCCTGCTTTCGCTTACCGATTTTGCATAATGATCAATGGCCAGTATCGTGTCGGCATCCTTCAGCGCGATATGGGCCAGGGCATAATAGATCTGGTCGAGAAAATCCTTGTTCTTTTCATCTTTCAGCATCTTCGTCAGTTTCTTGATGATGTATTCCCGGTTCCCGCTGGTGGCATCATAGCACTGCGCCAGGTTGATCTTCGCATTGAACTCCATCTCGTACGATTTGGCGTGTTTGATCACGTATGCGTACATCACCGAAGCTTCAGCCAGTTCTCCGCTCTGCTGATAGATCTGCCCCAGGATGAACCTGACCCGGGATTCCATGGCGGAAGGGATCTTCAGTTCCAGCGCCCGGTTCAGGTATGGAACGGCTCCGTCATACTCACGCCGGAGAATGAAAAACTGCCCGTATGCCAGGTTGAGATCGGTCTCCAGCTTTTGCGGAGCATCCCCCTTGCTGAGCTTGCTCTGGAGCATGTCGAGCATTGGCTCGGCGCGGTTGAAATCACCCAGCTGGATACTCGAAAGCGCCATCCAGAGCATCGCTTCATATTTGATCTCATTGTCGTTATAGGTCTTGACCACGAATTCGAAGGTCCTTCTCGCCATGCCGTAATCCTGCTTGTAAAAATAGGATTTGCCGATCAGCATGTAGGAGTCGTCAATCCAGCGCACATACTCCTTCCTGCTGAATACCATCGAATGCTTGTTGATGGCTTTTGACGCCTTCTTGATGGCGACGTCGGCAAACTGGGAGATCTTTACGGCGCTTGATTTATCCCCGTAATTGTATACGGGAAGCACCGTGGCGTAGTTGTCCGTCAGGCCGGCCTGGTATTCCTTCAGCCCCTGGCGAAGGTTATCCATCCCGTTCCAGTAAACGTTGTAATGCGAGGTGAGGTTATGGTAGGTCCGGCGAAGCAGGGTGTTCTTCTTGGTCGAGCAGGAAAACGACACGACCGCAAGGGACAATAACATCATCCACGCGGCCGGCCGGCGTATCTTCGTCAATCTCAGCACATCGGTTTCTTTAATGGATATTAACTTTAAATCTACAAAAATATTTTATTTTTTCGAATATTCCTGAATCCTGCACATGAAATGTGAATGCCCCCTGATGCCCCTGATTTTTCCCGGTGGCATAATTTTCCGATATTTGCATCGTTTTCAGGATCAGCATCCCGTAAATGGACAGGGCAACAGGAGTCAGAAAGAAAAGAAAATGGACGGAACGCTGGCGGAATAAATACCGCCTGGTTTTCATGACCGACGACACCCTGGAGGAGCGCTTCACCTTCAGGCTGTCGCGCATGAACGTCTTCGTGGCACTCGGAACGCTGGCCATCGTGCTGATATTCCTGACCACTGTGCTGATTGCCTTCACGCCGCTGAGGGAATACATCCCCGGGTACACCAACGTGGGACTGACAAAGCGGTTGTACCAGCTTCAGTTGAAGACCGATTCCATCGAGCAATCCCTGGCGGCAAAAGAACTATTCATCGACAACATCCGGAACGTGATCGACGGGAAAGACCTTTCGGAAGACAGGCCGCTGACCGGCGATTCCGTGAAAAGATACACCGCCGTCACGATCAGGCGTTCGGCCGAAGATTCCCTCCTGCGCCTCGAGGTTGAGAACCAGAACCGTTACAACCTGTTCAGGGGCGAGACGATGGAAGGCAGCTCCCAGAGAAAGACCCCCATTGGCAGCGTACTGTTTTTCTCGCCGCTGAAGGGCGTCGTGACCAACGGGTTCAACCCCGCCGTCAGGCACTACGGGGTGGATATCGTTGCCCGGCAGAATGAAGCGGTCAAGTCAGTCCTTGACGGCACCGTGATCCTTGCCAACTGGACCCTTGAAACCGGTTACGTGATCGCCGTTCAGCACACCCGTAACATGATTTCGCTTTACAAGCATAATTCCGCCATCCTGAAAAAAACCGGCGATTATGTGAGGGCGGGAGAGCCCATCGCGATCATCGGCGAAACCGGCGAGCTCATCACCGGCCCCCACCTCCACCTGGAGCTGTGGTACGACGGGACACCCGTGGATCCGAAAGAGTATATCAATTTCTAACAACGCACCACCAACGGAATCTTGAAGAAAAGAATCGCCATACTGGGATCGACAGGAAGCATCGGCGCACAGGCCCTTGAGGTCGTGCGCGGCCACCCTGACCTGTTCAGGGTGACGGTACTGACAGCCAACGACAATTGCGACCTGCTGATCAGCCAGGCCATGGAGTTTCTTCCGGAAGCGGTTGTGATCGGGAATGAAGCCTGCTACCCGAAGGTCAGGGAAGCATTGAAAGAAAGGGCTGTGCAGGTGCATGCGGGAAGAGAAGCCATCGCGGAGATCGTACGGATAGAGGGGATCGACCTGGTGCTGACCGCCCTGGTCGGTTACTCGGGGCTTAAACCCACCCTGAATGCGATCAATGCCGGCAAACAGATCGCCCTGGCCAATAAAGAAACCCTGGTCATCGCGGGAGACCTCGTGATGGCTGCAGCGAAACGCAACAATGTCAGGGTCATTCCTGTCGATTCGGAGCACTCGGCTGTTTTTCAGTGCCTGGCAGGGGAAGACCCCGGGAGCGTGGAAAAGATCATCCTTACCGCCTCGGGAGGCCCCTTCTTCGGAAAGACCAGGGAGGAGCTTTCCGGCATCACCCGGGAAGAGGCGCTGAAACATCCCAACTGGAAAATGGGCAACAAGATCACCATCGATTCCGCCACGATGATGAACAAAGGACTGGAGGTGATCGAAGCCTGCTGGCTCTTCGACGTGAAATCCGATCAGGTGGAAGTGACCATCCATCCGCAGTCGGTGATCCATTCCATGGTCCGGTTCATCGACGGCTCCATCAAAGCCCAGCTCGGCAGACCCGACATGAAACTTCCGATCCTCTATGCCTTGGCGTATCCCCGCCGGATCGCTTCCGGTCTGAAACCTTTCAGCTTTGCCGACTACCCGCAGCTCACCTTCCATGCCCCGGATCCCGGCGTATTCAGAAACCTCTCGCTTGCTTATGAAGCGTTGGCCCGGGGAGGCAACATGCCCTGTATCCTGAATGCCGCCAACGAGATCGCGGTCAGCGCTTTCCTGGAGAATGCCATCCGTTTCCCGGATATCCCGGAGGTGATCGAACACTGCATGGGAAATACCCCTTTCATCAAAGAGCCCGGTTATGAGGACTATGTGGCTTCCCACTGCGAAGCCATGACCATGGCGGAGAACTTTATCCAGAATCATAAACAGATCATTCATTAACCACAAAGAATACACATGGAAATCTTCATAAAAGTCGTTCAGCTATTGCTTAGCCTCGCCATCCTGGTCATCTTTCATGAGCTCGGACACTTCATCGCCGCCCGCATCTTCAAGATCCGCGTGGAGAAATTCTACCTCTTTTTCGACGCCTGGTTCTCCCTTTTCAAATTCAAAAAAGGTGAAACGGAATACGGGATCGGCTGGATCCCCCTGGGAGGCTACGTGAAGATCGCCGGCATGATCGACGAATCGCTCGATACGGAGCAGATGAAGCAGCCCCCCCAGCCGTGGGAGCTGCGTTCAAAGCCGGCCTGGCAGCGCCTGATCGTCATGCTTGGCGGCGTAACGGTGAACATCCTGCTCGCCATCGGTATCTATATTGTGCTCCTGGCCGGATGGGGAGAGCAGTACCTTCCGACTTCCCAGGTGAAATATGGGATCGCGGTCGATTCCCTCGGCGCTGAAATGGGTTTGCGCAACGGCGATTACATCCTGTCAGTCGAAAATAAGCCGATAGAGGATTTCGACGACATCGCCAGGTCGATCATGCTCGAACAGGCGCGTACGGTGCAAGTGATGCGGAACGGTATCCGGACCGATGTGCCCATCCCCGACGGCTTTGTCGGCAAGCTGATGAAACAAACTGCCCCGGGCTTCATCACCCCGAGATTCCCCTTCGAGGCAGGGAAATTCGCTATCGGTTCTCCGGCCGAAGCTGCCGGGATGATGCTGAACGACAGGATCATCGGATTAAATGACACGATCCTGCCCTATTTCGACCAGTTCCGGTCAATGGTGCAGCGCTATAAGAATAAGACCGTGCAGGTGACAGTGCTCCGCGGAACCGACACGGTCCGGCTGAAAATTGACGTTCCTGCGGCCGGACTGATTGGCGTTCATCCCAAGGGACTTTCCAACTGGTTCACTTTGAAGGAGAAACATTACAGCATCTTTACCGCCATCCCGGCCGGCGTATCGAAAACATTTGATCAGGCCTGGGTCTATATCCGTTCGATCACGCTGCTGTTTTCGCAGGAAAAGGGATACGAGTCGCTGGGGGGCTTCATCAGCATCGGCAATTTTTTTCCGGCCACCTGGGATTGGTTCCAGTTCTGGACCTTCACTGCCTTTCTTTCCGTCATGCTGGCCATCCTCAATCTGTTGCCCATCCCTGCGCTCGACGGAGGACATGTGATGTTCCTTCTTTACGAGATGGTCTTCCGGCGCAAGCCCAGCGACAAATTCATGGAGTACGCCCAGGTCGCCGGAATGGTGATCCTCTTCGGTCTGCTCATCTTCGCCAATGGGCAGGATATCATGAAACTGTTCAGGTGAGCAGGGGAGCAGGGGAGCAGGGGAGCAGGGGACCAGGGAACCAGGTGTTGTCAGCTTGTCCCTTGGTCCCCTGGTCCCCTGCTCACTTGTTCACGGGGTCACTTTTTCCTCCAGGGAGCTGAATCCCTCCCCGAGGATCTCCGTGGCATCGGTGACGGTAAGGAAAGCTGTCGGATCGATCTCATGAATATACTCCTGCAGCAGCCCCACTTCCCGCCGGCTGACGACGGTGAAGATGATCCGTTTTTCGGCCATATTGTACATCCCCTTTCCGTTGATGAAGGTGCCGCCGCGGCCGAGGTTGTGGATGATCTTGTCACGGATCTCCTCGTGCCTGTCCGAAATGATAAAAAGGCTTTTATCGTGGCTGACCCCTTCGAGGACCACGTCGATCACCTTGCCCGTGACGTAGATCACGATCCAGGAATAGAGCGGGATCTTCCAATCGCGGAACACCAGTAGTCCTACCAGCACGATCGCCGAATCAACATAGATCATGAGCACGCCCAGCGGCAGCCTGGTGTATTTGGCCAGGATCATGGCCACGATGTCGCTTCCCCCGGAAGTGGCTTTCGACTTGAAGATCAATCCAAGGCCCAACCCGGTGAGGAGTCCGCCGAAAAGACAGGATAGCAGCGCATCTCCCTTTACCAGCGGTTCGAAACCCCAGAACAGTGTCAACAGGTCGGTAAAGACGGCCGTGAGAGAAAAACCCACAACAGTCTTCATGCCGAACCGCGGCCCCAGGAATTTGATCCCGATAAGGGTCAGCGGCACATCGAAACACAGAGCCACCAGCCCGATGGGCGTTCCGAGCAGATAGTGCAGTACGATGGATATTCCGTAAACGCCGCCCGGAACAATTTTATAAGGTGTGATGAAAAAGACAAAGCCGGTGGCAAGGATGAAAGCGCCCACCGTTATCAGAGCGTAGGAGGCAAACCACTTTCGCGAAAAGGGTCTTACCTTGATCAGGGAAACAGGCATGATGTAAAGTTTTAAGTGAACTGGTTTACGGAATACAAAGATATTATGATTGCGGCACAATGGATCGGACGAATAATCGTTACTTTCTGTAACATTTCATGGCCCGTGAGGTATAACTAACAAAAAAAACAGTACTTTTATCGCGTTTTTTCCGGGAACCTTACAAGCATAACTTGAAGCTGCATAAATATCACGTTCTGAATGATTTAAAATTGGGGGGTTGGCTCCTGGCCTTTACTTTTCTGCTTGCCGGTGGATTGTCGTTGTCTGCGCAGCAATCTCCCCTTATCACCCATTACATGTTCACCAACATGGCCACCAACCCGGCATTCGCGGGAGGGAGCGGCGGTATCAACCTTACAGGGCTGGTGCGCCAGCAGTGGATGGGATGGAAGGACATGGACGGGAACAAATCGGCTCCGCAGACCTTCCTGCTGACGGTCGACGCCCCCCTGCGGATACTCCATGGAGGGCTGGGAGGCTCTATCTCCCAGGATCAGATCGGCGCATTCAAGAACATCTTTGTGAAGCTGGGCTACGCCTACCGGATGGAGGCCTGGTCGGGCAATCTCGCCTTCGGTTTGCAAGGCAGCCTGAACAATATCAAGTACGACGCCTCGAAGTTCAATCCGATCGACGACAACGATCCGCTGCTGGGTCAGTTGGAAGGGGAAAAGAACGATATGTTGTTCGACGCGGGCCTTGGGGTCTATTATGAGGATCCCGATAACTATTATGCAGGTCTCTCGGTCGAAAACCTGCTGCAGACAAAAGGAAAGAAAACGGCATACCAGTTGAGGCGCACCTTTTACCTGAATGGCGGGTACCAGTGGACCGTACCCAACCACCCGGAGTTCGAGCTGCTTCCTTCCGCCCAGGTGATGTTCGACGGCGCCGTATTCCAGCTCAACCTGACCACCCTGGTCATGTACAAAAACAAATTTTACGGCGGCCTCGGCTACCGGATCAATGACGCCATACCAGTGCTGGCCGGGCTGATCATCAAGGGGCTTCACATCGGCGTATCCTATGACATCGGCACCTCCGCCATGAGGAAATACAACAACGGGGGACTTGAGATCCTACTGAATTACTGTTTCAAGATCGAAACTGATAAATTGCGTAAAAGTTACAGAAATACACGGTTCTTGTAAAATAAAAAGAGTATTTTTGCCGTTTTGTACGGGAAATCCCTGATAACATAATAAATCCCAACACGTAGCGTTATTTTTCAGCACATAATCTGCCAACAAATGAAAAAGCTGCTCATCTATTCCGCACTCCTCGTCTTTCTCGGAAGTTGCGGTAACTCAGGAAGTGGCGAGCTTACGGGGGTGAAGAACCGTAAGCGCTACTACTCGCCCGATCCGTTTGGCATGGTTTACGTACCCATGGGATCCTTCACCATGGGCGTGAGTGATGAGGATATGCCGTATGCACAACTGAATAACCCCAAGACGGTAACCGTTTCGGCCTTTTACATGGATCAGACCGAGATCACCAACAATGAATACCGCCAGTTTGTTTACTGGGTACGGGATTCCATTGCCCGGCGGATCCTCGGGGAAGCCAAACCGGAGCTTTACCTGATCACGGAGAACAAAAAGACAGGCGAACAGTACGATCCTCCCTTCCTGAACTGGGAAACCAAGCTGGAATGGAATTCCGACCAGCAGGATGTCCGGGACGCGCTGGCCCAGATGTACCTTCCTGAAAACGAGCGCTACTTCCGCAGAAAGGAGATCGATACGCGCAAACTCTATTTTGAATACTATTTTGTTGACCTGAAGGCTGCCTCGCGCAAGGATTTCACCGCACAGCCGGATCCCAAGGAGGCCAGTCTTGCAAACCGTCCCCAGGGGCTGAAAGACCGCTCGGTTTACGTGCGTAAGGAGGTGATCAATGTTTACCCCGACACGCTGTGCTGGATCCACGATTATGCTTATTCATTCAACGATCCCAGCACGGAAAAGTACTTCTGGCACCCGGCCTACGACAACTACCCCGTGGTCGGCGTGAACTGGAAACAGGCCAATGCCTTCTGCATCTGGCGTACCCAGCTCAAGAACAGCACACTCAACGCCAAGAAGGGAGAGAGTTTCATCAGCGACTTCAGGCTTCCCACCGAAGGCGAATGGGAATGGGCCGCCCGCGGAGGATATGATGCCAACCCCTATCCCTGGGGAGGACCCTATACCCGCAACGACAAGGGATGCTTCCTGGCTAACTTCAAGCCCAACCGGGGCGATTATATCGCCGACGGTGGCGCCACTACAGTTATTGTAGGACATTATCCCGCCAACGATTACGGGCTTTACGACATGGCAGGCAACGTGGCTGAATGGACCGTCACGGCTTTTCATCCCTCTTCCTACAACTTCTCATGGGACCTGAATCCCGACTATAAATACAATGCAAAAGATACAGACCCGCCCGCGCTTAAAAGAAAGGTGACCCGCGGCGGATCATGGAAGGATGTCGCCTATTT
>Ga0163209_1001288_pt1 | contig 10975 bp, 14 predicted proteins | sample Kivu_160m_FD_113538 | JGI IMG/M metagenome (GOLD analysis project Ga0163209, IMG submission 113538) | Freshwater microbial communities from Lake Kivu, Western Province, Rwanda to study Microbial Dark Matter (Phase II) - Kivu_160m | ecosystem: Environmental > Aquatic > Freshwater > Lake ... | reverse complement strand
CCTAATATGTGAATTATAATAACTTTCCTGTCATCAGTAAAGGCGCCGATGAAACGAATATTTTTAGTCATCATAATCCTGCCGATTTTTCTTTTATCGGGATGCTTCAGAGTACCTGAAATAATCAAGGATATCAGAGAACTCAACCAGGATCACATGTTTTATATCGAAAGATCCACATGGGATCGGGAAGTGGTGCCGTCCCTGGACCAGAAAAAGATGGACGATCAATTCAACGCCCGGTATTTTAAGCCTTGGCATCAGACTGTCCCGGCCTATCAGCCGGATAAGCTGACCCGGACATTTGAGAAGTATGAAAAAAATCCCGGCTACGGCGAAAACGGAAGAAAGCATAAAAAATCCTGGATGAAAAATCTCCGAACAAATGCACAACTCGACCGGTATCCCAATGCCGGATTCGGGGCTATCAGCATCGACAATACAGACCTGCGGGTTCTTCCCACACACAAGCCCTTCTTCAGCAAATCCAAAAGTTTGCAGGGCGACGGATTTCCTTTTGACAAATTCCAGGAATCTCTTGTCGCCGCCAATACACCCCTCTATATATCCCACATGACAAGGGACAAAGCCTGGGTTCTGGCGGAAACGCCCTATGCAACGGGATGGCTGCCGGCCCGGCATGTGGCGGTTGTGGATAAAGGTTTCATAAAAACCTGGGAAAAGGAACGTTACGCCGTTTTCATCAAAGATAAAACCCCCATGTACGACGATGCGGGCCAATTCCTCTTTAACGCACCATTGGGTTCACTGTTGCCCGCCGTCGATGAAAACAAAAACGGCGTCAAGGTTATGGTCGCTGTTGCCGATATGGACAGAAAGGCGGTGATCAGGACCACATCCGTCTCAAAAGAAACAGCCGTCTTGAAACCTTTGAAGTTAACACCTTTCAATCTGGCAAAAGTGGCCAATGAGCTTATCAATGAACCCTACGGGTGGGGAGGACTGTATCAGAACAGAGATTGCTCGGCCATGATACAAGATATGTTTGCCCCCTTCGGCATGTGGTTGCCCAGGCACTCCGCGGATCAGGCCAGAGAGGGAGGCGCATTTATTGACCTTGAGAATCTTTCCCCGGAAGAAAGGGAAACGATGATTCTGAAACACGGGATTCCCTATCTGACGCTACTGTGGAGGAAGGGGCACATCATGCTTTATATTGGAAGTCATGAGGGCAAGATTCTTGTGTTTCATAATTTCTGGGGCGTACGAACGAGAAACTGGCTGGGAAAGCAGGAAAGAAAAATCGTCGGCCACGCAGCCATTACAACCCTTCAGCCCGGCATTGAACTGTACAATATCGACCCGCTGCAGGGCAATTATTTAAACTATGTTATAGGAATGACCCAATTAATAAACCCTTCAACCCAAGGAGGTTCTAAACCATGAACAATCTGGATGCCATATTTTCCCCTGAATCCGTAGCCATCGTCGGCGCTTCCAATACACCGGGAAAGGTGGGGCACGACATTTTCGCGAATATTTTAAGGGGCGGCTACACGGGCACCCTTTATCCCGTCAACCCCAAAGCCAGATCCATTCTCAGCGTTAAGGCCTACCCCACCATTTCCGACATCCCCGATCCCGTTGATCTTGCCATCATCATCCTGCCGCCTGAGGCCTCCCTTGCAGCAGTGGAAGAATCCGTCAGGAAAGGGATAAAAGGCATTGTGATTGTTTCCGCCGGTTTCCGCGAAGTCGGGGGCGAGGGGCTGGAAATCGAAAACAGGATCGTCTCCATCTGCAAGAATGCCGGGATTCGCCTCGTCGGCCCCAATTGTCTTGGCGTAATCAACCCCGTCCCGTCGGTCAGCCTGAATGCAAGCTTCTCCGCACGCATGCCGGCGCCGGGAAATATTTCCTTTATTTCCCAGAGCGGCGCCCTGTGCACCGCCGTTCTTGATTTTGCCGCTGACAGGGATATCGGTTTTTCAAAGTTCATCTCCATCGGGAACAAGGCGGATGTGGATGAACTGGATCTTCTGCAATATCTTCATGAAGATATGGATACGGCGGTGATCATGCTCTATCTCGAAGAACTCAGGGGGGGGACGGAATTTATTTCCATCGTCAAGGAAATTACCTCCGGTATCAGGTCAACTCCGGTACTGGTCATCAAATCGGGAAGGACCCGTGAAGGCGCCCGGGCAGCAGCGTCTCATACGGGAGCTCTTGCCGGAACGGAGGCAGTTTATGAGGCGATCTTCAGGCAGGCGGGAATCCTCCGGGTAGATTCCATCGATGAGCTTTTTGACTATGCAAACGCATTTTCCTACAAGCAGGAAAGCGCCCTGGGCAAACAAATCCGTAAGATGCCGACAGGAAATCGCGTCGCCATTGTGACCAATGCGGGCGGCCCGGGAATCCTGGCGACCGACATGACGGTCTCATCGGATCTTGAGCTTGCCAAATTTCAGAAAGAGACCATCGAGGAACTGGCGAACCATCTTCCATCAGCTGCAAACCTTCACAACCCCGTAGACATTATCGGAGATGCGTCCCAGGAGCGTTACGAAAACGCCCTGAGAACCGTCATCAAGGATGAAGGGGTTGATGGCGCCCTTGTTATTCTTACCCCCCAGTCCATGACAAACGCCCTTGCCACGGCCGAAGCCATCGTTCGTGTCGCCAGAGGTTCCCGGAAACCGATCCTCTGCTGTTTCATGGGCATTATTGACGTTTCCGCAGGTGTGAAATACCTTCAGGAGCACGGATATCCCGTTTACAGGTTCCCGGAGAACGCCGCAAAAGCCTTTGGCGCCCTGTACAGATATGCGCGATGGCTTCACAGGGAGCATCTCGCACAATTCGATTTAACCCACGACAGGGGAGGGGCGGCCCGCGTGATTGCACAATATCTCGCGGCAGGCAAAACCCGTCTCGGAGAGATCGACAGCAACGAACTCCTCAAGTGTTATGGCTTCCCTGTACTGTCCGCTCAGCTGGCGAAAAACGGGGAGGAAGCCGCGGAAGTTGCAGAGAACATTACCTTCCCGGTTGTTATGAAAATCGTATCTCCTCAGATTCTGCATAAAACCGATGCGGGAGGGGTGGTCATTGGCATCAAGAACAAAGAGGAGGCGAGAACCGCTTTTAACGACATTGTTCAGGGGGCGAAAAAATTTAATCCCGATGCCGTCATCGACGGCGTAATGGTTGAAAAAATGGCCGACAGGGGCGGAGAAGTCATCCTGGGAATGAGCCGTTCTTCTTTCGGACCCCTTCTGATGTTCGGCCTCGGCGGCATCTTCGTCGAGGTTTTTCAGGACGTGGTTTTCCGCCTCGGTGCGATTGGCAGAAACGAGGCCCACAGAATGATCAGGGAAATCAAGGGATACAAACTTCTTGACGGATTCAGGGGAAGACCGAAGTCCGATATCGAAGCGCTTGAAAGAGCTGTTGTGAGTCTGTCGGACATGGCGGCAAACCATCCGGAAATCAAGGAAATGGATATCAACCCGCTTCTTGTCCACCCGGCCGGACAGGGCATCACCGTGGCGGATTGCAGGATCATTCTTGAGACAACGGACAACTTGTGATAGAAGAAATGACGACTTCGTAAAAAGTTCCCCAAACGGTCATACCGGCGAAAGCCGGTATCCAGAACGAGTTAAAAACACTGGATTCCGGGTCAAGCCCGGAATGACAAAAGAAGGATGTTGGCGACGAGAAATTCTAAAGAAGATAACTCAGGAGGTTATCATGGCAAGAGTGGGTGTCGTATTGGCTGGATGCGGGGTATATGACGGTGCGGAAATTCACGAAGCAGCGCTGACGCTGTTTTTCCTGGAAAAAGCGGGCGCTGAAATCGTCTGCATGGCTCCCGACGTCGATCAGATGGACGTGGTGAATCACATCAAGGGAAAAGCCGCCGGTGAGAAAAGGAATGTTCTCATCGAATCTTCCCGCATCGCCAGAGGGAACATCAAGGATATGAAAGATGTCAGGGGCAACGATCTGGATGCCCTGATTTTTCCCGGCGGATTCGGGGCCGCGAAAAATCTTTGCAACTTCGCCGTGAAGGGTCCGGACTGCACCGTCAACCCCGAGGTCGAGAGGTTGATCAAAGAAATGCACGGGGCAAAAAAACCTATCGGCTTTATGTGTATTGCCCCTGCCATTGCCGCCAGGGTACTGGGCGCATACAACCCCCAACTGACCATCGGTAACGATCCGGAAACGGCGAAAGCCATCGAAAAAATGGGGGCGAAACACATTGTAGCCACCGTGGACAATATCGTGGTGGACGCAAAAAACAAGGTGGTGACCACACCCGCGTACATGCTGGGACCCACCATCTCAAAAGTGGCCCTGGGTATTGAAAAACTGGTCAGCGAAGTGTTGAAGCTGGCCTGATCAATGAGATACAAATACAAAATCACTCTCGAATACGATGGAACCAGCTACAGGGGCTGGCAGACGCAGAAAAATGCAAGGAGCGTCCAGGACACGCTGACGGACGCCGCTGAAAAGCTTTTCGGAACAAAGGTTGATGTTCAGGGAGCGGGACGAACCGATGCCGGAGTCCATGCCCTTGCGCAGGTTGCCCACCTGGACACATCGCAACAGCTGTCTCCGAAAAAGATCCGGGAAGGCATGAACGATCTGCTTCCGTCCAATATCAATATCCTTCGCGTTGAGGAAGTCCCCATCAGCTTCCATGCCCGTCATTATGCAGAGGCCAGGAGCTATCTGTACATTATCTCAAAACAACGGACAGCTTTCAGGAAAAGATACGTCTGGTGGGTGAGAGACCAGCTTGATATAGAAAAGATGCGATCCGCCTGCGGTCTGTTTCAGGGATTTCACGATTTCTCATCTTTTTCGGATAAACGGCTGGATAAGGATGCGTCCACAAAGGTCAAGCTGGATGTGGCAGAGATCATGGAGGAGGGCGACCACATTGTTCTGCGATTCGTCGGATCTCATTTCCTGTGGAAGATGGTTCGCAGAATGGTGGGAATTCTTGTCGAAGTGGGCAGGGGAAACTACTCTTACAACGATGTCAAGAAGATGATGGATCAACCCTCCGACATCCCGGCAAAGCACACAGCGCCGCCATCGGGACTTTTTCTGGAACAGGTTTTCTACGATGGCGACACGGAGAAACCGGCAGGGCAAGGCTGGCCGTTTTTTACCCGACGTCCGGCTGGAAAAAAAGTACCCTGATTGCCGATGACCGTCATCATATCTTTTTATTTCTTCATCATGAAAGCCAGGATTGCAAGATGGGGGGGCAGCCTTGCATGGCAGCACTTTTCCGTTCTCGATCAGTTCAACCAGAGCTTCCGGCGGCTCCTCCATATTCCAGGGGATATCTTCCTGCGGTATCGTCCTGTAGATTTCATCCATATCCATCAGCTTCATCCCTCAATCATCACATAAAGAGTCAGCGCCAATTGAATGATGGACACAAGCAGTGTCCCTGCGAGTATGCATTTTGAAATGGGCTTATCAAATTCACTTCGCCCTTTCTTTAGAAAATACGTATGGATAGCAAAAGCAAAAATACCACCGAGACTTAGTATTAATGAAAAAATGTTACCTGATGGGGAATGCCTGGATATTAATATTAATCCCCAGAGGATAAAAAGCAATAGAGGAAAATGGAGCAATAAGAAACCGGTAATACCGCCTGGAAGATTAAATAATTCCCATTCCTTCCAGTACGCTGAATCGATTTCATGATTTATTAATAAAACGGAATTGGCCAGATATAGCCACAATAGCAAGTCAGTCATGAGGACACCTCTTCATTTGCTTAAACCGCTTCATTAAATTCGTCTCTGTATTTTGCCAGACCTGATACCGGGTTCATCCACGAACCTGAACCTTGTGCATCCCTTTGACGGAGTTCATGAGGTAGACGTTCGGGTTGCTGAGCACCTCTTGAACGTTTATGATTCTCTCCTGCAACTGATTATGATCGAGCAGCCAGGCACGCAGCGTCCCCGGTAGTAGTCCACATTGCACAGGGGGCGTGCACAACACACCATCAATCTCGACCGCCACATTTGCCACGGTGGACTCGGTGACCTGTCCCGCTTCGTTGAACAACAGGACATCGCCGCTTCCCGGACACATCCCGACAGCGTCCTCGTAGACGCGCCGGCGGGTCGTCTTGTGGTACAGAAAAACGTCTCCTGTGTCGACCGGGCTCCTGGCCAGAGCAAGATCACCGAAGCGCATGGAGGTCGATTCGAGGGAAGTTGTCTCGCATCGGATGCTCCCACGGCGGGAGACAAGCAAGCGGAGCCGGTGTTGCCCCGAAGACAGACCGGCCGCAACGCTCGCCAACTCGTCCCGTATTTGACGGAAGTCCGCCTGGAAACCGAAGTAATCCGCTGACTGAGCGAGACGTTTCATATGGTACTCCAGAAGCGAATATCCGCTACGGGGAGACCACAGCATCGTTTCAAGAAGATCGAAATCACGTGCGGGAGGGCTCAGCACTTTTGTCTTCGCCAGGCACTCTTCGTACTCATCCGTTGGCTTGGAGTCCCACACGATGCCGCCCCCGACGCCGTATTCCGCACGTCCGGATGCTTTGTGCAGCAAGACGGTACGAATGGCAACGTTGAACTGTGCATGGCGTCCGGGGGTCACGAAGCCGATTGTGCCGGTATAGATGCGCCGAGGAGATGATTCAAGCTCCGCAATGATCTCCATCGTGCGGCGCTTCGGCGCGCCGGTGATGGACGCAGGCGGAAAAGTGGCCTGGAGGATCCGATCCAAAGGTTCGCACGTCCCCGCACGTACCGTGGATGTCATCTGCCACACACTCGGATACTTTTCGACTTCGAACAAGAACGGAACGTGGACGCTGCCACAAAGCGCTACACGTCCAAGGTCATTGCGGACCATGTCCACAATCATCACGTTCTCCGCCCGCTCCTTTTCGGAACAAATCAGGGTTGCCCGCTTTGTCAGATCATCCTCGAACCACAATCCCCTTGCAGCCGTTCCCTTCATGGGACGCGACTCGATCCGGTTGCCATCGATCCTCAGGAAAAGCTCAGGAGAGGCGCTGCATACGGCCCACTCCCCCGTATCCACAAATGCGGCGAAGGGCGCCTCCCCATCACCAGCGATCTCGACAAACAAGCGCCAGGGGTCGACATCCGTCCTCGCCCGAAGTCGGTAGGTGAAATTGACTTGATAGGTGTCCCCGTCGCGAATGAACTTACGTATTGCGCGAAGACAGCAACGGTACTCCTCTGGCGTCACAGACGGATGCCATGGCATAGAAGTGCCTGATTCCTCGCCGTTGGGCAGCGCGGTGATCTCGTTGACCTGTTTGAACAGCCCAAACCAGAGAAGGGGGAACCCCTCATCAATCTTGACAGGCAGAGATGGATCAAAAGCGGGGGCGGCCTCGTAGGAGATGAAACCGGCTGCATACAATCCATCTCGCCGGACCCCCTCCTCAATCTGGCGAACGAGCGGAAGTACCTCCTCGATTCGACGGGTCGTCATGATCTGACAAGGTGACGTGAAGTCCAGCCACTTCCTCCGTGTTTCATCGCGCAAAACAACCCGTCGTGGTGTCTGCTGGATATTCTTTGTCATTCATTTCCTCGCCGAATGCAAAAATCAGCGGCGGCCCTCGGACGTTCGTTTGTATTTACAAAATATTATGTTTTATCAGACTTCTTCTTCAGCACTTTTAATCCATAGGGACAAATTGCTGAGCAAATTCCGCAGATATGTCCCATATGATACTGAAAGTAGTGCTCCTTTTTCCATTGATCACATGCCCGTACATCCAATATCTCTTCACGCGGCAATCCCGGATACCATGCGTTGCCTTTCAATGCTTTCGCAGGGCAGGCTTCCACGCAGCGCGTACAACGACCGCAGAAGTTTCTTTCTATCGGCGGCCCATGCGGAAGCTCAATGTCGGTGAAAACGGTCCCCAATCGAATCCATGATCCGAACGGGCGCGTGATCAGTTGACAATGACGGCCCACCCAGCCCAAACATGCTCTCGTTGCAGCAGTTTTGTGAGGAAAGTCTCCTTTAATATTAACCGTATCGGTACGATCCGAAGCGGTCAGCGGTTTTGATCGAAAACCTCTGCCTTTGATTTCGGCTGCCAACGCTACTGATAATTCATTGATATGATGGTTCACTCCGGCATACTCATCGGCGTATGCCTGGTTAGGCCCGTTCTGGATGTTGACCATTATTTGGGGGTTCATTGGAATAGCCCATGAAAGAGCGAAAGGAAATCTTTGTCCTGACTCATCCCGGGGGGTGGCGAAATCCCGAAGATCTGCCGCACCCCACAGGGTAATTTTGTGTACTTCCATCCACTCAGTAAGCCAAATAGGGGCCATTATTGATGGATCGGACAATTCATACCTCGTATTTCTTAACTATTTGTTGCTTATAACGCCCGTTATGAGGCGCGGCGGCTTTTTGTCATCGCTCTCAATGCCGTTGTTGGGTGTTTTTATTATCTGTATCTGCAAATCTTTCCCATTTGAAATTAGAGTCTTGAGCATCGCCGGAACGAGAAATATTCATCAAAGCCGCCAATGAATTATCATTACAATCGTCATTGTAATCTTTACCAATCTTTCTAAGTAAAAAAGTAACGTCAAGGTATGATTCAAACCAAATGGGAATATTTTGGGGAGGGTTAAGAAAATCAGGCGAGAATCCTTCTGGCATTGCAGTCCATTCAGTTTTTGACGTATTGATCGCTATCCACTTGGAAGCAATTTTAACTATGACAAACTGGTGGCCGTTTATCGTCATTTCGCTGTCCATTTTTTCAAGAGCTTGATTATAGTTATCCGCCTTACTTGAAATAACATAGCGCAGGTCTTCAGGTTTATCAACCAAGCCAAGTGCTTTCACAACTGCGATGAACGATCTGGCATAATGGGAGCAGCCAAAAGCAGCCTTCGTTCTGATAATTTCATCGGCAGATGGCGCAAAAAACACGTCTGCTGGATTTTTCTGCATAAATTTCGAATGCCATGCCTTTAAGTTTTTTTTCTGCTCGGATGAGAGGTTAAATGTCATCAGAAACCCGAGCTTTATTTTCTCCAATTTGTCGTAAATAATATAAGCGCCGGGTTCAATTTCATTTGTGTGGATGCCTATTTCAGAATCGATTAAGATATCGGATATTTTAAGAAGAAGTGATAATTTGTCTCTTTTTGTACAGGAATCAAGGACAGGCTTCACCGTATTTATTGCATATTTTCTTATGTTTGGTGTTACCTCTACAAGGGATACATCTTTTTCTGAAAACGCCGTTGTCGGAAAGAAGACACTCAGAAGAATCAGTACTAATAGAGATAAACATTTTTCTGATTTACAAATCACAATAACTCCTTTCCATCCCATAGGCTACCTCCTTGGCCTAGGAATGATATAAAAGTTTACCTATGTACCCAGAACAATCTGTTACCTATGTTCCCGTTCGGTCATATTTCTTAGGAAAATACTTTACATTGCTTAAATTCTTAAAATCTGAATCCTGAGTCCAGAGAATGGCTTTGAATTCCTGAGCCGTTGCGAGAATGATGCTGTCCGCCATTGGAAGATTATGCTCCAGGCTCAGCTTTGAAGCGGCGATTGCCAACGGTGCGTTCAGACCCACAACCGTTCCTCTTTGCATAGCAGCAACCGCCTGCAGTGCTTCGGTTTCGCTGGATTCCCGGAGAATGACTTTGAAGACCTCGTATATTATTACCGTTGGGACAACAAGCAAAGCCGGATCGCTTAGCGGGGCCAGGAAATGCTCGGCATTAAGCTCATCTGCGAAGTATGCGAGCCAGCCGGAAGAGTCTACGATATTCATACTCTATCCTTCTCTCGTTTGAATTCAGTATTGATGCCCTTGAGGAATCCACGGAGTTCTTTGATATCGCGTTCCGGTATAAGCTCGATACGTCCGGCATATTCTACAACCTGCATTTTTTGACCCGGCCGAAGATTCAATGCCTCCCTTACTGTTTTTGGTATAACGACTTGGTATTTTGGCGATACGGTTACTGTATGCATACCAAACCTCCATCGATATATTTTGTATTACAATATCATGATCGATATGATTTTGTCAATTATAATGACGGCCTACGGCAGAAATCAGTCGCGAGTGTAACACGTCGGCCGGATTGGATTGTCAGGTTGATTTTGTAATGAGGGTCCGGTTGTCCCTCTCTTAATAAATACCAAGTTGTATCTTAACGGCTTCTTCAACCTTATGCATATCGTCCCCGGAAAGAATGCCAGCCCGTTTAAAAAGCCTTGACTTGCTTACAGTGGCTAATTGATCCGCCATGGCCTTGCTCTCTTTACCTTCAAAATCTACGATCGCCTCACTGGGATAGAGACGATCTATTTTACTGGTAAGAGGAACAACTTGAACTCTATTGAGGAATTTGTTTGATGCATCATTGCTAATGATAACGGCAGGTCGCTTCTTTTTGATTTCCCCACCAACAGAAGGATCAAAATTGACCCACCAGACTTCACATCGTTTCATGATCCATGTCCTTAAAGGTAATTTCTGCCCACTCTAATGCTTCATTTTCCCGATTTTTGTCTTTTGCCATTTCGGCGTAGGCAGATTCATAATTGGGACGAACAACGTGAGGACGAACTATTTCCTGAACAAATCTGCTGATTTTACGGGGTCCTATGACTTTATGGAGACCGTTATATACTTCTTCATCAATTGTAATGGTTAATTTTTTCTGCATGACACACCTCCTTTGCACGTGTAATATACGTGTAGATGCGTGGTGTGTCAATAGAAATAAGACTATTTCCCCGCTTCATAAGTCCCCCTTTATTTTATCGCCATGTGATTTTTTAAAATTCTTTTCCAAACTTCTCTACATAGCCGTAAGCATCACTCGCGCCAATGGAGCGCAGCAGAATTGGCGTCAAGTGACTGCAATGGTTAAATGTTTCTTATTTTTTCCATATAAAATAT
>Ga0163209_1001287_pt1 | contig 10976 bp, 7 predicted proteins | sample Kivu_160m_FD_113538 | JGI IMG/M metagenome (GOLD analysis project Ga0163209, IMG submission 113538) | Freshwater microbial communities from Lake Kivu, Western Province, Rwanda to study Microbial Dark Matter (Phase II) - Kivu_160m | ecosystem: Environmental > Aquatic > Freshwater > Lake ... | reverse complement strand
TTTTTGATCTCTTTTTCATCGGCGCCGTCGAAAACCGGCGTGGATACCAGAATGCCTTTTTTCAGACGACTCGCGAACTTACGGATTTCATCCTCGCTCGCACCGTCGAGGAAGCGGTTAAATTCGGGAGAGGAATAGACCGCCTTCATCTCCTTCTTGAGGAGATCCAATCCGCAATTCTTCTCCACGAGGGCATTGATCTTTTCGCCAATGCCTCGGGCCGCCCAGCCCAGGTGCGTCTCCAGAATTTGCCCCACATTCATCCGGGAGGGGACACCCAGCGGATTCAGGACGATGTCCACCGGCGTGCCGTCCTTGAAATAGGGCATATCCTCCTCGGGGAGGATCCGGGAAAGAACACCCTTGTTTCCGTGACGGCCCGCCATCTTATCCCCGACGGAGAGCTTCCGCTTGATGGCGACGTATACCTTGACCAGCTTGATCACCCCCGGCGGGAGTTCATCGCCGGCCTTGAGTTTCTCGATCTTCTCCGCGAAGTACGCCTCGACAAAATCCGTTTTCCGGGAGAGGTTCTCAAACAGGACGCCGATGCGGGTCTCTGTCTCTTCCTCGCCGTCCGGAGAGATCTCCCGCCAGAGCTCAAAGGGCGTCCTCTCCAAAATCTCTTCGGTAATGAGATCGCCCTTCTTCAGGAGAATCCGCTTTTTCTTGGGATCGGAAACCTTCACCCCCGACGTCTTTCCGATCAGCATTCCGGCGATCTGCTTCCTGACCCCCTCGGTGATGATTCGGATCTCGTCATCCCGGTCCTTGTTCAGAAGGGAAACGGCCTCTTCCTCGATATATTGGGAACGGCTGTCCCGCTCCGTCCCTTTCCGGGCGAATATCTTTGCGTCGATTACCGTGCCTTCGACACCGGGAGGGACACGCAGGGAGGTGTCCCGGACATCGCTCGCTTTTTCCCCGAAGATGGCCCGCAGGAGCTTCTCTTCCGAGGAGAGCTGCGTTTCTCCCTTGGGGGTGATCTTCCCGACCAGGATGTCGCCCGGCTTCACCGCCACACCCATGCGGACGATGCCGCTGTCGTCGAGGTTTCTCAGGGCCTCTTCCCCCAGATTGGGGATATCCCGGGTGATCTCTTCCTTGCCGAGCTTCGTATCCCGGGCCATCGTCTCGAATTCCTCGATGTGGATCGAGGTGTAGATGTCGTCCTTGACGATCCTTTCGCTGACCAGTATGGAATCCTCGTAGTTGTACCCCCCCCAGGACATGAAGGCGACCATCACGTTCCTTCCCAGGGCCAGTTCACCCTTGTCCGTGGCGGGGCCGTCTGCAATGATCTCTCCCTTGCTCACCTTCTGCCCTTTGCCGACAATGGGCTTCTGGTTGAAACAGGTGTCCTGGTTGGAGCGCTGATACTTGATCAGGTTGTAGATATCCACCCCCGTGTCCAGCCCTTCCTTCGCGGGGGCGTTGCATTTGACGACGATGCGCGCGGCATCCACACTCTCCACCACACCCGCTCTCCGGGCCGCCATAACCGCACCGGAGTCCCGCGCCACAACGGATTCCATCCCCGTTCCCACCAGGGGTACCTCGGGTTTCATCAGGGGCACCGCCTGCCGCTGCATGTTGGATCCCATCAAGGCCCGGTTGGCGTCGTCATGCTCCAGAAACGGGATCAGGGTGGCCGCCACACTGACCAGCTGATTGGGAGAAACATCCATCATGTTGACATCCGTCGGCACGACGGAGAGAAAATCGCCTCCCTTTCTCGCGGAAATCAGCGCCCCGACGAACTTTCCATCCTTGTCGAGGGGTCTGTCGGCCTGGGCGATGATCTGGTTCTCCTCTTCGATGGCCGTCAGATAACGGACATCATCGAGCACCCGCCCCTCTTTCACCACGCGGTAAGGCGTTTCAATGAATCCGAATGCATTCACCCGGGCAAAGGTGCTCAGGGAGACGATCAGACCGATATTCGGACCTTCCGGGGTTTCCACCGGACAGATGCGGCCGTAATGGGTGGGATGAACGTCACGGACCTCGAATCCCGCCCGTTCTCGCGTCAAACCTCCCGGCCCGAGGGCCGACAATCTTCGTTTGTGCGTAATCTCGGAAAGCGGGTTGGTCTGATCCATGAACTGGGAAAGTTGGCTGCTTCCGAAAAATTCGTTCACGACGGCCGAGACCGGCTTGGCGTTGATGAGATCGTGGGGCATCATGGTTTCGATGTCCTGCAGGCTCATCTTCTCCTTGATCGCGCGCTCCATTCGGACCAGGCCGATCCGGTACTGGTTTTCTATCAGTTCACCCACGGAACGGACCCGGCGGTTGCCCAGATGATCGATGTCGTCCACGCTGCAATCGGGGGCGCCATTTTTAAGGTCGATCAGATACTTGACCGCCGCCAGGATATCCTCATTGCGCAAAACCGTCACACTCGTCGGAACATCCAACCGGAGCTTGTAATTCATCTTCGCACGCCCCACATCGGAGAGATCATAGCTATCCGGTTCAAAAAAGAGACTGTTGAAGAATTTGTGCGCGGTCTCCGGCGTTGGTGGATTGCTCGGTCTGAGTCTCCGGTAGATCTCGATGATCGCGTCCTCCGCCGTCTCGATTCGATCCATCAGGAGCGTATCCCGAATGGAGGCATTCTCGCGATCTTCATCGATATGAATGAACCGGAAGGAGGCAATCCTCTTGTCCCTAAGAAGCTGCAACCCTTCCGTCGTCAGCTCCTCGTTACACCGGATCAGGATTTCGCCGGTCTCGGGATCGAGTATATCGGAAGAGAAGATTCTACCGATAATATCCTCGTCGTTCACCGGTATCCGGGTCACTGCGGAATCGACCATCTTCTTCAGCAGGGGTTTGGAAATCTTCCTCCCCTTCTTGACAACGATCTCTCCTGCCTTCGTCTCGACATCCGCAAGGGCCTTTTCCCCGACCAGAGAATCATTCACGGCCATGTAGAAGCGACCGTCCTCCAGAAGAATCTGTTCGATGTTGTAGAAGTAATTCAGGATGAACTGCGTGGAATTTCCCATCGCCTTTAGGAGGATCGTCACCGGCATCTTTCGCCGGCGGTCAATTCTCACATAGAGAAGGTCCTTGGAATCGAACTCGAGATCCAGCCACGACCCGCGGATCGGAATGACCCGGGATGAGTAGATCAGCTTGCCGCTGGCGAGGGTCTTGCCCTTGTCATGATCGAAAAAGATCCCCGGTGAGCGGTGAAGCTGGCTGACGATCACCCTTTCCGTACCATTCACGATGAAGGTGCCGTTTTCGGTCATCAGGGGGATCTCACCGAAATAGATCTCCTGCTCCTTGATGTCCCGGATGGGTTTGGGCTCCGTATTCCGTTCCGTATCGAAAACAACCAGCCGGACTACGATCTTCAGCGGAGCCGCATAGGTCATTCCCTTCTGAACGCACTCCTGCATGTCGTACCGGACTGCACCGATCCTGTAACTTACGAACTCGAGAGAACATTTTCCGCTGAAATCGGAAATGGGGAAGACGCTGTTGAAGGCGCCCCGCAGACCATAGTTCCCCCGTTTGTCCGGATTGATCTCCTGCTGAAGAAACTTTCGGTAGGAATCGGTCTGAATATCGATCAGGTTGGGGATATCCAGTATCCTCCGGATACGTCCAAAATTCTTTCTAAATTCGCCCATAGCATCCTTTCGCCTTGAGCCTTCAGCGATCTCCGCTTTCACCCATAAAAATTAGAGAAAAAACCCCCATCCAACCTGTCTTTCTGCAATTTCGTGCAGACAACCTGTTGCATCGCGGGGTTCTGTCCCTTGCCGTTCTTTTCAGGCTTTGCCTACGGACCGCCTACTTACTTGATTTCAACGGCGCCGCCAACCTCTTCGATCTTCTTCTTGATATCGGCGGCCTCATCCTTGGAGACGGCCTCCTTGATCGGTTTGGGAACGCCGTCCACCAGGTCCTTGGCTTCCTTGAGACCCAGGCCTGTGATGGCCCTGACCACCTTGATCACCTGGATCTTCTGCTCGCCAAATCCGGTCAGGATCACATCAAACTCGGTCTTTTCCTCAACCTGAGCCGCCTGCGCCGGTCCGGCGGCGGCGACCATCATGGCAACCGGCGCCGCAGCGCTCACGCCAAACTTCTGCTCCAGCTCCTTCACCAGTTCCGAAAGCTCAAGAACCGTCATCCCCTCTATAAATTTTACAACATTTTCTTTGTTAATCTCGTTCGCCATTGTTCGATCCCTTCCTGTATGTATTTTTAATTTGCTGACGCCTTCTTTTCCCGATAGGCATCGAGAACCTGTACGAAATTCCTCGGAATCCCGCTCAGGACATTGACAAGGGAGGTCTGCACCCCGACCATCAGGGAAAGCAGCTTCCCGATCAGAACCTCGCGGCTCGGCAGTTCAGCGAGGATCGCGATCTGCTCCCTGCTCAGAGGTTTGCCGCTCAACACGGCCTCGTTGATCTCAAGATTGGCATTCTTCCTGGCAAAATCAACCAGCGCCTTGGTGGTCTCGACCACGTCTCCGCGGGCAATCGCAACGGCGAGAGGTCCCCGGAAGTGCTCTTCCAGCGCGCAGAAATCCGTTTCACGGGATGCGATGGAAAGCAGTGAATTCTTGACAACCCGGAGCTCCGCGTTGGACTTGCGCAGAACGACCCTCAGCGCCGTCATCTTCGCAACATCCATTCCTCTATAGCCCGCCAGAACGGCCAATTTGAAATCTTTCAGTTTTTCATGGAGTTCAGCAGCAATCTGCTCCTTCGTTCTCCGATCCAATATTTAAACCTCCTTTCCCATCTGATCCGTTCCTTACCGGATGGGGACACCTTGCGGCAAGGTGTCCCCGTTTAGAAAATCCGTTGAAATAGTCAGAGAACAGAGCAACATACAGGACGATTTCTCTGGCCCAAAAAGGCCACTTATCCCAGTCTCGGCAGGCCGACCGATCGCGTTTAAACTTCCTGTACCTGCTGTCTCAGACCCGTTTTTCAAGTCTCCCATGACCCCGCGAGGATGGGGACACCTTGCGGCAAGGTGTCCCCGTTATAAGTTCCGGATGGCGAGAGGGTCCACCTTCGCCCCGGGACCCATGACGGTCGAAAGGGAAACACTCCGGATGTACAGGCCCTTGCTCGACGCGGGCTTCAGTTTTATGACCATTTCCAACAGGGCCAGAAAATTCTCCGTCAGTTTTTCCGCACCGAAAGAGGCTTTGCCGATGGGACAATGGACAATACCCGCCTTCTCCACACGGAATTCGACCTTCCCGGCCTTCAGCTCCTGAACGGCCTTTCCCACATCAAACGTCACCGTCCCCACCTTCGGATTCGGCATGAGTCCGCGGGGACCTAGGATCTTCCCTAACTTGCCCACGCTTCCCATCATATCCGGCGTGGCGACGACCCGGTCAAAGTCGAGCCAGCCGCCCTTGATCTTTTCAACGATATCATCCGATCCCACCACATCGGCGCCGGCCTCCAGGGCCTCCCTCTCCTTTTCGCCCTTGGCAAAAACCAGCACCCGAACGGATTTTCCCAGCCCATGGGGGAGAACCACGGAGCCCCGGACCATTTGGTCGGCGTGCGCCGGATTCACCCCAAGCCGGATGGCGGCATCGACCGTCTCATCGAATTTCGCCCTGGCCGTACCCACGACCAGCGAAACCGCCTCCTGGACGGGATAGCGCTTTCCCACCTCGATCCTCTGCCTCGCCTCGATGTACTTCTTGCCTCTTCTGGACATGATCAAACCTCTAATCGAAACCCACCGCCTGGGACGGGGATTCTCCGAAACTTTTCCATTTATTCGCCCACCGGCACATCACCCGGGGTTCCGCCGGAAGGCGGGGACACCTTGCCGCAAGGCGTCCCCACATCAGCCCGCGATTTCAATCCCCATGGATCTTGCCGTTCCCGCAACAATCCGGATCGCGCCTTCAATATCCACGGCATTCAGATCATTGTACTTCAGCTCGGCAATTTCTTTGACCTGTTTGGCCGTCACCGCCCCAACCTTATCCCGTTTGGGATCACCCGAACCTTTGGCGATCTTTGCCGCCTGCTTCAACAGCACGGACGCGGGCGGCGTCTTGGTCACGAAGGTAAAGGACCGGTCCGCGTAAACCGTGATGACGACCGGGATGACCATCCCCTCCTGGTTCTGCGTCATGGCGTTGTACGCCTTGCAGAACTCCATGATGTTGACGCCATGCTGACCGAGAGCCGGACCGATCGGCGGCGAAGGGGTTGCCTTGCCTGCCTTGATCTGAAGTTTTATATTCGCGATAACCTTCTTTGCCATTCTGATCACCTAAGTTTCAGTCTGAATTTAGATCGGCCGCCGGGGCAAGGCAAGAACAGATACAGACGCCTTACCCATTGGCTTTTTCCTGTTTACGTCTGCGCAACCTGAATGAAGTCCAACTCCACCGGCGTCGACCGTCCAAAAATGCTTACAATCACGCGCATTTTCCCCTTCTCCGGTTTTACCTCATCGACGACCCCGTCAAAATTGGTGAAGGGGCCATCGATGATCCGCACATGGTCCCCCACATCGAATTCGAACTTCGGTTTGGGTTTGAGCGTCCCCTCGTCGATTCTGGTCCTCAGGGTTTCCACGTCCTTATCGGGAATCGGCGAAGGTTTATCCTTACTGCCGATGAAGCCGGTCACCTTGGGCGTGTCCTTCACGATGTGCCAGGTATCATCGTTCATCTCCATCCGAACGAGGATGTAGCCGGGGAAAAACTTCCGCTTCGAGGTCTTTTTTTCGCCCGACACCAGCTCGACGATGTCCTCTTCGGGGATGAGGATATCCGAGAAAAAGGCCTGCTTTCCGGCCGTTTCGATCCTCTCCTGCAGAGAAAGCTTCACTCGGTTTTCGAAACCGGAATAGGTATGAACGACATACCACCTAAAAGCCATAGTCTTAACCCAGCACCAATTTGATGATCTTGGTCAGCCCGAAATCGACGATCCCCAGAAAAACGGACACAATGATCACCACAATGATTACGACGGATGTGGAGGCAAGGGTCTGCTTCGGCGTCGGCCACGTGACCTTTTTCAGCTCAACCTTCGAGCCGGCCAGAAACTGCTTTACCTTCTCTGCGATAACCTTTATCCTGTCCATCCAGAAACCCCTGATTCCCCCGCTCCCAATACCGCTTAAAAAAATGGCAGGCCAGGAGGGACTTGAACCCCCAGCATCCGGATTTGGAGTCCGGCGCTCTATCCATTAGAGCTACTGGCCTGTCCGGTCAATCGCCGCCGCACCGGCCGCTCATTTTGTTTCCCGATGCAGCGTATGGGTCCTGCAGAACTTGCAGTATTTCTTCATTTCCAGCCGATTCTGCATGGTCCTTTTGTTCTTGGTCGTCGTATAATTCCGCTGTTTACAGTCCGTGCAGGCCAAGGTAATGATATTTCGCATGATAAAACCACCTTACATCAATGGAGCCCACGACCAGGATCGAACTGGTGACCTCATCCTTACCAAGGATGTGCTCTACCGACTGAGCTACGTGGGCTGGTTCCCTCTTCGCAAGCGCCGCTTCCCCCCGCCACCGATCAGAATCCACGGAAGAATCGGTCACACACCCCGGGGGCACACAGCCCCGTTCCAAACAAAATGGAGCGGGAAACGGGATTCGAACCCGCGACCCTCAGCTTGGAAGGCTGACGCTCTAGCCACTGAGCTACTCCCGCTTATCACCGCCCATCCCCACCGGCACCTGCGGATGGAAAATTTCCGCTATAAAAAACTGGTGGAGGGGGGAGGGTTCGAACCTCCGTAGGCTTCGCCGGCAGATTTACAGTCTGCTCCCTTTGACCGCTCGGGAACCCCTCCATGACGATCCCTGTAACAAATGTTGGAGCTGGCGATGGGACTTGAACCCGCAACCTGCTGATTACAAATCAGCTGCTCTACCGATTGAGCTACGCCAGCGATCCTAACCGCTCAATTATAGAAGATAATTTCCACTCGAACCGCCTGAATGCCGTTCGGGCGGAACAGTCTCGTCCTTTGCGAAACAAAGAACATTAATTTTTATGCCAAGGTTTGTCAAGATTTTTTTTATTTTTTTGCATCGGTGTGCCGTAACGCTCTCGGACTTCTTCCCCAAAGACAGCGGCGGAAAAGATGAAATCCTCGGCCCATTCTCCTGCGGTCACGAGGCGGAAGTCCTTCTTTACAGGAGGTTTCCGTCAGAAAGACCAACCGGTCCCGGTATTGTTTCTCCGCTGCGCGCCGCGGCAGAAATCCCGTGCGATAGCCGCACCCGCCGGACGTACCTGAACGTCCCTGTGTCGTCGTACCGCCAACGCAGGCTATTTCAGACGCCAGACCGCCCCATCCGGGGTATCTGAAATCTCGACGCCCATCCCCGCAAGCCGAATCCGGATCCGGTCCGCCTCTTCCCAATGCCCCTCTTTTCTCAGCACTTTCCTCTCCTGCAGAAGAAGGCACGCTTCCTCGCCGAGCTGCTCCTCCTCAAAATTCATGATCCCCAGGACCGAATCCAGACCCTTCACGGTATCGAGGATGCGATTTCGCTCCGGTTCGCTGAACTGCCTGTCCGCCAGGGGAAAACCAACCCGGTTGACAAATCCGAACAGGGAGACCAGCGCCCCGGAGATATTGAAATCGTCGTCCATGGCGCCGGCAAAATCCTGTTTCACGTTATAAATCAACTGATCGGTATCGGGATATCCATCGCCCGGCGTAAAGCGGATCAGCCGCTGCACGAAACCATCTAATTTCTTCACCGTATTTTTGGCGGTTTCCAGCGCGCCGAACGAGAAATGAAGGGGCTTCCGATAATGAGAACTGAGGAGAAAAAACCGGACCTCCCGGCCACGATATCCCCGTTTTTCAAGGTCCTCAAGGGTGACGGCATTGCCGAGCGACCGGGACATCTTCGTTCCTTCCGCCAGGACGAGCTCGGTATGGAGCCAGTAATTCGCCGGGCGATTTTCCGTCGCCCCCCGGCCGATGGCCAGGACATTCTCGCAGTGGGGGAAGATCACGTCCGCGCCGCTGGCATGGATATCGAAGACCTCCCCCAGATATTTCATGGCCGTAGCCGCGCACTCCAAATGCCAGCTCGGCCGCACATTTCCCCAGCGGGTCTTGAAATAGACTCCCCTTTTCAGCTCGCTCAGATTCGACCGTTTCAGGAGCGTGAAGTCCATCGGGCTGTCCTTCTCATAGTCATCCTGATCGACGGTCCGGCCCGGTTCGATCTTCTGGAGATCAACATTGGACAGACAGCCGTAATCCGCAAGCTTCGAGATGTCGAAATAGACCGACCTCAGCTTTTCATACGCATACCCCTTCTGCACGAGCTTTTCCACGAGTCTGACCATCTCTTCAAAATGGTCGCTCGCCCGTGGATATTCATCGTCCGGCCGTATGTTCAATCCTCGGAGCCCATCGAGAAACGCATTCGTCCCTTTCTCCGTGTAGGTCGCCAGCTCGACGTCGGCCTGTTCGGCCCCCCGGATGGATCGGTCATCGAGATCAATGATGTTCATGACATGCCTGACCCGGTACCCCTGGTATTCGAGATAGCGCCGGATCAGATCGGAGACGACAAAACGTCGGAAATTGCCGATATGCGGCACATCATGCACGGTCGGTCCGCAGGAATGCATGAGGATTTCATCGGGATGGATCGGCTTGAAGGCTGTCTTCTCCCGTGTCATGGTATTGTACAGCTTGAGGCTCGACTGCATCTGATCCGTGAAGAGATCGGTGCTGAGATACCGTTCTCCGCCATCCGGAAAAATCGCCACGATGACGCCTTCCTCTAATTCCCGCGCCTTCTGTGCGGCCACATACATGGCGGCGCCGGAACTCATCCCCACAAACAAGCCTTCTTCACGGGCCAGACGGCGGGCCATCTCGAAGGCATCCTCGTCCAGGATGTTGACCTTTTCGTCCAGCCGGCTCCGGTCATAAATCCCCGGCCGGTAGGATTCCTTCATGTTCTTCAAACCCTGGATGCGGTGCTGGAGGTAGGGCTCCACCCCCACGATACGGACGGACGGGTTGTGCTCCTTGAGTCTCTTGGAAACCCCCATGGCCGTGCCGCTGGTGCCCAGGGTCGCAACGACCATCGTGACCGCACCTTCCGTCTGGCGCCAGATTTCTTCGCCCGTTCCGTGATAATGGGCCCCGACATTGTCGGCACTGTTGAACTGGTCAGTGCCGAAATATTTGTCGGGATTTTCACGCATCAGGTTGTAGGCGACCTCGATGGCGCCGTCGGTGCGCAGGTTCGCCGGCGTGAGGACCAGCTCCGCCCCCAGGGCCTTCAGAATACGCTTTCGCTCCTCGCTCGCCGACTCCGGCATCGCCAGACAGAGACGATAACCTTTGGACGCCGCCACCAGCGCCAGGCCGATACCGGTGTTGCCGCTGGTGGCTTCGAGAATTACCTTGTCCTTCGTCAGTTCGCCGCGCCTTTCGGCCTGCTCGATCATATAGGCGGCGACGCGGTCCTTGATGGAACCGCCGGGGTTGAAATATTCGAGCTTGGCGAAGATCCGCACCCTGCCGCTGGGATTCAGTCCGCGGATCTCAACGAGCGGCGTATCGCCGATGGCCTTGTCGATGCTGTGATAGGTATTGATCATGATGCCGAGGGGAATACCAATGTATCGCTGTGAACCTTCCGCTCCCTAACCGTCAAACTTCGGCAGGGGAATCTTGATGAACTGGATGCCCTCTTCCCGGAGGGTTTCTTCTTCGCTCCCGGTGGTGGTCCCCCTGATGTTTCTCCCGTCTTCCTCCCCATGATGAATCCGGAGGGCAACCTCCGCGAACTTATCACCCACGTTATCGAAGTTCTTACGGATATATTCATGAAATTCCCTGAGGACCTTCTGCGGCGACGGTCCGGTCTTCGTTTTTACCGCGGCGGAACGGTTGTCCCGCCCCAGGATCGCAACCGTTGAGGGAATCAACGCCGCTTCGGTATTTCCGCACACGGGACA